>Ga0307412_10001157_pt1 | contig 15100 bp, 12 predicted proteins | sample DK1Cmetagenome_3_FD_203823 | JGI IMG/M metagenome (GOLD analysis project Ga0307412, IMG submission 203823) | Maize rhizosphere microbial communities from greenhouse at UC Davis, California, United States - DK15-C-1 | ecosystem: Host-associated > Plants > Roots > Rhizosphere > Soil | place: USA...
GCCCACCCCGCCCAGCCTAGCATGATGAAATATGTCGGCACCGAGCTGAACAAGCAGCGCCACGAGCTGATCATGGCCGCCGGCGGATCGGACGCGCTCGAATGGGAAAGCGACGCCTCGGCCAAGGGCGCCAAGCCGCGCGCCTGGCTGCGCACCAAGGCCAATTCGATCGAGGGTGGGACGAGCGAGATCCAGCTCAACATCGTCGCCAAGCGGATTCTCGAACTGCCGGGATGAGGACGCCTGTCCCTCTCCCGCCTGCGGGAGAGGGAGGGAGCCGCCGCAGGCGGCGGAAGGGTGAGGGTGTGTGGGGCGAGTGCGGCCCTTCCCTCGACCCGACTCACCCTCACCCCGGCCCTCTCCCGCAGGCGGGAGAAGGAGTTTTGAAGGGAAGATCGATGCCGCTCTACCTCAACGACGAACAGACGATGCTCCGTGACACCGCGCGGGAGTTCGTCGCCGAACATGCCCCGGTCCGCCATCTCCGCAACTTGCGCGACGCCAAGGACCCCACCGGGTTCAGCCGCGACCTGTGGAAGCAGTTCGCCGAGATGGGCCTGACCGGCATCCTCATCCCCGAAGCCGCCGGCGGCCTGGGCCTCGGCCATGTCGAGGCGGGCGTGGTGCTGGAGGAGATCGGCCGCAACCTCACCCCGTCCCCCTTCCTTTCCACCGCCGTCGCCGCGGTCGAGGCACTGAAGGGCACCGCGCACGCCGAGCGCTGGTTCCCCGGCATCGCCGCCGGCGAAGCGGTGATCGCCATCGCGCATGACGAGAAGCCCAAGTTCGGCCGCGCCGTGGCGCTCAAGGCCGAGCGCGCCGGCAACGGCTTCCGCCTGACCGGCACCAAGCGCTTCGCCCATCACGCCCATGCCGCCGACCTGATCCTCGTGACCGCCCGCACCGCCGGCAGCGACAGCGATGCAGCAGGCATCACCCTGTTCGCGATCGACCCCAAGGCCGCCGGGCTCGACCTCCGCCCCGAACGGCTCGCCGACTCCAGTCTCGCGGCCCATGCCAGCTTCGACGGCGTCGAAGTCACCGCCGATGCCGTGGTCGGCGAAATCGACGCCGGTGCCGATCCGCTGGGCCGCCTGCTCCGCGCCGCCGGTGCCGGGGCTTCCGCCGAACTGCTCGGCGTCGGCGCGGGCGCAAGCGACATGACGCTCGGCTATCTCAAGGAGCGCAAGCAGTTCGGTATGCTGATCGGCAGCTTCCAGGCGCTCCAGCACCGCGCCGCCCATCTTTATAGCGAACTGGAAATCGCTCGCGCCGCCACGCTCAAGGCGCAGCAGCTGCTCGATGCCGGCGAGCCCGCCGAGGAAGCCGTCGCCATCGCCAAGGCGATGACCGGGCTTGCCACCACGCTTGCGGTGCAGGAGGGTATCCAGATGCACGGCGGCATCGGCATGACCGACGAATACGACATCGGCTTCTACATGAAGCGCGCCCGCGTGCTGACCGAGATGTTCGGCGATTCGAACTACCATGCCAACGCGCTGGCCGAAGCTGCGGGATATTGATGGAAGAACAAAAGTCCCCGGACGCGCTCGTCGCCGGTCTCACCGCGCTCCTCGACGTCGAGACGCTCGACACCGATCTCTATCGCGGCGCCCGCCAGCCCGGCGGGGTCGGCCGGGTGTTTGGTGGCCAGGTGATCGCCCAGGCGCTGCAGGCGGCGCAGCGCTCGGTCGACGACGGCAAGGTCGCCCACTCACTCCACGCCTATTTCATGCGGCCGGGCGACGAGAACCACCCGATCCTCTACCGGGTGGTGCGCGATTTCGAGGGCCGCAGCTTCGCCAATCGCCGGGTGATCGCGATGCAGAAGGGCAAGCCGATCCTCAACATGGCCGCCTCGTTCCAGATGCCCGCCGAAGGCCTGCATCATCAGGACGGGATGCCCGACGTGCCGCCCCCCGAAGACCTCCGCTCGGAGGCCGAACTGCGCGAGGCGATCCGCGACCAGATCCCGGAGAAGTTCAAGCGCTTCTTCCTGCGCGCGCGGCCGATCGAGATCCGCCCGGTCAATCCGCGCAACTGGTTCCAGCCGGAGCCGCGCGCGCCGCAACAGGCGAGCTGGTTCCGCGTCGTCGCGCCCCTGCCCGACGATCCGGCCCTGCACCGCGCGATGCTCGCCTATGCCAGCGACATGACGCTGCTCGGCACCTGCATGCTGCCGCACGGCGTCAGCTGGATGAGCGGCCAGGTGCAGACCGCCAGCCTCGACCACGCGCTGTGGCTGCACGAACCGTTCCGCTTCGACGATTGGCTGCTCTACACGACGGATAGCCCCTGGGCCGGGCACAGCCGCGGCTTCAACCGGGGCAGCATCTATGCTCGCGACGGTCGGCTGGTGGCGAGCGTGACCCAGGAAGGGCTGATCCGCGACCGCGAAGCGCCCTGAGCCCGCTAGCGATCGTTCTCATCACGCCCTCGTAATTATTACGCTTGATATTCCACCAAACGTGAAGGTAAGGCCCCGCCAGGAGGTTTGGGGTCTAGTCCGATGCATTTTCGCGAGCTCGCGATCTGCGTGGGCGGCGCGTTGTGTTTTGCCAGCGCCCTGCATGCGCAAACCTCTCCAACCCTTGAGGACGCAGTCCTTGAGCGTATCAATTTCGCCCGTACCAATCCCAAGGGCTATGCGGAGATGCTGCGCGTCTATCGCGGCTATTTCGATGGCGAGATCGTCTATATGCCGGGCGATTATAACGGCTTGCTGACGCGCGAGGGCGTCGCCGCGGTCGACGAGACCATCGCGTTTCTGGAAAAGCAGGCGCCTCTGTCGGCGCTGTCGCGCGCGGACGTTTTGGCACTGACCGCAGTGGACTTCTCGCGCGAGCAGGGCGCGCTCGGCGCACGCGGACACCGGGGCCAGGACGGCAGCGATCCAGGCGGGCGGGTGAAGCGGCACGGCGGCGACATCTTCGTCGGCGAGGCGATCGCCTATGGCTTCGACAACGCGGAAGAAGTCGTGCGGCAGATGATCGTCGACGACGGCGTGCCGGACCGCGGCCACCGCAAGCTGCTGTTTGACCCGAAGCTGCGGTTCGCCGGCATCGGCTGCGGGCCCCACAGCAAGATGGAGCATATCTGCGTGGTCGATCTCAGCGCGACGCCGGACGGACGGCCGGTGCGCGTCCGCTACGCCAGGTCGCCCTGAACGCGGCTATTTCCGACCGAACAGCTTCTCGATATCGCCGTGCGCCAGCTTCACCCAGGTGGGCCGGCCATGGTTGCACTGGCCCGAATGGGGGGTGACCTCCATCTCGCGGAGCAGTGCGTTCATCTCGGCGACCGACAGGATGCGGCCGGCGCGGACCGAACCGTGGCAGGCCATGGTCGCGGCGACATGGTCGAGCCGTTCCTTCAGGCTCAGCGCCTCGTCGAAGCTGGCGAGTTCGTCGGCAAGATCGGTGACCAGGCCATGGACGTCGCCGGTGCCGAGCGCGGCGGGGACGGCACGGACCAGCATCGCGCGTGGGCCGAAGCGCTCGAGCTCGAGCCCGAAGGCGCGCAGTTCCTCGATGCGGGTCTCCAGCCGGTCGCAGCCGGGCTCGTCGAGTTCGACCACTTCGGCGAGCAGCAGCGCCTGGCTCGGCACCGTGCCGCCGGCCATCGCGCGGCGCATCCGCTCGAGGACCAGACGTTCGTGGGCGGCATGCTGGTCGACCAGGACGAGGCCGTCCTGCGCCTCGGCGACGATATAGGTCTTGGCGACCTGGCCGCGCGCGACGCCGAGCGGGAAGTCGGTGGCAAGCGGCGCCTCATGCCGCGCGGGCTCTGCGCGGGCGTACGGGGGCGGGGTGAAGAAGGTGCCGGAATCGCGCACGGCGCCGGAGTAATGCCGTAGCCCCTCCTCCTGGGAGGAGGGGTTGGGGTGCAGGGATTCCAGATCGTACATTGGTCTCGGTGAGACACTGCCCCACCCCAACCCCTCGCCTGAAGGGGAGGGGCTTGCAGGCCCCCCACCCCCCGGCTGCCACAATCCCAGCGCCGCCTCGCTCGGCCGCTGCACGCTGCGGTGGCCGGCAGCATCCAGCGCCCGCCGCAACCCGCTGACGATCAGCCCACGCGCCAAGGCCGGATCGCGGAAGCGTACTTCGGTCTTGGCCGGATGGACATTCACGTCCACCACCTCGGGCGGCACGTCGAGGAACAATGCCACCACCGGATGCCGGTCGCGCGCGAGCATCTCGGCATAGGCGCCGCGCACCGCGCCGACGAGCAGCCGGTCCTTTACGGGGCGGCCGTTGACGAACAGATATTGGTGGTCCGCCACGCCGCGGTTGAAGGTGGGGATGCTGGCGACGCCGCCGAGCACCAGCCCCTCGCGCTCGAAGTCGATCGCGACACTGTTCTCCTGCAATGCCCGGTCGGTGAGCGCCGCCACCCGCGCCGGCCGGCTCTCGCCGCCCTGCACACTCAGCACGCGGCGACCGTCATGCTCGACCGAAAAGGCGATGTCGGGGCGCGCCATCGCCAGGCGCTTCATCCCGTCGAGACAGGCAGCATATTCGGCGCGGGTCGAGCGCAGGAACTTGCGCCGCGCCGGCACCCTGCCGAACAGCGCCTCCACCCGCACCCGCGTGCCCGGGGGCAATGCCGCGGGCCCCTCGGCGATGCGCGCGCCATTGTCTACGGTCAGTGACCAGCCCTCGGCCCCGCGCACCCGGCTTTCGAGCGTGAGCTGCGCGACGCTGGCGATCGAGGGCAGCGCCTCGCCGCGAAAACCCAACGTGGCGACGTGCTCGATATCGTCAGTCGGCAGCTTGGACGTGGCGTGGCGCTCCAGCGCCAGCGCCATTTCGGCGGGCGCCATGCCGCAGCCGTCGTCGATGACCTCGATCCATTCGGTGCCACCGCCGGCCAGCTTCACGGCGATCCGGGTGGCGCCGGCGTCGATCGCGTTTTCAACCAGTTCTTTCAGCGCGCTGGCAGGGCGTTCGACCACCTCTCCGGCTGCAATGCGATTGACAAGATGTTCGGGCAGGCGGCGTATTGACATGGCATTCGCTGTAGCCCAAGCGACGGCCTCCCGCGACCCGCATCCGCATGGCACCAGGCCGGATTTATCTCCGTCCCGGAACGGGTTCGGGCAAAACATTTTGTGCGAGCAGCCGGACGGGGGGCGCCCAACCGGCAGGACGGATCAATAGATGGCTTTCTCCCGCTTTTTCAAATTCATGTCTCACGACATGGCGATCGATCTAGGTACTGCGAACACGGTCGTTTACCTGCGCGGACGTGGCATCGTGCTCAACGAGCCGTCGGTGGTGGCGGTCGAGACGCTGAACGGCGTGAAGAAGGTCAAGGCGGTCGGTGACGACGCCAAGCTGATGATGGGCAAGACCCCCGGCTCGATCGAGGCGATTCGCCCGCTGCGCGATGGCGTGATCGCCGACATCGATGTCGCCGAAGAGATGATCAAGCACTTCATCCGCAAGGTGCACGGGCAGCGCCGCTTCATGCGCTGGCCGGAAATCGTGATCTGCGTGCCGTCGGGCTCGACCTCGGTCGAGCGCCGGGCGATCCGCGACGCCGCGTCGAACGCCGGTGCCAGCCAGGTGTGGCTGATCGAAGAGCCGATGGCCGCCGCGATCGGCGCCGACATGCCGGTGACCGAGCCGATCGGTTCGATGGTGGTCGACATCGGCGGCGGCACCACCGAAGTCGCGGTGCTCAGCCTGCGCGGCCTCGCTTATTCCACGAGCGTCCGCGTCGGTGGCGACAAGATGGACGAGGCGATCGTCTCGTACGTCCGCCGCAACCACAATCTGCTGATCGGTGAGGCCACCGCCGAGCGGATCAAGCAGGAAGTCGGCGTCGCCAAGCCGCCGGTCGACGGCATTGGCAAGACGATCCACATCAAGGGTCGCGACCTCGTCAACGGCGTGCCCAAGGAAATCCAGATCAACCAGGGCCAGATCGCCGAGGCATTGTCCGAACCGGTCAACACGATCGTCGAAGGCGTCCGCATCGCGCTGGAGAACACCGCGCCGGAGCTGGCCGCCGACATCGTCGACCAGGGCATCGTCCTGACCGGCGGCGGCGCGCTGCTGCACGGGCTGGACGAAGTGCTACGCGACGAGACCGGCCTGCCCGTCACCGTCGCCGACGATCCGCTGACCTGCGTGGCATTGGGTACCGGCCGCGCGCTCGAGGATCCGATGTTCCGCGGCGTTCTCCTCCAGGTCTGACGAAAGGCCTACGGCGATGGCGCCGCCACGGAATCGGCGCCCGGGTTTCTCGCGACGGGCGCAATATGGGCTGTTCTTCAGCTATGTGGCGGCGATCGGCCTGTTGCTGATCGGCGGCACCCTCGTGCTGGTCTCGCGGTATAACCCGCATCTGTTCGCCGCGCTGCGCAGCACCGTCGCCGAGGTGACCACGCCGGTCTCCTCGGGCCTCGATGCGGCGCGGCGCGGCATCGGCGGCGTGCCAGGCGCGATCGGCAGCTATTTCGGCGTGCGCGGCGAGAATGCCCGCCTCAAACGGCAGATCGAGGCCGAACATGCCGCGCTCCAGCGCGCGCTGGGGCTCGAACGCGAGAACCAGCGGCTGCGGCTGCTCCTGAAGGCGCGCGATGCCACGCCGGAGACGATCGTCGTCGCGCGGCTGGTCAATTCCTCGGCGTCCAGCACCCGGCGCTATGCCACGCTCAACGCCGGCAGCTGGCAGCGCGTCGCGCAGGGACAGCCGGTGCGCGACGGCGCCGGGCTGATCGGCCAGGTGGTCGAGGCCGGCCCCAACGCCTCGCGCGTATTGCTCGTCACTGATCCGGACAGCACCATCCCCGTGCGCCGTGCGAGCGACGGGCTGCCGGCGATCGTTACCGGCCGCGGCGACGGCACGCTCGACGTGCGGGCGGCCAATGCCGCCGCCAATCCCTTCCGCCCGGGTGACCTGCTGGTGACATCGGGTACCGGGGGCGTGTTCCCGCCGAACATCCCGATCGGCCGCATCACCCAGATCGGCCGCGACTCCGCGACCGCGGCGCCCGTCAGCAATCCGGACATGGCCGATTTCGTGATGGTGCTGCGCGTGTTCCTGCCCGAGCCGGCGCCGCCACCCCAGCCCTTCCCCACGCCAAAGGCCAAGTGATGGCGCTGGACCTGACGCCGCTGGGTGTGCCGTCGCCGCGCCCCCGCGCGCGCTGGCTGGCGCCGCTGTCGATCGCGCTGGCATCGCTGATCACGATCCTGCCGGTGGTCGCCACCGTCCCGTTCCTGCCGCCGTTCGGCCTGCTGATGCTGCTCGGCTGGCGGCTGACCCGCGCCGATGCGCTGCGCGTCTGGGCGGCGGCGCCGCTCGGTCTGTTCGACGATCTGGTGAGCGGTCAGCCCTTCGGATCGGCGATGTTTCTGTGGACGGCATGCATGCTGATCATCGACGTGCTAGAAACGCGCATCGTGTGGCGGAATTTCTGGCAGGACTGGCTGATTGCCGCGGGCGCGACCGGCTTCGTGCTGATCGCCGGCCGCTTCATCGCCGCGCCCATCTCGGCCAAGGTGGATGCGGCGCTGCTGCTCCAGGCCGGCGCCTCGGCGATGCTGTTCCCGCTGGCCTCGCGCCTCTGCGCCTGGCTCGACCGCGACGTGCAGAAGGCCTGAGCGATGGTCCGCATCACCGAAGCGACCCAAACCTACAGCTTCTCCCGCCGCGCGGTGGTGCTCGGCGCGGCGCAGGGCGCGGTGGGCATGGTGCTGGCCGGCCGCATGGCCTGGCTCTCGGTGTTCGAAAACGAGCGCTACAAGCTGATGGCGGAAAGCAACCGCGTCAACAACACGCTGATCCCGCCTCGGCGCGGCTGGCTGCTCGATCGCACCGGCAAGCCGCTCGCCAGCAACCGCACCGATTTCCGCGTCGACCTGATCCCCGATCGCATCGTCGACAAGGACAAGCTGCTCGCCGAGCTGACGCACCTGCTGAAGCTCGCGCCCGAGGACCTCGCCCGCATCGAGACAGACCTCAAGCGCGCCGGCGGCTACCGCCCGGTGCAGGTCGCCGAAAATCTCGACTGGGACCGTTTCGCCGCGGTGCTGGTGCGCCAGCCCGAGCTGCCCGGCGTCGCACCGACGCGCGGCTATGCCCGGCATTATCCGCTGGGGGCGGGCGTCGGCCATCTGATCGGCTATGTCGGCACCGCCTCGGCCGAACAGTATAAGCTCGACAAGGATCCGCTGCTCGTCACCCCCGGCTTCAAGCTGGGCAAGGACGGGCTGGAAAAGACGCTCGACAAGCGGCTGCGCGGCAAGCCCGGCGCCAAGCGCGTCGAGGTGACCGCGCATGGCCGCCCGGTGCGCGAACTGGAAACCCGCGCCGACCAGCCGGGCGAGAGCATCAAGCTCACCATCGATGCCGGCCTCCAGGAATATGTCGCGCGGCGGCTGGGCCCCAATTCGGGCTCGGCGGTCGTCATCGACGTGGGCACCGGCGACATCCTGGCGATGGCGTCGATGCCCTCGTACGACCCCAACAGCTTCTCCGACGGCATCAGCCAGACCGAATGGAAGATGCTGTCCGAGGACGATCACGTCCCCTTGATGAACAAGGTGCTGCAGGGCCTCTACCCGCCCGGCTCCACCGTCAAGCCGATGAACGGCCTCGCGCTGATGGCGGCGGGGGTCAGCCCGCACGACCGCGTGGTCTGCTCGGGCGCGCTGCGCGTCGGCAACGGCGTGTTCCACTGCCACAAGAAGAGCGGGCACGGGGCGCTCGACCTCAAGAACGCGATCATGCAGAGCTGCGACATCTATTTCTACGAGATGGTCCGCCGCGTCGGCTATGATGCGATCGCGCCGATGGCCCGGATGCTCGGCATGGGCCAGAAGTTCGACATGCCGTTCACCACCCAGCGTTATGGCACGGTGCCGGACAGCGCCTGGAAGCTGAAGAAATACCACCATCCCTGGACCGTGGCCGATTCGCTCAACGCGTCGATCGGCCAGGGCTATGTGCTCGCCAACCCGCTCCAGCTCGCGGTGATGGCCAGCCGGCTGGGATCGGGCCGCATCCTGGTGCCCCGTCTGCTCGTCAACGGGCCGGGCGGCGGCGCGCCGCTGCCGGTGAGCCCCGAGGATCTCGCGATCGTCCGCGACGCAATGTACGGCGTGGTCAATGCCGGCGGCACCGGCGGCGCGGCGCGGATGTACGTGCCGGGCGTCGCCATCGCCGCCAAGACCGGCACCGCGCAGGTACGCCGCATCACCATGGCCGAACGGCGTACGGGCGTACTCAAGAACGCCTCGCTGCCCTTCAAGATGCGCGACCACGCGCTGTTCGTGTGCTTCGCGCCGCACGACAATCCGAAATACGCCGCCGCGATCGTGCTCGAGCATAACGGCCACACCATCCGCAATCTCGATACGCCGCTGATCGGCCGGGACATCATGACCTATCTGTTCGACCGCGATCTCGCGATGAAGACGCTGGCCGAAGTCGAGCCGACCTGGGGCGGCGACTATACGACGCGCCTGGCCGCGCAGGCCGCCGCCTTCCGCGCCGCGCAGAACATCCCGCCGCCACCCACGCCCGAGGATACCGAAGAGGCCGCGAGCAGCCTGGCCGACGCCGCCGCCAACAGCACCGCGGATTCGACCAAGCGCGACGTCGCGCCCAGCGGCAGCGTGGAGGGCGACTGATGGCCCGGCCCGGCGACGGCATCGTTCCCAGCCAGGTCGCGCAGCTCCCCTGGAAGGTGCTGTTCCTGGTGATGGCGATCGGCGGCTTCGGCCTGGTCGTGCTCTATTCGGCGGCCGGCGGCAGCATCCGGCCCTGGGCGATCAACCAGGGCATCCGCTTCCTGCTGTTCCTGGCCGTCGCGATCGCGATGTCGCGGGTGCCGGTGCGGTTCTGGTCGCAGGGCGCGCTGCCCATCTATGCCGCGCTGGTGGCCGCGCTGCTCGGCGTGGAGGCGCTCGGCAAGGTCGCGGGCGGCAGCCAGCGCTGGATCAGCCTGGGCGGCTTCCAGTTCCAGCCTTCGGAGCTGATGAAGCCGATGATCGTGCTGGCGCTCGCGCGCTTCTACGAGATGCTGCCGGCGAGCGAGACGCGCAAGTTCGTCGCGATCTGGCCGGCCTGCGTGCTGATCGGTGTGCCGGCGCTGCTCGTGATCATGCAGCCCGATCTCGGCACCGGGCTGATGATCACCGGCTGCGGCGTGATGGTGATGTTCCTGGCCGGCGTGCCGCTGCGGCTGTTCATCGCCGGCGCGCTGGCGGTGGCGGTGGCGGCCCCCCTCGCCTTCAACTTCGTGTTGCACGATTATCAGCGCAACCGCGTGCTGATCTTCCTCGATCCCGAGCGCGATCCGCTGGGCACCGGCTATCACATCACCCAATCGAAGATCGCGATCGGATCCGGCGGCATCTTCGGCAAGGGCTTTCTGCAGGGCACCCAGAGCCATCTCGACTACCTCCCCGAAGGCCAGACCGACTTCGCGCTGGCGACGATGATGGAGGAATGGGGGCTGGCCGGCGGCGTGTTCCTGATCGTCGCGTTCGGCATGCTGATCGCCTGGGGCATCGGGGTCGGCATGCGTGCGAAGACGCGCTTCGGCCGGCTGACCGCGGCGGGGCTCTCCGGCACGATGTTCCTCTATTGCTCGATCAACATGGCGATGGTGATCGGCCTGGCACCCGTGGTGGGCGTGCCGCTGCCGCTGATCAGCTTCGGCGGCACCGCAGTGATGACGTTCATGCTGTGCCTGGGAATCCTGCTGTCGATCGATCGTGACGGCCGCACCAAGACGCGGTGGTGATTTTTTCACTTTGGGGCTTTACAAGCGCGAGAAGTCGACGGTAAAGGCGCGCCTCCGATGCGGCGGTGCCCAACCAAAGGGCGCCATGCAGAAGCCGGAATGGACACATAGCTCAGTTGGTAGAGCAGCTGACTCTTAATCAGCGGGTCCTTGGTTCGAGCCCAAGTGTGTCCACCATTTCCGCTTCTGCCGGCCCGCTTTCCGGTATGGACGCATAGCTCAGTTGGTAGAGCAGCTGACTCTTAATCAGCGGGTCCTTGGTTCGAGCCCAAGTGCGTCCACCACCCTTCCCATCATGAACTTCTGCCGCAACGCGCGCGGCCCCGGCGTTATGCGGGCCATTGCGACAGGCGGCAGCGCACGTGCCATGGACGACCCATCGGGCCGCCGATGGGCGGGCGGACGGCGGTACGGCTAGACGAGCTTGTCGAGCGTGATCGGCAGGTCGCGGATGCGCTTGCCCGTGGCGTTGTAGATCGCGTTGGCCACCGCCGCCGCGACCCCGGTGATGCCGATCTCGCCGACGCCGTGCGCGCCCATCGGCGTGTGCGGATCGGCAATGTCGGTCCAGATCACGTCGATTTCGGGCACGTCGAGGTGCACGGGTACGTGATATTCGGCGAGGCTGGGGTTCATGATGCGACCGTTGCGCTCGTCGAACTGGGTTTCCTCCATCAGGGCCATGCCGAGGCCCATGATGATGCCGCCACGAAACTGGCTGGTCGCCGTCTTCGGGTTGATGATCCGGCCGCAATCGAACGATCCGAGGAAGCGGCGCACCCGCGTCTCACCGGTGACGGCATTGACGCCCACTTCGCAGAACAGCGCGCTGTGCGAATGCATCGACCAGTGCATGGTCTCCAGCGGCGGCGCGCCCGCCTTGGTCGCCGACAGGCTGTCGCGCTGGGCGCGGGCGAGGATCGAAGCATAGCTTTCGCGTCGGCCCGGATCGTCGAGCCGCGCCAGGCCGGCATCGTCGCATCCCACCTCGTCCGGCGACAGGCCGGCAAGCGGCGAGTCGTTGCCCGCCAGCTTGAGCAGTTCGCCGACCAGCGCGGTGTGCGCGGCGATGACGGCGGCGCCGATCGCCGCAGTCTGCTGCGACCCACCCGCCATGATCGCCCCCGGGATCGAGGAATCGCCATAGCCGATCTCGACCTGCTCCAGCGACAGGCCCAGCCGCTCCGCCGCGACGATCGCCGTGGTTGTCGCGGTGCCCATCCCCATTTCGGCTGCCGCGACCTCCACCTTCGCCCGTACCGTGTCGCCGTCGCGGGTGAGGGTGATGCGCGCCTCGGCGCCGGGCATCCGGTAATAGGGATAGGTGCCGGTCGCGCAGCCGAACCCGATGCGCCACTCGCCCTCCTGCCAGGTGCCGGGCGCCGGCCGGGCGTCCCAGCCGAAACGCGCCGCACCGCTGCGCCACGCCTCGGCGATGTGGCGCGAGGAGAAGGCCAGCCCCGAGGTTGGATCCTTCTCCGGCTCGTTGCGCAGCCGTAGGTCCACGGGATCGATGCCGAGTGCGACGGCAAGCTCATCGATCGCGGATTCGAGCGCGAAGGTGCCCACCGCCTCGCCCGGCGCCCGCATGAAGGTGTTGGCGAGCGTGTTCATTCGCGTCACCTCCACCTTCAGCAGGATGTTGGGCGCGGCATAGGCGGCGCGGGTGCCGAGGATGAACGGCTCGGGCATGTTGTTGTGCGGGGTCATCACCGACAGGCCGGTGTGAATGAGCGCATCGAACGTTCCGTCGGCGGACGCGCCGATCGCGACGCGCTGCTCGGTCAGCGACCGCCCGCCGACCACGCGGTACACACCCTCGCGCGACAGGGTGATGCGCACCGGCCGCCCCGAAAGACGCGCCGCCGCGGCACCGATCACCTGGTGATCCCACAGCCCCTTGCTGCCGAAGCCGCCGCCGACATAAGGCGAAGTGAGCCGCACCTGCCCCGCCTCGAGGCCGAAGACGTCCGCCAGGGTCTGGGCCTGTTGCGACACCATCTGGCTGGCATCGTGGATCACCAGCGCGTCGCCGATCCACGCCATCGTCGCGGCGTGCGGCTCGATCGGATTATGGTTGTGCCGGGGCGTGCGATAGACTTGGTCGACCTTGTGCGGCGCCGCCGCCAGCGCCGCCTCGGCATCGCCGATCTCGTTGCGCAGTGGCTGCCCCATGAACACGCCCTGCTCGATGCCGTTCGCCTTCGCGTCGTCCAGCGCGGTGGTCGACGGCTCCTCCGCATAGGTGATCCGCAGCAGCGACACGGCATGGTCGGCCTGTTCCTGGCTCTCGGCGAGGATGCAGGCGACCGGCTGGCCGTTCCAGTGGATGCGATCGTCCTGCAGGATCGGCAGGTCGGCGGGCCCCACGCCGGTAGGCGACGATCCGAACACCGGCGGCACCGCCATGCGCGGCGCGTTGCGATGCGTCATCACCAGCACCACCCCGGGCGACGCCTCCGCTGCGGTGCTGTCGATCGCCGCGATCCGGCCGCGCGGGATGGTCGCATAGGCGAGTGCGGCATAGACCATGTCGTCGAACCGGAACTCCGCCGAGAACGGCGCCGTGCCCGTCACCTTCAGCGCGCCGTCGAGCCGCGAGACCGGCGTGCCGATCAGCCCATGTTTGCGGGCGATCAGCGGGTCCGGTACGCCGCCGGGGATCCAGCTGTCGGGCGCGAGCGGCACCAGCTTCTGCATCGCGGCCTGCGCCAGCCCTTGCGCGGCCTCCTTGGCGCTGTCGAGGATGCTCATGCCGTCTCTCCCTTCGCCAATGCGCCCAGCACGGCCGCCAGCGTCCGGCCCGCCAGTGCCGGCTTGAATGCGTTGTCGCGCAACGGTTGCGCCTCGGCGAACTCGGCTGCCGCAGCGTCGAGGAACGCCTGATGGGTGGCCGGTCCGCCGCGCAGCGCCGCTTCCGCCTTGGTGGCGCGCCACGGCTTGTGTGCGACACCGCCAAAGGCGATCCGCACGTCCGCGATGCGATCGCCCTCCAGCTCCAGCGCCGCCGCGACCGAGACCAGCGCGAAGGCATAGCTCGCCCGGTCGCGCACCTTGCGGTAGGTCGAGGTAGCGCCGAACGAGAGCGGCGGCAGCTCGACGGCCGTGATGAGCTCGCCCGGGGCCAGCACCGTGTCGCGATCGGGCTGGTCGCCCGGAAGCCGGTGCAGCTCGCCGAACGGCAGGGTGCGATCGCCCGAAGGCCCGTCGACATGGACGATGGCGTCCAGCGCAGCCAGCGCCACGCACAGGTCGGACGGATGCGTCGCGACGCAGGCATCGGAGGCGCCGAGCACGGCATGGATGCGGTTGAACCCCTCCCGCGCGTCGCAGCCGGCGCCGGGCTCCCGCTTGTTACAGCGCGCGGCGTCGGTATCGTAGAAATAGGTGCAGCGGGTCCGCTGGAGCAGGTTGCCGCCCACCGTCGCCATGTTGCGGATCTGCGCCGAGGCGCCGGCCAGGATCGCGCGGGAGAGCATCGGGTAGCGCGTCCGCACCAGGCGGTGTTCGGCCAGCGCAGTATTCCGCACCGCCGCGCCGATCCGCAGGCCGCCGCCGTCGATTTCCTCGATCGCCCCGGGCAGCATGCTCACATCGATCAGCCGCGCGGGGCTCGCCACCGTCTCACGCATCAGATCGACCAGATTGGTGCCGCCGCCCAGATAGGCGGCGCCTTCCGCCCCGCCCAGCCGCAGCGCCTCGGCCGTGTCGCCGGCCCGCGCATAGTCGAACGGCGTCATGCCGCCACCTCCGCCATGGTCGCGCGGATCGCATCGATGATCCCGTTATGCGCGCCGCAGCGGCAGAGATTCCCGCTCATCCGTTCCTGGATCTCCTCGCGGGTGAGCGTCACCTCGCCGGCAAGGTCCGCGCTCACATGGCTCGGCACCCCGCGCTGTGCTTCGGCCGCCATGCCGATCGCAGAGCAGATCTGGCCGGGCGTGCAATAGCCGCACTGGAACCCGTCATGCTCGATGAACGCGGCCTGGAGCGGATGCAGGCCATCATGGCCGGCCAGGCCCTCGATGGTGGTGACCGAACGCCCCTCGACCTGCACGGCCAAGGTCAGGCAGGAGAGCACGCGCTCGCCATCGACCAGCACCGTGCACGCCCCGCACGCGCCTTGATTGCATCCCATTTTCGAGCCGGTGAGGTGCAGCCCCTCCCGCAGGAAATCGAGTAGCGACACACGGGCGTCGGCAGGTGCCGGCACTTCCGAACCATTCACGATGAGCGACATTGCGGTCCTCCGCCCGATGATCTTCGCTGCAGCAACGAAGCGGCCGTCCGATGGTGCCCTCCCCCGCTGAAGAGAGTTCCCTCGACGAAGCTATT
>Ga0307412_10001158_pt1 | contig 15098 bp, 8 predicted proteins | sample DK1Cmetagenome_3_FD_203823 | JGI IMG/M metagenome (GOLD analysis project Ga0307412, IMG submission 203823) | Maize rhizosphere microbial communities from greenhouse at UC Davis, California, United States - DK15-C-1 | ecosystem: Host-associated > Plants > Roots > Rhizosphere > Soil | place: USA...
TGGGGGAGGAACTCCGTCTCGATGCCCGGGCCGGTGTCCTCCACGCTGACCACGCGGTGCGGGCCGGCGCTCTCCATGCGCACGGTCACGCGGCCGCCGCGCGGCGTGAACTTCACCGCGTTGGACAGGAGGTTCCAGATCACCTGCTGGAGGCGGTCCGGGTCGCCCGCCATGAGCGCGGGGCGCTCGAGGAACACTTCCAGTTGCACGCCCTTGCCGTTGGCGGCGGGCGTCACCACGTCGAGCGCCGCCTCGACCACGCGGGCGAGATCGACGGGCCCGACCTCGAGCCGCAGCTTGCCCGCGATGATCCGGCTGATGTCGAGCAGGTCGTCGATGAGCTGCGCCTGGGCCTTGGCGTTGCGCTCGATCGTCCCGATCGCCTTGCGGGCCTGATCGGCCGAGAGCATCCCGGACGAGAGCATCTGCACCCAGCCGAGGATCGCATTGAGCGGAGTGCGCAGCTCGTGCGAGGCGACCGAGATGAACTCGTCCTTCGCGCGGCTCGCCATCTCGACCTCCTCGCGGGCGCGGCGCTCGCGCACGATCGACGCGTCGCGCTCCTTCTCGGCGAGGACGCGCTCGTCGACCTCCGTCACGACGATGACGATGCCCTCGATGCGGCCGCTCGAGCCGCGCAAGGGGGCGTAGACGAAGTCGACGAAGTGCTGCTCGGGCTCGCCGTCGCCGTCGTCGTCCCACGCCGCGGGGGCGCCGATGCCGTGCACGGCCTCGCCGGAGCGGAAGACGTTCTCGATCAGCTCGAAGTAGCCCTGCCCCGCGAGCTCGGGGAACGCCTCGGGCGGCGTGCGTCCGAAGAGCTGCTCGCCCGTCTTGGCCGCGAGCGCGAGGTAGCGCTCGCTGGCGGTGACGTACCGCAGGGCGCCCCGCTCGTCCTCGAGGAGCAAGGTCACGCCCATGGGCAACTGCGCCACCAGCGTCTTCAGCCGCGAACGCTCTGCCTCGGCCTGGGCGCGGGCGGCGCGCTCCGCGACGAGCATCTCGTCGAGCTGCTTTTTGGCCAGCATCTCCTCGGTGCGGTCGTGGAACAGCATGAGCACGAACGAGACCGCGCCCTGGGCATCGCGCAGGGGGACGCAGTTCGCCTCCACCGCGATCCGCTGCACCTGTGCACCTTTGCCGTGATCCAGCGCGGGGACGTCGTACCAGACGGGGGGGATCTGGACCGACTCGCCGCGGAACGCGCGCCGGAGGAGATCGATCGTGCCGTTCTGCGCGGCCGTGCGGTCCTCGAAGAGGTTGTACCCGGACGAAGGCTCCGCGCCGAAGCGCTGGCGGTAGGCCTCGTTGACCAGCAGGCAGCCACCGTCGGGGCGCAGGACCTGGAGCGGGATGGGAGAGGAAGCAATCAGGTGGGTGAGCACCGAAGACGGATCGCCCAGCAAGGCGAGCCGCTCGCGCATCGAATCGGCGTTCAAGATAAACTCTCCTGCATTGCAGTGGTCCTGGTTGGGGGGGTGGATCGGGGCTGAGGAGGGGATCGTCGAGGCGGGGGCGGAAGCGGCCGTGGCCTGGCGCTCATCGAGCCGCTCGTTCTGGGAATGAGATGGCGCCGTTCGAGCCTGAAAGCGCGTGAATCAGCGGGTGGGGGCTGAGAACAACCCCCACCCCACCGATGCCTTTCATTCTCTCCAGCCCGCCATCACGGGCAGGCCGTCCCCACCGGGTTTGCCGGGCCAACGTCGCCGATCTGTGCCCCGACCATCTCGAACCCGAGGCCCATGGTGATGCCGTCGCACGTCTTGCTCGGATCCTGGGTGCCATCCGACATGATGTCCGATGCCTGCCGGACCTGGGTCACGAGGTTATCGAACAGCGGATTGCCGCACAGGTTGAGCAGATCGCCGACCTTCTTGATCTCGGCCACGAACTCCTCGGTGTTGAGCACGCCGCCGATCATGCCGGCCGTCGCGCTCTTCCGATCGTCGGCGAGGGTCATTTTCATCTGCGCCGAGTACAAGGTCAGCTTGATCGAGGTGCTCTTCGACTGCGTCTTCACCGGCACCGAGAGGATGAACGTCCCGTTCTTCCCCGCGTCGAACGTCGCGCCCATCACCGAGCTATTCGGGAAGGTGATCGCCGATGACTCCGGATCCATGGGATCGTTGAGGAGCCCGGGCTCGACCGGCCACTTGTCCGTCCCGTCCCACTTGGGCGGCATGGCGAGCTTCGTCGCGCCGAAGAGCTTGGTGGTGAGCGCAGGAACGTCGCCCGCCGGAGGCAGGCACATGAGCTTCACCATCGCGGTGAAGTTGCCGTTCTGGATGCCGTTGTTGATATCCGTCACCCACTCCGGATAGAGCGACAGGATCGTGGGCAGGAGGTTCTTCCCGAAGGAGTTGTCGATCCCGTCGTCGCCGTCGGGGTATGCCGTCTGAGGCGACCCGCCCGCGTTCGGCTTGCACACGTCGTTCGATTGCCCGGTCGACACCTTGTTATCGAGGTTGTAGCCGACCTTCTTCCACTCCCCGCTGTTGCCCTCGCCGAAGAAGAGCTGCTTGACGGCGAGGACCTGGCCCTCATTCGTCGGGCAGCTCGCCTGCTCGCCGCCGCCGCCGCCGCTGCCGCCGGTGCTCGAGGAGCTCATGGAGGAGGAGCTCCCCCCCTGCCCGCCGCCGCCGACGTTGCCGCCGGGGGGCACATTGTCACCGTCGCTACCGCAGCCCACGGCAACGGTGGTCACGAGTGCGAGAGCCCAATAAAGTCGGTCACTTCCAAGCATCTTGTCCTGCCCTTCTGGGGTAACGCTTACTTCAAGCTCGAGGCGCTGACGTCGCGCCCCGAGCAACGATACGAGAAGGGCGCGCGAGCTTCAATTGATCACCGAGTTGCAGCCGAAGAGCACGGAGACCTTCGCGGCGTTGTCGACCTGCACCGGGGCGCAGGAGGCAGGGCAGAGGAGGATCTTCGTGGGGCTGGTGTTGCTGTCGTAGTACCAACCAGGCAGGTCGTTGCAGTCGGCGAGATCCTCGGCGCGGGGCAAGATCTTCGGCGTTCCCACGCCCTTCGGCGTGTACGTGAAGTTCACCCTGTTCGGATCGAGCTCCTGGCCGTTCGGCGGCGGCGGGATCGCGAAATCGCACCCGAGCGCCTCCGTGCGAATCTCGGCCATCTTCGCGGCGAACTGGTTGATGTCCTTCGTGATGTCGTAGGCCGCCGTCGTTCCGCCCGCCGCCGCGATCTTGTCGAGGTTCGCGATTGTCGAGCCGGCCACGCCGATGACATACGTGCGCACACCGTTGTAGTCGAGCGCGCTCGTCGCCAGCTCCGCGATGGGGTCGATCGCCTGCGGCGGGCACTCGGGGGAGGGATTGCCGTCGGTGGCGAGGACAACGATCACCTTGTGCGTCGGGTGCGCGTCCTGGTACGCGGTCGCCGCCATGAGCGCCCCCTTCATCGCGCTGAAGGTGGGTGTACCCCAACCCAGGGCGTCGTAGGGGATCGAGTTCGTCAAGGCGAATGCGTTGTCCGGCAACGTGCCGATGGGCACGTCGAGGTTCGCGTAGTCGATGGGGTTGCAGATGTCCGGGTTCTGGGCCGGGAAGTACTCCATGCCGGCGCCGATGCCGGCCGATGCCGCATCGTTGAAGAACGTCGTCAAGGCCGCCTTGGTCCCGTTCCACTTCATGCCCGACATGCTGCCCGATCGGTCGATGAGGAAGATGATGTCGAGCGGGATGCGGTGGGCCTCTGCGCTCGTGGTGACGCAGACGCCGGCGTCCTCGCCGCCGCTACCCCCGTCGACCTCGATGTCGCCTCCCCCGGCGCCCCCCGCGCCGCCATTCCCGGAGGACGAGCTCGTGCTCGCGTTGTTCGTCCCCGGTGGGTTCTCCGTAGCTGACTTGGCGCAGCCCACCCACGCGGCCGCGATCCAGGCCACGGTGAGTGACACGAAAACATGCCGATGGATCTTTGCAGAGCGGCTCATGGACTGCTCCTCAATCGATGAAGATGTCGTCGATGTATACCCCGGGGAGGCCGGGGGCGGGCGTGGAGGAATCGCTCTGGAAAGCGAACCGCACGCGGACGATCTGGCCGGCGTAGGGCGACAGATCGGCCTGCATGAATTGCCAGCCGAGCCCGGCGTGGTGACCACCCCACGCGGGCTTGCCCGCGATGGTCAGCGGGTACGCCGGCGAGACGCCGTTGACGACCGAGTAGGTCATCCCGCCGTCGGTGCTGACCTGCAGGTTGACGCCATCGTACGTCGAGCCCTCGGTATCGATCCACATCCTGAACGTGAGCGTCGGGCTCTGCGCCTTGGTGAGGTCGATGTCGGGTGAGGTTGCGGTCGTCCCCGCCCACGTCTGGAGATTGCTGTAAACCTCGCCGATTTTCGTGGCGATGCACTGCGTCCCCACGTATGCCGTCGCGGGGCCCACGTTCATGGGCACGCCGCATTCCCAATCGCCGGTCAGCGTCCAGCCGTCCGGGCACATGCCCTCGAAGCTCGTGTAGTAGGAGTTTGGCTTGACGGCGAAGCTGAACGTCTTCTCCGCGTAATTCGTGGGCCACGTCGGCTCCTCGACGCGCACGGTGACGCTCACCGGCCCCGCCTCCGCCGCCGTGGGCGTGCCAGAGAGCACGCCGGTCGCCGGATCGATCGTCAACCAGGCCGTGTTCTGGCCGCCGGCCTTGATGCTCCACAGCGCGTTGACCGAGCCGCCGACCCTGGTGATCTGCTGCGAGTAGGTCATCCCCGCATACACGTCCGCGAGCGGCGAGGTCGAGGTGATGTACATCGGGATCTGCTGCGGCTCGGCGACGACGACCTCGTCGACGTACACCCCCGGGAAGACGGTCGCGCCGTCGCTGCGGAAGGAGAAGCGCAGGATGACCGACTGCCCGGCGTAGGCGGTCAGATCCGCCGTGTAGTTCTGCCAGCCTTCGGCCGCGTGATTACCGCCCCACGCGGGCTGGCCGGCGATGTTCAGGCCGTAGGCCGGGGTCACCGTCGTGACCTGCGTGAAGCTCTGCCCGCCGTTGGTGCTGATTTTGAGGTTCCAGCCGTCGAAGGTGCCGCCCTCGGAGTGGTCCCACGCCCAGAAGGAGACCATCGGGTTGGTCGCCTGGGTCAGGTCGATGGGCGGCGAGCTCGCCACAGCGGTGCTGTAGCTCTGGTTCACATGGTAATTGCCGGCGATCTGTGTGGCGAGGACGCCATCGCCGATGTAGGCCACGGGCGGCCCCACGTTCGAGGGCGTACCGCATTCCCAATCACCGCCGAGGGTCCAGCCGTTCGCGCAGACCTCGAAGCCCTCGTGGAGGTAAACGACGCAAGCGTCGACCGCACCGCCGCCCACGCAGGCGCCGGCCACGCACGCGTCCGCGTCGGTGCAGGAGTTGTAGTCGTTGCACGAGCTGCCATCGGGCGCCGACGAGGCGAGGCACTCGCCGCTCGCCGCGTCGCACGTGCCCACGTGGCACTCGGCGATGCCCTCGGTGCAGGTGGTGCCGGCCGGCGCGGGCGTCTTGGCGCAGAGGCCGGTCGCGGAGTCGCACACGCCGCGCTCGCACTCGACGTCGAGCGCCGAGCAATCCTTGGGCTCGCCGCCCACGCATTGCCCGCTCTGGCACGTCTTGTTGACGTTACAGAGATCTCCGGTGAGCACGCACGGGTTGTTGTCCTTGGCGGGGGAGGGCGTCCCCACGCACTTCCCCGTGGCCGAATCGCAGGTGACCGTGTTGCACTCGTTCAGCGGTGAGAACGTGCAATCCTTGGGCACGCCGATGCACTCGCCGATCTTGCATACGCCGTTGATCTGGCAGAGGTCGGTCGGGGTGCACGGGGCGCCGTCGCCCACGGGCGTGACGTCGCAGGTCTGCAATTCCTCGTAGCAAATGACCGACGAGCACGGCGTGGGCTTGAGCCCGCAGTAGTTCTGGGCTCCGCCGCCGCAGGTGCCGTTGTCGCAGACGTCGTTGACGGTGCAGAATTTCCCGTCGTCGCACGCGGTTCCCTTCGGTGCGGGGACCACGACGCAGGTGTTCAGCGGACCGAGCTCCTGCCCGGTGTTGCACACCGCCACCATGCACTGCGGGGTCTCGAATTTCGAGCAGTCCACACCGCAGGGCCCGGGATCACCACCGCCCGCGCCGCTGCTGCTGCTGGTGGTGCCCGCGTCTTCGTTGATGGGAACATCGCCGCCCACCGTGCAGCTTGCGATGCACCACACAACAGGAAGTAAGAGTAAGGTCCGACGAAGGTCTTGAATGCGACTGAGCATAACCTCGCCAGGCATGTACCACACCTAGAACCCGCGCGGGCATAGGGAGCGACGGAATTCGTGCTGCACCCCCCTTCCCCCGAGCCCTGAAAACTGGTAAGCCCCTGATTTTTTCGTTGACCCGTGCCAACCCGAGTGCTATCGCTGGCGCGCAAAGTGCCTTAACACCCAGGATGGTTGTCCGGGTTACGCGTGTTGCGCGTGTTCGTGGACGGTGCGGACCGGGTTCGTCGGGTCGTTCGTGGATTGCCGGTGCGACCGTCTGGACAGAGCGCCAGGTATGGACGCGCCGGCCCAGGACCGTATGAATCAACCGCAATGCCCCATTGGGCCTGCGCGATCATTGATGCGGTAAAACGGGCCGACGCGCAGGGGCTCCCGCACGGACTCAGCGCGATCGACCCCGGAACAGCGAAGCGCCGCCCGCGACGAGCGCGACGATGAAGATCACGCCGAGGATGCCCACCCACATCCCCGCCTTGAAGATCCCCTTCACCGCCGCGCAACCCGAGAGGCTCACGGCCAGCGCGAAAAGCGTCGCGAGCAGCCCCGCCTGGCGCACAGCCTGAATGTTTTTCCGCGCCCGCGGCGCGAGTTGCTTCTGCTCCTGGACAGATTGCATTCGTGACCTCCTCCGTTTCCTCAGGCTCAAGCATCGCGCGTGCCCGCCTCCCCTCCCCCTCGAGCGCGCGACGATGCGCCCGGCAGGGCGGCTCGTCCGGAGCACGTGCGCGCTTTTCTCACCCTCGATGCTCACGCGGACGGACGCACGCAGCCGGCCTCATCCACGCGGCAGGTGCACCGAGAAGGTCGTCCCTTCGCCCTCGCTCGACGCCACCTCCACGCGGCCCCCGTGCGCCTCGACGATGTGGCGCACGATGAACAGACCGAGGCCCACGCTGCGCTCGGCGCTCCTGGTCGCCGTCCCCCGCGTGAGCGGCTGGAACAAGACGGGCAATAGCTCGGACCGGATCGGGGCGCCCGCGTTGTGCACGTGCACGTGCACCTCGTCCGACGCCCGTCCGTCCACCGCGAGTCGCACCTGGCTGCCGGCAGGGCTGTAGGCGAGCGCGTTGGTGAGCAGGTTGTCGAGCACCTGGCGCAGCCTGTCGGCGCCCCAGCGCCCCTCCCCGCTCCCCTCCACCGCCACCACCAGCGGGCGCCCGGCGTGCACGATCTCCACCTCCTCGACCGCCTCGCGCGCGAGCTGCGCCATGTCGGTTTGCTCGCGCGCGAGCGAGATTCCGCCGCCCAGGCGCGCCCGGGTGAAGTCGAGGATGTCGTGCAGCATGCGCTGCATGCGCGCGGCTGCCGTCGTGATGCGCTGGACGCTCACGAGGGCGCGCTCGTCGAGCCCCGGGCGGCGCAGCAGCAGCGCCGCCGCCATGGCGATGGTCTGCAAGGGCTGGCGCAGGTCGTGGCCCACGATGCCGATGAGCTGGCGCTCGAACCCCGCCCGCTCCTGCAACGCGCGCTCGGCGCGGGTGCGCTCCGTGATGTCGGTGCTGATCGCCACCGCGCCCACCACCTCGCCCCCGACGCGCACCGGCGCCGCCGACCCGTGCATCACCCGATCCTCGCCCGTCGACAGATCGCGCACGACGTAGTCCAGAAAGGCCGTCTGCCCCTGCAACGCGCGGCCGAGCGGGTTTTCATCGAGCGGCAGGGGCTCGCCGGTGTCCGCGCGCCGCACCTGCGCACGCGCGTGAAACAGCGCGATCGAGCGGTCGAGCTCCTCCATCGACGCGACCCCCAGGAGCGAGAGGCCGGCCGCGTTCGCGCGCGTGATGCCCGTGAAGTCCGCGAAGTAGACGGGCTCGGGGAAGGCCTCGAGGATGGCCTCGCGCTGGGCGGCCAGCGCCTCTGCCTGCCTGCGCGCGCGCACGAGGCCCGTCACCTCGTAGCCGCAGCCGAGGACGCCGCTCACCCGGCCCTCGGCGTCGCGCAGCGGCTGGTAGACGAAGTCGAAGAAGCGCACCTCGTCGGCCCCGCCGGTGGACAGCGTCATCGGCACCTCGCGGCCCACGAAGGGGGCGCCCGAGGTCCTCACCCCGTCGAGGAGCGCGCGGATGCCCTCCCCCTCGAAATCGGGCAGCACCTCGCGCACGGACCTGCCCTCGACGTCGAGGCCGCCCACGAGGATGCGGTAGGCGAAGTTCGCGAAGGTGAAGGTGTAGTCGGGCCCCTCGAGGATGGCGATGATCACGGGGGCCTGCTCGAAGATGTCGTGCAGCTTCTGCCGCTCGGCCTCGACCTCGGCCTCGGCCCGCTTGCGCTCGGTGATGTCGCTGAAGAGGACCGCCACCTTGCGCTCCTCCGGCGCGCCGATGCGGAAGGCGTACACCTCGAACCAGCGCTCCATGGAGACGGCGTGGTTCACGACGCGCGTCGGCTCGCCCGTCAGCGCGACCTTGCCGTAGATGTCGAACCAGGACGGCTCGATGTCCGGCACGAGCTCGCGGATCGTCCTGCCGAGCGCGCCCTGCATCCCGGTCTGCCGCTCGAAGGCCGGGTTGATCTCGATGTAGCGGAAGTCGATCGGCCGATCGGCCTCGTCGAAGATGACCTGCAGGATGCAGAAGCCCTCGTCCAGGGACTCGAAGAGCGTGCGGTAGCGCTCCTCGGATGCGCGCAGGGCGGCCTCCGTGCGCCGCCGCTCGGTGATGTCGGCGAACGAGCTCACCGCGCCCAGCAAAAGGCTTCCATCGCCGCTCAGCAGCGGCTGCGCATTCACCGACAGCCAGACGAGCCGCCCATCCGGCCGGTGGATGCCCATGACGTCGCCCACCACGGGCCGACGCGTGCGAAGCGCGCGCATGGACGGGTGCTCGTCGCCCGGGTAATTGCTGCCGTCCTCGCGCACCGCGCGCCAGTGCGGATCGAGGGGCGTGCGGCCCTGGAGCTGGTCGAGCGGGACGCCGGTGTGGCGCGCGGCGGCCGCGTTGGCGAAGAGGATCGTGCCCTGCGCGTCGTGAAGGCAGACGCCCTCCTCGAGCGAGGCGAGGATGGCTCGGAGGCGCGCCTCGCTCTCGCGCGCCTGCTGCTCGGCCGCTTGCACGCGCAGGAGCTGCTCCTCGCTCGAGGCGCGCTGCAGCCGGGCGCGCTCGACGCTAAGCCGCTGGCCCTGCTCGCTGGCGGAGGCGGAGTGGGCGAGGGCCTCGGCGGCCGCCGTGCCCATGCTGCGCGCCAGCAGAATGCCCTCCCACGCGGACACGGGCACGTCGGCGGACACCGCCACGAGCAGGATGACCTCGTGCAGGAGCGGGTACTCGCGCGCCACCGATTCCGTCGCGTAACCCAGGCGGTGGCGCTGCCTGCCGTGCGCCTCGGCGACGGGGCTGCTCTGCGGCAGCGCCGACGTGATGCTGGGGTCCTCCAGGTGGCGCAGCGCTCGCGACAGCTCCGCGAGGAAGAGGGGCAGCGAGTCCACCAGCTCCTCGCGCGTGAGGCCGTCGCGAGGGGCCAGGGGCCGCACGCACGCGAGCCAGCGCTCTTCGATGGCGTGCTGCTGCTGCTTCAGGAGGTCGGCAAGGCGCATGGAGGGGGCGAGGAGCGCTCGCGGCGGGGGCGGAGCAGGTGCACATCCAGAAGAAAATGTGCGTGCCGACAGAACCTACCGCGGCTGTTCTGGGCTTGCCAGAGCCGTCCGGGCGCAGGGACGCCTGCTCGCGCCCGTGCAGACGCCGGGGGTCATCGCTCACGAGATGCTGGTCAGCAGCCGCTCGTCGCGAAATCGTTCGGCGAGGTGATCGATGAATGCGCGGACCGCGGGCGGCAGGCCGCGACGGGTGGTGAACACGAGGTGAACGATGCCGTCGGGCGCGTGCCAGTCGGGGAACACCCGGACGAGCCGCCCGCCTTGCAGCGCGGGCCAGCAGACGTGATCGGGGACCAGCGCCACGCCGAGCCCCGCCGCCGCCGCCTCTCGCAGCGCCACGAGATCACCGCATGAAAGGCGCGGCGCGTGGCGCACGGACCGCGACTGCCCGTCCGGCCCGACCAGCTCCCAGATGTCCTCGCCCGCCTGCTCGACCGGGCTGAGCGTCGCGACGGACGCGAGCGCCGCGATATCGTTCATGTCGCCCAGGCGGTTGGCCAGCGCGGGGCTGGCGACGAGGATGCGGCGGCTTTTGGCGAGCGTGCGCAGCGTGAGCGTCGCGTCGGCGTCGATCGTGGTGCGCACCCGGAGAGCGACGTCGATCCCCTCCTCGATGAGGTCGACCCGCCTGTTGGTGGCGGCCACGTGCAGCCTCACCCGAGGGTGCCTCGCCATGAACTCGGTGAGGACGCGGGCCAGGGGATCCATCAGGCCGAGGGGGCAACTGAATCGGACGGTCCCGTGCGGCTCGCCCTGCGCCTCGGCGACGACGGCCTCGGCCTGCGCCACCTCGGTCATCACGCCCCGGCAGCGCTCGTAGAATGCCTGGCCGACCTCGGTGACGCGGAAGCGCCGGCTCGAGCGCTCGATGAGGCGCACGCCGAGCCGCGCCTCGAGCTGCGCGACCCTGCGGCTGAGCTTCGATTTGGGCTGCCTCAACGCCCGGCCCGCCGGGGCAAACCCGCCGTGGGCGACGACCTCGGCGAAGAAGAACAGATCGTTCAGGTCCTGCATCCGATGCCCTCAGCGTTCCTCTGGTGGAACGCACCGTATCGAAAACCCCGTCTACCCGCATCATCGTTCTACTCTTAGAACATGTGGCGACGGCGCGGTCTGTGGCCGCGCGAAAAGGAGCTGGACCATGAGCAAGAAACTCGAGGGCAAGGTCGCGGTCGTCACCGGGGGGACCTCCGGCATTGGTCTGGCCGCGGCGAAGCGGTTCGCGGCCGAGGGCGCGCACGTCTTCATCACGGGGCGACGCCAGCCCGAGCTCGATGCGGCCGTGAAGGAGATCGGCAAGAACGCGACCGGCGTGCGCGGCGACGTGTCCAATCTCGCGGACATCGATCGGCTCTACGACGCGGTCCAGCAGCAGAAGAGCCACATCGACGTGCTCTTCGCCAATGCCGGCGGCGGGGAGTTCGCCCCCCTCGGCGCCATCACCGAGGCGCATTTCGACAGGACCTTCGCCACCAACGTCAAGGGCGTGCTGTTCACGGTGCAGAAGGCGCTGCCGCTCCTGCGCGACGGGGGCTCGATCATCCTCACCGGCTCGACGACGGGCACGATGGGCTCGCCCGCGTTCAGCGTCTACAGCGCGACCAAGGCCGCGATCCGCAATTTCGCGCGAAACTGGATCCTCGACCTGAAGGACCGGCGCATCCGCGTGAACACGATAAGCCCGGGGCCGATCGACACCCCAGGGCTGCACGACCTCGGCGGCAGCGAGGAGCAGTCGCGGCAGCTCAAGGAGAGCCTCGCCAGCAGCGTTCCCCTCGGGCGGCTCGGCACGCCGGACGAGGTGGCCAAGGCCGCCGTCTTCCTCGCCTCGGACGACAGCAGCTTCGTCAACGGCATCGAGCTGTTCGTCGACGGCGGGATGGCGCAGATCTGAGGGCGCCCCACCCCCGCGCCGAGAGCAGCTATTCTGCGTCAATCGGCTGTGGTCCAGCGCCCGCGCCCCGTCTACCCTGCGGCCCGAGCGGAGCGGGTGGACAATGACGGGACCTGGAAAAACACGGGCGTGGCCCTTCGTCGTGCTCGGGCTTCTGGTGGCGGCAATCGCGGGCTGGGCGCTGTGGGTTCGCCTGGGAAAAACCCCCGCGGGCGGCCCGCAGACCGCGGCGAGCGCCTCCTCGGCCCGCGGCACGCCGCGCCTGCGCGACAGAACCGCGCGGCTGCCCGAGAACGGGAGCATCACGGGACGGGTCACCGATCCCGCGGGCGCGCCCGTCGCCGGAGCCACGGTGTGCGCCATGGACGGGTCGAACATGATGCCGTTCAATCAAGCCGAGCCAAAGTGCGCCTCCGCGACGCAGGACGGACAGTACAAGCTCGCGGACCTCGTCCCCGGCCGCTTCACGCTCTTTGCCTCGGCCCCGGGCCATCGCCCCGCGGGTCATACCGGCCCCGACCCGGAGCGGTCGCGCTTCGTCGACCTGCGCGCGGGCGAGGCGCGCGCCGGCGTCGATTTCAAGCTCCCCCGCGGCGGGGTCGAGGTCCGAGGCCAGGTCAAGGACGTGAGCGGCGGGGCCATCGCCAGGGCGCTCGTGACCATTCACGGCTGGGTGGGGCCCGCCCAGGGCGCCGTCGTGACCCGCTCCGACGCCGAGGGCGCGTTCTCCGCGTGGCTCGACGAGGGGCCCTTCATCGCGCGCGCCAGCGCCGACGGATACGCCGACGGCTGGAAGGATGGCGCCGCGCCAGGGCCGGCCGTCGAGATTCTCCTCACCCCGGGCTCCGCGCTCGTCGGGCGGGTCGTCGAGGCGGGGACCGGCGAGCCCGTCGCCGGGGCGAAGATCGATCCCGGGTTCGAGCAACTCATGGGCCCCTCGTTCAGCAAGGCCTTGTCGAGCGACGAGGAGGGACGCTTTCGCGTGGAGGGGCTCGCGCCCGGTCGCTACAAGCCGAGCGCCCGCGCCCCGGGAGGGTTTGGCCAGGCGCGCGAGAGCGTGCTGCTCGGGGTGGGCGAGGTCTCGAGCGAGGTCGTCATCGAAATGCACCCGGCGCGCAGCCTCGCGGGCCGCGTCGAGGTCGCGCCGGGGGGCGAGCCCTGCAAGACCGGATCGGTCGCTCTTTTGAGCCCGGCGGGCTCGGGCGTGCTCCATGCGGCGCTCGACGCCGACGGCTGGGCGAGGTTCGAGGGATTGCTCCCTGGCTCGTCGTACGACGTCTTCGTCCATTGCCCCGACCACGCGATGGAGCCGAAATACCCTCCCGTGAAGGTCGGCGACGCGGATGTCGACAACCTCGTCTGGACCGTCCGCGCCGGGCTATCGCTGCGGGGCCGGGTCGTGGACCGGCAGGACAAACCCGTCCGCGCCTCGGTCGACGCGGCCCCGGTCGAGGCGGTCATGGCGGGCGGCGGCTTCGCGCAGAACGACGACGATGGCCGCTTCGTGCTCCGGGGGCTCTTGCCCGGCAAATACAGGTTGATGGCGAATGCCGAGGGCCACGTCTCGCCCGAGCCCCTGGAGGTGGAGGTCCAGGACGATCGCGCCCCGGAGGTGACCATCACGGTGGACAGCGGTGGCACGATCGAGGGCACGGTGACCGACGAGGACCGCCGCCCGATCGCGGGTGCCGAGATCACGCTCATGATCTCGGGCCCCAGCGCGAGGCCGAGGATGGGCGCGTGGGGATCGCCCGCCCGATCGCGCGCCGATGGATCCTTCGTGCAGAAGGGCGTCTCGCCTGGCGATTATCGCGTCTGGGCCATCCAGGGGGGCGCGAGCCTGCGGCCTGCGGGCGGGGGCGGCGGGAACGAGCCTGGAATCCCCGTGACCGTGAAAGAGGGGACCACCGCGCGCGTGGCCATCGTCGTCGAGCGGCAGGGGGGTGAGATTCACGGGCGCGTCGTCGACGAGGGCGGAAAACCCGTGACGGACGCCTTCATCGACGCCACCCGCGAGCCCGAGGGCGGCCCCGGTGTTCCCGGCGCCGCACCGAGGCCTCCGTGGGGGAGCGGGTACAATTCGACGGTCCTCACCGACACCGAGGGCGAATTCGTGGTCGGGAACCTGGGCCGAGGGACGTACACGGTCCACGCCTACCGCAAAGGCGGGGGCAGCGCGTACGTCGAGCACGCCAAGGCTGGGGACACGGTGACGCTCACGATCCAGCGGACGGCCGCGATCGCCGGCACCGTCTCCGTGCTCGGCGGCGCGCCGCCCGATCAATTCACGATTCGCCTCGTGAACCAGGAGGCGGCGTTCTTCCGGAGCGAGTCGTTCGTTTTCACCCGCGGCGCCTTTTCGATCAGCGACGTACCGGAGGGCAAGTACCAGATCTCCGCCGATGCGCCGCAGGGGACGGCCACGGTCGAGCTCACGCTGGCGAAAGGAGAGCGCCGGAGCGACGTTTCCATCGCGCTCGCCGCGCGCACCTCGCTCAAGGGGCAGGTGGTCTCGCTCGGGGACGGCGCGCCCATCGTCGGGGTGAACGTGATGGCCCATTCCCGCACCGGCATGGGCCCTCCCATGCACAGGCAGGTCGTCACGGATGACGCGGGCCAGTTCGAGCTCCAGGACGTGCCCGCCGGGCCCATCACGGTCCTGTGCATGCCCGCCGATCCCATGCGCACGGGGCATGACATGGCGGCAATCCCCATCGATGTGCAGGCGGGCACGCCGATCGATCTGGGGCGAATCCCCATGGCGAAGCGCCGCTTGAAGCCGGGTGATTTCCCCGGCGATCTCGGGTTCTCGCTGAAACAACCCTTGCCCGGCGCCGACATGGCCGTGCGTTCGCTCGAGGTGACCGCGGTGCGTCCGGACGGACCGGCTGCCGCGGCGGGTCTGCGGGTGGGCGACGTGATCGTCTCGGTCGACGGCCACGATGTCACCGGGAAAATGGGCTACCTCTATGGCTCCCTGACAACCGTTCCCGAGGGAACCAAGGTGACGCTCGGCGTCTCGCGCGGGGCGGCCGTCACGCTCGTGGCCGCGAAGGCGGCGGCGCCCTCCATGCCCCCTGGTGGCCCCGTGCCCCCTGAAATGGCGCCCCCTGCCGAATCCCCTCCGCCCCCGCCTGCCCCTTGAGCGTCCTCGGGGCGCGCGCGGGCGCCGCTATCGCCCCGCCGTCACTCCGCGCCCGCCCCTCGCTCCCTGGACGACGCGCGATTCTTGTCCACGATGGCGTAGATGATCAGCACGTACGCAATCAGGCGCACCACGTAGAAGAAGGGAAAGCGCGCCTCGTCCGTCTTGACGAGCGTGATGAGCACGCGATTCGCGCCCATCATCCAGAAGGCC
>Ga0307412_10001159_pt1 | contig 15097 bp, 19 predicted proteins | sample DK1Cmetagenome_3_FD_203823 | JGI IMG/M metagenome (GOLD analysis project Ga0307412, IMG submission 203823) | Maize rhizosphere microbial communities from greenhouse at UC Davis, California, United States - DK15-C-1 | ecosystem: Host-associated > Plants > Roots > Rhizosphere > Soil | place: USA...
TGGTTCGACGTAAAATTACATAATTGGAAACAGTGCGATGGGCTCGCATGCTTATGACTGCTTCAGTCCGTTTGGCGCGAGATGGAGGATTGCCGTGCCTCGATACTTTTTCAACCTCCATGATGGGTACGATTTCATCGACGATGTGGGTTCGGAGCATCCCGACCTGCACAGCGCCAGGGCCGAGGCTGTTGAGAACCTCAGCGAACGCATGCGGGGAACCTTGCTGATCGATCGAGATGTCTCTGCTTGTGTGATAAACGTGACCAACGAGGCTGGTGTAACGGTGTTGATCGTCAGTCTCTATGACGCCGCGCAGATCATCCCTCCCGTGCCGTCCGCTATAGGCGAGCTGGAGTTTTGACGTACTTCACAGCGTCTACGGCGAACGTCAGGCCGGTCCTATGCTGTTGTAGCTCCTTGCCGAGCTCCGGCTCAAGCTCGATGTGTCTCACCTGCCGAAGTGTCGTGGGATTGGACAATGCTGTCAGCGACCCGCACGACATGACTGATCCCTTTGCGCTGTTTGCTGCCAATCAATCGCTCGTATTCCTTCTCGGGCACCCCGTAAGAATTGCCTGCGATCTCGAGCAATTTGCCTCGATCTCGGATGGTAACGATGCCGCGCGTCGAGCGAATGGCATGCATTCCTTCCAGAATATGCAGCTGCTCAGTCACACCCGAGCGCCTGACGCCCAACATCAGTCCAAGAAAGTCATGGGTCAGGGGAAGTTCGTCGCCCTCTATCCGGTCGTGACACATAAGAAGCCATCGTGCCAGCCGGTGATGCATGGTGTATTTTGCGGCAGCAAGCGCAGTATGAGAAAGCTGGAGGTCGCATATGTGCACGTATCGGAGCAAAAGATCCCGCGCCTCTCGGTTCTCCATGACGGGAAGCAAAGATTCGGACGCAATCTGCAGCCCACGCCCTGATGACTGCATGAACGTTTTCGTCGGTGTCCGGTCCACGCCGAGGATGACAGGATAGCCCACCATGCCCTCTAATCCGATATGGCGGACCTCGAAACTTTTTCCATCATCGGTTTCTGCCACCATGGAGGCGAGACCGGATTCGATGAAGCAGACGGTTTTGTTCGGCTTGGACGGAGAAACGAGTGAGCGACCCGGAGGAAGCTCTATTGGTTCGAGCTCATCTGCAATCAGCTCGAACGCCTCTTCCGGTAGTCGCTGAAGCAGTCTGCTTCTGACCGTCTGCTGGTTCTTCGCCATAACCGTATATCTCGCTGAAGCGAAAACGCCTTTTGCAACGCTTGGTTCAGTCCTATTCAAGACTGTGCGCTTTTGACATTTCGTGAGGCCCCAGGTTTTGCCGCAGCCTCCCACGGTCGGTTGACGCGGCCACGCGTTAGCGGGTCATTGTGATCCTTCTGTTATCGCCTGAGGCGATCTAAATCATCGATCGACCGCATGTCGGCTCCGGTGTGCTGGCTCAAGGGAGCATCGGTGAGGTGGACCGCCGCGCTCGGTGGTGGATTTTTCGTCGGAACTGACTATCTTGACCGCGAAGTGAGGAAGGTATGGAAGTAGTTCGAAGAAACAACGTCGTGCTCAAGGGCGACGGAAGCCGGTCAATGGTTTTCTCGCACGGATTCGGCTGCGACCAGAACATGTGGCGACTGGTGTCGCCGGCATTTGAGGGCAGCTTTCGAACGGTGCTGTTCGATCACGTTGGTGCCGGAAAGTCGGATCTGGCGGCATATGATCCCGAAAAATATTCAAGCCTCTCCGGCTATGTCGACGACCTGGTCGAGATCGGCGGCGCGCTCGACCTGAGGAATGCGATCTTTGTCGGGCATTCGGTGAGTGCGATGATCGGCGTCCTTGCATCGATCAAGGCGCCACGTATGTTCGAGAGCCTCGTCCTTGTCGGGCCTTCGCCCCGGTATATCGACGACGAAGGCTATCACGGCGGGTTCAAGGGCGCCGACATCGACGAACTTCTCGTATCGCTTGCCGACAACCACATGGGCTGGTCTGCGGCCATGGCTCCAGCGATCATGGGAAATCCGGACCGGCCCGAACTGGGTCAGGAACTAACCGACAGCTTCTGCAGGACAGATCCAGAAATCGCCAGGGCTTTCGCGCGGGTTACGTTCACTTCCGACAATCGTGCCGAACTTCCGCTTGTTACCGCTCGCACGCTTGTCCTGCAGTGCAAGGACGATATCATCGCGTCCGAGGAGGTCGGGGAGTACGTGCGAGACGCCATCCCGAACTGCAGTCACAAGCTTCTCGACGCCTCCGGGCACTGCCCCAATCTTTCGGCGCCGAGCCAGGTCATTGCGGCCATACGAGAGTTTGTCAGGACCTGAATGCACGCGACACCCGATTTTCAGAAACTCTTTGAAGATGCTCCCTGCGGATATATCCTGCTCGACGGGCGCGGCCGGATCACGAAGGTCAATCGCACTCTGCTCGGGTGGCTGGTCGTCGCGGAGGTCGACCTGCTCGACAAACGCTTTCTCGACCTGATGCCGGTCGCCGGGCGTATGTTCTACGAGACGCACTTCGCCCCGCTTTTGAGGATGCAGGGTTTTTTCCATGAAGTAGCCCTCGACCTTCTGCGTGCGGATGGAACCCGAGTCCCCGTACTTGCCAACGCCAACCAGCAGACGGGAAGCGCGGGCGAGATCATCGAGACGAGAATAGCCCTCTTCGAGGCTGTCAGTCGGCGCAAGTATGAACGCGAGCTGCACGACGCCAACCAGGCGAGCAAGGTCGCTCACAAGGAAATCGAGGCGCTGAATGCCGCGTTGACGCGTGCAGGTCTCCTTCGCGACGAGTTCATCGCCGTACTCGGGCACGACCTTCGTAACCCGCTGGCTTCGGTAAAGAGCGGCGCGAGAATGCTCGCAAAGGAAAGCTTGAGCCCGCGGGGCGTCGAAGTCCTCAAGCTCATGAATGGCAGCCTCGAAAGAATGAGCGCGCTTGTCGACGACGTCCTTGACCTGGCGAGCGGCCACCTGGGCGGCGGTATTTCCGTGGCGCGCCGGGAAGAGCTGGCACTTGAACCTGTACTACGACAGGTCGTCTCCGAACTGGAGGGCGCGACTGGTCGGAAGATTGAAAGCGATGTGAATGTGCCTGTGGCGGTGCTCGTCGACAGCGGCAGAATTGGGCAGCTTGTTTCAAATCTCCTTGGAAACGCGCTCACGCACGGCGATCCTGGCAAGCCGGTCGCAATCAAAGCGCTTATCCAGGACGAGCACCTGTTGATCGCCGTGTCAAACGGCGGCGAGCCCATTCCTGCCGAGACCATGGAGCGACTGTTCCAGCCATTCTTCCGTGGTGGCGATCCGGCCTCGCGGCAGCATGGCCTTGGGCTCGGGCTTCACATCGCTTCTGAGATCGCCAAGGCGCACGGCGGTACGCTACAGGTGCGATCGTCAGAAGAGAAAACAGTATTCGAATTTCTGATGCCGGCTGGCCGGACAAACGGTGTTCCCTGAGAATGCCGTTTTCGCGGCGGTCGTCATTTCACTGTTTATCGAAAACGCTGTGGCCGAAGCGCATCTTCCGCAAGAACAAGGCTCGCGGGCGGAGAGGCGCTCTGGTCTCCTCCAACGATTGCCGATAAGTAGGCCAGTGCATTGGCCATTCCGTTGACGGTATAGGGCTTCTCAATTGCGCCGATAGCGCCGGCGAAGTCATCGGGAAGCTTTTTGATATTGCCGCTGACGAAGACGTAAGGGATTTGCCGTTCGGCCAGCAGCCGCCCGACGTCTACACCCGTCGGCCCATCCTGCAGATGAACGTCGACGAAGGCGAACTGCGGAGGAGTTTCTCCGACGAGTGCCATCGCTTGCCCGCTGGTTGCCGCGATACCAACGACGGCATGGTCGGCCGTCTCCACCTCGTGCTCTAGTTCCATGGCGAGCAGCATCTCGTCCTCAACGATCATGACTTTCAATAGGGTACGTCCTTTTCATTTTCGACAAGCAGCTTGACATTCACGATAGTCCGCCTGCCCTCCTGACTTCTTTCGATCGTTGCACCAACCTGGCGTGCCGACGCCTCCAGAAGCATGCGGGCAAGCTCGGCGCTGGTTTCGTCGGTTTCGACGGGTACCGACGTGTCCTCGACGCGGATAAAGAAGTGACCGTTAAGGCGTTTGACGACGATGTGGATCTCGCCTCCGCCGTCGCTCAACCCCCTGCGGACAGCGTCGCCGACGAGTTCGTTGACGATCAGCGACAGTGGAGAGGCCTTAACTGCCGGCACGTAGACGGGAGTCAGGTCGAGCGTCAGGTGGATGTCGTCGCGTCTGATCGCCCCCACAAGGTCGGTTGCGAGTTCTCTCGCGAAGTCGGCGATGTCAAACCGCGCAATGTCGTCCGTCGTGAAGAGTTTTCGCTGGACGGTGCTGATGGCTTCGATCCGGTTTAGAACCGACATCAGGGCGTCACGCTGGCCCTGGTCTTTCGTGAGCCTTGCCTGCATTTTTACGATCGAGGCCATCGTCAGCAGATTGTTCTTCACACGGTGGTCGACCTCGTGGACGAGCAATGTTCTGGCGGCGAGTGCAGCTTCCAGGCTGCGCGTTCCCACAGCAACGGCTTCCTCAGCTTGATGACGGGCCAAGGCGAGCTCGGCCTCTTTGCTTTTGACATTGGTGAAATCGAGCTGGGAAGCGAAGAAGTAGACGATATGGCCATCGTCGTCGCGGACGGGACTGATGAAGAGCGCGTTCCAAAAGGAACTGCCGTCCTTCTTATAGTTCAGGATGTCGACCGCGACGTCTCGGCCGTTGGCGATCGCATCGCTGATCTTGAGGACCGTCCCCTTATCCGTGGCTGGCCCCTGGAGCAGGCGGCAATTGACACCGATGAGCTCGTCATTGGAATATCCAGTCAACCGTTCGAAGGCTGTATTGCAGAAGATGATCGGATTATCATGTTGATTTGGATCGGTGACGATCATCGGCATTCGCGTTGCCTTGAAGGCCGCCGCGAACGGGTCTTCACGCACGTGGGCGGCGACCAACCGATCACCCGCTCGACGTGCATCGGTCTGGAATTGATCGCCCTTTGTCATTTCCGATCCCTTCGTCAGGGAGGGAAATGGACGGCGGACCGGTTAGCTCCGCCGTCACTTTAACTAGGTGTTCGTCGCTGCGTTTCATATGGCCTCTCGCGGGATAGCTATCCGCGACGAAGAGTAGACGTGGAGGCTTCATTATCTACTCGATTCCATTTTTCGGTCAGTCCCGGTAAGCGGGGCACCGCTCGCAAATATGGACGTTCTGGAACTCGTCTTCATTAAACCGCGATTGCCTGCGAAAGTGCCTCATCACCTGTCATTAGACCCAGGCTCAGGTGGCTGAGAGATGTTTTGCTCTTGCCTGTAAGAGCGGTTGATCCATGCCTCGATACTTTTTTAACGTCCACGACGGCGTCTCCATCCCGGACTCGGTAGGCTCAGATCATGTCGACGTCGCAAGCGCCCGTAGCGAAGCGGTAGAGACGATAGCCGAACGCCTGAGGGGAACGATGTTGACCAATACGGACGTTTCCGCCTGGCTGATGAATGTTGTGGACGAAGACGGCTTCACAGTCATCGTCCTGTCGTTTACCGCGGCGGTCAAAGTCATCGATCGACCTGGTGCCTCTGCTCTGAAGATCGCCACATCGTAGAAATGTCAAAACCGCACAGAGCGGTTGCGGCTCTTGGCCTGTGGCGACGGTTTGCGGCATAAGCTAGCCATTGCTGACGCCTTGCCGTTCGTCGACATGAGATCGGGCTCATTCCCGCGGAGGCTGGGCCATGTCCGACTTTTCGCAATCGACCGTTTCGAACCTGCTGTTGCGGGCTTTGCCTCTCGAGGCATTCGAGCTTCTGAGACCGGCAATGCAGCAGGTCGGTCTTCCATTGAAGTACGAGTTGGTCACCGCTGGCGTGGCAAACGACTTGGTGTACTTTCTGGAGCGCGGACTGGGATCGATCGTTGCCACAAGCAGCGAAGACGAGATCGTCGAAGTTGGGCACATCGGCTATGAGGGCATGTCGGGCGCCCACATCCTGCTGAAAGTGCCGAAAACCCCCAACAGGACATTTATGCAGGTCGAGGGCAGCGGAATATCTGTACCGACCTCTGTCTTCCTCAACATGGCCGAACAGGTGCCGGCAGCCAACGACCTGCTGCTGCGCTACGTGCATTGTTCTGAGTTGCAGCTAGCACATTCCGCCCTTGCCAATGCCCGCTACAACATGCCGGAACGGTTGGCGCGCTGGCTGCTGATGTGCCACGACCGGCTCCTGGCCGACGATTTACCTCTCACCCACGAGTTTCTTTCGATCATGCTCGGCGTGCGCCGCTCGGGCGTTACCAAACGGCAGCGCCTACCTGCATTGGCTTGGCGATCGTCGCGGAATGAACGGCAATGACTGGAGTTTATGATGTCCGCACAAGACCTTCGGCAACCGACGGATGTTCGCGACGCCCAGGTATTGCTCGAGCCCATACCGCATCTTGCAGAACGGAGCGAACGATCGTGGATGCTGCATGGTGAAGGTTGTGGCCGGCCTCTTGCAGCAATCGGATTCTCGCTTGAGGTATTCTCCTGGTAACCCAATCGAGATGCCAGTGCGGATCAAGGACGGCGTCATCCATTCCGTAGATAATATCCATGACGCATGTTATCGGTTCAGTGCCGACGTCTGCCATATCGGCATTGAATCCAAGCAACTCGTCGGCCATCATCCTGAGCGACTGCGGGCTCGCCGCGTGTCGTTAGGGGAAATCGGCCAAGGTATCCGGAACAGGATTGGGATGATGTGCTTCGCGCATCACTCGTCCGCCGAAATAGTCGGCAAACCGGTACAGGACCTGTTGTGAGAACACGCCGCGGATCCCGGGAGCGACAGCCAGGCGAAGCGGCAACATTGCCTGCTCCGGTGTCGGGCGACAAAACGGCGCGATCCGCACCAGAGACCTCACCAGATCCAGACGGCGTTGCGACAGAAGGATAGCAGGCGCGCAGCCAACGGAATGGCCGGCGATGTCAGGCTGCGGAATCCAAGGGCGTCGGCCAGCTTCTCCAGCCATATGGACTGTGCCAGCGGTCCCCTCTGCCCTTGCGGTAGCGGGTCGCTGAAACCGTAGCCGGGCCAATCGGGCGCGACGATGTGGAGCCCCGTTTTCCGGAAGGGCGCCAGCGCTTCCTGGGCAATGCTGCCGCAGCCATGCAGCAGGACGATGGGCGGATCAGCGTCATCGCCGACTTTCAGGAGATGCACTTTGCGTCGTTGACAATTCGGTCGAAGCCCTGAATCGGGGCGTGTGGCTGCTTTTGTTTCATTGCTGGCAAACTGGGCCGTTAGGCGCCGGTTCCACCCTTGTGCGAAACCGGACAACAGCCGGAGGCCAAGAAACAAACAACAACTGGCCTGTGTTTCACGACATCTCGTCAGTCAGTCATTCCCTCTTGATGGCTAAAATCATAATGCCTAAATCACCCGCGCTAAACGCCACGAAAGGAGGAAGCTCATGGCATTTGAAACTTTTGACCGCCCGATTTACGCGCAGCGGAAGCACTTCATTCAGGAGATCGCCGGTCTCGACGATGTCTTCGATTTCCTCGACGAATGGCCGCAAAACAGCCGCGATATCGTCTATGAGGTCATAGTGGACGCCTGCAGGAAGGCGGCAAGCGGCCAACTCCCGGTCCAGGCTGTCGCGGAGAACTTTCGCCGGTTCCTCAAGAAGCACAACATGCTTGCTGACGTCAAAGAGGTCCCATCGCATCTGCGACAGGCCCAGGACCGGAACGTCTCTGGCGTGTAGCTGATCAGAGAGCACGGAACTGCAGGCCTGCGAACGCCAGCTTTACTTGCGTAGCTGCCCGCAAGACGACCCGGAACTTTCGGAAGACAGCGTGGTTTGCGCAGCAAGACCACTATGGAGCTGTGCCATGATCAATGCCGCTGATATCCTCGTCGAAACGCTGATCGCCTGGGAGGTTAAGGTCGTGTTCGGCCTTCCCGGCGATGGGATCAACGGGATCATGGAAGCGCTGCGCAAGCGACAGGATCAGATTCGCTTCGTGCAGGTACGTCACGAGGAGTCCGCGGCCTTCATGGCCTGTGCCTACGCAAAATTTACCGACAAATTGGGCGTGTGCCTGGCGACGTCCGGTCCCGGCGGGACCCATCTTCTGACGGGGCTTTATGACGCGAAGCTCGACCAGATGCCCGTTCTCGCTATCACGGGCATGCAATATCATGATTTGATCGAAACATTCACGCAACAGGACGTCGATCTGACCCGCGTCTTCGACAACGTCGCGATTTACAATGCGCATGTCAGCGACGCTGGCCACATGGAAAACCTTGCCAGCCTTGCTTGCCGCTCCGCCTTGGCCAGGCGTGGGGTGGCACATCTTTCAATCGCAAGCGACACCCAGGAAATGGAAGCCCAATCGCGATCCGAACGCAATCAGCCCAAGCATGTACCAAACCGCTATTTTAAGGGTCGCCAGCTTCCGGACGACGATGAAGTGGATCGTGCGGCACAGATCCTCAACGAAGCCGGTAAGGTCGCCATTCTCGCCGGTCGCGGCGCTCTTGGGGCTCACGAAGAACTCACGGAGACAGCTGACCTGCTGGCCGCGCCTGTCGCAAAGGCGCTGTTGGGCAAGGCGGTGCTTGCAGATAACGACCCCTACACCACCGGAGGGATTGGGATTCTCGGAACAGCCCCTTCACAGGCAATCATGGAGCAATGCGACGCTGTCCTGATCGTCGGGTCGACCTTCCCTTACATCGAATATTATCCGAAGCCCGCTTCCGCTCGCGGCGTCCAGATCGACAGCGACCCACAACGCATCGGCCTTCGTTTTCCGGTGGAGGCCGGTTTGGTGGGCGGCGCCAAGGAAACGCTTCGGCTTCTCAATAGCCGACTGACCCGGAAGACGGATCGCTCGCTTCTCGAACAGACACAATCGGCAATGGCGGACTGGCGCAGTAAGATGGCGATGTTGGAGAACAATGAGAGTGCTCCGTTGAAACCAGCAGCAGTAGTCCGTGCGTTCGGCCGACGGATCGCTCAGCATGGCGTTCTGGTCGCAGATTCTGGACAAAACACTGAGCTTGCCGCGCGACACATCGATCTCGATATCGGTAATCAGTTTGCCGTCTCAGGCGCGCTTGCCTCAATGGCGTCTGGCCTTCCCTATGGGATCGCGGCGGGCATCGCAGAGCCCTTGCGCCCGATCTATGCAGTGGTCGGCGATGGTGGCCTCGGTATGCAGCTCGGTGAATTCTCCACAGCGGTGCGCAATAATCTTCAGCTCAAGCTTCTGGTGATCTGCAACGGCATGCTCAATCAGATCGCCTGGGAGCAGATGATGTTTCTCGGCAATCCACAGTTCGCCTGCGAACTGGCGCCTATTGATTTCGCAAAGGCGGCGGAAGCGATGGGGGGACGCGGCTTTACGATCCGTCAGTTTGAGGAGATCGAGTCGGTCCTGAATGAAGCCTTTTCGTGCGAAGGTCCGGTCGTAATCCAGGCGCTTGTCGACCGATATGTCCCGATGATGCCGCCCAAGATGTCGAACGACTATGCAAGCAACTTCCAAAAGGCGCTTCCCGACACTCCCGGTCGCGCGGCGATTGAAGCCAATGTCGAACAACCTCCCCTTCGCGAGATGATGAATCCGGGTGAGAAGTGAACCGAACGTTTTGATGGCAGCCTCATGCGAAAGTGGCCCCAAAGGCACTTTGCATCGCGTTGTCTACCTGCCGCCGAAAATCGTCGACGATACTTTTACCGATTTGCACCCTGAAACCGTCCAAGCAGAAGCACTCTCGGCCGCAATGATGTCTCATCGTGCTTGCAGAGAATTGTGCGCTTTCTGACCCAGCGCCAAAAAAGTCGTCACCCTGCTATTTTGCACCAATAAGATAGGCGGGATAGGGGACATGACGCTTCAGAAGCAACATACGCGAGTCGATCCAGCCGACTTGGGTGGCGAGATCTATCGGCATATTATCGAAAGCGCCACCGAGTACGCCGTGATCGCGACCGCCCTCGATGGCACCATCACCACATGGAGTGCCGGCGCCAGCAATCTTCTTGGCTACACGGCGGAGGAAGCGGTAGGGCAAAACCTCGCCATGATTTTTTCGTTCGAGGATCAGTTGCAGGGCGTTTTCCATGCGGAAATTCGCGGTGCCACGCAAAATGGCCGGGCGGACGACAATCGCTGGCATATTCGCAGGGATGGCAGCCGCTTTTGGGCGTCCGGCCTTCTTATGCCTCTAAGGGACGACAACCAGGTCACGGTTGGCTTTGTCAAGATTTTGCGTGATCGCACTCAGTTCCTCGAACAGGACGAAACCGTGCGCTCCAGCGAGGAGCGGCTGCAACTGATTCTGGAGAGCGCAACTGACTACGCGATCTTCACCCTCGGCGATGAAGGCGCCCTGTTGACCTGGAATGCCGGCGCGCACCGCATTCTGGGCTACGAGCGTGACGAGATCATCGGGCGGGACGCCCGGATCCTGTTCACGCCTGAGGAACGACAGGCAGGCGCGCTCGAATGGGAAATGGAAACTGCAAACAAGGAAGGCCGAGCCGAAAACGAGCGCTTCCACGTGCGAAAGGACGGCTCCCGGTTCTGGGGCAGCGGCCTGACGATGCCGCTCAAGGCGCGTCACGACAGGCTCGGCTATCTCAAGATCATGCGAGATGACACCGAACGGCATCTCGCCGAGGAACATCAGCAGGTGATGATGCGGGAAATGAGCCATCGCGTGAAAAACAGCCTGATGCTGGTAACGGGAATGTTGGCGATGCAAGCCAGGACGACCGACGTCCCCGATGTGAAGCGGGTTTTGACGGATGCAGAAACCCGTGTCGCGACCATCGCAGCCGTCCATGACCATTTGTGGCGGCAGCCTGATCTCGAGACCATCGACCTAGCCGCGTTTCTTAAGGGTCTTTGTAGCCGTCTAGCGCAAACATCTATCCGGCACACACTCTCTTTTGAAGGCACTCCTTGCCGAATAGACACTGACCGCGCCATCCAGGCAGCCCTTCTTGTCAACGAGCTTGTGACCAACGCGATCAAGCATGCCTACCCATCAGGAGGTGGCAGAGTTGCCGTCTCGATCAACGCCATCGACGACGTGATCTCCCTCACCGTTTCGGATGAGGGCGTCGGATTGCCAGACGACTTCGATCCGCACGAAAGCTCAGGAAGGAGCCTTGGAATGAGGGTCATCAAAGGGTTGGTAAGACAGCTCCAGGCAGAGTTTATCGTAACGCGAACTGAGCCAGGAACTGCGTTGATCACGAAAATTCCGTTGAGTTCGTGACACTTCCGAAGGCGATCCCGGGGGGCTTCTGCCAAAAAAATATTTACATGAAGAAACGGGAGCCGGAGCTCCCGTCGATCAGATGTGTCTTGTGGTACTTTCAGCCGCAACTTCGCCGACGGAAAGCGCCCTGAAGAACGGCACAAGTTGATAGAGTGCGGACAAACCGACGAGAACGTAGACAATGGTGGCGAGCGCGCTGTCACGACCAGCGAATATCGTGGCGACAAGGTCGAAATCGGTAAGGCCGACAAGAAGCCAGTTGATGCCGCCGACAATGATCAAAAGCAATGTGATGAGGTTGATCGCTTTCACGAGAGATCTCCTTTGCAATACGGTTTGTGCGGTTTGTGTGGAGGTTTCAACAAGGGCATCCGCCCTTCTGTCACGGGTTCATCCTGCTGAGCGCTTTGGCCGCTTATCTTGTTGGGCGAGTTCCCTGTCGACGATTTGTTCGGAACCTTCCGCCGGTTCTTCACTTGCAGACGCTTCGGTGCGAACGACGGATTGCTCATCAGCCTCGTTTATCCCTGCCTTGTGCCAATGATCGAGATCGCGCCCTTCGGGGCGACCCTCTTTCTCCCACAAGGCGTATGCTTTTGCGTGTCTGTCCGTTTCATCGCTCATGTTTTTTCCCTCCAGAAATAGCCTGTGAGGGAAGGCGATGGCGCCTTCCCCGATCGCCATGTTCAGTCAACGGTTGTTGCCGCCGCCGGACGACTGGCCGCCCTTCTTGCCTGCTTCAGATGCACGCTCGGGGTCGTTCGCGAAGTTTCCGCCCGACGCCTGGCCGCCCTTGCTGGCAATGTCGCGCTGTTTGTCATCGTCCATCGACGCGAAGCCGCGCTTGGACGTGTCACCACCCGACTGATTTCCGTTCTGAGAGTTTGGATAATTTTCTCCTCTATTGTGCTGGCCCATTCCAGCACGGAGAAGCAACTTTGCTCTGCCAAAACAGTTCCTCCACCGTCAGAAACCGCACAATTCCGTATCACCGTTCCAGGGTCGAGCAGCGTCGTGTCGTGAGCCTCCGGTATTCAGATCGCGACCAGCGCCACTGTGCGCTTCCGCACCGACCGGAACCAACGTCCCTCAGGGTGGTTTGCAGAAATTCACAATCGCCCATCAGAAGGCACATGGAGGGATAGGCATGCGATTGATGGCGACGATACTCTACGGGTTTGACGATCATGTCGTAAGCAACGTTTGATGCCAAAGCCCTTAGAGAAGCCTGTCGGAGCTTCGAAGCCAAGTATGGCATCGAGGCATTCCTCGATGCGATGGCCGAAATCATGCAGGACCGCGTTGGTGGCCACGGCCTGAACATCGACTTCTTTGACGACGAAATTGGAGATCAATATGGAGAACGAGGCGAAGGCCGTGGTGATCACCGGAGCGTCAAGCGGGATCGGGCAGGCCACCGCTGAGGCCTTCGCACGTCAGGGCGCCAAGCTGGTGATTGCCGCCCGGAATGCGGCCGCACTTCAGTCTGTGGCAAACACGTGCCGCGAGCTGGGTGCGGACGTCCTCGTCGTGCCGACCGATGTGACCGATGCCGATCAGGTCAAGGCACTCGCCAAGGCGGCGCTGAGCTTCGGCGCGATCGATGTCTGGGTCAGCAATGTCGGCGTCGGCGCGGTTGGCAAATTCCAGGACACACCGATCGAAGCGCACGAGCAGGTGATCCGCGCCAATCTCATCGGTCATATGAATGACGCTCACGCCGTGTTGCCGATTTTCCTGAAGCAGGATCGCGGGATATTCATCAATATGATCTCGCTGGGCGGATTTGCGGCGGCGCCCTATGCCACCGCCTACAGCGCCAGCAAATTTGGTCTGAAAGGATTTTCGGAAGCGCTGAGGGGCGAACTGGCGGATCATCCGAACATCCATATCTGCGATATCTACCCGGCATTTATTGATACGCCGGGGATCAGCCATGGGGCCAACTATACCGGCCGCCAACTTTCGGCTCCGCCACCGGTTTACGACGCGCGCAAGGTCGCCGACGCTGTCGTGAGGGTGTCCCGGCATCCAAAGGCGACAACGACAGTGGGTGCAACGGCAGAGCTGATACGCTTTGGACATTTCTTTGCGCCTAGCTTGAGCGCGCGGTTCATGAACTGGTTCATGACGACTTACTTCAAGCTTGCGGACACGACGCCGATTACCGATGGCAATCTCTACGCTCCTTCATCTCGGCCCGGCGGCATTGATGGCGGATTACGTTCCGGCAGGCAGCGCGTGGCGCTAGGTGCGGTGGCTGCCACCGCGGCCATAGCGCTCGGTCTCTTCACATTGGCAAACGCATACAGCCGCAACAGGCATCGCAACCAATGGAGATAGAGAATGACGCGCGCTCAATAAACGCAGATCCCACTGATCTCTCTCAGCCCGGATAATCGCATGACGACTTACGCGCCTCTCGATATCCTGAAGCCAGTAGGCGACGGCATCTGGATCGTCGACAGCGGGCCGCTCCACGCTGCCGGAGCCGTCCCTTTGCCCATTCGCATGACGGTCATGCAGTTAGGTGACGGCAGTATCGTCCTGCATTCCCCGACGCGCTACGATATCAGCCTGCGGCAAGAGATCGAAAGCCTTGGGGCCATCCGGCATATTGTCGCGCCGAACAGCGCACACTGGAGTTTCGTCAAGGACTGGAAGGGACGCGTCTCGGACGCGCTCGCCTGGGCGGCCCCCGGTTTGAGGCGGCGTCGCCAAGTAAAGAAAGCTCGCATTCCGTGGCATGGCGACCTTGGCGCCAAATCCCCGGCGCACTTCGCGCCTGATATCGATCAGATCGAGGTACCGGGGATCGGCGGGTTCTGTGAAGTCTGCTTCTTTCACCGGAAAAGCCAGAGCCTCGTCGTGACCGATCTCATCCAGAACCTTGATGATCATCATCAGTCTGCGATGATGCGACTGTTTTCAAAGCTGATTGGCGCGCGAGACCGTGCGCCGATCTATTTGAGGGCTGTCGTACGCTTGAAAGGCGAGCCGGCCAAGGCAGCAGCCCGGCAACTCGTGGCGTTGGCACCGAAGCGGGTAATCTTCAGCCATGGTCGATAATTTGATGAAGACGCGTCTGCGCGTTTGCGCAAATCGTTCGAATGGTTGGTTTAAGCTGTGTCATATCCTGTCAGTGACACACCAGCTTGCGAGTGGTTGCTGGCAAATTCCTCTACCTTCCGGAATGGGAGCGCCCCGGGCATCGCTGCTCGCTTGGGTAGAGCTTCGATCGCCTTGCTGTAGCGGACCATTGTAGCGAGGTCTGCCGGGAACTGGTCTCGATCGACGCCGAGCAGATCACCGCGATTGCGGGCGCGGTCGACCACACCCTGCCAATCTGCCATCCTTGCCTGTCCGACGGCTTCGACGCCGTTCGGAAACAGTGTTATGAAGATTTCGTCGAAGGCCGGCCTGCCGTTGAGATAGGCATGCAGCACATCGACGGACGGTTTGGCATTAAACACCAGCCAGAACGGCACTGAGCCAGTTTTGAGGGCCAGCCACGGGTCGAGCAGCATGAAGGACTCTGCGAGCAATCGCCTTGGTGGGATTCCAATGCTGCCATACCACTCCCTGTAGAAATCGGCGACGAACACGCTGAGATGTTCCGGCTGGTCGAAGGACAGCGTGCGGACATCGGCACCAGCAGACTTGCCGATCGAAACGAGATCGGGCTTCAACCTCGGCTCGAACCCCCACTCCGCCTCCAGAGTCTGATCGTCCGCGGCTGGTGGATCCCACCTTGACC
>Ga0307412_10001160_pt1 | contig 15093 bp, 13 predicted proteins | sample DK1Cmetagenome_3_FD_203823 | JGI IMG/M metagenome (GOLD analysis project Ga0307412, IMG submission 203823) | Maize rhizosphere microbial communities from greenhouse at UC Davis, California, United States - DK15-C-1 | ecosystem: Host-associated > Plants > Roots > Rhizosphere > Soil | place: USA...
TGCGGCGGCATCGGTGCCGCTGGTGGAGATCCGCGAATGACCTGGCTGGAGGGGGCGCTGACCACCGTCACCTTGTGCTGGCGGATCGAGCGGCGCGACGGGGTGACGATCGGGCTCACCGCGCATGACCGCGACCTGATGCTCGACGGGCTGCTCTATCGCGCCGCGCCGGGGATGACGCCGAGCGCGGTGGAACGGAGTGCATCGCTGGAGGCGGACAGCATGGACGTGCACGGCGTGCTCTCGGGCGATGCGATCGCCGAGGTGGATCTGCTGGCGGGGCGCTGGGACGATGCGCGGGTGTCGCTATTCGCGGTCGACTGGGCGGCGCCGGGGGAGACGGTGGCGCTGGGCGCGGGGACGATCGGGGCGATCGAGACGCGCGACGGCGCGATCACGGCCGAGCTGCGCGGGCTGACGGCGGCGTTCGATGCGCCGGTGGCGGAGGCGACGTCGCCGGATTGCCGGGCTGCGCTGGGCGATGCCCGGTGCCGGGTGGCGATGGCGGGCCGGCGGCGGTTCGCGCAGGTGCTGGCGGTGGCGGACGTGGTGGTGACGGTGGATGCCGGGGAGGCGGTCGCCAATGGCTATGGCGGCGGGCGGCTGCGCTGGTTCGGCGGGGCGAATAGCGGTCTGGAGGATGCGATCGCCGCGTCCGACGGTAATCGGGTGACGCTGCGGCGGCCACCGCGATTCGACGGGGTGGGGGCGCTGGTCGAACTGATCGAGGGGTGCGACGGCCGGCTCGAGACCTGTGCGGGGCGGTTCGGCAATGCCGCGAATTTCCGGGGCGAGCCCTATCTGCCGGGGACCGACCTGCTCACCCGGTATCCCGGGGCATGAGCGGTGCCGAGGTGCTCGCGGCGGCGCGGGCAGCGATCGGGGCGCGGTTCCGGCTGCACGGGCGCGCGGTGGAAACCGGGCTCGATTGTGTGGGACTCGCAGCGGTGGCGCTGGGGCGGGGCGCGCCCGACGCGTATCGGTTGCGTACCGGGGACGCGGCAATGGTCGCGACGGCATTGCGCGCGGCGGGGCTGGTGGAGGTCCCCGAGGCGATGGCGGGCGACCTGCTGCTGTGCCGCAGCGGGGTGGGGCAGCTGCATCTGGCGATCCGTGCCGAGGACGGAATCGTCCATGCCGATGCGATCGCGCGGCGGGTGGTCGAGCGGCCCGGTGCCGTGCCCTGGCCGGTGCTGAGCCAATGGCGTCTGATGGAGGAAAGCTGATGGCGACGGTGGTGCTGACGGTGGCGGGCGGGCTGATCGGCGGCCCGCTCGGTGCTGGCTTGGGCGGGCTGATCGGGAATGCGATCGACCACCAGCTGCTGTTCAAGCAGGGCCCGCGCGAGGGCGCGCGACTCGCCGATCTGCGGGTGCAGACCTCGAGCTACGGCACGACGATTCCGAAGCTGTTCGGGACGATCCGGGTGGCGGGCTGCGTGATCTGGGCGACCGACCTGATCGAGCATCGCGCCACCGAGGGGGGCGGCAAGGGGCAGACCGCCACGACGTCCTACAGCTACACCGCCTCGTTCGCGGTGGCGCTGTCGTCGCGGCGGATCGCGGGGGTGGGACGGATCTGGGCGGATGGCCAGTTGCTGCGCGGTGCCGCGGGCGACTTCAAGGTGCGCACGGGGTTCCGCCTGCATGCCGGCGACGAGGACCAGTCGGTCGATCCGCTGATCGCGTCGATCGAGGGCATCGGCCGGGCGCCGGCGCATCGCGGCATCGCCTATGCGGTGTTCGAGGACCTGGAACTCGCGAGCTTCGGCAACCGGATCCCCCAATTGAGCTTCGAGGTGATCGCCGATCCCGCGCCGATGCCTGCGGGTGCGATCGCGGAGGCGGTGGGCGGCGTCGCCGCCGAGAGCCTGTCGATGCCACTTGCCGGGTTTTCCGCGCAGGAATCCACGCGCACCGCGCTGGACGCGCTGTGCGCGGCGACCGGTGCGTGGCTGCACAGCGACGGCGACGCGCTACGCCTGGAAACCGGGATCGGGGCGGCCCGCGCGATGCCCGACAGCGGCGTGGGCACGGATGCGGTGACCGGCGGTCGCGGCGTTCGTGCCATCGCTGCAGCGGACAGCACGCCCCGCCGGCTGAGCATCGGCTATTATGATCCGGCGCGCGACTATCAGGCGGGCGTGCAGCAGGCCTGCCGCCCGGGCGCGGGCACCCGCGAGATGCGCATCGACCTGCCGGCCGTGCTCGACGCGGGATCGGCCAAGGCGATGGCGGCGGGTGCGCTCGCGCGGGCGGATCTGGCGCGCGAGCGGCGCACGCTCACGCTGGGCTGGGAGGCGCTGACTCTTGCGCCGGGCGCGCGGGTCGAAATCGACGGCGCCCCCGGCCAGTGGCGGGTGGATCGCTGGGCGCTCGAGAACATGGTGGTGAAGCTCGAATGCGTGCCGATCGCGGCGGCGCCGATGACCGGCGCAGCAAGCGCCGGCCGCGCGGTCGCCGCGCCGGACGAACGGCGGGGGCGGACGATTCTACTGCCCTTCGAGCTGCCACCGCTCGACGACGTCCCGGCGACGGCGCCGAACATCGTCGTGGCGGCGACGGGCATCGGCAGCGGCTGGCGCCGCGCCGCGCTGCTGGCGAGCAGCGATGGCGGCGCGAGCTGGGCTGCGGCGGGCGATACCGCCTATCCTGCCGTGCTCGGCACGGTGCGCGTGCCGCCTGGGCCCGGCCGTGCGGCGCTGATCGATCGTACCGGCGCTGCCGAAATCGAACTCGCCCGTGCCGACATGGTGCTCGCCAATGCCGATATCGCGGCGCTCGACGCCGGCGCCAATCTGGCGATGCTGGGGGACGAGCTGCTCCAGTTCGGCCGAGCGGAGAGCCTGGGCGCGGCACGCTGGCGCTTGTCGCATCTGTGGCGCGGGCGGCGCGGGAGCGAATCGGCGATCGGCACCCAGCAGTCAGGCGACCGATTCGTGTTGGTAACACGCGACACGTTGAAGGCGCTCGACCTAGGCCCCGCACTCGGCACCGCGGTGCTGCTGCTGGCGCAAGGTTCCGACGATCCGGTCGACGCGGTGCCCATCGCTGCGACCGCGAACGGCATTTCGCTGCTGCCGCCGTCGCCGGTGCAGCTTGCCGCCATGCGACAGGGCGAGACGACTCACGTGCGGTGGGCGCGCCGCAGCCGCAGTGGCTGGGCCTGGCGGGACAGCGTCGATGTGCCGTTGGGCGAGGAGAGCGAACGCTATCTGGTGGAGATAGACCGCGACGGGGAACGACAGTCGCTGACGCTGGATGCGCCGGTACTGACGCTCTCCGCGGCCGACCGCGCACTGCCGATGACCATCACGGTGCGACAGATTGGCACGCATGGCCTCTCCCCCGCTTCCCGACTTTCTCTTCCCAGCCTTGGAGACGATGCATGACCGCTTCCCCGACGCCGCGCCTGGCGCTGCCGCTCCTCGAGCCCGGGCAGGCGCAGAAGGAGATGTTCCACAACGAAGCCCTGGCGCTGCTCGACATTGCCACGCAGGCGGCAGTGGTGGCCGCGATGGTCGTGGTTCCTCCAGCCGCGCCGGAGATCGGCCAATGCTGGATCGTCGGTGCTGCACCGCAGGGCGCCTGGGCCGGGCAGGGCAGCAAGGTTGCCGGCTGGACCGAGGGCGGCTGGCGATTTTTGGCGCCGGGCGAGGGAATGCGGGTGTGGGTCGCGTCGGACCAGGCGTTCGCGCTGTATCACGGCGGTGAATGGTACCAAGGGCGTACCTATGGAAGACTTTTTATTGAGGGGCGTCAAATAGTTGGCCCCAGAGCGCCGAATGTGGCGGAACCCACGGGTGGCGTGACGGTTGACGCAGAGGCGAGAAGGGCGATTTCTGCGGTCGTGCAAACGTTGCGCCTTCATGGGCTGATCGAAGCAGATTAGCATGTGACGTTTGTGCAACAGTCCGCGGTTTTGTGCGCTTGCGCCGAAACTTTGGTTTGAGTAGTGAGTTTGGCCTGTCCGTATGGACGACCATGAAAGGGGATTATAATGCGGAAGCTAGCCGTCACTTTGGCGCTCGCCACGACCGCGCTCAGCACGCCCGCCTTTGCCCGCGACGACGCGTGGTATGTGGGTGTTGAAGGCGGAGCGGTGCTCGTCGAGGACATTCACTTCGACGTCGGCGCCAGCAAGGATGCTGTGACGCAGAACAACCATGTCGGTTACGACGTGGGTGGCAATATTGGTTACGACTTCGGCCCGTTCCGTGCCGAAGCCGAGGTTAGCTATCGTCGCTCGCGCGTCGACAGCGCACGTACCTCCGTCGCGACTGCCATCCAGTTCGCCAACGGCGCTGCCGGCACCACGGCTGCAGGCAGCTATGGAGACTCCAGCGGCAGCACTTCGGCGCTGTCGTTCATGGTCAACGGCCTGCTCGACTTCGGCGACGACAATGGTCTTCAGGGCTTTGTCGGCGGTGGTGCCGGCGTCGCTCGCGTGAAGAACCGTCTGCGTATGGCAGGCGCGGCCGACACGCTGAACGATTCGGACACCGTGTTCGCATGGCAGGCGCTGGCCGGCGTTCGCGCGCCGATCAACAAGAACGTCGACGTGTCGCTGAAGTATCGTTTCTTCAACGCGCCGGACGTGAAGCTGGTCGACATCGGTGGCAACCAGTGGAAGGGTCGCTATCGTTCGCACAGCCTGCTGGTCGGCCTGACCTACAACTTCGGTGCGCCGGAAGAGCCGGTTGCTCCGCCGCCGCCGCCGCCGCCGGCTCCGGTTGCTGAAACGCCGCCGCCGCCGCCGCCGCCGCCGGCTCCGGAAGCCAAGGTCTGCACGCCTGGGCCGTACATCGTGTTCTTCGACTGGAACAAGTCGGACGTCACGCCGGAAGCAGCGAGCATCCTGGACAATGCGATCAGCAACTACGCCGATTGCAGCAACACCAAGGTGGTGATCGCCGGCTATACCGACCGCTCGGGTTCGGCCAGCTACAACGTTGGTCTCTCGCAGCGTCGTGCCGACACGGTCCGCAGCTACATGGGTGGCAAGGGTATCCCCGACGCCGCAATGTCGGCGCAGGGCTTCGGCGAAAGCAACCCGCGCGTTCCGACCGCGGATGGCGTTCGCGAACTCCAGAACCGTCGCGTGGAAATCACCTACGGTCCGGGTTCGGGCATGTAATTGCTGCCTTCCCGCAAGGGATGGAAGCGAAGAGGGGAGACCGGGCAACCGGTCTCCCTTTCTTTTTGCACGAATGGTTTTGCTGCCGGAAGAACGGGACGCTTGTGGAAGGCCGGGGCTTGCGGCAGGGTCGGCCGAATGACGCTGCAGTTGATCGTTCCCGACTCACCCACCGATGACGACCGCGAAGCCGTGCTCGCACCATTGCGCGCCTACAATATCGCGAAGGCGGGCAGTCTCCGGTTCAAGCCGGTTGCCATCCTGTTGACGGACGATGCCGGGAACCAGGTTGGCGGCCTATGGGGCGAATGCGTCTATGACTGGCTGTTCATCGAATATCTGGCGGTTCCCGAGGCCTATCGCGGGGCCGAGTATGGTACCGCGCTGATGGCCCGGGCCGAATCGATCGCGCGCGAGCACGGCTGCACCGGCATCTGGCTGGATACCTTTTCGTTTCAGGCGCGCGGCTTCTACGAAAAGCTCGGGTTCGAGGTGTTCGGCACGATCGACGACTTCCCGCCAGGCCACCAGCGCTTTTTTCTGCGCAAGCGGCTGGGCTGATCAGGCTTCGGCTGCGAGCGCGGGCGCAAGCCAAGCGGGGACAAGCGCGTCGCCCAGCGCCTCGACCCGCCGTAGCTCGACCATCTTGCCGATCGCAGGATAGCTGGCGCGGGTGCGATCGCCTGGCGCGCCTAGCGGCGCGACGACCAGCCGACGATTGACCTTGGCGCGGTAATGCATCCGCGCGGTATTCTCCTGCCCGACATAACAGCCCTTGGTGAAGCTGACGCCGTTCAACTCGTCGGCATTGCATTCGAGCCACAGCGTCTTGTCGCTGCCGAGTTCCGCATCGCCTTCGGTGACGCCGAGCGACAGGCGGTGCGCGCGCCAGGCATCGGCGGCGCTGCTGCCTGCCGCCGCTCCGAGCCAGCGATAACCCAATGCGGGAAGACGCGGGTCGACGACGGCGCCGCTGCACGGACCCTGCGACCAATGGACGCCGGTGTCGACCGGCTCGATCGTGATCGCGCGGCGTAGCCGGTACATGGTCAACCGGCGGGCGAGTGCCTCACGCGCGCTCGCCTCGCAATCGATCAGGATCGTGTCGCCCTCCGCCCAGAGCAGGAAATCGAACAGCGCCTTGCCCTGCGGCGTGAGCAGCGCGGCCCAGCGCGGCGTCTCGGGCGTGACTGTCGCGAGGTCCTGCGGGAGCAGGCCCTGCAGAAAGCCGCGAACATCGTCGCCGGTAAGGCGCAGCAGCGCGCGATCGTCGAGCCAGGTGCTGGTATCGTCCATGGTGAACAGGTAGGACGCGGGCAACGCTCACGAAAGAGGCAAGCCATGGCAAACGTCGAACTCAAGCTGCGCGGAGGCCGCGTCCATCTTCCCGGCGGTCCTGCCGAGGTGGATGTGGGGGTTTCCGGCGGCAAGATCGTCGCGATCGGTGCCGTCGGCGATGCGGGCGAGACGATCGACTGCACCGGGCTCGACGTTCTGCCCGGCGTGATCGACAGCCAGGTGCATTTCCGCGAGCCGGGGCTGGAATATAAGGAAGACCTGGAGAGCGGCAGCCGATCGGCGGTGCTGGGCGGGGTGACCGCGGTGTTCGAAATGCCGAACACCAAGCCGAATACCGACAGCGAAGCGGCGGTGAGCGACAAGCTTGCCCGCGCGCACCACCGCATGTGGTGCGACCATGCCTTTTATGTCGGCGCGACCAACCATAATGCCCAATATCTCGCCGAGCTGGAGCGGATGCCGGGCACGGCGGGGGTGAAGATCTTTATGGGCGCCTCGACCGGCGACCTGCTGGTTTCGGACGACGCCAATCTGGCGCGCGTGCTCGCCGCCGGTCATCGCCGGGTGGCGATCCATGCCGAGGACGAGTTCCGCATGCAGGAGCGGCTGGGCGAGCGGGTGCCGGGCGATCCGTCGTCGCATCCGGTGTGGCGCGACGACGAGAGCGCGATCCTGGCGACCCGCCGGATTCTGCGGCTGGCGCGGGAGGCGCGGCGGCGGATCCATGTGCTCCACGTCACCACGCCGGCCGAGCTGGAACTGCTGGGACAGAACAAGGATATCGCCACCTGCGAAGTCACGCCGCAGCATCTGACGCTGGCGGGCGAGGAAGCCTATCCGCGCATCGGCACCTTCGCGCAGATGAACCCGCCGATCCGTTCAGGCGCGCATCGCGACGGGCTGTGGCACTGGCTGCGCCAGGGGGTTCCCGACGTGCTCGGCTCCGATCATGCGCCGCATACCCGTGAGGAAAAGGCCAAGCCCTATCCCGACAGCCCCAGCGGCATGCCCGGCGTGCAGACGCTGCTGCCGCTGATGCTCAACCATGTGGCGGAGGGTCGGCTGACGCTGCAGCGGCTGATCGACCTGACCAGCGCCGGACCGCAGCGCATCTTCGGCATCGTCGGCAAGGGCCGAATCGTGCCGGGCTATGACGCCGATTTCACCGTGGTCGACCTCAAGGCGCGCTGGACGGTGGAAGACAGCTGGCTGTCGTCGCGCTGTGGCTGGTCGCCGTTCACCGGCATGGAACTGACCGGGCGGCCGGTCGGCACGATCATCCGTGGGCGCCGCGTGATGTGGGAAGCCGAACTGGCCGAACATGCGATCGGCGAGCCGGTGCGGTTCGAAGCGGTCGAGTTCGGCTGATCGAGGGGGAGGCGGGGCGGCGACGCCCCGCCGGGCTTGCGATCAGAAGGGCAGCCAGCGCTGCTTTTCGCTGAACTTCATGTAGCCGGCATTCACGCCCAGCCGCCACCCGACGCCCAGCCGCACCGGGATCAGCACGATGTCGCCGCGGCGCAGATACGAGGCCGAGAAGCCCCCGACGAAATAGGCATGCCCTTCGCCCTGCGGGAAGCGCTTGTAGAGGTCCTGCGTGTCGTAGAGGTTGTAGACCAGCACGAACACCTTGTTGGCATCGCCGCCCAGGTCGAAGCCGATCGACGGGCCGGTCCAATAGACCGGGCGCTGGCCTTCCACCTTGTGGAACATCTCGCCCTTGCCATAGCGCAGGCCGACGCCGATCGCGCCCGAGGCCTCGTTCCCGGCGATGTAGGCGTTGGGCTTGCCCTGATCCTTCAGGATATCCTCGAGCAGCTTGGCGAGGCCCGAGGCGCCCTTGCCGAACGTGCCTTCGGCGGCGGCGAGCAGATCGTCCTTCTCGAACGTGTCGGTTGCCGCCTGGCGCGCGGTGCTTGCCGGTGCATCGACGGCGGCCGGGCTCGACGGCGCTGGCTGGGCAGGGGGCGGGGGCGGCGGATTGTCCGCGGGCGGATAGGATTCCTGTTGCTGGGGCTGGGGCTGCGGCGTGGTGCTCGGCTGGGCGGGCGGCGTCTTCAGGTCCGAATCGATCGCGGTATTGGGGTCGATCGTCGTCATCTGTGCGGCGGCGGGCATACTGCCCAGACCGGCCAGGGCAATTGCCAGAAGCGTGAACCAACCCGATCGCATCATCAAAATTTCCCGAACCCTGTCGCTTTTCCAGCGCTATCCTAGGGGCGCGGGGCTGTCGCGGCAATGAATGGGCGCCCGATCGACTCGATTTCGCGTTCGAGTGGTTATCCCCGTTGATTGCCGGCGAAGGGCTCGTTATAGGCCTCGACCTCGGCGCATCCGGAGACGTGGGTGAGTGGCTGAAACCAGCGGTTTGCTAAACCGCCGTACGGGGATTACTCGTACCGAGGGTTCGAATCCCTCCGTCTCCGCCAGCTGGTCAGCCCAGCAACAGCCGCATGCCCAGCGCTGCGATCAGCGCCGGTATCATCGTGACGATGCCGACCCTCAGGAAGCGCCAGAAGCCGACATCCTCGCCCTCGCGGCGAATCGCCTGCAGCCACAGGATCGTTGCCAGGCTGCCGGTGATCGAGAGGTTGGGCCCCAGATCCACGCCGATCAGCAGCGCGTCGACGATCAGCCGCGGCGGATGCGCCTGCGCCACCGCCATGCTGGCGACGAGGCCGGCGGGCAGGTTGTTCATCAGGTTCGACGCGAACGCCAGCGTCGTGCCGGCGATGGCGGCACCATGCGCCGGTTCGCGCGCGAGGCCGCGCAGCCCCTGCGCCACCGCGCCGATCACGCCGGTGCGATCGAGCGCCTCCACCAGGACGAACAGCCCGGCGACCAGCGGCAATACGCTCCACGATACCGAACGCGCCACCCCGATCGGCGCGCGTTTCGCCAGCGCGCAGACGAGCAAGGTCGTCCCGACCCCGGCGGCGCACGTCGGCAGGCCGAGGGGAAGGTCCAGGGCGGACATGCTAAGCAGCAGCAGCGCGGTCGCCCCGATCCCGGCGAGTGCCGCCTTGCCGCCGCCTGATAGGGGAATGCGCGCAATGTCTTCCGCGCATGGCCCCGCCAGCCGCTTCCGTTCCGCCCAGCGCAGCGCGACGAAGGTCACCACGATCGCCGCGACCGAGGGCAGGGCGAACGAACCGAACCACTGGCCGAGCGGCGGCATCTTGCCCCCGTAGAGGACGAGGTTCGCGGGATTGGAGATCGGCAGCACGAAGCTCGCTGCGTTGGCGATCAGCGCGCAGGCGAACAGCATCGGCAGCGGATCGGCCTTGGCCTTGCGTGCGGCGGCGTAGACGGCCGGCGTCAGCACGACGGCGGTGGCGTCGTTCGACAGGAAGGTGGTGGTGACGATGCCGGTGGCATAGACGAGCGCGAACAGCCGCATCGTCGATCCGCGGGCATGGGCAGCCGCGGTGGCCGCCACCCAATCGAACAACCCCTGTTCGCGCGCGGTTTCGCTCAGCAGCATCATGCCGATCAGGAACAAATAGACATCGAGGCCCTTGGCGATCGCCGCGCCCGCCGCCGCCGGTGGCATCAGCCCGAGCAGCAGCAGCAGCGCCGCGCCGGCAACCGCCCAGATCGCCTCCGGCCAGCGGAAGGGGCGCACGATCACGCCCGCAGTCGCGGCGGCGCAGATCCCCCACGTAGCGGCGCTGGCGGGGATCATGCGGCCCGATCGGGCCGCGCGCCGGCGCAGGCCGGGCGCAGGATTCCGGCGAAGCCGATCCACAAGCCCAGGCTGACCAGCGCGAAGCTGCCGAGGATGTAGAAGGCGAGGTGATAGCCGATCGTCTGGGCGAGCCAGCCGCCGATCGCGGGGCTGAGCGAGGCACCGACGCCCTGCACCGTCATCACCGCGCCCTGGCCGACATTCACCCGCCCGGTGCCATCGAGCATGCACGCGACGAGGCCCGGCACCGCGACGCTCTGCAGCCCCGCGCCGATGCCGTCGAGCGCCTGTACCGGCCACACGCCCCAATGCTCGATGAACGTGCCGGCCAGCGCGCCCCGGAGCGGCAGCGCCGCGAACGAGATCAGCAGCACCAGCCAATAGCCCTTGCCCGCCGCCATCCGCATCGCGACCAGCGACGCCAGGATCATCACTGCCTGCGCGACGACGACGGTAGTGGCGGTGAACAGCGCCGCGTCGCCCTTGCCCGCGCCGACCACCGCCAGCCCGTAGAGCGGCAGCATCGCGCCGTTGCCGAGGTGGAAACAGGCAAGCGCGGCTGCGAGGATCAGCAGCGGCTTGGTCTGGAACAGCGCGGCGAATCCCTCGGCCCGGCCGCCCTTCGAATCGTCGTCGTCCTCGCGCGCTTCCAGTCCGCGCGCGGCGGCATGGTCGATGGCACGCTCCGGGATCAGCAGCACGCAGGTGATCGCCAGCACGCCAAACACCGCGGCGAGGTAGAAGATCGCCGGCATCCCGAACTTCCAGCCCAGCCAGCCAGAGAGGCCCGCGCCGACCATGTTGCCGGCATGGTTCCACGCCTGGTTGCGTCCGTTCTGCGCATTGAAGCCGCGCTGGCGGACGATGCCCAGCGTCATGCCCGCTACCGCCGGACCGATCGCCGCGCCGGCGATCGCGGTGGCCACCTGGCTGACCGTCACCACCCAGCCCGCCTGGGACAAGAGGATCAGGAACGAGGCCATCACCGTGCAGATGCCGGTGACGATCACCACCAGCCGCTTCTTCTCGGTATGATCGATAAAGGCGCCGGCGGGCACCGTCATCACCATGCCGGCGACGCCGCCCGCGGTCATCACCGTGCCGATCGGTCCGGCGGTCCAGCCGCGCTGCTGGAGGAACACGCCGAGAAACGGGCCGATGCCCGCCTGCATGTCCGCCATGAAGAAGTTGAGCGCCTGCAGCGCGCGGGTGGCACGCGTGCGATCGCTGCCGCTGTCGGCGGTGGGAATTCGTGCCGTTGCCGTTGCCATCCGCACCACCTCCAAAGCTGGTCCGGCGCTAACTGCGCAAAGGTTTGAAATATCCCCGGATCGTATAATTTAGGTTGGGGATCCCATCTGCCCGGAGTATTAGCGCGCGGGGCAGGCGGCATTCGCTTGATTTCCTGCCCGGGCTGTCGGCATGGGGCGTGCGCGCGGTTGCGCCGGGCGTCTCCAGCGCCTACCTCCCGCCACGACTGTTACCGCTACCTTCACGACTGAATCGGAGAGATCTCGCCATGGCGCTGACCGGAGAATTGTTCATCGCATCGAAGCGTGTCGCCCACGACGCCGGCTTCCGCGCCGTTGCCGCCGCCACCGGCAGCGAGATCGAACCCAGCTTCAGCGTTGCGACGCTGGACGACGTTGCCGCCGCCTGCGCCGCCGCCGAGGCTGCGTTCCTGCCCTATTCGAGCCTGCCGCGTGAAGACCGCGCCAAGTTCCTCGAAGCCATCGCCGAAGAGATCGAAGCGCTGGGCGACGAGCTGATCGAGCGCGCGATGCAGGAAACCGGCCTGCCGCAGCCCCGCCTCCAGGGCGAGCGCGGCCGCACCGCCGGCCAGCTGCGCCTGTTCGCCAAGGAACTGCGCCTGGGCGATTATCTCCGCGTCCGCATCGACCATGCGATCCCCGATCGCGCGCCGCTGCCCAAGCCCGACCTGCGCCTGCGCATGGTGCCGCTGGGCCCGGTCGCGGTGTTCGGCGCCTCGAACTTCCCGCTCGCCTTCTCGACCGCGGGCGGTGACACCGCCTCGGCACTCGCCGCCGGTTGCCCGGTGGTGGTGAAGGGCCATCCGGCGCATCCGGGCACTGCCGAGCTGGTCGCCAGCGCGATCACCCGCGCGGCGCAGAAGACCGGTATGCCGGAAGGCGTGTTCTCGATGGTCGCCGGCACGTCCAATGAGCTGGGCAGCGCGCTGGTCAGCGATCCGCGCATCAAGGCGGTGGGCTTCACCGGCTCGCGCGGCGGTGGCCTGGCGCTGGTCAAGATCGCGCAGAGCCGCCCGGTGCCGATCCCCGTCTATGCCGAGATGAGCAGCATCAACCCCGTGTTCCTGCTGCCGGCGGCGCTGGAAGCCCGCGCCGAGGCGCTGGGCAAGGGCTATGTCGCTTCGGTGACGATGGGTGCGGGCCAGTTCTGCACCAACCCCGGCCTCGTGCTGGCGATCGAAGGCCCGGCCCTGGAGCGCTTCCAGGCAGCTGCCGGCGAAGCGATGCTGGGTGCGCCGGCGCAGGTGATGCTGACGCCGAACATCCACAAGGCCTATGAGGGCGGTGTGTCGAAGCTGTCCTCGGTGGCGACGGTGGAGCAGATCGCGCAGGGCGTCGAGCCGCAGGGCCCGACCTGTGCGCGCGGTGCACTGTTCTCGATGAAGGGTTCGGACTTCATCGCCGATCCGAGCCATGCCGAGGAAATCTTCGGCGCGACCTCGCTGCTGGTGCGCTGCGCCGATGTGGCGGAGCTGAAGCAGGTCGTGGCGCTGCTCGAAGGCCAGCTGACCACCACGCTGCACATGGACGACGGCGACATCGCGGTGGCGCAGGACCTGCTGCCGATGCTCGAGCAGCTCTCCGGCCGTATCCTGGCAAATGGCTGGCCGACCGGCGTCGAAGTGACCGACGCGATGGTTCATGGCGGGCCGTTCCCGTCGACCTCGGACGGGCGCAGCACCTCGGTGGGCACGTTGGCGATCGATCGCTTCCTGCGGCCGGTGTCGTACCAGGACCTGCCGGAAGCGCTGCTCCCGGCCGAACTGCGCGACGGTGCCGGCGTGCCCGCGCGCGTGGACGGCAAGCCGACGGTCTGAAGATAGCGCGCTAACCTCCCCCTCACCCTTCTGCCGCCAACCGCGGCGGGGCGGGTGAGGGGGACTTTGCCGCAAAACCACCGCTGGCCAGCAGGTGAATCCTGCGCATAGCATCGGCCATGCGTCGATGGATTCTCTGGCCTGCTCTGATCGCGGTTTCTGTCCCGGCGAACGCGCGGGCAGAATCGCGCGCCCTGGTTTCCGTGCCCTTCATCGGGTGTATGTTCGGGGGACAGATGGGGCTGGAACCCGCGCCTAAACGCCACGCCACACCGCGCTTGCCCGCCAACATTGCGGGCCGACTTGCATATTATGAGGTTGCGGACCGCATCGGCGTATTGGCACCGCGTGGCTGGCGTTGCTTCGGGAGCGGTGGCTCGAACGGCTCGTTCCTGTTCGTTTGGCCCGAACGCCTCGGCCCACGAAAATTCTTGACGTACCCTACGCGTTGGCGTGCGAGCGGAATCGAATTTGCCGTCAGTTTTGGCGGCACGTCCGGCCGCTGGTCGGTCGCCGCTGCCATCGCCCGCTATTTTCCCGCGTATCGAAATTTCCTGACCAGCGCGTTTGAAGGGCTCGATCGCGGTCCGCTCCCATCCGGCCCCTATCCAGGCGATCGGCTGGGCCGTCGCAGCGCCAGCTTCCTTCGCTACACAACGCCGCCGCATGCGAAGGGTGAGGGCACCGCCTGGACGCTTGCACCATCGGCGGACCCCATCGAGGGGCTCGCCATGCTTACCGGCCCGACCTCCGAGCCGGACTTGCTGAACGTTCGCGTCCGTCTACCGGCGCGCGACCGCGATCTGGCTGCCGTGATCCTCGCCAACGCCGAGGCAGATCAGCGACGACGGAAATAGTCGACGAAATCACGCCTCCCTAAACCCTCCCCATCCGAGGGAGGATCATACGATCAGAACTTGGCCTCGCCATACACCCGCGTGATATCGCCCTGCCAATCGCCGTTATACCGATCGAGCAGCACCTGCGCCGGCACCTTGCCGGTCCGCACGATCTCGCGCAGCGGATCGAGGAAACCGGACTCGTTGTCGCCCGAGCCGTTCAGCCGGGCGCGCGCCTTGAGGCCCGCACCGGCGATCTCCAGCACTTCGCCGGCGATGTCGGCCAGCTTGCCGCCGCCCGGTAGCGGCGCATCCAAAGCGAGCTTCGGCACCGCGCTGCGCAGCGCCTCACGGCCCTCCATCGACCAGCCCTTGACCAGATCCCAGGCGGCATCGAGCGCGCCCTGGTCGTACAGCAGCCCCACCCACAGCGCCGGCAGCGCACAGATGCGGCCCCAGCGGCCGCCATCGGCGCCGCGCATCTCGAGGAACTGCTTCATCCGCACTTCGGGGAAGGCGGTGGACAGGTGGTCGGCCCAGTCGTCGATCGTCGGCAGTTCGCCGGGCAGGACCGAGAGTTCGCCCTTCAGGAAGTCGCGGAAGCTGAGGCCCGCCGCATCGATATATTTGCCGTCGCGGTAGACGAAGTACATCGGCACATCGAGCGCATAGTCGGCATAGCGCTCGTATCCGAAGCCGTCCTCGAACACGAAGGGCAGCATGCCGGTGCGCGCCGGATCGGTGTCGGACCAGATATGGCTGCGATAGGACAGGAAGCCGTTGGGCTTGCCCTCGGTGAAGGGCGAGTTGGCGAACAAGGCGGTCGCCAGCGGCTGCAGCGCCAGGCCGACGCGGAACTTCTTCGCCATGTCGGCTTCGCTGGCATAATCCAGGTTCACCTGGATCGTGCAGGTGCGCAGCATCATGTCGAGCCCGAGGCTGCCCACGCGCGGCATGTGGCGCAGCATGATCTCGTAGCGGCCCTTGGGCATGATCGGCAGTTCGGCGCGGGTCTTGTCCGGCCACATGCCCATGCCGAGAAA
>Ga0307412_10001163_pt1 | contig 15065 bp, 13 predicted proteins | sample DK1Cmetagenome_3_FD_203823 | JGI IMG/M metagenome (GOLD analysis project Ga0307412, IMG submission 203823) | Maize rhizosphere microbial communities from greenhouse at UC Davis, California, United States - DK15-C-1 | ecosystem: Host-associated > Plants > Roots > Rhizosphere > Soil | place: USA...
AGGTGGGCAGCCTGACCGGCAGCGTCTACGGCCGCCGCGTGTACGAGCTCATGCGCTATTGGGACGAGGACCAACCCGACTGGAGCGCGGACTTGCACGCCTTTGCGGCGGCGTGGCGCAGGCAGCCCAAATGGGTGGCGTCACGCTCGCTGACCTCCGTCGGTCCCAACGCGACGCTCGTCAAGGACGACATCGAGGGGTTGGTTCGAGGGTTGAAGAAGGACCTCGGGGGCGAGATCGACGTCAGCGGCCCGGCGCTGGCGCAAAGCCTGGGCAAGGCCGGGCTGATTGACGAGTACCGGCTCTATTTCCGCCCTGTCGTGCTGGGAAGCGGCAAGCCCTTCTTCGCGGGTCCCATGCCGCCGCTCCGTCTTGTCGCCCACGAACTGATCGGCGAGGACGCGATGCGGCTGACCTACGTCCCCGCCGGCGACTGATCAGCCGACCAGCGCCTCGCGCTCCTCGGCCGTCAGCATCCGCCACTTGCCCTCGGGCAGATTGTCCAGCTTCAGCGGGCCGATGCGGACGCGGATCAGGTCGACGACCTCCAGCTCGACCATCTCGCACATGCGCCGGATCTGGCGGTTGCGGCCTTCGCGCAGGATGAATTTCAGCCGGTGCGACTCCATTCGGCTGACGTAGGCCGGGCGCAGCTGACGGCCGTCCAGCATCAGGCCGTGGCGCAGGATCTTCAGCTTCTTCTCGGTGACGTCGCCCGTCACCCGGACCAGGTATTCCTTGTCCAGATCCGACTCCGGCCCGATCACCGCCTTGGCCACCACCCCGTCGGACGACAGGAGCAGCAGGCCGCGCGAGTCCTCGTCCAGCCGCCCGATGGGGGGCAGGGAGATGTCGCCGGGGACCTCGCCCGGGCCGATCAGGTTGCCCGCGCTCAGCAGGCGGATGGCCGGCAGCTTGTTCGGTTCCGGCTGGCCCGAGACGTAGCCGACGGGCTTGTGGATGACGACCGTGATGCCCTCGGCCAGCTGCGCCGTGGCGGTGTCGCTCAGCGTCAGGGTCTGGCCCGTCTCCAGCTTGCGCCCTGCGTCCTTCACCACCTCGCCGTCGATGGACACCAGCCCGTCGGCGATCAGGGCGTCGGCTTCGCGCCGCGAGCAGACGCCGGACTGGCCCAGCCACTTGTTGATCCGGACCGGCTCGGCGCCGTCGTAGGTCTTGGTCCAGGCCATGTCAGAGCGCCCGGAACAGAAGCATGATGTTGTTGGCCGGCATGGCGATCCTTTGGGTGAGGGCGAGCCCCGCAGCCTTGGCTTCGGCGATGACCGCGTCACTGTCGCGCAGGCCCCAGTCGGGATTGCGGCGCTTTAGGTCGGCGTCGAAGGCGGCGTTGGACGGGGCCAGCTCCACCCCGGCTTCGCGATAGGGACCGTACAGCGCCAGCAGGCCGCCGGGACGGCGCAAGGCCCGGCCGGCCAGCCGCATCAGGCCCTCGGTCGCGGCCCACGGGCTGATGTGGATCATGTTGATGCAGATGACGGCGTCGGTCTGTTCCGTCGGCCAGCTGGCCTCGTCCAGCATGTCGAGCGCCAGCGGGGGCTGAAGATTGGCCAGCCGCGCCTGACCGGCCCAGGCGGCCATGCTGGTGCGGGCCTCGGGCGACGGATCGCTGGGCGTCCAGGTCAGGCCGGGCAGGGCGCCGGCGAAGGCGACGGAATGCTGGCCGCTGCCGCCGGCGATCTCCAGCACCCGGCCGCGCGCGGGCAGGTGCGCCTTCAGCACTTCCAGAATCGGCCCGGCGTTGCGCACGGAGGCCGGGGAGGCGAGGGCCCCGTCGGGAGTCGGGCTGAGGGCGTCCATTGTCTGCATGGCGCGAGATACCCCGGTCGGGGCCGGATCGCGACCGGAAATGTGCAGATCGCCGGACGCCGCCGCCTCGCGAGAGGTTGAAACGTGCATCGGTTGACGGGCCTCGGACTTCGGTGTCATTCCCGCTGAAACACTGCGTGATCGCACGCAAGGGAAGCGCCACGGCGGCGTCAGATCGCCGGGCCAGGACGGTTCAGGAGACCCGCATGACCCAATCGATCCCCGGCCTTTACCCGGCCCCGACCCGCCATGCCGGTCTCGTCGCCTGGGTGGAGCAGATCGCGGCGCTGACCAGGCCCGCCCGCGTCCACTGGTGCGACGGCACGGAGGCCGAAAAGGCTGAAATCGTCGCCGACCTGATCGGCAAGGGCACGCTGAAGGCGCTGGACCCCGTCAAGCGCCCGGGCAGCTACTACGCCGCCTCGGACCCCAAGGACGTGGCCCGTGTCGAGAGCCGCACCTTCATCTGCTCAGCCGATGAGATCGACGCCGGCCCGACCAACAACTGGGCCGATCCGGTCGAAATGCGCGCCCGCATGGACGGCCTGTTCGACGGCTGCATGACCGGTCGGACGATGTATGTGGTGCCGTTCTCCATGGGTCCGCTCGGTTCGCCGATCAGCGCGCTAGGCGTCGAGATCACCGACAGCGGCTATGTCGCCGTCTCGATGGGCATCATGACCCGCATGGGCCAGCCCGCGCTGGACGTGCTGGGCGAGGACGGCGTCTTCGTGCCCGCCGTGCACACCCTGGGCGCCCCTCTGGCGGACGGCCAGGCCGACGTGCCGTGGCCCTGCAATGAGGACAAGTGGATCGTCCACTATCCCGAGACCCGCGAGATCTGGTCCTACGGCTCGGGCTACGGCGGCAACGCCCTGCTGGGCAAGAAATGCTACGCCCTGCGCATCGCCTCGGTCATGGCCCGCGACGAGGGCTGGCTGGCCGAGCACATGCTCATCCTCAAGCTGACCGATCCGAAGGGCCGCGCCAAATACGTCGCCGCCGCCTTCCCCTCGGCCTGCGGCAAGACCAACCTGGCCATGCTCCAGCCGACGCTGGACGGCTGGAAGGCCGAGACCATCGGCGACGACATCGCCTGGATGCGCTTCGGCGACGACGGCCGCCTGTACGCCGTGAATCCGGAAGCCGGCTTCTTCGGCGTCGCCCCGGGCACCAGCCGCAACACCAACCAGAACGCCCTGGCGACCCTGGCCTCCAACACGGTCTTCACCAACACCGGCCTGACCGACGACGGCGACGTGTGGTGGGAGGGTCTGACCAAGGAGGCCCCCGCCGGCATGACCAACTGGAAAGGCGTCCGCCACGACCCGGCCTCGGGCGAGCCCGCGGCCCACCCGAACGCCCGCTTCGCCGCCCCGGCCCATCAGTGCCCGACCATCGCGCCCGAGTGGGAAGACCCCAGGGGCGTGCCGATCGACGCCATCCTGTTCGGCGGCCGCCGCGCCTCGGCCGTGCCGCTGGTGACGGAAGCCTTCGACTGGGAGCACGGCGTCTTCATGGGCTCGTCGGTGGCCTCGGAGGGCACCGCCGCGGCTGAGAACGCCATCGGCGAGCTGCGCCGCGACCCGTTCGCGATGCTGCCCTTCTGCGGCTACAACATGGGCGACTATTTCGCCCACTGGCTGTCGATGGCCGGCAAGACCGACGCCGCCAAGCTGCCGCGCCTCTACTTCGTCAACTGGTTCCGCAAGAACGACGACGGCAAGTTCGTCTGGCCGGGCTTCGGCGACAACGCCCGCGTCCTGAAGTGGATCGCCGAGCGTCTCGATGGCGAGGCGACGGCTGTCGATACTCCGGTCGGCCGCGTGCCGTCGGCCGAGGCGCTGGATCTGTCGGGCCTGAGCCTGACCGACGCCGACCTGGCCACCCTGCTGGACGTCGACGCCGAGGTCTGGGCCGAGGAAGCGGCGCTGATCCCCGCCTTCTACGAGAAGTTCGGCGACCGCCTGCCCAAGGCCCTGTGGGACCAGCACGCGGCCCTGACGGCCCGTATCGACGCCCACCGCGCCGCCGCCATCGCGGCGGAGTAGTTAAACCCAAACGCCGTCCTGCGCTCAAGCAGCGGCGACCGCGTCGCGAGCGTTAGCGCGCCACACGGCGCTCAAGCAGCGAGCCGCCGCGCGGCGAGCGTTAGCGCCTCTTGCAAAAGAGACACGAGGGGTCGATCTGACCCCTCGTGTCTTCCCCTGATGTCATCGTCATCGGCGCCGGCGTGCTGGGCCTGTGCAGCGCCGCCGAGCTGGCCGCGCGCGGCCATGCCGTGACCGTGCTCGACCCCGGCGGCCCCAACGCCTCCTCGGCGGCGGCGGGGATGATCGCCCCGGCGATGGAAAGTCTGATCGACGGCCTGACGCCCGCTCATGCGGCCCTGCTGAAACGGGGGCGCGACCTGTGGTCCGCCTTCGCCGGTCGGAACGGCCTGACCCTGTACAGGGACGGCGCCGAGTGGCGCGGACCGGATCCGGACGCCGCCGTCGCCCGGCTGCATGACCTCGGCTTCGCGGCGCAACGGGACGGCGAGGGCCTGTTCACCCCCGACGACTGGCGGATCGAGGCCCAGACGGCGCTGGCCCAGCTGGCCGACGTCCCCGGCGTCACGCGCGCCCAGGCCTCTGTCGTGAGCCTGTCCCGCGAGCGCGAGGTCTGGACGGTGATCGCCGACGACGGACGCCGCTGGTCTGCTGAGCATGTTGTCCTCGCCACCGGCGCGGCCCGGGCGCTGGAGGGCCTGCCGGAGGCCGTGGCGGGGCTGGTGAACGCCATCGAGCCGATCCGGGGGCAGCTGACGCCGGTGCGCTGCGCCACGCCCGGGCGGGTGCTGCGCGGCCCGGGCGGCTATGCGGCCCCGTCGCCGGAAGGCGCGCTGTGCGGCGCCACGATGGAGGCGGGCGACCGCGGCGTGGAGCCCGACATGATCACGGCTGCGCGTCAGGCGGAGATGGGGCTAGCCCTGATCGGCGCCGAAGGCCGCGCTGACGCACCACGCGTCGGCATTCGCGGCGCCTCGCCCGACGGCCTGCCGATGGCCGGGCCTTCCGGCGCGGATGGCCTCTACCTGGCCCTGGCCCCGCGCCGCAACGGCTGGCTGCTGGGGCCGCTGGTCGCCCGTGTGGTCGCCGACGCGCTTGAGGGCCGGGCGTCTCTTGCGGACGCCTCGGCCCTCTCGCCCCTCCGGTTCGTCAGTCAGCCGGCGGCACGAAGCGCAGGTTGATGGCGACCCGGGATCCTTCCGCATTGCCGTCGACGGTGCGCGGGTTGATGCGGAAATGGCGCGACAGGTTCTGCGCGGCGCGGCCGAAGCCCTGACCCGCCGGGGTTTCACTGGCGACCGAGCAGCCCGAGACCGAGCCGTTGGCCTCGACCATGCAGTCCAGCGAGACCGAACCGGCGATGCCCGCGGTGATGGCGCGGTCCGGATAGGCCCGCATCATCTGTTCGGCGGACGGCTGACGCGCCCAGCTGGGGTTGTTGATGACTCGCGCGGCGGGCGGTTCAGCGACCGGCTCGCGCGCCGGCGGCGCTTCGGGCACGGGGCGTTCGACCGGCGGGATGCTGATCGGGCCGGAGGTCGGCCTGGCGTCCGGATTGATCGGGACATTCAGGACCTCCGTGGGCTTGGTCGGCGCGGGGGTCTCGTGGATCGGTGCATTGGGCGCCGCCGGCTTGCTCTCCACCGGCTTCGGCTTGGGCGGCGGCTCCAGCGTGATGATCGGGCCCGTCATGGTCGGCGGCTGGTCCGTCTCCAGCAGCGGCATCTCGAAGCGCTGATAGTACAGGGCGACCCCGACCCCGATGTGGGCCGACGCCACCAGGCCGATCGCGATCCAGGCGGAGCGCGACAGTTTGGGGCCTTTCCGTTCGTGGAAGTCGATGGGGCTAACCAGTCCTGGCCCACCCGCTGTTCTGATCATCATGGCCGTACATCCCTGTCTTATCGCCGTCCCCACAGCGTCCCTGACGGAAATGGAGCGCTGCCGTTGGGGCGGGTTTGCGGCGAGGGTCTGGCCGGATTGGACACACCAAAGAACGTGACTTTGCGGTCACGTTAAGGTCTGGTTAACCAGAGTTCACCAGCATTAACGATTATGACCATCAGGGCGATTCCATCGTCGGGCGGGGTAGAGGCGGCCATTCGGCGTGCGTCCAGCGCGACGGGTGTGGACGCCGACTTCCTCGTGCGCACCGCCCGGCGCGAAAGCGCAATGAATCCCAACGCACGGGCGCCGACGTCTTCGGCCTCGGGCCTGTTCCAGTTCATCGAGCAGACCTGGCTGGGTACGGTGAAGGCCCACGGCGCCAAGCACGGCTACGGCCAGTACGCCGACCTGATCTATCGCGGCTCCGACGGGCGCTGGCGGGTCGAGGGCTCGGCGCGCAACGTGGTGCTGGACCTGCGCTTCGACGCCCAGGCGGCCTCGACCATGGCTGGGGAGCTGACGGCCTCGAACGCCGCCTATCTGCGCGGCCGCACGGGGCGCGAGCCGGGGGCGGGCGACCTGTACGCGGCTCACTTCCTGGGCCCGGCGGGTGCGGCCCAGCTGATGGAGGCCATGGACCGGCGTCCGGGTTCCAGCGCCGCGGCGATCTTCCCTGAGGCGGCGTCGGCCAACCGCTCGATCTTCTATCGCGACGGCCGCCCGGCGACGGTGGCCGAGGTGCACGCCAACCTGCAGCGCACGGCGGGGCAGGGCGCCCCGGCGGCGGGGGCGGGAGCCGGCGACGGCCCCAGCGCGCCTCCGTCCCTGTCCGAGCGGGATCAGATGCTGGCCGCGCGGCTGGATCGGCTGAAACAGGACCAGAGCCTGCTGGCTCTGCTGCTGGGCCAGGACGGCGACGGCAAGGCCGGCGGCTTCGGCGGCGCCTTCGGACCGGACGAGAAGACCAACGCCTGACCGCGAATCCGGCCATGGTGAACCGCCCGTTAACGATACCGGGCCGATGTTGCCCGCCTGATCAGACTTTGAGCGTCCCATGACCGCCTACCGCGCCAGCCTGACCGAGATCGACATTCGTCGGCTGATCCAGTCGAGCGACGAGGACGAGCGCGCGGCCGCGGCCCACAAGCTGTGCCGGAACATGGACAAGGCCGACCTGGACGAGGACGACCGCGCCGCCGCCCACAAGATCCTGCGCCTGCTGGCCAATGACGCCGCCGAACTGGTGCGCCGGGCCATGGCGGTGACGCTGAAGTCCTCCGATCTGATCCCGCGCGATGTGGCCCGTCGGCTGGCCGCCGACGTCGACAGCGTGGCCCTGCCGCTCATCAACTTCTCCCCCGTCTTCTCGGACGAGGACCTGATCGAGATCGTGCAGGCCGGCTCGGTCGTGCGCCAGACCGCCGTGGCCGCGCGCCCGACTGTCAGCCGCGACGTGGCCGCCGCCGTGGCCGAACTGGGCGCCGAACCCGCCGTGCGGGCTCTGGCCGCCAATGACAACGCCGACATCGCCGAGAGCGCCTTGGGCCGCTGCGTCGACCGCTTCGGCGCCTCGCCCGAGATCATCGCGGCCCTGGCCTATCGCCAGGTCCTGCCGCTGTCGGTGACCGAACGTCTGGTCGAACTGGCCTCCGAGGCCGTGCGCGAGCATCTGGTCACCCGCCATTCGGTCGCGCCCGAGACCGCCATCCGCCTGGCCTCCTTCGCCCGGGAGCGCGCCACGGTCGATCTGGTCGACCAGGCCTCCGGTCACACGGACCTGTCCCAGTTCGTCGCCGGCCTGCATGCGCGGCGCGCCCTGACCGGCTCCCTGCTGCTGCGGGCGCTGGCGCGAGGGCAGATGACCCTGTTCGAGCACGGGCTGGCCGAACTGGCCGGCGCGCCACACCAGCGGGCCTGGCTGATGATCCATGACGCCGGTCCGTTGGGCCTGAAGGCCATCTACGACCGGGCCGGCCTGCCGCCGCGCCTGTTCCAGGCCTTCCGCGCCGGGGTCGACACCTGGCGCTCGCTGCAGGCCGAGGGCGTGGACACCACCGACGACGCCTTCCGCCAGCAGATGCTGGAGCGGTTCCTGACCCAGCGCCCGAACGCTCCGCGCGAGGACCTGGCCTATCTGATGGAACGGCTGGACCAGGCCCCGGTCGCCGCCCCGGCCCGCGCGGGCGTGGCGGCCTAAAGCAAAACGCCCGCCGGTGAGGGCGGACGTTCGCTAATCTCTTCAATCCGTCAGGATCAGGCGAAGTGCTGGGCCACCTTGGCTTCCAGCGTTTCGGCGAGGATCTTGCCGGTCGGGTGGTCGTCGGTCTGGATCTGGTCGCGGACCACGGCCCGGATGGCGTCGATATGGGCGTCGATCAGCACCAGGGGCGCGGCCATGCGCTTGGCCGGATCGTCCAGCATCTTGCACAGCGAACCGGCCAGGCGGGTGACCAGCGGATACTGGTAGGTCGAGCCCAGACCCTTCAGATCGTGGGCGCGGAAATACAGCCCCTCGGCCGTCTGGGTGTTGTAGCCCTGGGCGCGGATGTCGGCCTGGGCCTGGTCCAGCTTGGTGATCTCGTCCTGCAGCCATTGGCCGAATTGGGCCGACATGGCCTTGAGGGCTTCCTCGGCCTTGGCGATCGCATTGGCGTCGATGCCGCCGAATGCGCCACCGACCTTCATGCGAAGGGTGTTGGGCGGGCGAATGACCTGGGCAGAGTTGCTCAACGGGCGCTCCCGAAATTGACAGGCGTTTCTGGTGGCACAAACGACCTTAAGAAGCCGTGCACGCGGGGCGATTTAACCCTCAGGACGCGAACTGTTCCGCCAGCACGCGTTCCTCGAACGAGCGGCCCTCGTCGAACAGCATGGTCAGGGCGATATCGCGACGTTCGCGCACATCGACGCGGGTGACCCGGCGGACCTCGAAATTGTCGGCCGTGGCGCTGACCGGGCGCTTGTCGGCCTCCAGGATCTCGAAACAGACCGTGGCCTGATGGGGCAGCAGGGCGCCGCGCCAGCGGCGGGGGCGGAAGGCGCTGATCGGAGTCAGGGCCAGGACCCGTGAGTCCAGCGGGATGATCGGGCCGTGGGCCGACAGGTTGTAGGCCGTCGAGCCCGCCGCCGTGGACACAAGGCAGCCGTCGCAGGCCAGTTCCTCCAGCCGCACGCGGCCGTCGACGCTGATGCGCAGCTTGGCGCTCTGCCGCGTCTGGCGCAGCAGGGACACCTCGTTGATGGCCAGTCCGCTGTGGACCTGGCCGGACTCGGTCCAGGCGTCCATCTGCAGCGGGTGGATGACCGCGCGGCCCGCGCCGGACAGCCGCTCCAGCAGGCCGTCCTCCTCGAAGTCGTTCATCAGGAAGCCGACCGAGCCGCGGTTCATGCCGAACACCGGGGTGCGGCGCTCCATCACCGTGTGCAGGGTCTCCAGCATGAAGCCGTCGCCGCCCAGGGCCACGATGACGTCGGCCTCGTCTTCGGGCGCCGAACCGTAGCGCTCGGTCAGCCGCGTGCGGGCCTCCTGCGACTCCGGGCGGTCGGAGGCGGCGAAGGCGATGCGAAGGGGGCGGTCGGAAGAGGCGGTCACCGTTGCACGCAAGCCGAGCGGACCGGTGAAGTCAAACGGCGATGCGCTGTTCGGCCGGATCCGGATCGACCAAGGCGCGGAAGGCGCGGGCGGCCGAGGTCGCCGACAGGGCGCCGCGCTGCCACACCGGATCGCCCAGATCGCCGGGCAGACCCTGGTTCAACTTGCGCAGTTCCGCCAGCAGGGTCGGGAAGACCGCGCGGTCAATGCCGACGACGGAGCAGGCGTAATACAGGGCCTCGGGCTTGGACGCGCGCAGGGCCTGACGGATCTGGCTGACGGTGAAGCCGCTCAGCGCGGCCAAGCCGTGGACCAGCAGGCTCAGGCGCTTCTCGCGCACGGCGCGGATCAGCATGGCGGGCTTCAGCTGGCCGGCGGCCTGGAGCTTGGCCACCAGCCGGCGCTCCATCTCCTCGCGTTCGGGCGTGTCCTGGGGAATGTCGTCGGGCCGGTCCTTGCGGATGACGCATTCGACGGCGTCATAGACAGCGCCTCCGAGCCTGCGTTCATCGACCTGGAAGCGGGCGCCGATCGACTCGCGCAGGGCGGCGCCGACCCAGTGGTACATCTGTTCGGCCAGGGCCTCGGTCAGGCCCGGGTGGCGCGTCAGCGGCCCGCGCAGGGCGGCGATGCGGCGCGAATGCTCGACCAGCCGGCGGAAGCCTTCGCCGCTGATCTGGGCGGTGCGGTTGGTGGCCAAAGCAGTCAGGACGGCGGGGACGCCGCGCTCGATGACCGCGTCGGCGACCCGGCCGCTGATTTCCGGGCGGCGGGCCACGGCGATCTGGTGGTCCAGCGAGGCCTCGATAAGGATCCTCAGCAGGTCCTCGTCCTGCAGTACGGGGCTGGCGGCCAGGATGGGGGCGGCGATCTCGATCTCGTCCAGGGCCAGCACATTGACCAGGGCCGGCGGGGCCCAGTCGGCGTGAGCCAGGCGGGCAGCCAGGGCCTTGCGGATGTCGCGCTCGGCCTGACGGGCCAGGAACAGGAAGATCTCACCGAGAACGGGCGACAGCTGGCCGTCCGGCGGGCTGGCGTCGCACAGGGCCATGACGCCCAAAAGCAGTCTCTGGCGGGCGTCCGGGCTGTTGTTTCGGGCCAGCGCCAGCAGGTCTTCGGCGCGCGGCGCGCGCTCGGGGGACCGGGACGGATTGAGCTGGACGAGAACGGACACACACGCCTCCGGCGCGCCGACGGGACTTCGGCGACGTTTACCGTAACGCTTCGACACTAAGACGCGGTTAATGGAACCTGAATCTTGACGCGGCCTCGCCCCGGGGCGAGCGTGCGCGCCATAAGATCGCGGTGAGGAAGACGGCCATGGCTGACGGTGCAATGACTTCCCTGAAGTCCCGGGTTTCCGAGGCGGAGTGGAACACCCGCGTCGAACTGGCGGCCCTCTACCGCCTTGTGGCGCTGCACGGGTGGGACGACATGATCTTCACTCACATTTCGGCCCGCGTGCCGGGGCCTGAGCATCATTTCCTGATCAATCCGTACGGCTGGTATTTCGAGGAGATGACGGCCTCGTCCCTCGTGAAGGTCGATCTGGACGGCAACATCGTTCAGGAGACCGAGAACTTCATCAATCCGGCGGGTTTCACCATACACTCGGCCATCCATGGGGCGCGGGAGGATGCACATTTCGTCATCCACCTGCACACCGTGGCGGGCGTCGGCGTGGCCGCGCAGCAGGAGGGTCTGCTGCCGATCGGCCAGAACGCCTGCCTGCTGCAGCATCAGGTCGCCTATCACGGCTATGAGGGGCTGGCGCTGAACCACGAGGAGCGCGAGCGGCTGGTGGCGGACCTCGGCGACAAGCCGCTGATGCTGCTGCGCAACCACGGCACCCTGGCGGTCGGCCAGACGGCGGCGGCGGCCTGGATCGGCATGTTCTTCCTCGAGCGCGCCTGCGCCCAGCAGATCGCGGCCCTGTCCGGCGGACGCGAACACGTCCTGTTCGCTCCCGACGCCGCCCAGGCCGAGACCCGGGAGCAGGGCAAGGGTATCGGTTTCATTTCGGCCCTCGCCTGGCCGGGCGCGTTGCGTATGCTCGACAGGAAGTCGCCCGGCTACGACGTGTGAGGCCGGCCGGGGGGCTGTTGCTGACGCTGGCGGCCCTCGCGGCCGCCGCTCCGGCCACGGCCGGTCCCTGGACCCTGCCCAGGGGCGACGGGCAGGTGATCGTCAAATTCGAGGGCATGAGGGCCGCCGAAGGGTTCGACCCCGACGGCCGGCTCGCCGACCTGCCCGCCGACCGCCGCGACACCGTAGTGTCGGTCTTCGCCGAATATGGCCTGACGCAGCGCCTGACCGTTCGCTTCAAGGGCGACTGGCAGCAAGGGCAGGACGCCTTCGTCGACTACGAGGGCCGCGGTCCGCTGGAGATCGGCGTCAGCTGGCAGGTCTGGCGCGACGACCGCACGGCGGTGGCCCTGTACGGCGGCGTTGCCGACGGCGGGGAGGGGCGCAACGCCGGCTACGCCCCGCCCGGCGTGGGTGGGCAGGACTGGGAGGTCCGGGCCTCCGCCGGGCGGTCGTTCGGACGGGCGCGGTGGATGACGCGCGGGGCCACCGGCGGCTTCGTGGCGCTGGAGGCGGCGCGGCGGATACGGGGCGGCCTGCCGGACGAGACCCGCGTCGATGCGACCCTGGGCCTGCATTTCGGCGACAAATGGATGCTGCTGAACCAGGCCTACGGCGGACAGGCCGACGACGGCGGGCCGCGCTGGCTGTCGGTCGAAACCTCCCTGGTCCGGCGCTTCGGATCCTGGAGCGTCCAGGCCGGATGGCGCGAGGCCGTGGCGGGGCGCGAAACGCCGCGATCGGGCGGTCCGGTCATCGGCCTGTGGCGCCGCTTCTGACCGCGACGGAAAGCGGAACACCGCCCGTTACATGAACTTAAGTTGCGTCGACGGCGAGAGCCGCTAAGTCGGCACGTCCCCAAAGTCCCGGAGCGCCCGCCGCGTGGTCAAGCGTCACTTCTTCCTCGTCGCCGCGGCGATCCTCCTGGCCCTGATGGTCGGCGCCGTCGTGCTGCGCATGGCCTTCGCCGACGACGAGAAGGCGGGAGGACCGGGCGGGGGTCGGGGCGGACCCGGCGGCGGACGCGGCCAGGCCGTGTCGGAAGCCGTCGCCGCGTCGCGCGAGTTCAGCGACCGGATCCGCGTCCTCGGCGTCGCCCGGGGCCGGCGCTCGGTCAACATCACCTCCTCGACCAGCGAACTGATCACCCGCGTGATGTTCACGGACGGCCAGCGCGTCGTCGCCGGCACGCCCCTGGTCCAGCTGCAGGCCCGCGAGGAAGACGCCAACATCGCCGATAACCGCGCCCAGGTCGCCCGCGCCGAGACCATGTACGAGCGGTACAAGACCCTGAACGAGCGCGGCTTCGCCTCGGCGGCCATGGTCGAACAGTATGAGACCGAGCTGGAATCGGCCCGCGCCTCCCTGGCCGCGTCAGAGGCCCGCGCCGGGGACCGCACCATCCGCGCGCCGTTCGCGGGCGTGCTGGGCCTCAGCACCGTCACCCCGGGCACCCTGGTCAATCCGGGCGCCGTCATCGCGACCCTGGACGACATCGACGTGGTCCGCGTCGACTTCCCGATCCCTGAGCGCTACCTGGCCGTCCTGCGGTCGGGCACGCCGATCACCGCCACCATCGACGCCTATGGCGACGAGGTCTTCACCGGCCGCATCGCCCTCATCGACACCCGGGTGAACGAGGCGACCCGCTCGGTCACCGCCCGCGCCGAAATCCCCAACCCCGGCGCCCGGATCCGTCCCGGCATGGCCGTCCGCGTCGCCGTCCAGCAGGGCCTGCGCCAAGGCATCGCCGTACCCGAGGCCGCGGTCCAGTATGAAGGCGACGGCGCCTTCGTCTATCGCATCGCCAACGGCGAGCGCGGCACGACGGCCCAGCGGGTCGTGGTCGAGACCGGCGCGGTCGAGGGCGGCTTCGTCGAGATCCTGTCCGGCCTGGCCAACGGCGACCGCGTGGTCGGCTCGGGCCTGAACCGCATCCAGCCCAACGCCCCCGTGCGTGTCGGCGGCGGGGGAGGCCAGGGCGGCCAGCGTGGTCGCGGCGCGGCTATTCCGGCCCGGACCGCAACCCAGGGCGCCGCCCGATGATGCTCTCCGACGTTTCCGTCCGCCGCCCCGTCATGGCGGCGGTGGCGGCGATCGTGCTGTGCGTGATCGGCGCCGCGGCCTTCTTCTTTCTGCCCGTGCGCGAACTGCCGGACGTCGATCCGCCGATCGTCTCGGTCAACACCAGCTACGCCGGGGCCTCCGCCGAGGTCATCGAAAGCCGGATCACCGAGCCCATCGAGCAGCAGATCGCCGGCATCCAGGGCGTCGAGCGCATCACCTCGTCCAGCCGCGACGGCCGCTCCAGCGTCAACAACGAATTCTCGCTGGACCGCAACATCGACGACGCCGCCAACGACGTGCGCGACCGCGTCTCGCGCGTGGTCGGCCGCCTGCCGGACCAGGCTGATCCGCCCGAGGTGGCAAAGGCCGACTCGGACAGCCAGCCGATCATCATCCTGTTCCTGCGCTCGACCAGCCTGAACCGGCTGGAGCTGACGGACTACGCCGACCGCTATCTGATCGACCGCCTGGCCACCGTGCCGGGCGCCGCCCAGGTCCAGATCTACGGCGAGCAGCGCTACGCCATGCGTATCTGGCTGGACGCCTCGGCCCTGGCTGCGCGCGGCCTGACCGTCACCGACGTCGAGACCGCCCTGACGGCCCAGAACGTCGAACTGCCCGCCGGTTCGCTGGAGTCGGGCCAGAAGGACTACACTGTCCGCGTGGCGCGCACCTACGCCCGCGCCGAGGACTTCCGCCAACTGCCCATCGGCACGCGCGGCTCGGCCTCCAACGCCAGCGCCTCGAACAACACCAGCGGTCTGGCCACCAACAGCAACGCCCTGCCCAGCGGCGCCACCGGCGCGATCCAGGGCCAGGCGGCCTATGTCACCCGCCTGGGCGACATCGCCCGCGTCGTGGAAGCCCCTGCCGAGGACCGTCGCCTGTTCCGCGGCAACGGCGTCGACCAGATCGGCCTGGCCGTCACCCGTCAGGCCCAGTCCAACGACCTGGCCATCTCCGACGGCGTCAAGAAGATGATCGAGCAGATCCGCCCCAGCCTGCCGCCGGGCACGGAGCTGGTCGTGGGATCCGATAACTCGGTCTTCACCAGCCACGCCATCGACGAGGTGTGGATCACCATCGGCATCTCCATGGCGCTGGTCGCCCTGGTCAACTTCATCTTCCTGGGCACGCTCAGGGCCGCCCTGATCCCATCGGTCGTGGCCCCCATCTGCCTTCTGGCGACCTTCATCGTCCTGGCTCCGCTGGGCTTCTCGCTGAACCTGCTGACCCTGCTGGCCCTGGTGCTGGCCATCGGTCTGGTGGTCGACGACGCCATCGTGGTGACCGAGAACATCCAGCGCCGTATCGACCACGGCGAGCCGCCCCTGGTCGCCGCCGAGCGCGGCGCCCGCCAGGTGTTCTTCGCCGTCGTGGCCACGACCGTGGTGCTGCTGGCGGTGTTCGCGCCGCTGCTGTTCCTGCCCGGCTATGTCGGGCGGCTGTTCGTGGAACTGGCCGCGGCGATCGCCGCGGCGGTGGCCTTCTCCGCCTTCCTGGCGCTCAGCCTGTCGCCGATGCTGGCGTCCAAGATCCTTCGGCCGGCGGCCGGC
>Ga0307412_10001164_pt1 | contig 15061 bp, 12 predicted proteins | sample DK1Cmetagenome_3_FD_203823 | JGI IMG/M metagenome (GOLD analysis project Ga0307412, IMG submission 203823) | Maize rhizosphere microbial communities from greenhouse at UC Davis, California, United States - DK15-C-1 | ecosystem: Host-associated > Plants > Roots > Rhizosphere > Soil | place: USA...
GCACGATCAGCGAATTCATCGACAAACACCCGTCGCTGAAAATGCTGGCGCTGTCGTTCCTGCTGGTGGTCGGTACCGTACTGATCGCCGAGTCGTTCGACGTGCACGTGCCAAAAGGCTACGTCTACTTCGCCATGGCGTTCTCCCTGGCGGTGGAAGCGATCAACATCAAGATGCGCACCGCCATTGCTCGCAAGCGCAAGCAGCAGGATCCGGTGAAACTGCGCAAGGATGTTCCGGGTCAGTAAAGGTGTAGGGCAATGAACGAAGGGGCTCTTGGGAGCCCCTTTTTCATGTCCATGGAAAACCGGTCGGATGCAATACCTGTGGGAGCGAGCTTGCTCGCGAAAGCGGTCTGCCTGAACCGGTGATGTTGGATGTGATGCCGCCTTCGCGAGCAAGCTCGCTCCCACAGGGATTCGGGGTGTTTTTCGAGGAATCCGTTTTTATGACAGTTTTGTTTCAAACGCTTCTTTAGCTGTGCAATGCTGGCGTCCGAACCATTCGGCAACTACAGCTTAAGTACAAGAAGTAAAACGATGTGGCACCGTCAATTTGTCCCTTTGGGACGCTAACAGGGGGCTCCTCATGCTGACCCTGCTGAATCTACTCTCCGCCGTGGCCCTGCTGATCTGGGGCACGCATATCGTCCGTACCGGCATCTTGCGGGTCTACGGCTCGAACCTGCGCCATGTCATTGGCCAGAACATGTCCCGCCGCTGGCTGGCGTTTATCGCCGGCATCATGGTGACCGCCATGGTCCAGAGCAGCAACGCCACGGCCATGCTCGTCACCTCCTTCGTCGGCCAAGGCCTGATGGCGCTGACCCCTGCCCTGGCGACCATGCTGGGCGCCGATGTCGGCACCGCGCTGATGGCGCGGGTGCTCACCCTCGACCTGTCGTGGCTGTCGCCGCTGCTGATTTTTCTCGGGGTGATTTTCTTCCTGTCGCGCAAACAGACCCGCGTCGGGCAAATGGGCCGGGTCGGCATCGGGCTGGGCCTGATTATCCTGGCTCTGCAACTCATCGTCGAAGCCGCCGCGCCCATCACCCAGGCCCAAGGCGTGAAGGTGATCTTCGCCTCGCTGACCGGCGACGTCCTGCTCGATGCCTTGGTCGGTGCGCTGTTCGCGATGATCTCCTATTCCAGCCTGGCGGCTGTGTTGCTGACTGCGACACTGGCTGGCGCCGCGGTGATCAGTTTGCCGGTGGCCATCGGCCTGGTGATCGGCGCCAACATCGGCAGCGGCGTGCTGGCGTTTCTCAGCACCAGCATGCAGAACGCCGCCGGCCGCCAGGTGGCGCTGGGCAGCCTGTTGTACAAGCTGATCGGCCTGTTGCTGATCATTCCGGTGCTCGATCCGCTGGTGGGCTGGTTGGACAGCCTGGATTTCAGCCCCCAGGAAACCGTGATTGGTTTCCACCTGCTCTACAACACCGTGCGTTGCCTGGTGCTGTTGCCCAGCGTCGGGCCGATGGCCAGGCTTTGTGCCTGGTTGCTGCCGGAACGTCCGGAAACCAATGGCAAGGCCACGTCCCGACACCTGGACCCCACCGCCCTCGCTACCCCGAGCCTGGCACTGGCGAACGCCGCCCGGGAAACCTTGCGCATCGGCGACCTGATCGAAAACATGCTCGAAGCCATGCTCGGCGTGCTGCGGGGTGAGCAAACGGCGATCACCCAGCAAGTGCGCAGCATGAGCGACGACGTCGAAGCGCTGTGCAGCGCCATCAAGCTCTACATGGCGCAAATGCCCCGTGAAGACCTCAGCGAGCAGGACAGCCGTCGCTGGGCGGAAATCATCGAACTCGCCATCAACCTCAAGCTGGCCAGTGACCTGATCGAACGCATGTTGCGCAAGGTCCAGCAACAGAAAACCTCACAACGCCGCTCGTTTTCCGAAGTAGGGCTGGAAGAGTTGGCGGGGCTGCACAGCCACCTGATCGCCAACCTGCGGTTGGGGCTGTCGGTTTTCCTCAGTGCCGATCGGGAAAGCGCTCGCCAACTGCTGCGTGAGAAACGGCGTTTTCGCGCCCAGGAACGGCGGATGGCCCATGCCCACGTCAGCCGCCTGCAGCGCAAGATCGTGCAAAGCCTGGAGACCAGCTCCCTGCACCTGGAACTGATCGCCGACATGCGGCGCCTGAACTCGCTGTTCTGCGGCAGCGCCTACGTGGTGCTGGAAACCTCCGAGATTGGCGCGCTGGCCGCCGATGAAATTTCCGATATTACCCATTCGCCGTGAACGACTGGCGCCCTGGTCAGTCATTAAAAGGGGTCCGGGTCTCCAGCCAACCACGAGCCAGACAACTCCCACTGTCCTGAACACAGCGTAAATCAAGGTGGGAGAGAGCCTGCTCGCGATGAAGCCAGTCCGGCCCCATGGATCTTCATAAGCCGCCAGGAAGCCCCGCTATGCGTTGTCTGTTGCTCGCCTTGCTTTTGTTCGGTTACTTGCCTGCGTTCGCCGCGGATCGATTCCAGGTTGAAGGCTACGCGTTGCCCAACGGCATGCAGCTCATACTCAAGCCCGGCACGGAACGCGGGCATGTGGCGATTCGGCTGGTGGTGGGCGTGGGCCTGGATGATTTCAATTGTGCCGACAAGGAGCTGCCGCACCTGCTCGAACATCTGCTGTTCAGCGGCGTCGACGACAGCGGCGAAGGCGGCCTGGAAGAACGCATGCAGGCGCTTGGCGGCGAGTGGAACGCTTTTACCAGCAACGCCGATACGACGTTTGTCATCGAGGCGCCGGCGAGCAATCAACGCAAGGTCCTCGACCTGTTGCTGGCGCTGTTGACCCGAACCCGCATCGATGAAAAGGCCCTGGCGGCGGCCAAGCGGGTGGTGGAACGCGAGGACGGCGGGCATTACACCCATCTGCAGCGCTGGCTGGACCATCAAGACCTGGGCCACAAGGCCAGCAATCAACTGGCGGTGGAGCTGGGCTTGCGTTGCGAGGAACGGGCCGAGGTCGAACATCTGTCCCTCGCCCGAATCGAGCAGGTGCGCAAGGCCTGGTATGCGCCGAACAATATGACCTTGATCGTGGTCGGCGACCTCGATCGATTGCTGCCGGCGTATCTGGAGCGCACCTTCGGCGAACTCGAGCCGGTCGAGCCCAGTGTCCACGAACCGCTGCCCCAGATCCGCTACAGCGCGGTCACCAAGCGCAACCTCATCCAAGGCCTGGTCGGCAATGGCGCCAAGCTCCATTGGCTATTCCCGGAACCGGTGTTGGAAGAGCAACACGACGAAACCTTCGACTTGCTCAAGGAATACCTGGATTGGGCACTCTATCGCCAATTGCGCTTGGCCGACGGCCTGTCCTACGGCCCTTGGACGGAGCGGGAAGTGCTCGGCGGCGTGGGTTTCATGAGCCTGAACGCCGACCTGGCCCGCGAGGACCTGCCGCAGGCCGAACAGTCGTTGGAACAGCTGCGCAGCACATTGCTCAAGGACGGCCTGAATCCCGAGAGTTTCGTGCGGATAAAACGCGCCGCCATTGCCCACCAGTCCTGGGCCGTCCAAGGCAACAGCGCCCTGGCGGATTACTACTGGAGCGCCCTCGGGGACTACGAAGACGGCCGCTTCGCCAATCCCGCCGCGCGCCTGCAGGACGTCAGCCTGGAACAGGCCAACCAGGCCCTGCGCGAACTGCTCAAGGACCCGGGATATTTGCGCATCGAGAGGCCATTGCTCAGTGATGACCAGCTTGTCTGGGGACTGGGTGGGTTGCTGGGGTTGGTGTTACTCGGCGTGGTGATGTGGCAGGTACGACGCATGGCTCGACCGCACGAGGAATAATTTTGTGGCGAGGGGATTTATCCCCGTTCGACTGCGAAGCAGTCGCAATCAAGGACGGCTCGGTTTTACTCAAGGGTTTGTAGGGTTGCTTCGCAACCCACCGGGGATAAATCCCCTCGCCACAGATAAATCTCACTCACCACAAGAGTGCTCGTCACATCGATGCCCTGGCGATACTCTGTCAGGGATATTTCCTACGACTTACTGTGAAACCGCCGAATGCCGAACCTGACTCATTTAATCCAGCGCATCCTCGAACTGATGAAGCGCTATCCAGGGGTCATCGCGCTCGGCGGTTTTGTTTCCGGGGTCGGCAGTTTCATGCTGGTGGACCGCCAGCAGAGCCTGGCGACCTGGATCACCATCATCATGTTGGTGAGCTGGCTCTGGCTGATGCTGGAAAACACCCTGACGCGGTTGTTCACCAAGGTCTTCAAACGAGAAATACCCCAGCCGCTGTTGCGCTACGCCACGCAGATGATCCACCAGGAAAGCCTGTTTTTCGTCCTGCCGTTTTTCTTCATCACGACCACTTGGAACAGCAGCCAACTGATCTTTACCGGCCTGCTGACGATCGCGGCGCTGATCTCGATCACCGACCCGCTGTATTACAAATGGCTGGCCCCTAGGCGTTGGGCGTTCCTGGCGTTGCACACGCTGACGCTGTTTGCCGCCCTGCTCACCGCGCTGCCGGTGATCGTGCACCTGACCACCGACCAGAGCTTCAAGCTGGCGCTGGGCATCGCCATGTTGTTGTCGTTCCCGAGCCTGGCCTCGATCTTTCCGATTCGTACCGTGCGCAACGCGTTGGCCATTCTGTGCATTACCTTGGGGATTGGCGCCGCCGGCTGGGTGCTGCGCTCCTGGGTGCCGCCCGCGACGCTATGGATGACCGAAGTGGCGATCAGCACCCAAGTGGAAGATCGCACACCTGGCGCGAGCCTCAAGCAAGTCAGCGCGGCGCAGATCCGCAGCAATGGCCTGTATGCCTACACCGCCATCAATGCCCCGCGAGGGCTCGACGAGCGCATTTACCATGTCTGGAAATTCAACGGCAAAGAAGTGGACCGCATCGCCTTGGACATCCATGGTGGGCGCAAGGAAGGCTATCGGGCGTGGACCCACAAGCAGAATTTCCCGGACAACCCGACGGGCAAGTGGCAGGTGCGTGTGCTGACGGAAAACGGCCAGATGATCGGCGTGCTGCGTTTCGAGGTGACGGACTGAAGGTCCTCCGGACCTTATCGCGAGCAAGCTCGCTCCCACAGGGATTCGCGGTGACCTGTGGGAGCCGAGCTTGCTCGCGATGACGAGGGCACATCCAACAGATGTGTCAACCGATCATCGTTATCGTGAGCAACTCACTCCGCCGGTCAGCCAAAGAACCAGTAGCAAACCCCGATAGCCGCCACCACCCCGGCCAATTCAGCCAGCAGCGCGCAACCCACCGCATGGCGCGCGCGCTGGATCCCCACGGCGCCAAAATAGACCGCCAGTACGTAGAAGGTGGTTTCGGTGCTGCCCTGGATGGTCGCGGCCACCAGGGACGGGAAGCTGTCCACCCCGGACGTCTTCATGGTTTCGATCAGCATCGCCCGGGCGGCGCTGCCGGAGAACGGCTTGACCATGGCCGTCGGCAGCGCGTCGACAAAACGCGTGTCCAGGCCAGCCCATTGCACCAGGTGGCGAATCCCGTCGAGGCCGAAATCCAGCGCTCCCGAGGCCCGCAACACCCCCACCGCACAAAGCATCGCCACCAGGTAGGGCAACAGGCTCTTGGCAACGTCGAAGCCTTCCTTCGCGCCTTCGACGAACGTTTCGTACACCTTGACCTTGCGCAGCGTGCCCACCACCAGGAAGAGGATGATCAAGCCGAACAGCGTCAGGTTGCCCAGGATCGACGACAGCCCCGCCAGCGCAGTGGCCGAGAGCGTCGCCAACAGCGCCATGAAGCCGCCCAGCGCCAGCGCACCCGGAATCAGATAGGCCAGCACCACCGGATCCCACAGGCGCAGACGTTGCACGAACGCCACGGACAGCAGCCCCATCAAGGTCGAAGCGCTGGTGGCGAGCAGGATCGGCAGGAACACCAGGGTCGGGTCCGGCGCGCCTTGCTGGGCGCGATACATGAAGATCGTGACCGGCAGCAGGGTCAACGACGACGCGTTCAGCACCAGGAACAGGATCTGCGCGTTGCTGGCGATGGTCGGACTGGGATTGAGGTCTTGCAGGGCGCGCATGGCCTTGAGGCCGATGGGCGTGGCGGCGTTGTCCAGCCCAAGGCCGTTGGCCGCGAAGTTCAGGGTGATCAGGCCGATCGCCGGGTGGCCGGCAGGCACTTCCGGCATCAAGCGCAGGAACAGCGGGCCGAGGGCCTTGGCCAGCCAGTCGACGATGCCGGCTTTTTCAGCGATGCGCAGGAATCCCAGCCACAGGGTCAAGGTACCGAACAGCAGGACCATGACTTCGACCGACAGCTTGGCCATGGCAAAGATGCTTTCCACCATTGCGGCGAAGATCCCGGCGTTGCCGCCGATCAACCACTGCGCCAGCGCCGACACGGCTGCCACGATAAAGAAGCCAAGCCACAGGCCATTGAGCATCGGTTAATCCCCCGGAAGATGCCGCGAATGATAGCGGGGCTGGCAGAAACGACAAACCCCGGATTTCTCCGGGGTTTGGTCTGTTACTGCCAGCGGCGAACTTTGTCGGGGCGACTGTCTTGATCAAGCACTATGACCGAGTCGCCACTTTCGCGGGCAAGCCCGCTCCCACAGGTCTCGAGGTGTTTATGAAGCATGTGTTCGCCTCGGATCAAATGTGGGAGCGGGCTTGCTCGCGAAGGGGGCCTCGCATCCGACCTCGCTCTCGAGCCAGTCCATCGCCGGGTTGTGAATTAGCGGCTGGAAGTTTCTCCCGCCGGCAGCGGCTCCTTGCTGCGCCAGTGTGGCAGGGAGTTCCAGTAGCGCTGGCCCTTGGCATCGTCGTACATGCCTTCCCAGCGGGAAATGACCAGCACGGCCAGGGCGTTGCCGATCACGTTCAGCGCTGTACGGGCCATGTCCATGATGCGATCGACGCCGGCAATGAACGCCAGGCCTTCCAGCGGAATGCCAACGCTGCCCAACGTGGCCAGCAGCACCACGAACGATACGCCCGGCACGCCGGCGATACCCTTGGACGTGACCATCAAGGTCAATACCAGCATCAATTGCTGACCGATGGACAGGTCGATGCCATACAGCTGGGCAATGAAGATCGCCGCGATGCTCTGGTACAGGGTCGAACCGTCGAGGTTGAACGAATAACCGGTGGGCACCACGAAGCTGCAAATGGCTTTCGGCGCACCGTAGGCTTCCATCTTCTCGATCACCCGTGGCAACACGGTTTCGGAACTGGCGGTGGAGTAGGCCAGCACCAGCTCGTCCTTGAAGATGCGCATCAGCTTGATCACCGAGAAGCCGAACAGGCGAGCGATCAGGCCCAGCACCACAAAGGCGAAGAAGGCGATGGCGAAGTAAACCAGGATGACCAGTTTCGCCAGCGGCAGCAGGGAAGCGAAACCGAAGTTGGCGACGGTCACCGCGATCAGGGCGAACACACCGATCGGCGCGTAGCTCATGATCATGTGGGTGACCTTGAACATGCTCTCCGACACGCCCTGGAACATCTTGACCAGCGGATCACGCAGGTCCGATTGCAGGCTGGACAAGCCGAGACCGAACAGGACGGAGAAGAAAATGATCGGCAACATCTCGCCGCGAGCGACGGCGGCGAAGATGTTCGACGGGATCAGGTTGAGGATCGTCTGCACGAACGCATGCTCATGCTGGACCTCGGCGGCCGTGGCCTGGTACTTGGAAATATCCACCGTACCCAGGGTACTCATGTCGATGCCATTGCCCGGCTGGAAGAAGTTCGCGAGCAACAGGCCGACGACGATGGCGATGGTCGTGACGATTTCAAAGTAGATGATGGTCTTGAAGCCGATCCGCCCGAGTTTCTTGGCGTCGCCGACCCCGGCGATGCCGACGATCAGCGAAGAGATCACGATAGGGATCACGATCATCTTGATCAGACGGATAAAGATATCGCCAGCCGGTTGCAGCACGTTGCTGATCCACCAGGCCTTCTCGGCACTGAAGTGGTTGAGCAGCGCACCGATTGCAATCCCGAGCACCAGACCGATGAGGATCTGCCAGGCGAGGCTTAGTTTTGCCTTCTTCATATCATTACCCTTACTTCAGTTGGACTCGGGCAGCAGCGTCAACGGACGGCCAAAATGGCGATGCGAAGTCGTGCTGCTGCCCCCGTATAACGTCACCCGAGCGCCCACGACGGCTCACTGGCAGGCGAAAAAAGGCGCAACTATTGCCACGCGAGGGGGGATCGTCTAATGCCGTAACCGCCTACCCCATGCCGAATCGGCATGAGATTTCCCAGGTGAAACGTGCGCCCCAATCGGTTCGAAAGCGCCACTTCAGCAGGCATAAACGCCGTCAGCCGGCCATTTCAGCGTGGCCGTGCGTTGCTCTGATTGCTGGAGCGTCGATGAAAGGATCGAGCGTTGGAGTCCACTCGGGAAGAGAAATGGCGGGCGCATTCTCCGATATACGGTCAGCGTTGGAACAGTGACATTCGTCCATCAGGACAATATGCCGCAGCGCCTGGCGGGTTCTGTCAGGAAAGACAGCCAGCCGCTCTAACGTGAGCATCAAGCTCTCCGCAAGTTCGCCAAGCCATCGAGACTTCGCGAACTTGCGTCGCAGCTTTTACCTGACCCGGCCCTTTCGCAGGCACCCCTTGTGCCCGTAGGTCACTCCGACCCTTTTTGGTCAGAGCGTCCCAGCCCCCTGGTCATGCTTCGGCCCTCCTCGGGCCTCGCAGAGAGAAAAGCAGGGCTGCCTTTCCCGTTCTCAAGTCTCAGTACCAATTCGGATCTTTTTTCAGCTGTTCCATTAACAGTTCTTGCATACCTTCGTCGGGATTACCGAGGAAGCGATAGTCCGCATGACGGGTTGGCGACTTGTCTGCCGGCAGCCCCGCGGGCACTTCGACCAACAAGGCATAGGCCTCGTCTTTGTCGAAACTGAACGCCACGAACAGGCGTTTGCTCCGGCAAGTTGCCTGGGTTTCGCACAGCGGTCCTACCAGATACTTGTCGCCATCCTCTTCGACGGCATTCATCTGTTCGGCATCGCCCGTCAGGTTCATCACCCATTCGGGCAGACGCTCTTCCTTTTTGACCACTTGCTGCCAGGTCTGGCGGTACTGCGGGTCGGCCTCAAGCAGTTGATTGACCCGCATCTGTCCGTCATTGGCAGCCAATGCCATGGCACTGCCGCCCAACAGCAGGGCGGCGGCCAGTCCTTTTAATGACGCGTTCATGGTCAGCCTCGGCCGCGACGACCAAAAAAGAACGAAGCGATGAACATCACCAGGAACACGACAAAGAGAATCTTGGCGATGCCCGTGGCGGTGCCTGCGATACCACCGAAGCCCAATACCGCGGCGATGATGGCAATGATCAGGAAGGTAATTGCCCAGCTCAACATGATGATTCTCCTTACGCTTTTCTACTTAGTTGGGGTGTAGCGGTGTTGGTTCCGGCTCGACGGACGACCGGTCCATCGGGTTTAGAACACCCAGCGCTCCTCACGAGGCATGTCGGTAAGGGGCTGCGTTTGGTCGACCTCCATCATTCGCATCGAGGCGGACGCCTCGGCGACGCTGCTGACCGCACTGAAATGCGTTTGGGGAGCTCGTTGAATCGACACCAGCGGCGCTTCCGGCTGTTGGCTTCCATGCCACAACATCAGTTGTTGGCCCGCCACAAGCGTGATCAGCAGTGCGACGACAGCCCACAGCCCTTGTTGGATGGACAGGGCAGTGATGCGAAATTGGGCGGCACGTTGACGATTCATCCTGGAATTCCTCCCCACCCTTGCGGTGATCTGGTTGAGGCGCTTTAACGCCATGTTGATCTGGATATTGCAGTCCGCATGCCAGAATTATAACCAGCAAAAAATTCTTCAAAATCAAATAGTTACCATGTAAAGCCAAAGCATGCGGGGCGCATCCTGCACGATGGGCCCGAGCGGAGTCGTGCGTAATGCACGAATCGGAGAAAGCGAAGCGCAAGATTCTTTTTTTGAATTGAGGGTGGGAAACGGATGTCGGAATGAGCGAACCGAACCGAAGGCTGCAGGCGGGGCGAAAAAAAAGATGAAAATCAGGCTTTTAGACGCCAGAGGTCCACAGAAGCCTGTTCGGTGAGTAATATTCGACCAGAATGGACCATGCAACTTGCCCGATTTTTCTGACACTAATCATCATCATTCATTAAGGAGCGTAGGAAAAATGGAATCCGCCACTGAGCATCAAGGCCGCATTCTGCTGGTGGACGATGAGTCCGCCATCCTGCGTACCTTCCGTTATTGCCTTGAAGACGAAGGCTATTCCGTCGCCACCGCCAACAGCGCCGCCCAGGCCGAAGCGCTGCTGCAACGCCAGGTGTTCGACCTGTGCTTTCTCGACCTGCGACTGGGCGAGGACAATGGTCTCGATGTACTGGCGCAGATGCGGATCCAGGCGCCGTGGATGCGGGTCGTGATCGTCACCGCCCATTCGGCCGTGGACACCGCTGTCGATGCGATCCAGGCCGGGGCCGCCGACTATCTGGTCAAGCCTTGCAGCCCGGATCAACTGCGCCTGGCGACGGCCAAGCAACTGGAGGTACGGCAGCTATCCGCCAGGCTCGAGGCCTTGGAAGGCGAGATACGCAAGCCGAAGGACGGGCTCGACTCCCACAGTCCGGCCATGAAAGTCGTGCTTGAAACTGCCCGCCAGGTCGCCAGCACCGATGCCAACATTCTTATCCTGGGGGAATCCGGCACCGGTAAGGGTGAGCTGGCGCGGGCCATCCATGGCTGGAGCAAGCGCGCGAAGAAATCCTGCGTCACCATAAACTGCCCGTCGTTGACCACCGAGTTGATGGAGAGCGAGTTGTTCGGCCACAGCCGTGGCGCATTCACCGGGGCCAGCGAGAGCACACTGGGGCGGGTCAACCAAGCCGATGGCGGGACGTTGTTTCTTGACGAAATCGGCGATTTTCCCCTCGCGTTGCAACCTAAGTTGCTGCGTTTTATTCAAGACAAGGAATACGAGCGGGTCGGCGACCCAGTCACCCGTCGCGCCGACGTACGGATCCTCGCAGCGACCAATCTCAATCTCGAAGACATGGTGCGCGATGGACGTTTCCGTGAAGACCTGCTGTATCGCCTGAACGTCATTACCCTGCACTTGCCGCCATTGCGCGAGCGCGCCGAGGACATCCTGACCCTCGCTGATCGCTTCCTGGCGCGCTTCGTCAAGGAATACGCCCGCCCAGCGCGGGGCTTCAGCGATGAAGCGCGGGAGGCTCTGCTGGGTTATCGCTGGCCGGGCAACATTCGCGAACTGCGCAACGTGGTCGAGCGGGCCAGCATCATTTGCCCGCAGGAAAAAGTCGAAATCAGCCATCTGGGCATGGCCGAGCAACCGGTCAACAACGCCCCGCGAATCGGCGCCGCGCTGAGCCTCGACGAACTGGAGAAGGCCCACATCGGCGCGGTGTTGGCCACCGCCGATACCCTCGACCAAGCGGCAAAGACCTTGGGCATCGACGCGTCCACGCTGTACCGCAAACGCAAGCAATACAACCTGTGAGCGCCACCTTATGAAACTGGCGATGAAGCTGCGCACACGGCTGTTCCTCAGTATCTCGGCACTGATCACCGTGGCGCTGCTAGGGCTTTTGCTGGGCCTCGTCAGCGTCATGCAGATGGCCAATACCCAGGAAAAGTCCGTGCGCGACAACTTTGTCCTGCTCGACCTGGGCCTCAAGTTGCGCCAGACACTGGGCGATCAGTTGATGATCATGCTCGACGAGAAGCCTGATCTGGCGGCACTGGAAGAATCCAAGCGTCAATATTTCGAGTTGTTGGATGAGGGCATTGCCCATGAGCGGGAAGTGGACGATTCAGCCGCCCGCTTCAGCCACGCCAAAGCCGATTACATCCGTTTTATCCAGGCTTTCGACGCGTCTCGCCAACAACCGACGCCACTGGCCAGCAATCAGGACCTCACCGACAAATTCAACGTGCTGCGCGGCGGCTTGATCGATGGCTATCGACACGCACTGAACAAGATCAGCGATACACAGGACCGCGCCCGTGAACGGGCTCTCCTGATTTCCAGCTTGCTGGGCCTGGTGGGCCTGGCGGTACTGATCATCGGGTTCGTGACCGCCCACGGCATAGCCAGGCGTTTCGGCGCGCCGATCGAGGCCCTGGCGGCCGCGGCGGACGAAATCGGGCAGGGCAAGTTCGAGGTGACGCTGCCCATCTCCTCAGCGGCGGAACTGAACCTGTTGACGCGGCGTTTCGGCATCATGGCCCAGGCGTTGCGCGAACATCAGGCCACCAATGTCGATGAACTGCTCGCCGGCCAGCAACGCCTGCAAGCGGTGCTCGACAGCATCGACGACGGCCTGCTGATGATCGACCGCCAGGGCCGGCTGGAGCACCTCAACCCGGTGGCCCAACGGCAACTGGGCTGGGACCAGGAACGCCTGGGCCAAGGATTGGGCGAGGCGCTTGGGCGTATCGAACTGGATGACGAGCTGCAAGTGGTGCTGCGCGGGGGCTCGCAAGAGCGCGCGCCAGATGACCTGAGCATCGAGGTGGACGGCGAATCCCGCGTGCTCACTTACAGCCTGACGCCGGTCATCCATACCCAGGGGCAGATTCTCGGGGCAGTGATGGTATTGCATGACGTCACCGAACAGCGCGCCTTCGAGCGGGTACGCAGCGAATTCGTATTGCGGGCGTCTCATGAGCTGCGCACCCCCGTGACCGGCATGCACATGGCATTCGGGCTGCTGCAGGAGCGCGTGCATTTCCCCGAGGACTCTCGCGAGGCGGACCTGCTCAATACGGTCAATGAAGAAATGCAGCGGCTGATGCAGCTCATCAACGACCTGCTCAACTTTTCCCGCTATCAGAACGGCCTGCAGAAACTCACCCTGGCGCCTTGCTCCATCGAGGAAATGCTGGACGCGGCCCGCCTGCGGTTTGCCGAGCAGGCCGAAGCGAAGGGCATCGAGCTGCTGGTGGAGATCCAGGGTCCGTTGCCGCGCCTGCATGCCGACGCTGCGCAGTTGGACCGGGTCCTGGACAACCTGATCGACAACGCGATGCGCCATACCAACGATGACGGCCAGATCCGTCTACAAGCCCGGCGCCACGGAGAACGGGTGATTATCAGCGTTGAAGACAACGGCGAAGGTATCGCCTACGGCCAGCAGGGCCGGATCTTCGAACCCTTCGTCCAGGTCGGACGCAAAAAGGGCGGTGCCGGGCTCGGCCTGGCGTTGTGCAAGGAGATCGTCCAGCTGCATGGTGGACGCATGGGCGTTTATTCCAGGCCAGGGCAGGGCACCCAGTTTTATATGGCCCTGACAGTCTGAAACCGCCTCAAGCTTCGTCGTCCAGGCGTCGTCCGAGCAAGCGCCGTCCGCGGGTGATCAATTCGATGAGCTGCACCGCACTGAGCGCGTGGGCGAACAGCCAACCCTGACCGAACTTAACGCCTTCGCTGCTCAGGTATGACGCCTGGGCCTCATGTTCGATGCCTTCGGCAATCACCTTTAGCTGTAACGCATGAGCCATGCGGATAATGTGCGGCGCCACGCCACTGCTGGCTGCATCATGGCCCAAGGCGTCGATGAAGGCCTTGTCGATCTTCAGACAATCCACCGGCAGCGTCTGCAGGTAAGCCAGGCTGCAATAACCGGTGCCAAAATCGTCGATCAGGACCTGATGCCCCAGGTCGCGCAGCGATTGCAGGTTATCCCGGGCCACCAGCACATCAACCAACCCACGCTCGGTAACTTCGAACGCAATCTGGCGCGCCGACACTCGATGCCGCGCCAGCAGGCGGGTAATCACTTCCCCAATGCGCGGGACCATCACATCGCAGGCCGCGAGGTTCACCGAGATGTACAGGTGTGGGTTGGCGCGCAACAACTGGCCCAACTGGTCGAACAGCCGCTGCAGGACGAAGTCGGTAATCTGGCGAATCTGCCCGGTGTTCTCCGCCATGGGAATGAACAGGTCCGGGCTGGTCAGCGTACCGTCTGGTCGTCGCCAACGCAGCAACGCTTCGGCGCCGACACAGTTGCGGCTGCGCAGATCGAAAATCGGCTGATAGAGCACCTGTAGCTCGCCGCGCCGGATGGCCCCGTGCAGCTCGGCGTCCATGGATTGGCGCTGACGCGCCAGCAAAAACACTTGGAAGCCGATGCCAAGGCCCAGCATCAAGCTGATCGGCAGCATCCACCAGGCGTTGGCGGGAATGCGAAGGCCGTTGCGCGGCGCAATCAGCACCAGTTGATATTCCGGGTTGTCGGTCGGCATCCGATAGATCAGCCGGGTCTGGGTCACTTGCAAGGCGTCCCGGCTTTTTGGCGGCCACGGCTCCGCCGGCGGCCAGCGTTGCTCGGTGCCGAGGACTGGAATGGCCCGCTCGCCCTCGTCCAGGACCACAAGGAGGCTGCTGCCTGGGGGCAGGTCGACGACATCGGTCAGGTGACCGCGAGACGTAGCGACCCGGAAATTGCCGCGCCCCAACATCAGGGCGGCACGATTTTCGTCGGGCTCCGTGGTGGTGTTGAGCCAGTAGCTGTAGGCCGGGCCTCGCAAGTCGGGTGGGCGGGCCAACGATAAGCCGCTCTGGCGCGGGCGATTGGAACATACGCCGTGACTATCGATGTAAGCGGCTTCATAGACAAAGCGATAATTGAAGCTCACCTGTTGCAGCGTCGCGATCATGTCGTCATCGCAGCCCCGCAGAGGTTGGGCCTGAAGGTCATCGAGACTTTCGCGCAGTTGGCCGAAAAGCTGTTCCAGGCGCTGCAGGAAACGCTCACCCTGGGCATTCATCTGGTCGCTTTCGCGCTGCTGGATCTGTTGCATAACCACGAACAGGCTCCCCGCCAGCAACAGCACGGTACTCAGGGCAGCCGCGACCATCGCCAGGAAAACAGGGCGATGGAGCCAGCTTTGCAGGGTTTCTCGGGCAGCCGTCATCGTTGGTAATCCGAAAGTTACCAATGAGTTATAGCTTCTGTTTTGGAATTGGCCCGCGCAGTCGGACGGGCGTCATTATTTTGTCTGGTTGAGGACCGTCAGGATCGCCGCACTTTGGGCGTC
>Ga0307412_10001169_pt1 | contig 15017 bp, 13 predicted proteins | sample DK1Cmetagenome_3_FD_203823 | JGI IMG/M metagenome (GOLD analysis project Ga0307412, IMG submission 203823) | Maize rhizosphere microbial communities from greenhouse at UC Davis, California, United States - DK15-C-1 | ecosystem: Host-associated > Plants > Roots > Rhizosphere > Soil | place: USA...
CTTCGTGCTCGAGCACGGCGCGCGGAACCGTGCCGGTATGTTCTTCAACTTCAACGGCACCGCGGGCATCTGGCGCCGGACGGCAATCACCGATGCCGGTGGATGGCAGCACGACACGCTGACCGAAGATCTCGATCTGAGCTATCGGGCGCAGCTGAAGGGATGGAAGTTCGTTTTTCTGCCGGGGCTGGTTGCGCCGGCCGAAGTTCCGGTCGAGATGAACTCGTTCAAGTCGCAGCAGCATCGCTGGGCCAAGGGTTCAATTCAGACCTGCCGCAAGCTGCTGCCGAAGATCCTGCGCTCGAACCTGCCGGTCGGCGTGAAAGCCGAGGCGTTCTTCCATCTCACCGCCAACTTCAACTACCCGTTGATGTGCGTGCTGTCGATCCTGCTCGGCCCGTCGATGGCCATCCGCTACAGGATGGGACTGTACGAAATGCTCCTGATCGACGTGCCGCTCTTCTTCGCGGCGACCGCGTCGGTGGCAAACTTCTACATGGTCTGCCAGCGTGAGCTGCACACCGACTGGGTGAGGCGGCTCAAGTATCTGCCGTTCCTCATGTCGGTCGGCATCGGCCTGATGGTCAACAACACACGCGCGGTCATCGAGGCGCTCTTCAACCAGCAGAGCGAGTTCGCGCGCACGCCGAAGTACCGCATCGAAGGGCAGGCCGATGAGTGGATCGGCAAGAAATACCGCCAGAGCTTCATCATCCAGCCGATGATCGAGCTCGGGCTCGGACTCTACTTCACCGCCACCGTCTTCTATGCCCTGGCTAACGGCATCTACGGAACGATTCCGTTCCTCGTGCTGTTCCAGATCGGCTTCCTCTACATGAGCCTGCTGTCGATCATTCAGCAGTTCGCCGACGACGCCGTGGTGTTGAAGCCGGTGACGGACTGACGATTACTTCCCACTCAAGAAAGGTCCCCACGTCGAGTTGAAGTGATACGGCACGCTCGTGCCGATCATCTCGACGCGTCTGATCAACCCGTTCTCGATCCGGAACGCCTCGGTGACGTGGATGCTCGAGGCGCGGCCGGCGAAGCCGCTCATGTTCGCGACTTCACCGGTGGTCGCCAGCTTGATCTCGGTCACCGTGCCGTCCATGTCGAACACGCAGTTCGCCCAGACCACGCCACGTTCTTCATCGACCAGCGGGAAGCGGCGATGATGGACGTTGTTGACGATGGCCAGGTAGCCGCTCTCCAGTTGCGTCTTGCAGTCCGACCCCATGTAGTTGAAGTTTGGAGTGGTCGGCTTGGAGCCCGGCACGTTGGTCGTGTGTGACCCGTTCTCGAGTCGATCGCAGTCCTTGGTGAACGGGTAGAAGCCTTTGCCGTCGTTCTTCTGGACTCCTTCGAAGTAGGCGTTGGCGATGGCGATCAACTGCGTGCGGGAGGCGCGCTGCGCCGGCGGGATCGGCTGGAGCCACAGGGCTTCCGGCTGCATCTCCTCGTCCATCGCGGCGATGTTGTTCGGGCCGCCGCCGCCGGCGCGGAAGAACGACTTTTCGATTTCGGTGATGCGGCCGAGCTGGATGCGCAGCCGGACGGACATCAGCAGGACGCCGCCGCGCTCGCGCATCGTCCCCATCCAGCCGGCCTGGCCGGCGACCGGATCGGCAAAGTAGTGGTTGTAGTTGCCGCGGCCGGTGACCGTCTTCCAGAACCCGTCGCCGACGGCCATCACCTGCTCCTGCTCCGTGTACTTCACGTCGGCGGACAGCGGCAGCCGCTTCGGGTCTTTGGCGACGAGCGCATCCAGATACTGGTTGACGAGCCCCTCGAGGCAGGCGCGGTTGCAGTCCACCGGAATCGGACCGACCGGCAGTCTGGCCTGCGCCGTCAGTCCGGGCGCAAAAACATCACTCGAGAGGATCAGGAAGGCGGCCATGGCAAGGCGTCCAAGTCGCATGTTCAACTCCTCAGGCGCCGGATTATAGGTGCATTACCCCGCGTTCTCACCTCCATGCATTGTTTGCATTTTGAATTTTGCATTTCGCATTACTAGGATCGGCCCATGGCAACCACCGCAGAAAAACCAAAAGGCGGCCTCGAAGACGTGGTCGCGACGGCCTCGGCGCTCTGTTATCTCGACGGCGAAAAGGGGGTGCTCGCCTATTGCGGGTACGACATTCACGACCTCGCGAAAGGCGCCACCTTCGAGGAGGTCTGTCACCTGCTGTGGCACCGGCGCCTGCCAACGCGCGTCGAGCTGGGCGATCTGCAGTCGCAGCTGGCGGCAGCGCGGCCGATTCCCGAGGCGATCGTCCGCCTGATGCGGTCGCTGCCGCCGGTGGACGGCATGGACGCGCTGCGCACGATCACCTCGGCGCTGGCGCACTACGACGCGGAGGTCAACGACGCGTCGCCCGCGGCGCAGTACCGCAAGGCCGTGCGCCTGACGGCGCAGACGGGCACGGTGGTCGCGGCATGGGGCCGCCTCAAGGCCGGAGGCGCCCCGATCGCTCCCGATCCGGTGCTCGGCCACGCCGCCAACTTCTTGTACATGCTCACCGGCGAGCGTCCGAACGCGCTCGCGACCAAAGCCTTCGACGTCGCGTTGATCCTGCACGCCGATCACGAGCTGAACGCGTCCACGTTCGCCGGCCGCGTGGCGGCGGCGACCCTCACCGACATCTATTCAGCGGTGGTCGCTGCCATCGGCACGCTCAAGGGGCCGTTGCACGGCGGCGCGAACGCCGAGGTGATGAAGATGCTCCTCGACCTCGGCGAGACCGCGAGCGGCGAGCGGGTCGACGAGTTCGTGCGCGGCAAATTCGCCCGCAAGGAGAAGATCGCCGGCTTCGGCCACCGTGTCTACAAGACAGAGGATCCGCGCGCGACGCATCTGCGGCAGATGTCGCGCGATCTCGGCAAGCGCGCCGGCAGCACGGCATGGTTCGACATGTCGCAGCGCATGGAGGCGCTGGTCAAGTCCGAGAAGAAGCTGAACCCGAACGTCGACTTCTATTCGGCCTCGATGTACTACACGCTCGGCATCCCGATCGATCTCTACACGCCGATCTTCGCCGTCAGCCGCATGTCCGGCTGGACGGCCCACATCCTCGAGCAATACGCGAACAACCGGCTGATCCGTCCGCGGGCGGACTACGTCGGCCCTGCGTACCCGCAGCGATTCGTGCCGGTCGAGCAACGCTGATCAACCTCGCTACGGCGCCAGAGTAACATCCGCCTGCATGAGCACATTCGCACGGCGCGTGATCGGGGCGGCGGTGCTGGACCGCCGCATCTACGAGGAGGTGGAAGCGGATGTCCGGTCCAACAGCCAGGCCGTTGCCGTCGTCGTGCTGGCCAGCGTCTCCGGCGGGATCGGACTACTCGGCCTCGGGGCGCAGACCCCTCAGTCGCTCGTCACGGGAATCGTCGGGTCTCTGATCGGCTGGCTCGCCTGGGCCGCGCTGACGTATCTGATCGGCACACACCTCCTCCCGGAGCCTCAGACGAGAGCCGATGTCGGAGAGTTGCTGAGGACGATCGCGTTTGCCTCCGCCCCTGGTCTTTTACGAGTCCTGGCAGTGCTCCCGGTCCTCGGCCTGACGATTTACGCGATCGCATCGGCGTGGATGCTGTTGGCGATGATCGTCGCGGTGCGTCAGGCGCTCGATTATCGGAGCACCGGCCGCGCGGTCGTGGTGTGCGTCGTCGGGTGGGCTCTTTCACTCGCCGTTGCAGCCGTCATCGGGAATATCTTCGGGCCGACCGTGTTCTGACTCTCGCAGCGGTAACTGCAACTTCTGCTTCGTCGCGTGTTCTACGGTCGCAGGGCCTGATGCGCACCTTTGCGACCGTTGTTCTTTCCGCGACGACTGTGCTTGCCGCACAGACGCCTGAATCGCCGCCGATTCCCTACGTCGCCAGCGTCAAGGTCAACACCTCCGGCTCCGGTTCGTCGTTCACGCGCCGGCTCCCCGGCGGCACCTTCCTCGCCAGCAACATGACGCTGCACGACATGATTGCCTTCGCGCATGGCCTGCAGGCGTTCCAGGTTGAAGGCGGGCCGGACTGGACTCGCGAGGTACGGTTCGACATCACCATCAAAGCGGAGGAGAACGTCGGGCCGGTGGCGATCGGACCAACGCACATCGGCCTCCAGCTGGCGCGCGCGGTGCTGGCCGAGCGTTTCGCGTTTCGCGCGCATCGCGAGACACGCGAGCGTCCGGTCTTTGCGCTCGTCCGCGCTCGAACGGATGGTGCGCTCGGGCCGCGCCTGAAACGGAGCGACACCGATTGCGCCGCGCTCGCCCGCGCTGCGGGCGAATCTGGCGCGCCGTGGCCGCCGCGATCCGCGGACGGACGCATATTGTGCGGACTGCAGATGCAGGGTGACACGCTGACCGCCGGCGGTTATCCGATGCCCGAGCTCCAGCGGTATCTGACGGGACAGACGCAGCGCGCCGTGATCGATCGAACGGGACTGGCGGGCGGCTGGGACTTCGAGTTGACCGGACACTACGACGCCTTCGTGATCTTCGCCCGCTTCGCGGCCTTCGTGGTTAAATGGGTTTCAGGCGCCTGAACCCCTGATGGATCAACGGAATATCCGCAATTTTTCAATCATCGCGCACATCGACCATGGCAAGTCGACGCTGGCGGATCGATTCCTGGAGCTCACCGGCGCCCTGCAGGCGCGCGAGATGGAGGCGCAGGTTCTCGACGCGATGGATCTGGAGCGCGAACGCGGCATTACCATCAAGGCGCATCCGGTCCGGCTGAACTACACGGCGCGAAACGGCGAGTCGTACGTCCTCAACCTGATCGACACGCCGGGCCACGTCGACTTCGGCTACGAGGTGACGCGGTCGCTGGCCGCGTGCGAAGGCGCACTGCTGCTGGTCGACGCGTCGCAGGGCGTCGAGGCGCAGACGCTCGCCAACGCCTACCTTGCCGTCGAGAACAATCTCGAGATCATCCCGGTCATCAACAAGATCGACCTGCCCAGTGCGCAGCCGGAGGAATGCAAGCGCCAGATCGAGGACATCATCGGCCTCGACAGCAGCACGGCCATCCTCGCCAGCGCCAAGGAAGGTACCGGGGTTCAGGACATCCTCGAGGCAATCGTTGCCCGCTTCCATCCTCCTGCGGGAGACCCGGATGCGACTCTCAAGGCGCTGATCTTCGATTCCTGGTACGACGCCTACCGCGGCGTCGTCATCGTCGTCCGAGTGATCGACGGCGTGCTGCGGCCGAAAATGAAAGTGCGGCTGATGGCGACGAAGCAGGACTACGAGGTGGATGGCCTCGGCGTGTTCTCGCCGAAAGCGACGCCGGTGGACGAGCTGGGCGTCGGCGAGGTCGGCTTCATTGTCGCCAACATCAAGATCGTGGCCGACGCCAAGATTGGCGACACCGTCACCGAGGCGGCTCGCCCGACGGTGGAGCCGTTTCCCGGATTCAAGGAACTGAAGCCGATGGTCTTCGCCGGACTGTATCCGGTGGAGAGCCACCAGTATGCGGAGCTGCGCGAGGCGCTCGAGAAGCTGCGTCTCAACGACGCGTCGTTCTTCTACGAGCCGGAGACCTCCGCCGCCCTCGGCTTCGGCTTCCGCTGCGGCTTCCTCGGACTGCTGCACATGGAAATCGTGCAGGAGCGTCTCGAGCGCGAATACAACATGGACCTGGTGACGACGGCACCGGGCGTGTTGTATCGCGTCACCACCACCGACGGAGAGGTGCAGGAGATCGACAGCCCGGCCAAGCTGCCCGACGCCGGGCGGATCGCCAAGCTCGAGGAGCCGGTGATTACGGCGATGATCCTCACGCCGTCGGAGTTCGTCGGCCCTATTCTGCAGCTCTGCCAGGACAAGCGCGGCGTCCAGAAAAAGCTCGAGTACCTCAAGTCGGACCGTGTGCTGATCACCTACGAGCTGCCGTTCAACGAAGTGGTCATGGACTTCTACGATCGGCTGAAGACGATGTCACGCGGCTACGCCTCGCTGGATTACCACGTCACCGGCTACTGGGAGTCGCCGCTCGTCAAGATGGACATCCTGGTCAACGGCGAGCCGGTGGACGCGCTGTCGATCATCGTGCACCGCGACGCGGCCTACGAGCGCGGGCGCGCGCTGGCGTCGAAGATGCGCGAGCTGATCCCGCGTCAGATGTTCGAGATTGCCATTCAGGCGTCGATCGGCAATCGGGTGATTGCGCGTGAATCGGTCAAGGCGCTGCGCAAGAACGTGCTGGCGAAGTGCTACGGCGGCGACATCACGCGCAAGCGCAAGCTGCTCGAGAAGCAGAAGGAAGGGAAGAAGCGGATGAAGCGCGTCGGCCGGGTCGAAATCCCGCAGGAAGCGTTCCTGGCGGTCCTGAAAGTGGGGATGGAGTGATGGCAACCCCCAGTGCCGGCGGTCCGACCGGCTATAGAAAATCGACTGTCCGCGAGTACTTCGAGTCGATCTGCATCGCGGTGATCCTGGCCCTGTTCGTCCGCACGTTCGTCGTGCAGGCGTTCAAGATTCCGACCGGCTCGATGGAGAACAACCTGCTGATCGGCGACCATCTGCTGGTCAACAAGTTCGTGTTTGCGCCAACGCTGAACAGCGTCGAACGGAAGCTCCTGCCGATCGATCCGGTCCGCCGCGGCGACATCCTCGTGTTCAAGTACCCGCAGGATCCGGAACGCGATTTCATCAAGCGCGTGATTGGGCTGCCGGGGGAAACGCTCGAAGTCCGGAACAAGAAGGTCTTCATCAACGGCAAGCCGCTCGACGAGTCCTACGTGCATTTCCTGTTTCCGCCCGAGGAGCGCGCTCCGGGTGACGTCAGTTTCGACTTCAGCCAGAAAAGCGATTACGGCCCGGTGACGGTGCCGGACCGGCACTATTTCATGATGGGCGACAACCGGGACAACTCCGAGGACAGCCGCTACTGGGGGTTCATGCCGGCCGACTACATCAAGGGGAAGGCGCTGTTCGTCTATTTCTCCTTTGCCGATAAGGGAGAAGAAGGCCCCGGGCTGCTTGGCGGCGTGCGGTGGAAGCGTCTTCTGCACCAGATTCACTGAGCAAGCCCCGGGGGAAGACATCCCGATGAAGACTCTGCTCAAGCTGCTGGTCGTGGCCGCCGTGGTGAACGGCGCTTACCGCTTCGGCATGGCGGAATACAGGTTTTCACAGCTGAAAGAGTCGACGCATTCAGCGCTGGCCCTGGGAACGAACACGCCCATCCAGCAGTTGAAGGAGCAGATTCTCGGCAAGGCCACCGACCTGAGCCTGCCGGTGTCGCCGGAGAGAGTCTCCGTCGCGCGCGAGAACCTGCGGACGACGGCCGCGGTGTCGTATCAGCAGGACGTCGAGTATTTCCCCGGATTCACCTACCCCCGGCAGTATTCGTTCACGGACGAGATCGCGGCGATCCGCTGACGATCTCGAGCGCCTGGGCCGCGTCGCGGGCGCTGTCGCCGGCGAGCTGATCCCGCTCCGCGCTCACCCGCGCGGTATACGAGCCGTCGCGGATCGCCGTCAGATTGCCGTCGATGCTGAGCGCCGCGCTGCGGACGCTGCTTCCGATCAGCTCGATCCCGGTCGCGACGTCGCTTGCTGCGACCCGGTAGACGTTTCGCGCGACGATGACGGCGCCGGTCAGCGCCTGCTGTCCTGCCCGCATGACGTCGAGTGGAACGTCGGTCGCTGCCTTCAATGCCGACTGCAGCGCCGCGGTTCTCGACGCCTTCTCCGCGTCCGCGGTCTTCGGCAGCTTCATCGCTGCCATCACCGCCCGGTAGGCATCGCTGTCGGCGTCGATCAGCTGCACCAGCACGTCGCGGAGGGGGCGAAGCCGTGCTGCGGCTTCGGCGAGATCGGCGGCCTCTTCCGGCGCGCCGGTGCGCGATTTCGGCAGGCTGGCCGCCATGACGAGCAGCGACACGCCCAGCGCGCCGGCCAGCGCCGCCGCCGACCCGCCGCCGGGCACGGGGGCATTCGACGCATATGCGTCGAGCAGATCGATCAGCGCGAATTCCGAGTAGGGCTTGAGATCATCGGGCATGACTAATTGTGCCGGGTTTGCGACGGAGCGCGAATTTCGTTTCCGTGGCGCGAACCCTTCGGGTTCGCGAGGCGAGCCTGCAAGGCTCGCCCCACAATTCGCTACGGCCAGGCACCCGGCCTACGCGGCGAATGCAATCTGGCCGCGCTTGATCACCATGCGAATCGCCGGCGCGCCAACTCGTACCAGCTCGTCCAGTCCGTCCCGCACCAGCACGGCATCCAGCTGTTTACCCGGCTCGAGGCTGCCGACGCGATCGGCGCAATCGAGCGACCACGCCGCGTTGATCGTCGCAGCCACCAGCGCTTCTTCAAGGGTCAGGCCCATCTCGAAGCAGGCCAGGGCCATCGCAAATGGCATCGACGGTGAAAATCCACCGCCCGGGTTTACGTCGGTGGCCAGTGCGACGGGCACGCCGTGCTCGATCAGCATGCGCGCCGGCGCGAACCGGCCGAGCTTCAGATAAAACGACGCGGCCGGCAGCAGCACCGCACACACGCCGGCGCGGGCGAGCGCATCGGCAGCCTGTTCGTTCGCGAAGACGAGATGATCGGCCGATCGCGCGTTGACTGCCGCCGCCACGAGGCTGCCGCCGCTCGCCGCGAGTTCGTCGGCGTGGATCCGCGGCGTCAGTCCGGCACGGCGGCCGGCTTCGAGAATCCGCGTCGCTTCCCCGGGCGTGAACACCCCCTCTTCGCAGAAGACGTCGCAGTAGTCGGCAAGAGCGTCGGAGGCGACGCGCGGGATCATCTCGTCGATGACGAGCGCGACGTAATCGGCGCGGCAGGCACGATACTCGGGAGGCAGTTCGTGCGCCCCGAGGAATGTGGCTCTGATGTCGATCGGATGCGTGCGATCGAGCGCGCGTACCACGCGGAGCTGCTTGAGCTCGGAGTCGGTCGTCAGCCCGTAGCCGCTCTTTGCCTCGCAGGTCGTCGTACCGCACGCCAGCATTTCGTCGAGTCGCGCGAGCGCGCCTGCCAGGAGCTCGTCTTCGGAGGCCGCCCGCGTCGCGGCGACGGTACCAAGAATGCCGCCGCCTTCGGCGGCGATCTGCGCATAGCTCGCGCCCGCCAGCCGGCGCTGCAGCTCGCCGCGGCGGTCTCCGGCGAACACGATGTGGGTGTGCGGATCGACGAAGCCGGGGACAACGACGCAACCGGATGCATCGATTCGTCTGGCCGCGGGCTGGAGGTCAACGGCTTCGTGCAGCGCAGCGGACGGTCCGACGTAGACGATGCGGCCGTTCCCGCCGGCGATCGCCGCGCCGTGCAGCAGGCCGATCTCGCGTTGCCGGACACCGGTACGCGGCGCCGGGCCCGCGCACGTGGCGACGGCGGTGGCGTCCTCGATCAGAAAATCGGCGGCGGGTCGGTTCACCGGTCGATCAGCCGCAGCGATACGTTGGCCGTCTGGCCTTCCGACACCGTCATTCGCTCCGCGCGCGCCTCGAGCTGCAGGAGGACGTCGGGATTCTGCCATTCGCCGCCGTCGCGTGTGCCGAGGATGCGGCTCACGGCCGCGACGAAATAATCGCCGGACGGCAGGGCGGCGACGCGGAACCCCCCGCCCACTGCCGACCGGGCCACTTTCACGCGGCGCGATCCTGCCCATCGCGCGTCGCGCGACACCGGGAAGACGACAACGAAGTAGTCGTCGGCCGCCTTCAGGCCGTCGGAAGCGAGCCCGGAAACCACCCCACCGTTCCGCGACAGCACGATCTCACTGTCGTCGATTGAGTCCGGCCCGTTTCCGAAGTCATACCCCGTATCCACCACATCGTTCCCGCGGATCGTCCAGGACTTCAGGAACCACTCGTCGCTCGGGGTTCGCAGCGCGAGCGCCGTGTGGCCGAACAGGTTTGTGATGAAGAACTCGCTGCTTCCTGCCACGACGCCCGTCGTCGGGTCGCGGGCGCGGTCGTCGAGCGCAACGGTTCCGATGCCGACCGGCACGCGAACGCCTTCAGCCTGGCCGTCGAACAGGATGCGGCCCTCGACGTTCGCGCCGTACGACGTCGGGATTAACACATTCACCGGATCGTGGCCGACGAGCAGTTCCTGACTGCCAAACAATCCCGTACGGCCCGGACCGTCGCCGCGCACCTGCAGGATGTATTCGCCCGGTGGCACGTGTTGGAACAGGAAGGCCCCGTCCGGTTTCAGATCGACCGCGCGCGGCTCGGCGACCATTCCAGCACGGCGATTCTCCACCAGGCGCGCCGTCCCGCTGACCAGCGACCCATCACCATCGCGGGCGATGCCGCGAACTTCGGAGAGGCCCGTCGCCGCGAAGGCGATGTTTGCGGTGGCATCCTCACGGACATCGACGGGCAGCGCAGCGCTGACCGTTGCCGTTCCCGGAAAGTATGTCTTGGCGTAGGCGATTCTCCTGCCGCCCGCGGCCACGGAACCATCCACAGACGCGGAAACCAGGTACGAGCCCGGGTGCAGCCCCCACAGCCGATAGCGCCCGCGATCGTCCGACAGGCGCGAGTTGCCGACGGCGACGGCCACTGTGCGCCCGGCGCCGTAACGCAGTTGCCATGCCTGAAGGCGTGCGCCTTGTAACGCTTCGCCGTGCTCGTCGACGACGACCCCGGAAATCGCGCGAGAAGGCGGGAGGACAAGTTCGATGCCCTGCACAACCTGATCGCGCGCGACGTTGATCGGCCGGCCCGCTTCCCCGGATGCGCGCTGGCCGTAATGCCAGCTCATTCGCTCGCTGACATCGGCGCGAACCGTGTATTGACCCGGCGGGAGAAAGGTGGCCGAAAAGGCGCCGGCGACGTCGGTCCGAACCAGCCGGTCCACGCCCGGTCCCTCGATGCGCACCGAAGCCGCTGCGACTGGTCCGCGTCCGGCTGACAACACCCGGCCGCTCAACACCGCCGCACGCCCTGGTGCAGGCTTCGCTCCGGATGTTGGCTCGTTGATGACCACACCCGACATGCCCGTCTGAACCGTCACGACCGAGTCCAGCGGCAGCCCGCTTTCGCGCAATGCCCGTAGCGCCGCTTCGGTGGCGCCCGGGTCTGGTGCGACCAGCTGAACGCCGCCAAGCTCTTCCGCGGTCTCCAGCGTCAGCGTCGTCTTCTCCCCGGCCCCGACCTGGCGCTGTATTGGCTGGCTTTTCGATGTGGAAGGTTGCAGAGGGGTCACCGTGATTGTCGTCGCGGAGCCGGCCCAGACCTCGTAACGGCCTCTTGCCAGGCCGGCCAGGCGGTATTCGCCGAGATCATCGGTGGTCGTCGAGTACTGAGTCGGCGTTCCTGCGTCCTGACCGCCGATGCGAGTCGCCGTCACCGCCATCCCTGCCGCGAGCGCTCCGTTGCGATCGACGGCGATGCCGGTGATCGCCGCGCCGCGCAGGGGACGCACCACGAGCGGCGTCTGGATGTCGTCGCGTTCGACTCGAATTGCGGCAGTCACGAAGCCGCCCTTGGCGACGGTGACGATGAACGGGATGCGCGCGCTGCCGGCAGCGGGGACCTCGACCACGAATCGGCCGTCGTTGTCGGTCAGGATCCCCTCGGAGCGCCAGGGGAGTGCGGAGACGGAAACTCGCGCACGCCTGAGCGGTACATCCGAATCCGCCGTGAGCACCCGGCCGCTGATGGCGGGAGCGCTCGTCTGTCCGAGAGCGTCCGCGCTCGAGCAGACCCCCAAGACCGCAACGACCGCGACACTTCGCAACGCGCGCGCCATGGCTGCCGCCGATTTAGACGCCTGGGTCATCACGACGGTTGACCGTTCCCGTGGAGTCCGGCTTCAGCCGGATTCAACAGGATCCGTTCGACTTCGGCAGCGGTTCGTCCGCTGATCCGCACACGCTTCCCGCGTGATCGTTCGCCTGACACGATCTGGATGTTGCGCCGTGGCACGTCCAGCAGGTCGGCAAGCAGCCGAATCAGCTCGGCATTCGCCGCGCCGTCCACCGGCGGCGCGTTGAGCCGGACGAGAATCGCGTTGTCCCGGGTTCCCGCGATCGCAGACTTGTTCGCGCGCGGGATCACGCGGACGTCGACGAGCGTGCCGGCGGGGGAGGCGTTGATCACAGGTCCTTGGTCCTTGGTGCCTGGTCCGTCCGTGGTCCGCAGTCCCCGGCAGATTAGCAGATTCCCGTAGACTAACGTTCCGTGTCATCACGTGTGAAAGCCGCGGCTGATCTGCTCTGGGATTGCTGGCAGAATGGCCATCGTCTCGAGTCGGTTCCCGACGACATCCGTCCTCGCACGCGCGAGGAAGGCTACGCCGTTCAGGCGATGCTCGAGAGCCGAACCGCAGCGCCGCTGTTCGGCTGGAAGATTGCCGCGACGAGCGTTGCCGGCCAGACACACATCAACGTCACCGGTCCGTTGGCGGGACGTCTGCTGCCGGAGCGGGTCACAGACCTGTCGCGGCGGAGCGCCGAAGGGGCGCAGGCGGAACTGCCGTTCGGCGTGAATCACATGAAGGTGGCCGAAGCGGAATTTGCGTTTCGCATGGGGCGTGACCTGGCACCGCGCTCGCAGCCGTACTCCGTCGGCGAGGTGCTCGACGCCGTTGCGACGCTGCATCCGGCCATCGAGGTGCCGGACTCCCGCTTCGACGACTTCACGATCGTCGGCGCGCCGCAGCTGATTGCCGACAACGCCTGCGCGCACCTCTTCGTCCTCGGCCCGCCGGCACCGGACGGGTGGCGCGCGATCGATCTCGCCGAGCACCGCGTGACAGGAACCGTCATAGGGCGCCACTTTCAACGGCGCCAGAACGAAAGCGTGACGAGGGCAGGGAAGGGCGCCAACGTCCTCGGCGATCCTCGCATCGCGCTGGCGTGGCTGGCGAACGAGCTGTCCGGACTGGGGATTACGTTGAGAACCGGTGAAGTCGTGACGACCGGCACATGCCTGGTGCCGTTGCCAATTCACCCCGGGGTCACTGTCATCGCGGATTTCGGAACGCTCGGCCGCATCAGCGCCCAGATCGTGTGAGACGAGACGCCTGTCGCCCGTTGCGACCGTCAGTTCTCCGAAGGCGGTTCGAGGCGATCGACGACGAACATCTCGACCGGGCCGGTGGTGGCTTCGAGCTTGAGGCCCAACTGCTCCCTCAGGGCGGTGAACAGGTCTGGTGAGTCGGCCGGCGGCAGCTCTCCTGCGCGAAGGAGCGCGTCAGGCGTATAGGTCAGCAGAAAATCCCAATTGCCACTCAGACCGGTCCGATCGAGGATCGGCCGTCCGACCACTCTCGACAGAATGGCCCTGAATTCGGCCAGGCCGTTGCCCCCCTGAAGAATGCGTCCTCGGCTCGGCCGCACTCCGCACGCGATTCGCGCGTCCGTTGTCGGCGGGTACGGTGATGGTCCGCCAACGCGTGCGGCGGCGACCGCCCGTTCCTTCAATGCATCGCAGTCGAACTCCGCTCGTCGCATGCTCGGTCCCAATCTGCCGTCCGACCGCGCCAGCATCAACGCGTAGACCGGCCGCTGGGCAATTTCGCGGTGAAAGGCGAGCTGCAGGCGTTCTCTCAACAACGCACGCAACGCGAGGGCCCACGTGGGCGGGAGTCCATCCGGCTGCGACGCAGCGGCAACGCGCGGGTCCAGCCTGGCGGAAATGTCGTAGCGCGTGTTTCGAGCCCACGCCGGCATGCCAACGACCTGATCGTCTTGCAGAAGATGCCCGGCAATGACGAGGTCCGATACGCGCGCGTTTATCGCGTTGAACTGTCCTGTCGGACGCGGATTGAGCGCCCATGTCTCCGCACCCGAGACGTTCTTCCTGATGCTGGCCACTTCGAACGTCGCCTCGGTGACGCCGGCGAGCTGCACGGCCCCCGCGACGAGCGGCCCCACGACCGCCGCGAACGCTGCGGACGCCAGCACAAGGCGCGTCACGATCGTCATCGGACGCTGTGCCGCACCTCGCATGATTGACTCGATCCGCGCCTTGAGATCGCCGCCGCGAACACCGCACACGCCGAAAGGAAGCAGCGCCATATCAGTTCTCTGTGGGCCTTTCGGCGGACTCGATCGCCAGGACGTCGACAGGACCGCGCGTTCGTTCCAGCTTCAGACCGAGCTGCTCGCGAAGCGCCGTCACGAATGACGGCAGATCAGGATTGGCGGAATTCGGATCCGGGAGATCGGGGCCGAAGTAGATGTCGTACCGCCAGTTGCCAGGCAACCCGGTTTTGTCCTGGACGATTGCCTGCACTCGTCCCGCCGCGAGGCTGGCCACGTTGCTCATCGGCGCGCAGGCGCCTGCGGCAACAGCCCCGCCGCGCGGAGCGGTGAACGGCTTTTCCGGGGTCGAGACGCCGGCTTTGTCGTCCGTGTTCGAGCAGTCGTGCAGGTTGGGTCCGACGCGTCGGTCGTCCCGCGCCAGAGTGAGTTCCAAAAGCGGCATCTCACGCGTTTCGTTCCGAAGGCGCAGCTGGAACCGCTCCTCCACCAGAGCTCGCAACATCAGCGTCAGCTGATCCCGCTTCGAACCGGCGGCAAATTTCGCGTTGATGTCGAAACGATCGCTGCGGACCCACTCCGGCCCGCCGATGATTTGCGCTTCGGTGACCGAGTATGCGACCTGCATCAGTCGCATCAGCGAGAAATTCGCTACCGTGAAGGTCTCGCCTTTGATGTTGAGGCTATTGGACAACGACCCTGAGGTGTTCTGGCGGATTGACGCAACCTCGAAGCGCGGCCGATCGGAGGCTGGCGGTTGCAGCTTGGGCGATTGCATCAGCGCGCCGGCAACAACCGGTGCGACCTGATCGTTCTGGAGCTGATCCGCGGCGTGGACGGGTATGGCCGGTGGAACGTTCTTCACCTCTAACTGTCCCGTCGGACGCGGACTGAACGTCGATGTCTCGACGCCCGGCGGATTCGGTCTGATGCCGGCCACCTCGAATGCCGCTGGAGTGATGCCAGCCGGCTGCTGTGCAATCGTGTTGACGGCCCCCAGGACGACGGGACCGAGGCTGGCAGCCACGCAGCAGACGCACAGTACAGCGGCGCGTACGCCG
>Ga0307412_10001170_pt1 | contig 15010 bp, 10 predicted proteins | sample DK1Cmetagenome_3_FD_203823 | JGI IMG/M metagenome (GOLD analysis project Ga0307412, IMG submission 203823) | Maize rhizosphere microbial communities from greenhouse at UC Davis, California, United States - DK15-C-1 | ecosystem: Host-associated > Plants > Roots > Rhizosphere > Soil | place: USA...
GGCTGCAAAATCCTCACTTAAAAGATGGCTCCGTTTAGAGTCCTCTTGTGTAGCCGGTACTCCGCTTCCATCTTGTAGCGCAGATTGGACAAGCCTTAAAAGCTGCCCGTACTTAATGGGCTTTGTTAACACTGAATTGAACAGTTCCGGGAACTTAGAAACGTCTTCGTTTCCTGCATAGCTAAGCGGTAAAAGCGGAAGTTTTGGATTGATATTTTTAATTGCTTTTGCCAAACTTATTCCATCCATGTCGGGCATTTGCATGTCCAGGATAACCAGGTCAAGGGGGGCACTGGTGTTTATAATTTCTAAAGCTTCTTGGCTCGAATATGCAAATACCGGCTTAAGCTTAAGGACTTCAAGGTCAGTCTTTAAGCCTTTTAATATGCTTGTATTCTCTTCGATAACCAGAACCTTCTTTCCTTCAGTAACTTGACTATTGATTATCCGAGCGGGGCTTTCTTTATTTTCAGCAGCTTTGCATTTTATATATAACTTAAAGGTTGTACCTACCCCAACTTCGCTACTCACACTTACGTCTCCACCCATTAATTTTATCAGCCTTTCGCTAATAATAAGCCCTAATCCGGTGCCTCCATACTTACGAGTGGTAGATGAATCTACCTGCGAGAATGCTTTGAACAATCTTCCTAATTTATCTTCAGGGATGCCAATACCTGTATCTCGCACTTCAAATTGGATATCCAAAAGATCATCGGTGGATTTGACTAAGTTCACTTCTACAAAGACTTCGCCTTTATGTGTAAACTTCATTGCATTGCTTACAAAATTTATAAGGATCTGCCTTAAACGAAGGCTGTCTCCCCAAATAGCCTCTGGCAAGCGGGAGTCTAGCTGATACCCTAAATCTAAGCCCTGGTTTGCAGCTTTTGTAGCAAAAATATCCAGGACACTTTCGATGCATTGGCGTAAGTCAAATTCGTGCTGGTCTATTTCAAGGTTTCCACTTTCAATTTTCGAAAAATCCAGAATATCATTAATTACATGAAGCAAGGCATCGCCGCTGGTATTAATAATATTCGCATATTCCTCCTGTTCCGGAGTTAGTTTGGTTTCCAAAAGGAGCGAGGCCATTCCAACAACTCCGTTCATTGGCGTGCGTATCTCATGACTCATGGTGGCCAAAAATATACTTTTAGCTTCGTTGGCCTGATCAGCTTCCTTACGGGCCGTTTCTGCTTTCTGCCGCAAAATATGCTCCTGGGCACGGCGTTGTTCCAGGTCGCTATTTAAGGCAATAAGGTGTTCTGACTGCGTTTGTAGTTCTTCTGATTGGTTTTTTAAGTCTGCATTCAGGCTTTTTAGGCTTTCAGATTGAGCTTTTAGTTCTTCCGCCTGCCTTTGCACTTCAAGAGTGCGCTCCTTCACTTGTTTTTCAAGCTTGTCTTTTTGGGCTTTTATCAAATTTATTCGGTACTTATAAAAGCTTAGCATTGCCCCGATTGCCAAACTCAGCCAAATGAGATAGGCCCACCATGTCTTATACCAGGGTGGCAGTATTCTAATTTTAATACTAGTAAATTTTTCTGGCCAAACTCCGTCTTGATTAGATGCCTTTACCTTGAATATATAATCATTAGGGGGTAGGTAGCGATAAGTGGCTGACTGTTGGGATTTTACATAGTTCCAATCCTTGTCCAGGCCTTCCAGCTTATATGCGTATTCTACGTCCTTGGGATAAGAATAATTCAAAGCGGCATATTGAAGTGTGAAAACAGCTTGGTTTGGATTAAAAATAATTTGATCTGTTTCACTAATGTCCTTATCTAAAAGATTATTGTTGCCATCATTCTTTCCTACCTTAATTTGTTTGCCGAACAACTGTAGTCCGGTTATAACCGTCTCTGCGGTAACAGTACTCACTTTCACGTCCTCAGGTTTAAAGAGGTTCCAACCCTCAGTTCCTCCAAAACACATAAATTTCCCCTTTTCGCTATACAAAGCCGAACCGGGATTAAACTGCCCGCCCTGAAGCCCATCACTTGCATCGTAGTTGTAAATCTTATTGGCAGCCAGATCCATTTTTGAAAGCCCTTTATTCGTGCTTATCCAAAAAATATCAGAATCTTGCTCTTTAATTGCATTTATAGTGGTGGCGAGTCCGTTTTTATCGGTATATTTTTTAAATGTTTTCCTTCTAATATCATAAATAACAAGGCCATCGCCTTCTGTTCCAATCCAAAGACGGTCTTTTTTATCAAGGTAAAGCGACAGTATTACTCCGCTTGGGATTAGCTCATTTTCTTTTTTTTGCTGAAAGTATTTATAGAACTTTTTTTCACTGGCTTTATAGTACATCAGTGCTGCACCATAACAGCCTAAAAATAAGTTGCCACTATTATCACCAACTATCGCCCGTACGTCATTTGAGCTAAGATCACTGTTAGTCCGATTAAAGTTTTGTATCTTTTTAGTAGAAGGATCCATTCGTCCCAAGCCGCCGCCATTGGTGCCAATCCATATATTTTGATGCACATCTTCATATATAATGCGCACGTCGTTAATTCCCAAGCTGTATTTGTCTTTAGGATTATGCTGGAAATTGGTAAACGTATCTGAAGATTTATTATATAAAAAAAGTCCATGGGCATAGGTGCCGAACCAGAGGTTGTTTTTACTGTCTTTAAATCCGTAAAGTATAGCATTGCCGGTTAAGCTTCCTTTTCGCCCATCGGCTTTGTAATGTTTTATAAGTTCTCCGGTTGGTTTAGTTTTATAAATTCCATCTCCGTCTGTTCCGATCCACAGGTTACCTTCATCGTCTGTGCACATGCCATAAAAACGTAGATAGGAGCCGCCCTCTTCACCTTCCAGTCTTTTCTGGAATTTTGTGAAACGCTCTTTGGTGGCGCTAATCATAAATACACCGGCGCCGTGGGTCGCTACCCACATGTTTTTGTCTTTGTCTTTAAACAAATATTGGATAGACCTTGGAGTTATATTGTCTCCATTCTCCCCAATTACGGGTTTGATCACATAATCTTCTGGCCTTGTATTGCCCGCAACCTGAGACATATTGAGTTTATACAGTCCGCCTTCCTCCAGGCCAATAAGTAAATTGTTCTCATTATCCTCATTAAGGAAATAAAATATTTCGCTCTTTAAATTGTAAGCTGGCCCACGAAGGATGAAAAATTTATTGAGATTTCGTTTGTAGAAAATCAGGCCCTGGTGGGTAGCAATCCAGATATTATTGAAGCGGTCGTTGTAAATACAATGAACTCTATATAAAGGTAGGCTACGGGTATCTACCGGCGCTTTTTCGAGTTTTTTATTTTTGCCGATATGATATACATTAACCCCAGTAAGGGTGCCAACCCATAAAAGGTTGTTCGAATCTTCTAAAATCTTTCCCACAGAGTTATTGTGCAGGCTCGGAAGGTTATCGGTGTTATAATTTATGATTGTTTTTTTCTTCTTATTAAAATAAGAAAACCCTCCGTTGCTGAAGGCAACCCAAAGGTTTTTGTCACGGCTTTCCGAAATGTAGCCTACAGAATTCATTTGGGCGCCAGGCGCTTCCTTATGGAATTTGTAGGTTATAAATCGTTCTTTTTCGGGGTCAAACTTGTTCAGGCCGGTTCTGGAGGAAACCCAAAGGTCGCCATCAGAATCTTTGAAAATTATATCTACAAAGTTGCTTGGTAGGCTGTACTTATTGTCGGGCTCGAGTTTGAAAACTTTAAAATCCGAGCCATCAAAGCGGTTTAAGCCATCGGCTGTGCCAATCCATATAAACCCCCTTTTATCTTGGGCAATACTGTTTACTACTCCGAATGACAGCCCGTCCCTGGTGGTGTAGTGAAAAATTCGGTTCTGAACAGGTAGCTGGCAGAAGGTGCTAGTTGCTATAGAAATAGCAATAATTAACAGCAACGCATTCTTTATCATAGTGATGCATTATTTATAATTTTAACGAAAATTATAAATAAAAGATACCTATCAATGCTATAATTAATTAGCGAAAGGATCTATTTTATAATACTAATAAAGATACGGAAATTAGTAAGACGAGTAACCCGACGATTTGTCGAATTAAGGGGAGATTAGTGACTAGTGATTGGAGATTAGTAAAGAGGCTGCAATCATTTCTGATGCAGCCTCTTTTCGCACGCCCTAACTCGGGAAATGCTTCATATATCAACTTAATTGCACTCAAATTAGCTTCTTGACCCAATTAAACCCGACAGTATATAAAAATTGGCATGAGGATGTTAATTTTTTTTCATGCCTTTAAACTTGTTTTTAGATAGATGAGCAGCTGTTTCCCGTTAAGGTAGCTCCTGCACCGCCTGATGCTGTTACAGTTGATTTTACACTAGAAGCACCAAGAATATTAATGGTGTAAGGAGGGGTAAAGGCATTAACACCATTACCTCCGGTATTTCCAGTTACATTAGTGAATATGTTGTTCTTTTGTTGAATAGCAGTTGCCGTGCCACTCATTTTGTCAATTGGGTTTTTAACATTTTCAAACACATTCGACTCGATTAAAAGATTAGCTTCAAAGCCAGCCTGAATACAGTAGCTGCTTGATGTACTGTTGAAATAATTATTCGCAAGATGTACTTTACCAAACCTTACACGCGGCATACGGGCCACGCAGCCCTGAGACCACCAGCAACGGGCAAAAGTGATGTTTAAGTGGCCGCGGTCGCCGGTAGCGCTATCGCTTGAACCAATAAGATTGCAAAACCTGTGGTCATCAGAACCACCTGGCCCATCTGGGGTTGGGGCTTTCAGGTAGGTAAATTTGCACCAGGAAACGGTAATGTAATCAGAAGTATTCTTAACATCAAAGTTACCATCTAGCCCATCTCTGAACTCGCAATGGTCAACCCAAACATTAGTACATGCATCTAATGTAGCATTATCCCAGCCATCTATATCATACGCGCCTGGACCATCAAAAATCAGGTTTCTGATAATGATGTTGCTGCATCTTTTTACGTAGATAATTCCGGAACTAGCCTGGGTTTTGTCGGTCGAAACCAATTTCGCGCCTGCAGAACCAAATATAGTTTTTCCAGATTGGTCCTGAAACGAAATGCGTCCACCAGAAGGTATAGTGATAGTACCATTTACTTGTATCACCTTAACGCTGGTGTTTTGAATCGCAGATTTTAAGGCTGCATAGGTTGTTACCACAGTGGGAGTTACATCGCCTCCGCCGCTGGTTCCACCGTTTTGTGACGCCCATCCTTGTGCAAAACAGGTTGCTGATGTAGTTGCTGTTGCCTTTTGAGATGTTGAGCCTTCTGTCGATTCAGAATTAAGCACCTGGCTTTTTTTACAGCTAAGCACGCCAAAAGCTATAGCCATAGCTACGATTGAGGTACGAAATAGGTTTGTTTTCATTTGGTTTGTTTTGGTTTTTTGATTTCGATTAGTTAGGGAGCCTAATTGAGTAGTAGACTAATCTGAAAATTAAATTGGTTATATATTTAGGTTAAAAATAGAAAGCCAAACGAAATATGGTATGCGTTTACATGAAATAATTTGTGCAATCGTTACCGATAACGATTGCGTAACCAATTGGATATGTGTTTGTTGTGTGGCTTGTGGATTAGCAGCCCAAGAGGACTTGCAAATCTATCAATATGGGAAGGCAGCAGCATTTCAGCTCTCTAGAAATTCTGAAACAAGAGGAGAATAGCTGCTTATTTATCTACCGCCGGGAGACTCCCGAGAAATTAAACAGCCGTCCGTTAAACGTTGTAATGCTTTTGCGACTAGCGTCCGAAAAGCCGTTTCCTTAAATTTCTTCGTTGTTTTACAATCTCGGATAAGGAGTCTGTGCTTGAGTCTGCGGTTTTTGAAACTGCAATTTTTTGAGATGTATAAATCCCCGAGTGCCCGCTAAAGTAATAGGCGGTAAAACAGGCTACGGCATAAAATAAGGCAAATTCGCCTCCAAAAAGTTCTACTCCCATTAAGGTGCAAGCCAAAGGTGTATTGGTAGCTCCTGCAAAAACAGCAATGAAACCCAATGCTGCAAAAAGGCTTACCGGAGCATCAAGTAATTGCGATAAGGCATTGCCTAATGTAGCACCAATGTAGAATAGGGGAGTTACTTCACCACCTTTAAACCCGCTGCCTAGCGTAATAGCTGTATAAATGCTTTTCCAAAACCAGCTCCAGGAATCTGCGCCGCCCTCATGGAATGCCGATGAAATAGTAACCGCCCCTGGATATTCTGCCTGTACGCCAAGGCTTAAATAATCGGGCCTGCCCAAAACTGTGGTGAGCAATATGATGATAAAACCTCCTAAAACCGGGATAATCCACCTCTTTTTAATGCTTTCCAAAAACATGTTTTTAATCCCATAAGTAAGTTCTGCAAAAAGATAACTGGCTAAACCGAAGGCTACAGAAGCAATAACGGCTTTTACGAGAAGAAGTAAGTCGAGCGAAAAATACTGAGAGAAAGAATGATGGATATTGGGTAGTACATCGATATGGTAATGCGCATGTTGAACGCCAATAGCCGATACTGTAAGGTCGCCGATAATAGCAGCCATCAAACAGGGCAGCAGTGCAGAGTATTGAATTCTTCCGATAGCCAGAACTTCCATCGCGAAAATTGCTCCCGTAAGCGGGGTACCAAATACTGCCCCAAAGCCAGCAGCAACACCAGCCGTTAAAAGCGTTTGCGTATCGAGTCGGTTGAGTTTGAACCACGAGGAAAACATTGATGCCAGGCTTCCGCCGATTTGTACAGCGGTACCTTCGCGTCCGGCAGAGCCCCCAAACAGATGAGTTATGACAGTTGTGATCAATATAATGGGCCCCATCAGTTTTGGAACACCGGTTGCTGGCTGATGAATTTCTTCTACGATCAGGTTGTTGCCTTTCTCCGACGATTTTCCTACTAATTGATAAATGAAGTGAATTAATAATCCTGCAGCAGGCAGAAGGTATAAAAGCCAGGTATGCGCAAAGCGATATTCAATAGCCCATCCTAATAAGCTTAAAAACAATGCTACCATGCATCCCGAAGCAACAGCTACCGGAATTACGAGGAATGTCCACCGCAAGAGTTGTTTTGAAATAGTAAGTTGTTCTCCTATAAGTTGTTTATGCATATTTTTAGTTTTCGGTGTGAAAGTTGGATACAATATTCAGGCTTAAATAATTCATCAGCAAAGCTATACATAGCGCAGCAGTGCTGTAATAGATTGATTTTAAAGACTGGATTATTTGCTGATCTGAAATGTTCATCTACAATAATTTATTCCAACAGGTAAAATTAACTATCGGTTACTATTGTAGGCGCCATCAGCTTTTTAGGGCGGTTAAATCGGAAGACACCATTTCCGTAAGGCAAAGATAGACATTGGCTTCAAATAAAAAAGGCATTAAAGCGCGATTGCATAATTAGCAGTTGAGAATAATAGAAGGAGTTTTTAACTTACAGCCCCAAACGATTATATATCTATGTACAAAAGACGAACCTTCCTGAAAGGGGCAATTGCTGCAGGCGCTTTGCCATTTATCCCATCATGCTTAACAGCCGCGCCTAAGGCCGACAGAATATCCTTAAAGCAAGGAGCTAGAATACTTTTTCAGGGCGATTCTATTACCGATGGCGGCCGAAGTAGAAACAACGACTGGAACCATATTATGGGGCACGGCTATGCTTATATTGTTGCCAGCCGACTAGGTTTTGAACATCCGGAAATGGATTATCATTTTTTTAATCGGGGTGTTAGTGGAGATACGCTTATTGGGCTTACAAATCGCTGGCAGAAAGACGCTGTAGGGCTAAAGCCAGATGTTCTTAGCATTTTGGTTGGAGTGAATGATACTAGTGCAGATATGGACGGCAAAGCTGGATTTACGGCTGAGGCTTATGAGGAGAAATATAGAAGTCTTTTACAACTTACCCGTGAGAGTTTGCCTGATACCCGCCTGGTAATTGGCGAACCATTTTTATTGCCGGTAGGAAAGATAAAGGCCAATTGGGATAAATGGAATGAAAAGGTTAAGCAAAGGCAAGTAATAGCAAAAGACTTAGCCAAAGAATTTAATGCGGCGTTTGTGCCCTACCAATCTGCTTTTAATAAGGCATTGAAAAAAGCCCCGGCAGAATACTGGATTTGGGACGGAGTTCACCCAATGCCTGCTGGCCACGAGCTAATGGCAAGAGAGTGGATGAAAGTGCTGAATATCTAGCCAGCACCTTCATTTTAGCCGAAATAACCAACTCCTTTTGCCATTAAGCCGGCCAATAGCGGAATGATAACAAGCAAAGCCAGTTCAGACCTAAGTGCCAGGAAAACTGAGCTGGGTATTTGAATAATTTCTTCAGGGGAGCCCTTCCTGTTCCGGATGAAAAATACGGTAGGGTGGATAGATAACAAACCTACAAGAAGAAATAAAGTAATCTTGGTATGAAACACCCTTATTAGTTTGAAGAGTTTTGGCTACTGTTGGCAAATCAACTCCTTATAGAGAGTTTGCTTTATTGGTGAGTGTCGAATTGTTGAATTGATAGGTGTTTTGTTGTTTTGTTGATATAGTTATATGATTTAATATTTTTTGTTAAAATATTTGCAAGGAATTAGAAAGCTTATTATCTTTGTATCAACGGCGGATGAAAAAAGCTGTTACATACTGTAGGGTGGTGAAACAGGCAGACACACCTCCTTGTCTCGGTGGCGGAGATTCTGGGAAAGCTGGCAACAGTTAACCACTCCTTGAAGGTTCGATTCCTTCCCCTACAGCTCCTTTCGTTTAATTTAGGTTTATAATTGGTTAGTTTGAGCAGGTGCCCATCACCTGCTTTATTTTTTGTTGAGGTTTTACAGAGTATTTTAAGATATTTCCAATATGAGGCTTGGTCATCTCGACCTAAGGAGAGATCCTAGAAAGTTTTGCTATGTCAAGCGTCTTAGCATTTATTGACAAGATGATTTGCTCTTTAGTAGCCTCAATGAGCTCCCTCCGGTCGGTTATTAGGAAATTATTGTTCATTAAACGTTTAATACTACTTCGTGGTCTCCTCACGTTATAATGACATCATTTTTATGTGGCTTATCTTTAAAGAGTTGTGCTTTTGGCGTTTTGTCATCTCGACGATAGGAGAGATCCTAAGGCTATACGCATAATAAAGCGCTTTAAGATCTCTCCGAAGTCGAGATGACAAAGCGGGTTAGCCGGTATTGCGCCAGATACCATCTTTATGTTTTGTTTTTTGCAAGAAAGCTCTTTACTCAAGATGAACTGTGTTGTTAGGCTGTATACACCAGGTGGGCGATAGCAAACAGACACTAAACTTCCCCATTAAGAAAACGCCATTCTGCATTAAATTCAGAAATAAGACAAATTTTCTTCTCTCTTCGCCATTGTTTTAGTTCTTTTTCTCGTTCTATTGCGTGGTCAATATATTGATGTCTTTCCCAATATACTAAGTTGTGGCAATTATACTTTCCTGCAAAGGTTGTAGGATTACCTCTATTACTATAATGTTGTTGTAGCCTTGTTCCCAAGTCGTTAGTAAGCCCGATATACAATACCGTTCTGCCCGGATTTGTGGTTATGTAAACAAAGTAATTGTGATGCATTTGCGGACCCCATTGAATTCAATGAAATTATTAAAATCATGGAATATTCATTTACACCTTACTCGTTTTTTTAATATGCCGAAGGAGAGATCTAGGCAATATAATAATAAAAGGCACTAATTTCCTCACTTAATTCTCTTTGCTTCCACTTTTTGTCCTCCTTGATATAATATCGCTTTATTAACAAGCCCGCTTTCATCCTTTACAAATTCAAGTTCAGCCTGAACCACTTTCAAAAAGAACTTGTTTGGCGTGCCGGGGAATAAATCAACTACTGGCTGTCCTGTAGCCTGTCCTTTTAATTGCTTGCCCTCCCGGGTAATCGTGAGGATGAATTGTGGAGTGATCTGGTATTCTCCAACGTAACTTTGTAATACATCTTCAGAAACCTCAGCCAGTTTCTTTATTTGTGGCTGGTAAAAGTCTTTCCACTGGTAAACTGTCGCCACGCTGTTAACAATTTCCGGGATAATTTCTCCGTTGTCAGAATTAATCATGATCACTACACCATTGCCACCTTCAAGGCTTCCAAAGTACTGGCATCTAAAACCTGCATTGCTGCCTCCGTGCTGGAAATATTTTAAACCACCTTTTTCGTCAATGAATACGCCCAATCCGTTTGATTTGCCCACATAAGGCGTTAGCATAAGCTTCGTGCTTTCAACCGATAAAACTTTATTTGACTTTCCTTTAAGCGATAGCTCTGTCTCGATAACAAATTTCGCGAGGTCCGATGGGTTTGTCCATAATGCTGCCGCTGCCATTTCTGGATAGTGATGATATCTGCCCTCAATTGCTTTGCCGTCCCTGTTATGAGCCGTGCTAAGGTATTTCTGCTGGCCTGGCTCTGGCGATTGTGAGTAAAAGCTTCCAGACATTCCCAATGGTTTTAAAACTTTTGCCGACATGTATTTTTCATAAGCCAGGCCAGTAATATCAGTTACCATCAATTGGGAGATTGTGGTGCCACCACCAGAATATTCGAAACGCTGTTCAGGTTCAGATTTAGATCTTATGGCAGCAGAATTAGCAGGTTTTTCGCCGTTTAGTATCTGAATTATGGTTGGCAGTTGTTCTTTCCTATCATATCCTGCAAAGCCATGTACGGTTAAGCCCGCGGTATGGCTCAAAAGGTTAGTCGTATTTATTTTTTTTCCTTTGGAAAGAGAATCGTAAGGAAATTTCCACACTTTCAGATAAGTATTGATGTCTGCTTTCAAATCAATTTTCTTGTCTTGCGCCAGCTTTATTACCCCCATGGCATTTAAAGATTTGCTGATGGATGCGGCTTGGAAAAGCGTTTGGGTTGTCGCCGGAGTTTTTTCGCTTAAATCTGCATATCCGTAAGCTTTAGCCCAGTCAATTTTATAATCCTTAATTACGGCAATGCTTACCGCCGGAACCTTGTAGTGCTCCATACGCTCTTTCAATGTCCATGGTTTTTCGCCTTCGGTTACTATGAAGCCTTGAAGATTATTTTCAACTTTTAGTATCTGAGGATTTTTGTCATTGGACGAGGGCGTTTGAGCAGGTGAGCTTAAAGGATTTACTATTACAAAGCCTACTATAAGCATCGAAAGGCTAAAAAAAAAGCGTCGTTTCATCGGGGATGGTTTATTTATTTGTTGCAAGATTGTGAAATAAATTAAATAATTGAGTTTGAATTTTTCGTTTGTGTTGTATGAATTTTCGTTTTGATTTTTTAGATGCCTCAACCTTTGTAAATCCATATATTAAGGAAAAAAATTGGAAGAACTTGCAATGCAGATGAAACGAGCTGGGTTCAAATTAATATATAGCGATCTCATTAGCCCACCAGATAGGACATTTCTTGATTTCTTATTTCAATTATAGGAATGCGTGGATTGGACTAAGTTGTTGATTATAAAAAAAATATTGACCGCGGTTGCTGAGAACACCAACCGCGGGGAAGAAAGGATATAAATTTTTTACATCCATGGTTTCAAAACCACTTTCACACAATCATCTTCCTTTTTCTTAAAAATCTCGTAGGCATGTGGAGTTTCGCTTAGCGGAAAAGTATGGCTTATAATGTCGTTTAGAATCACTTTTTCTTCTTTAACCAGCTCAATGAGGTGGTCGATATAATTGAGCACTGGTGCCTGTCCTTGTTTTATGGTGATGGCCTTATCAAACATTCTATGGACCGGGAAATTATCGTACGGAGTACCATATACACCCACAATAGATACGGTTCCACCTCGGCGCACCGCTTTAAAACAGTTTTCTATTACTTTGCTGGTGCCTTTTTCGAAATTAATGGTTGCTTTAAACTTTTCAAAAATGGTTCGTTCGGCTTCATAACCTACGGCATCAACACAAACATCTGCTCCTCGGCCTTGGGTCATGTAGCGGATTGCCTGTATTGGGTCTACGTCATGCGGATTAATAGTTTCGACATTATTTACCTCTCGTGCCCTTTCCAGGCGATAATTTAAGGGGTCGATAGCGATTACACGGCTTGCACCTTTAATCCAGGCGGCTTTTTGAGCCATTAAACCTACCGGGCCCGAGCCGAAAATGGCAACAACTTCGCCGCCTTTTAGCTGTGCCCAATCAATAGCCGACCAGCCTGTAGGAAAGATATCTGTCAGAAACAAAACCTGGTTATCCGACATGTTCTCAGGAACCAGCCGAGGGCTTACATCAGCATATGGCACACGCACATATTCGGCCTGCCCGCCCGAATAGCCGCCATACAAATCTGTATATCCGAATAGGGCACCGCCCTTGCCATCCATTAAGTCGCCTTCGGGGCCATAGTGCTTGTGATTAGAATTCTCACAATGAGTGGAGGCGCCGTGCGTACAAAAAAAGCAATGTCCGCAGGAAATAGGGAAGGGGACCACCACTCGATCGCCTTTTTTAAGTTTGGTAACTGCCGATCCAAGCTCTTCCACAATCCCCATAAATTCGTGGCCAACAATCAAATCTTTGGCTTGAGGAAATCCTCCATCATAAATATGCAGGTCAGACCCGCAGATGGCTGTTGAGGTTACCTTCAATATCACGTCTCCGGGATTCTCTATACGCGGATCGTCTACTTTCTCCACCCTGATGTCTCCAGGTTTATGAAATACTGCAGCTTTCATAGTTTCTGTTTCGTATATCATTACAAGGTCTATGCCGCTGTTCTGTTAAAACGAGGCAATTATTTATTATGAAGCATACAGTACCGCAGGGAAGAAATTTTTTTGGGACAGGGGTTTCTGCGAGTAATTCAAGAGAATTGAACGAGATTTTTTGCAGGAATATTGACAGCCCGGCCCAAAAGAAGTACACCAATTTAGGGTGATGCGAACAGGGGGATCGTTTTTAACTTAAGAAATAACGCAGAGCCGTATATAAGTGTCAGACATCTCTCCAAGGGAGTCCTGCGGACGAAGATGTCAGACACTTTTGCCTCTCCTATCGTTTTAAAAGCGAATTCCCTGGGGCTATGTAAAAATTATTTTGCCATTGAAATTATTAATCGTAATATTGCGATATATGGGAGTGACAAAAACGGAAATATTTACAGAAGAGCAGAATAAGCTGGCTGTAATGCTGAAAGCGATAGCCCATCCGGCCCGGATTGCCATTCTTCAGCAGATAATCAATAGCAATAGCTGTATTTGCGGAGATCTGGTTGATGAACTGGGATTGGCACAGGCAACTATTTCTCAGCATTTGAAAGAGCTAAAGAATGCGGGCTTGATCCAGGGCACTATTGAGGGAGTTAGCGTTTGCTATTGCATTCATCCAGAAAATTGGAGATTGTTTGAAAATCAACTGGGTTCGTTCTTCGCTTCTTATAAAGAGGTAGGCGGTTGCTGTTAAAAAAATTTGATCCTATATATCGTAAAATTGCAATAAATAGATTGATTATGAATAATACTAATGCATTAACATGGCAGGCTTTCAAGGAAAAGCTTGTGGAAAACCCCGGTTTGTCCCTTCAGTTCCAGTATGCAGAGGGGCAGTGGGTAAAGCCATCTTATCATATCACAGAGATTAAGCAGGCGCCTATTACCTCCGTTGATTGTGGCGGTAAAATTAATTCCTGGACGGAGGTTATCCTGCAACTTTGGGAACCCGAGGCAGGGCAGCAGGAAGAGGCAATGAAGGCAAAAAAAGCCTTATCAATCATAGAGCTGGTAGAAAAAGCTATCGAATTGGCGCCCGAGGCAGAGGTTAAAATCGAGTTTGGGAATTCAAAGTTTGATACCCGGCAAATGTTCCCTTCTCAGGTTTTAGTAGAGGGCGAAAATTTAGTTGTTGGCCTGCAAGCTGACATGGTTCAATGCAAAGCTTTAGGCAGAGATGAAAGCTGCGGTGGAAGTGATTCTTCATCAGTTTGTTGTGCGCCTCCAGTTGAAGAGAAACCAAAGATCAAATTAAAAAATCTTGCCGCTAGTAGCTGCTGTACTCCCGGCTCAGGCTGTTGCTAAACTTTGTACTATGATAAGCATTCGCGCTATGCAGGCTTCAGATGCTGAAGCTGTGCTTGAAATTTATCAGCAAGGCATGGATACAGGCCATGCAACTTTTCAAACTCAAGCTCCTTCATGGGAAGATTGGGATAAGTCCCACATCCCAGACTTGCGTTATGTAGCTCTTATTGATGCTGAGGTTGTAGGTTGGGCAGCTCTTACAGCTGTCTCATCTCGTTGTGTTTATGCTGGAGTTGCTGAAGTAAGTGTGTATGTAGAAGAATCTCACAAAGGAAAGCATATTGGATATCAACTTCTGCAATACCTGATTGATGAAAGTGAAGCCAAAGGCTATTGGACTTTGCAAGCAGGCATATTTCCCGAAAATAAGAGTAGCTTGTCTTTACACGAAAAATGCGGATTTAAAATAGTAGGCACACGCCAGCGGATTGGCAAAATGAAAGGTGTTTGGAGGGATACAGTTTTACTTGAACGCCGAAGCTCTAAAGTTGGAATAAATTAAGAAAGAAACACAGTTTAAATGAAGAATATACTCGTATTATGTACAGGCAACAGCTGCCGTAGCCAAATAGCTGAAGGTTATTTACGCCATTTCGCCGGCGATAAAGCAAACATTTATAGCGCAGGAGTCGAAACCCATGGAGTAAACCCAAGGGCAATAAAAATCATGGCAGAAGCTGGTATCGATATCTCAAAGCATACTTCCAACAATGTTGATGAATATGTATCGGTGCCTTTTGATTATGTAATTACTGTTTGTGATAACGCCAAAGAGCGCTGCCCTTATTTCCCAACCAATGCAGAGAAGTTTCATTACAATTTTCCTGATCCAGCCAAAGCAAGTGGAACGGAGGACGAGATATTGAACGAGTTCAGAAGGGTGAGGGAAATGATTAAAGAATATTCCGAAGACTTTGTAAACAAATACCTGGGATAAAATGAGTGCTATTGATTGTGCCCCTGCTGTTA
>Ga0307412_10001172_pt1 | contig 14983 bp, 8 predicted proteins | sample DK1Cmetagenome_3_FD_203823 | JGI IMG/M metagenome (GOLD analysis project Ga0307412, IMG submission 203823) | Maize rhizosphere microbial communities from greenhouse at UC Davis, California, United States - DK15-C-1 | ecosystem: Host-associated > Plants > Roots > Rhizosphere > Soil | place: USA...
ACGGAGTTCGACCTTGGCAGTCCGCTGGATGAAGCGGGCAAGCTTCGCGGCCGGCTGGTCGGCGCGTGGCAGGAGGGAGGTTCCTTCATCGACCGCGTCAAGCAGGATTCGCAATTGCTGTACGGCGTGGTCGAGGCAGACCTGGCCGAACGCACGTTGCTGACCCTGGGTGCGGAGTATCAACGAAAAAAGTGCACGGCCTGCTCGTACTTTGGTTTTCCCGCCGCGTATGCCGACGGCACGAAAACGGACTTCCCGCAGCGCTTCAATTCGGCCACGGACTGGAGCCGCCAGGATCGCACGCGCTATAACGTGTTCGCGACGCTGGACCACGAATTCGCCCCGTTGTGGAAGGGCTCGGTGACCGTGTCCCGTACCGGTGACGACAACGACCGCACCTACGGCTGGTTCAGCAGCAACGGCTGGGCAGATCCGGCGACGGGCGCAGGCGCGTCGGTGTGGGTGGCGAAATGGCCCATTCCGAAAACGCAGAATGCCGTCGACGCCAGCGTGACGGGCGCGTTCGATGCCCTTGGCCGCCAGCACGACCTGGTCGTGGGCGCAAACGCATCGCGCACCCGCGGCGACTACGACATGTACCCGCTGTGGACCGCCCCGGGCTATGACGCGAAGATCCCCGACATCCGCCAGTGGAATGGCGACATGCCCGAGCCGGACTGGCAATCGACCGGCAAGCGCTATTACACCGAAAAGCAGGCGTCGATCTATGGCGCGGTGCGCCTGCGTCCGACCGACGCGCTGTCGCTGGTGTTGGGCTCGCGCGTGACGTGGTGGGACCAGCAGGCGTCCTACAACTACAACGATGGGTCGTCCTACCCGGACAATATGCGGGAGCAGGGCGTCTACACCCCGTATGCCGGCGTGGTGTACGACCTGACCAGCACGGTGTCCGCCTACGCCAGCTACACGAGCATCTTCCAGCCGCAACAGGCGCAAAGCGTGACCGGTGGCGTGCTCGAACCGATCAAGGGCAATACCTACGAGATCGGCCTGAAGTCGGCGTTGCTGGACGGCCGCTTGAACGGGTCCCTGGCCTTGTTCCGGACGCGCCAGGACAACTACGCGATGGTGGACGGTGACCGGCTGGCGCCGAATGGCGATAGCGCTTACGTCGCCGCCGATGGCGCAGTGATGCGGGGCGTGGAAGCCGAGATCACCGGCGAGTTGACGCCAGGCTGGCAAATGCAACTGTCCTATGCCTACGTGGACCGCCGCTTGCCGCAAGGCTTCATCACGCAAGTCGGCCTGCCGCGCCACATCGCCAAGCTGTACACCACGTATCGCCTGCCGGGGGATTTAAGCGCCCTGACCGTTGGCGGCGGGGTGCGCTGGGAGAGCGGCACCGAGTATTCCAGCCGAGGGCCGGGCGGCAAGCCGTTGGCGTCTTCGCAAAGCGGGTATGCGTTGGTCGATTTGATGGCGCGCTACCAATTCAGCCGCCAGTGGTCGGCGACCTTGAACCTGAACAATGTCTTCGACAAGAAGTACTACGCCAGCACCAACGTCTACAGCAACTACTATGGCGCGCCGTTCAGCGCCATGCTGGGCGTGAACTACAAGTATTGATCCGCCCCACGGAACCGGCCGCCCCACGGAACTGGCCGCCCCGCATGCTTATGCGCCGCGGCCGGTTGCGTTCAGTCCAGCGTGATGTTCGCGCGCTTGGCCACCGCGCCGAACGTGCGCAGTTCACGGGCGATCTGTTCGTGGAACGCCTGGCCCGGCAGGTACACGGGTTCCAGGGCCAGGTCCGACACGGCCTTGCGCATCTGCGGATCTTCCATGATCTTGGCGACCGCGCGGTTCAGGGTGTCGAGAACCGGCGCGGGCGTGCGGGCGGGGGCGGCCAACGCGTACCAACCGACGAACGACACTTCGGGAATGCCCGCTTCGGTGAAGGTGGGGACGTCCGGCAATTGCGGCACGCGGTGCTCGCCCGTGACGGCCAGCGCGCGGACCTTGCCGGCGCGCACCTGTGGCGCGGCCGACGATACCGTGTCCACGCCCAGCGCGACCTCGCCGCCGATCATCGCGGTGATCAATTGCGCGCTGCCCTTATAGGGCACGGGCAGCATCTTGGCGCCCGCGGCTTCGGCGAACATTTCGCCGGCCAGGTGCGGCGCGGAGCCAGGTCCGAAGGTGCCGTACATCAATCCGCCCTTGTCGCTTTGGCGTTTGGCCAGCGCGGCCGCTTCCTGCACCGTGTTGACCGCGAGGCTGTTCTGGGCCAGCAGCACGACCGGGGCCATGGCGACGATGGCAATCGGTTCGTAGCTGTTGATCGGGTCATAGGGCAACGTGGATTTCAAGGCCGGCAATACCGTATAAGTCGTGCTGCCCGATAGCAGCAGCGTGTAGCCGTCGGGTTTCGCGCGCGCCACCGCATCGGCGCCGATCACCGTGGACGCCCCGGGGCGGTTTTCCACGATCACGGATTGCCCCAGGTTGCCCGACAGGCGGTTGGCCAGCAGCCGGGCCACCGCGTCCGTGGCGCCGCCCGGCGTGAACGGCACGACGATCTTGATCGGCTGTTCGGGGTACGCGGCGTGGACCTCGCCCGCATAGGCGGCGACGGCAAGGTTGAACGCCATCACGGCGGCACAAAATCTAGCGGTCATGGCAAAGCTCTCGAAGGGTCATGGGGAAACGCGGGAAAGGGCCGGGGTCAGGCGGCCGCGGGAAAATCCGAAGCAGCGGCGGCATCCCGCAACGCGGCGCCCTGGTCGCCCAGGTCCCAGAACAGGCCGGCCATGATGGCGAGGCCTTCGCGCGCGACGCTGCCCAGCAGGTGTTCATTGGGCGCGTGCTGGGCGCAGGCGGGGTAGGAGTGTGGCACCCACAGCGTGGGCAAGCCCAGTTGATCGGCAAAAATGTCGTTGGGCAGCGAGCCGCCCAGGTTGGGCAGCAACGCAGGCCGTTTGCCGGTTGTGCGTTCCAGCGACGCGGCGGCCCAGCGCACCCAGGCGTTGTCTGGCGACAAGCGGGTGGCGCCGGCCTGCATGCCGATCCGCACCTGCACGTCTTCAAAGCCGGCTTGGCGTAAATGCTCGCGCACATGGGTTTCCAGCGCGCGCCAGTCGGTGCCCACCACGAAGCGCAATTGGCACCAGGCCACGGCTTCAGGCGGGATCGCGTTTACTGGCTTGGACGGATCGCCCGCGCCGAACGTCAGGACGTCCAGGCTGTTCCAGCCAAATACCTTTTCGGCGGCGGACAGGCCGGGTTCGCCCCACCACGCGTTGATCTCGGGATCGTCCTCGCCGCCGCCCACCTGCAGGTCGGCCAGCGCGTCGGCGACCGCGGCGGGAATGGGAGGAGGGCGCAGGCCGTCGACGCAGATGCGGCCGGTGGCGTCGACCAGGGTGCCGATGGCGTGCATCAGCACGATAGCGGGGTTGGACAGCAGGCCGCCCCAATTGCCGGAGTGGTAGCCGCGCTCACGCGCGCGCAGCTTCAATTCGAAATTCACCGCGCCGCGCGACCCCATGAAAAGCGTGGGGCGCTCGGCGCTCAGGCGCGGGCCGTCGCTGGCGATGAACACGTCGGCCGCCAGCGCGTCACGTTGTGCGTGGCAGAAGGCGGCCAGGCCGGGCGAACCGGCCTCTTCGCCGGTCTCGATCAGCCACGTCGTGTTGAACCCCAGCTTGCCGTCGCGTGCGGCGATCACGTGCCGCAGGGCTTCCAGGTTGATGGAGTGCTGACCCTTGTTGTCGGCTGTGCCGCGGCCATACCAGCGGTCGCCCTCGACCTGCAGCCGCCACGGGTCGCGTCCCGCTTCCCATTTCGCGGCGTTGCCGCGCACGACGTCGCCGTGGCCATACATCAGCACGGTCGGCAGGCCGGCTTGCTCGAGGCGGTGCGCCACCAAGATAGGCAAGTCCGCCCCGGCGGGGTTGGCATGGACTTCACAGGAAAAGCCCAGCGCGGTCAGCAGCGGGATCAGGTCTTCATTCAGATAGGCGTGCTGGGCGGCCGCTTGTTCCGGCACTTCGCTTTCCGTGGCGTAGGCGACGCGACGCGCCAACGTGGTCAGCAGGGCGCCGGAGTCATAGGCATCGACGGCGTGGAGGACGGCTTGTTCGCGATTCACATCGGCTCTCGGGTGCGCAAAGGAAGCACAAAGTTATTACGCTTCACCCCGTGCCACAATTAGATAATTAGCATCTTTGCCATGCCTTTAAAGCATGGATTTCGGAGCCGACCATGATTTCACTGGCCTTGCGGTATTTCCTGGAGGTTGCCCGCTGCGGTTCCATCGCCGGGGCCGCGGCGGCGCAACACGTGGCGGCCTCGGCCGTCAGCCGCCAGATCGCCAAACTGGAAGACGATCTGGGCATCGTGCTGTTCGAGCGCCAGGCGCGCGGCATGGCGCTAAGCGAAGCCGGCCGGCAGCTTGCCGCCTACGCCAATGCCGCCGCGCTGGAGGCCGAGCGCGTCACGACCCAGATCCGCCAGCGCGGCCACGTGGGCGACGTGACCATCCGGCTGGCCTGCACCGAAGGCTTCGCGCACCGCTTCCTGCCGCTCAGCATGGCGGAGTTCAAGCGCGTGCGGCCGGAGGCGCGGTTTCACTTGCATGTCGAGCGCCCGGACGAGGTCAGCCGGCAGGTCGTGGAAGGCCTGTCGCAGATCGCGCTGCGCTATTCCACGGTGCAGGACGAACGTCTGAAGACCGAATTGCTGACGCGGGCGCCGGTGTATGCGGTGATGTGCCGCAGTCATCCACTGGCCAGCCGCCGTAGCGTGGGCATGCGGGATCTGGCGGACTATCCGTTGTCGCTGGGCGATTCGGGCACGACGGTCCGGCAACTGTTCGACGCCGCGTGCGCGAATGCCGGGCTGCATATAGAACCGGCCTATGTGTCGAACCATTCGGCGGCATTCCTGCCGATGCTGCCCGGCAGCCGCATTGTGGCCTTGACCGGGTACCTGACCCTGATGGGCCAGACGGGCAGTGACAAGCTGGCCGGGGTGCCGTTCACAAACCCGGAAATGCGGCAACGGAGCATCCAGGTGCTGACCCTGCAGGGCAGGACGCTGCCGCTGCTGGCCCGGGAGTTCCTGGCGTTCATGGCAGAGCGCCTGATCGTGGCGACGCGCTTGCCCGAGTAGCGTCAGTCCGCCCCTGAACCGGCCGGCGCGCGCGCCGACCGGACTTTCAGCCGCAGCCGTTCCAGCGCCAGATAGACGATTGGCGTCGTGTACAGCGTCAGGAACTGGCTGATCATCAGGCCGCCGACGATCGCGACGCCCAGCGGGCGCCGCAGTTCGGATCCTTCACCCACGCCCAGCACCAGGGGCAGCGCGCCGAGCAGGCCGGCCAGATTGGTCATGACGATAGGCCGCAGGCGCAGCATCGCGGCGCGGTGGATGGCTTGTTCCGCCGTCAACCCTTCGCGCCGTTCCAGGCTGAGCGCGAAGTCGATCATCAAAATGGCGTTCTTCATGACGATGCCGACAAGCAGGAACAGCCCCAATAGCGCAATCAGGGTGAATTCGATGTTCGCCAGCCGCAATGCCAGCAAGGCCCCCACGCCCGCCGACGGCAGCGTGGACAGGATGGTCAGCGGATGCAGGGGACTTTCGTACAGGATGCCCAGCACCAGATAAATGGCGACCAGCACTGCCAGGATCAGCCAGGGCTGGTCCTGCACGCTTTGCTGGAAGTTGCGGGCGTCGCCGCCCAGGCGCGTCTGGATTGTGGAGGGCACCATCAGCTTCGCCATCGTGGCGTCGATGGCGGCAAGCCCCTGTTCCAGCGACACGCCTTCGGCCAGCGAAAAGCCGACGCCCACGGCCGCGAACAGGCCGTCGTGGAAGACGCGGTCGTTGACCAGGCCGTTCTCGTACGTGGCAAAAGCCGTCAGCGGGATGCGGGTGCCGTCAGCCGCCACGACCTGCACCTGCTCCAGGACCTCGGGGTCTTCGGTGTAGCGCGGGTCCAGTTCCAGCACCACGCGGTACTGGTTCATGGCGTCGTAAAGGGTGGCGACCTGGCGCTGGCTGAAGGAATTGCTTAGCACGCTGCTGATCGTGTCCATGTCCACGCCCAAGCGTTGGGCGGCGCTGCGGTCGATATTGATCACCACCTGCTGGGTGGCGCCGTCGCCCACGGCGTCCACGTCGCGCAGTTCCGGAATGGCTTGCATGGCCTTCGAGATCTTGCGCGACCATTCCCGCAGCGCGGGCACGTCGCTGGCCATGATGGCCAGTTCGTGGTCGCCCGAATTGCCGAAGCCGCCCGGCATGCGCAGGTCTTGGTCCACGTTCAGGAAGAACATGCCGCCCGGCACCGGCGGTGCGTTCATGCGCAGCCAATTGATGACTTCCGTCGAAGATTCCGCGCGCTGGACCACGGGCTTCAAGCGGATCAGGAAGAGCGAATTGCTGATGCCGAGCCCGCCGCCGTTATAGCCGATGACGTCTTGCACGGCTGGGTGCTTGAGCACCAGCTGGCGATACTGGTCGATCTTGGGCTGCATGACCTGGAACGAAAAGCCGTCGTCGCCCCGCACGAACCCGACCAGCTGGCCCGTGTCCTGCACCGGCAGGAAGCCCTTGGGGGCGTCCACGTACAGGTAGACGTTCAGCCCGATGACGCCGGCCAGCACCAATAGCGTCAGGCGCGCATGGCCAAGCACCCGCGCAAGCGATGCACCGTACCCGTCGTGCAGGCGTGCGAAGGCGGCCTGCATGCGCGAGGGCCGGGCCGGGGCGGCGTGCGGCGTTGCGCCGGGCTTGAGCCAGAGCGCGCACAGGGCGGGGATGATGGCGACCGACACCACCAGCGAGATCACCGTGGCGGCCACCAGCGTGATCGAGAATTCGCGGAACAGCCGTTCGACGAGCCCGCCCATGAACAGGATGGAGACGAACACCACGCTCAGGGCGACGGTCATGGCGACCAGCGTGAAACCCACTTCGCGCACCCCGCGCAGTGCCGCCTTGCGCGGCGACAGACCGCGTTCGATGTGCCGCGAGATGTTCTCCAGCACCACGATCGCATCGTCCACCACCAGTCCGGCGGCCACGATCAGCGCCATCAGCGACAGGTTGTTCAGCGAAAAGCCCCACACATACATGACCGCGAAGGTGGCGATCAGGCACACCGGAATCGCCACGCTGGGGATGGCGGCCGCCCGCGCGTTGCCCAGGAACAGCCACACCACCAGGATCACCAGCGCCGTGGCCAGCCCCAGCGTGACGTGGGCTTCGCGCAGCGTGGCGTTGATGCCGGGCGAGCGGTCCAGCGCCACGGTCAGGTCCACGTCCGCCGGCATCAGCGCCCGCAACCCGGGCAGGGCCTCGTTGATGGCCGTGATGGTTTCGATGATGTTCGACCCCGGCTGGCGGCTGATGGTCAGCACGACCGCAGGGTTGCGGTTGTGAAAGCCGCTGCTGTAGCGGTTTTCCACCGAATCGCTGACTTTCGCCACCTGGGCCAGCCGGATGACGGCGCCATCCCGGTGGCGCACGATCAGGCTGTCGTACTCTTGCGCGGTGCGCGGCTGCGCGGGCGTGCCGACCTCCCAACGCTGGCCCGCCGAATCCAGCTGGCCTTGCGGGCGCATTGGCGCCGCATCGGAGATGGCCTCGCGCACGTCGTCCAGCGCCACGCCGTAGTGAGCCAGCGCGTTCGGATTGACCTGCACTCGCACGGCGGGCAATGAACTGCCGCCCATCGTCACTTCGCCCACCCCGTTGATCTGCGAGATTTTCTGCGCCAGCACGGTCGCGCCCAGGTCGTACAGCTGGCCAGCGGGACGGGTCGGGGAACTGAGCGCCAGCGCCATGATGGGCGCTTGCGAGGGGTTGATCTTTCGATAGCTGGGATTGCCCGGCATGCCAGCGGGAAGTTCGGCGCGGGCCGCGTTGATGGCCGCCTGCACGTCGCGGGCCGCTTCATTGACGTCGCGGTCCAGGTCGAACTGCAACTGCACGCGCGTGGCGCCCTGATTGCTGGACGACGTCATGGAGCTGACGCCCGCGATGCTGCCCAAGGCACGCTCCAGCGGGGCGGCCACGGTGCTGGCCATGCTCTCGGGGCTGGCGCCCGGCAGCTCGGCGCGCACTTCGATGGTGGGGAAATCCACCTGGGGCAGGGGGGCCACGGGCAGCAGCCGCCAGGCCACCGCGCCTAGCAGCGTCAATGCCAGCGCCAGAAAAATGCAGGCGACCGGCCGGTGCAGCAGAGCCCGGATCATGCCGCGGGCCCGTCAGTCCTTGCGGGCTTGGCGGGAACGCCGCGCCGCTGGCCCAGGCGGTGGAAAAACAGGTAGACGGCCGGCGTAGTGAACAGCGTCAGGATCTGGCTGACCAGCAGCCCGCCGACCATGACCCAGCCCAGCGGCTGGCGTAGTTCGGCACCGGAGCCGGTGGCCAGCATCAGCGGCAATGCGCCGAACAAGGCGGCCAGCGTCGTCATCAGGATGGGCCGCAGGCGCAGCAGGGCGGCTTCGCGGATGGCGGCTTCCGGCGGCAACCCGCGCGATCGCTCAGCCTCTAGCGCGAAGTCCACCATCATGATGCCGTTCTTCTTCACCAGCCCGATCAGCAGGATGATCCCGATGACGGCGATCAGGTCCAGTGGCCGGCCCGTGATCAGCAGCGCCAGCAGCGCGCCCACCGTGGCCGACGGCAGCGTCGACAGGATGGTGACGGGGTGGATCGCGCTTTCATACAGCATGCCCAGCACCAGGTACATCGTGACCACGGCGGCCAGCATCAGCCACAGCGTGTTCGACAACGAGGCCTGGAACGCCGATGCGGCGCCCTGCAGGCGCAGCTCCACGCTGGGCGGCATGCCAATGTCGCGTTGGGCGGCTTCGATGGCGGCGATGGCCTCGCCCAGCGAGCCGCCCGGGGGCAGGTTGAACGACAGATTGACCGCCGGGAACTGCGACAGGTGGTTCACGGCCAGCGGCACGGCGCGTTCGCTGACAGTGGCCAGCGCCGATAGCGGGATCGCCTGGCCGGCGTCGGTCTGTAGATGGATGCGCTCAAGCGCGTCGGGACTCAAGGCCAGCCGGCGGTCCACTTCCAGCACCACGCGGTATTGGTTGGATTGCGTGAACAGGGTGGCAACCTGGCGCTGGCCGAACGCGTTGTACAAGGTCTGCACCACGTCGTCCATCGTCACGCCCAGCCGCGCGGCGGTATCGCGCGACACTTGCAGGAACGCCTGGCGGCCGTCGCCTTGCAGGTCTGACGACACCTCGGCCAGCGCAGGCGATTGGGCCAGGCGCTGCGTCAGCGCGTGGCTCCATTGCGCCAGCAGTGCGCTGTCCGGGGATGTCAGGGTGAACTGGTATTGGCCCCGGCTGACGCGGTCTTCGATGTTCAGTTCCTGCACCGGTTGCAGGAAGAGCGAGATGCCCTGGACGTCTCGGGCGCGCGCATCCAGCCGGGCCAGGATGTCGGCCAGCGGCGCGCTGCGCTCTGCCCAGGGCTTCAGGTTGATCAGCAGGCGGCCGGTGTTCAGCGTGGTGTTCATGCCATCGATCCCGATAAAGGACGACAGGCTCTGCACGTCGGGGTCGGCCAGCAGGCTGTGCGCCACCGCCTGCTGGCGCCGCGACATGGCGTCGAACGAGGTGTTCTGCGACGACTGGGTCACGCCCTGCAGCACACCGCCGTCCTGCACCGGGAAGAAGCCCTTGGGCACCGCCAGGTACAGCAGGCCGGTCAGCACCACGGTGGCCAGCATGGCCAATAGCGTCAGGCGCTGGTGGCGCAGGGTCACGTCCAGCCAGCCGGCGTAGCGCGCCTGCACGCGGTCCAGCAGGCCGGGCCGCGATTCCACATGGGCGGGCAGCAGGCGGGCGCACATCATGGGCGTCAGGGTCAACGATACCGCCAGCGATATCAGAATGGCCACGGCCAGCGTGATGGCGAACTCGCGGAACAGGCGGCCCACCACGTCTTCCATGAACAACAGCGGGATCAGCACCGCGATCAACGACAGCGTCAGCGAGACGAGCGTGAAGCCGATCTGCCCCGCGCCTTTCAGCGCGGCCGACATGGGGCTGTGCCCCTGTTCGCGGTAGCGCGCGATGTTCTCCAGCATGACGATGGCGTCGTCCACCACGAAGCCCGCGCCAATGGTCAGGGCCATCAGCGTCAGGTTGTTGGTGGAAAAGCCGGCCAGGTGCATGAAACCGAAGGTGCCGATCAAGGACAATGGCACCGCCAGGCTGGGGATCAGGGTGGCCGGCAGGTTGCGCAGGAACAGAAACGTCACCAGCACCACCAGGCCCACGGCGAACACGAGTTCCCACTGCACGCCGCGCACCGATGCGCGGATGCTCTCGGTGCGGTCGGTCAGGATGCGCACTTGCGCCGCGGCGGGCAGGCTGGCGGTCAACTGCGGTAGCAGGGCCTTGACCTGATCGGCCACGGCGATCACGTTGGCGCCCGGCTGGCGCTGGATGTTGACCAGCACGGCGGGCTGCTTGTCGACCCAGGCGGCCAGGTAGCGGTCTTCCGCGCCGTCTTCGATCATGGCGACCTGGCCCAGCCGCACCGGCGCGCCGTTCTTCCAGGCGACGATCAGCTCGCGGTATTCCTCGGCGCTTTGCAATTGGTCGTTGGCGTCCATGATGACGGACCGTACCGGGCCGTCGAAGCTGCCTTTGGGCTGGTTCGAGTTGGCCTTGGCGATGGCTTCCTGCACGTCCGACAGTTGCAGGCCGCGGGCCGCCAGCGCCATCGGGTTGACCTGCACCCGCACGGCTGGCCGCTGGCCGCCGGCCAGGCTGACCATGCCCACGCCGGATAGTTGCGACAGCCGCTGCGTCATGCGCGTGTCCACCAGGTCGTAAACCTTGGGCAACGGCAGGGAGTCCGAGGTGACGGCCAGCGTCAGGATGGGCACGTCGGCGGGGTTGACCTTCCGATAAACGGGCGGCGTCGGCAAGTCCGGGGGCAGCAGCGAGCCGCTGGCGCTGATCGCCGCCTGCACTTCCTGTTCGGCCACGCCCAGGGACACGTCCAGCGAGAATTGCAGCGTGATCACCGAAATGCCGCTGCCGCTGGTGGACGACATCTGCTTGACGCCCGGTATCTGCCCGAAACGCCTTTCAAGCGGCGCCGTGACCGCGCGCGCCGTCACGGTGGGACTGGCGCCGGGATATTGGGTAGTGACCTGGATGATCGGGTAATCCACCTGCGGCAGCGCCGCCACCGGCAGCATGCGCCACGCAAGAATGCCCGACAGCAGCAGGGCGATCATCAGGAAGGACGTTGCGACCGGGCGCAGGATGAAGGGGCGTGACAGGCTCATGCGCGATTCAGGTAAGGGACTCGACGATCTGGACTTCGCGTCCGTCATGCAGGCGGTCCACGCCTTCGACCACGACGCGTTCGGAAGCGGCCAGGCCGCCTTCCACGACTACGCGGCCGGCGTTGGCGGACCCCAGTTGAAGGACCCGGCGCGCGGCGCGCTGGGCGTCGTCGATGACAAAGACGAAAGCGCCCTCGGTGCCGTACTGCACGGCGGCAGAGGGGATGGTGACGACGTTGTCCTGCTGCACGACGGCCAGCCGGATGTTCACGAACTGGTTGGGAAACAGCGATTCGTCGGCGTTGTCGAAGCGGGCGCGCAGCCGGACGGTGCCGCTGGCCGCCTGGATACGGTTGTCCAGCGCTTCCAGTGTGCCTTCGGCCAGGATGCGGCGGTCATCCGCGTCCCAGGCCTGTACGCGAAGGACTGCCGTCTTGGCCTGGGCGCGGCGCAGGATGTCCAGCCGGGTTTCGGAAATGCTGAAAATCGCGGAAATCGGCATGGTCTGCACCAACGTCGTCAGGCCGTTGGCGTCGTCGGCGCGCACGTGATTGCCGGCGTCGACGCGGCGCAGCCCGATGCGGCCGTCCTGCGGCGCCACAATCCGGGTGTGGGACAGCAGGCGCTCGGCATCGGCGACCTGGGCGTGGTTCAGCTGCCGCTGCGCCGTGTACGCGCGCACCTGGGCTTCCGCGGTGTCCAGTTGCTGGCCCGCGACGGATTCCTGGCGCGCCAGCCGACGGTAGCGTTGCAAGTCGGCCTGGGCGTTGTCCAGCAACGCCTGGGTGGTCGCCAGCGCGCCTTCGGCGGCCGCCAGGGCGGCCAGATACGGACGGGCGTCGATCTCGGCCAGTAATTGGCCCCGGGTGACGGGCTGGCCTTCGGTGTAGTGCAGCCTGATCAATTCGCCGTCGACCTGGCTGCGCAACGTCACCTGGGCCAGCGGCGTGATGGTGCCCAACGCGTGGAGGTCGCGCTGCAGCGGGCCCACGCGGGCGGCGGCAACGCTGACGGCGACGGGAATCTGCCCGTATTCGGGCGGACGCGGGGCGGCGGGGCCCTTTTCCATCAGCCAGTACGCAAGCCCGATCAACACGGCCAGCGACAGGGCGGCGGCAATCAGGATCAGGCGCTGGGTTCGGGAAGGGCGGCCCGCAGAATAGGGCAGTGACATCTGGGCTGCCAGGCAGGATGTTGCGGACAGCCGAGATTCTATATTAATAATAATGATTAGCGTTATTAATGGTGAATTTCAACAGGGGTTTTCGCCATGTTCCGGTAGGGAATTCAACGTAAAATTCGGCCGACGCCGCGAAATACCGGCGCAATACGCCTTTCCTCACGGCATGTACGTCGATCTCCATACCCTTTATCTCCTTATCATCGGAACGCTGCTGGCCAGCGCGGGGATGATCTTCTGGGAGCTTCGGGCCCATCCACGGCGCAGCAAGACGCTGCGTCTGCTGGGCACCGGTTTCGCGACGTTGGCAGCAGGATGCGTCCTGATCCTGTTCCGCCGCGACCTGCCCGGCGCTTACGGCGCGGCCTTCAGCAATCTGGTCGTGCTGGCGGGCTATCTGCTGGTGCTGAACGGGGTGTCGTCGCTGCGCGGGCGTCAGTACCGCGCGGTCTCCTTGGGCTTGCTGGCCGTGATGGCGCTGGTGTGGGCAGTCGCCGGGGCGCGATGGCCGGACGTGGTGTGGGCCTATGCCAGCGCGGTGCCGATCGCGCTGATCAGTGGCATGACGTCGTTGGAGATGCTGCGGTGCCGGGCGCTGCAGCCGCTACAGCCGCGGCGGATCATCGTCGTGGTAACGGGCATCCATGCGCTGTTGTATACGGGCAGGGCCTTCGTGCTGCCCTGGATGGTGGCGCAATACGGCCAGGCGGTGCTGATGGCCGCCAGCAACATCACGATGTACGAAGGCGTGTTGTATTCGGTCATTTTGCCGATGACGCTGCTGAAACTGATCCGCGAAGAAACCCACGGCCAGCTGCTGCAGGAATCCCAGACGGATTATCTGACCCGGCTGGGAAACCGCAGGTGGTTTTTCGAGCAGGGCGCGCGCGTCATCGGCACCGCCGGGCATGGCTGCGTTTCCATTTTGGCGTTCGACCTTGACCACTTCAAAGCCATCAACGACCTGCATGGCCATGAAACGGGCGACAAGGTGCTGACCTCGTTCGCGGGCGTGGCCCAGGGCGCTGTCGGGCCCGGCGCCGTGCTGGCCCGGATCGGCGGCGAAGAGTTCGCATGCCTGTTGTCGGGCGACGATGCGCGGCGCGCGCATCTGTTGGCCGAGACAATCGTCAGGCGCTTCGCCGAAACCGTGGCGGATCCGGCCTTGGGCGTCGGCGTGCGGGCCACGGTCAGCGTCGGCCTGGCCCAGTTCGACGGCGACGCACCTGCGCTGGCTGCCGGGCTGGCCCAGGCCGATCGCGCGCTGTACCACGCCAAGGCGCTGGGCGGCGACCGCGTCGAATTGGCGCGCTTGCCGGCCAGTTCCGCCGCCGCCTGACCCGCGTGTCGTTATAGTGGCGGCTATTTTCAATACCCGATCAGCAAGGAGCAGGTTCATGGGCGAGCATTCCCTCGAAAGTCCGCGGCAGTTGTTCGACCGCCTTCAGGCAAGGCTGGAGACCGAACGCGCCCGCTTGGGGCAATGGCAGGCCGTTGAGGCGGATTACCGGCAGAAGTACGCCGAAGGGCTGGTGCCGCTGGAACAACAACTGCATGAGCTGCGCATGAAGCTGGTGCTGTGTTTCGATCATGCGTACAAGAACATGGGGCTGTCCAAGTCGGAACGCGAATTCGTGTCTGAACTGGTGGTGGAGTTTTCGGAAGAACTGCTGCAATTGGCCGCCAAGGGCGCGCTGCCGGCGGGCTGCGACACCGGCCGGCTCAAGACGCTTTATAAAAAACATGGCGGCTCTGACTACGACGCGGACGTGGCCGAAGAGACCGAAGATGCCAAGGTCGAGCTGGCCGATGCGCTAGGCCTGGATCCGGACGCCGATCCGGCCGCCTGGTCGCCGGCGCAACTGCTGCTGCGCATCCAGGACCAATACGAAGACGACGAGGCCGAGGAACTCCTGGCGTTGGCGCGCCTGGCCACCCGGACCACCACGCCGAACGCGGTGGCATGGCAAGCGCTGCAAGACGCCGAGCGCGAGCGCGCCAGCCAGGCCGCACGGAATCCGGACCTTCAGGCCGATGTGGACACCGCCGGCGACATCGACGATGCGCGCCTGCCGCAGCTCAACGCCATCCTGCAAGCCCAGCTGGACGAAGTGCTGCACCAGTCCACGTATGCGGAAGCGGGTTTCAAGCTGCGCTACGACCTGGATCCCTTCGCCTCGTTCGATCCGGAAACGGTGATAGAGGACCTGGACGCCGATATCGTCGACATCAAGGAATACATCAGCGAACTCGAACACGAGGTCATGCAGTTTTCGGACCAGGGGGCGCTCAAGTCATGGCTCAAGGCGATGAAGCGTGAAGTCGAGGCCATCGAGCGCCGGGAAGGCCGGGCGGGCCGCGACTGAAGCTGCCGGGCGCCGAGCCACCGGCACCACGCGCATGACGGGCGCCGCCGGCTTGGCGGCGTCGGCGCGTGGCCGGATCATCATCGGGAAGAAGCGCCACAGGTATAGCCCAAGGGCCAGCACCCAAGCCGTGGT
>Ga0307412_10001173_pt1 | contig 14971 bp, 21 predicted proteins | sample DK1Cmetagenome_3_FD_203823 | JGI IMG/M metagenome (GOLD analysis project Ga0307412, IMG submission 203823) | Maize rhizosphere microbial communities from greenhouse at UC Davis, California, United States - DK15-C-1 | ecosystem: Host-associated > Plants > Roots > Rhizosphere > Soil | place: USA...
CATGGCAAAGCTCGGTGGCGCCGTCCTGTCCTCGATCACGGATACCATCACGCCGGCCATCGCCGCACAGTTTCGAGGCTCCAGCTTCTTCAAGGCATGGGGCGCCCAACTGGACGGACTGCGCAAAGGGCGCCCGAAAGGAGAGACCGCAGAAATCTCCTACCTGCTCGGGGAAGGCTTCGACGGGATCATCGGTCATATCGTTTCCCCGAATGCCGCGGTGGACGGCCCTGTCGGCCGGGTCGCTGGCCTTCAGGAGAAGTTCTTTCGCTGGAATGGCCTGTCATGGTGGACAGACGTTCAACGCGCCTCGGCCGGTCGCATGATCGCCGCAGAAATGGGCATTCGAGCAAAGACGGCGTTTAAGGATTTGCCCGACAATTACCGGCATGTGCTTGAACTTCACAGCATTGATGAAGCCAAATGGGAGACCATCCGCAAGGCAGAGTTTCGCGAGGACGGTGGAAACGTCTATGTGACGCCAGATCGCATAAGGGATTTGCCGGATGAGGATATTGCTTCGCTCGTATCCTCTCGCCTCGAAGGCAAGACCGACGAGCAGAAGGCGGCAATCGTCGCTCGCGCGCGCCGCGATCTGGAATTGAACGTTCTGAGCTTCTTCGCGGATGAAACCAGTTACGGCGTTGTCGAGGTTGACGCTAGGACGCGCCGCACTATGACGCAGGGCTTACGCCCCGGCACGGTCGCAGGCGAGGCGATCCGCTTCGTTGGTCAGTTCAAGGGCTTCCCGATGGCGTTTACGCAGCGTGTTGGCGGTCGGGCGCTCTATGGGCAGCGCAAGAGTGCTGGCATATTGGAGAAGTCGGCACACATCGGAACGCTGATCGCCGGCATGACCATGGCAGGCTATGCGTCCGCGACACTGAAGGATTTATCAAAGGGCTATTGGCCTCCGCGTAATCCACTCGACCCGAAGACATGGGCGGCTGCGTTCGTCCAAGGCGGGGCGGCGGGGATCTATGGGGACTTTCTATTTTCGAAGGTCAATCGCTTCGGTGGTGGCCCGACTGAAACTGCGGTAGGCCCTGCTGCTGGTGCGATCGCAGATCTTCTTGTTCTTGGCCTTAAGGCGCGGGACGCAAGTCTGAGTTCGGAGGAAGAGGCAAAGCTCGCTGATTTTCTGAACTACGGCACGCAGAACACGCCATTCCTGAACCTGTTCTACACCCGGCCGGCTGTCGATTATCTGTTTCTCAACTCTCTGAGAGAATCCGCCACGCCTGGATATACCAAAAAGAACCAAGCGCGGCGCAAGTCCACATACGGGCAAACGAGCATCATGCCGCAACATCTGAAGACGTTCGGCCATTAGAAGATATCGCCGGTTCCGTATCCGTCGCTGACAAGGATTTCGACTAAACCCCACGCGACGGCGATAGCGGTAAAGGTTCCGGCATAGACCCACAGAACACTGTCTAGCCGGAATTTCTCTTGCCGCGACATGGCACAAGCGAAAACCGCCGCAGCGATGACGGCAGATGCAACAGCGACAGTCAACCAAGTGATAGCTTTCAGCGGCAAGCGCCTTTCAGCTTGGCAATCTCGGCCTTGTGATCCTGACCGTTCATCGAACCAACCGGAAGCCCTATCAGAAAGACGCCGAGCGCATCATTCTTGGCCGCGCGTTTTTGATCTTCCGTGAGACTGGCAAGGCGGGTGCGATCTGCAGTCGTGCAAGGTTTGCCGGAATATGCGGCGGGCTTGATTTTGTCCGGATGAGTGGCGCAGCCAGATACGAAAATGGCAATGGCCGCAGCCTTGCCGATGGAATGAACGGAGAATAGATTCAGGGTAGCCATTCGAGCCTCCTAGCGGTTCGTTTAGGTTAGGGCGTGTCGCTGGGCTGGTATCTCGGCGGCACGTCCGCGAATCCTAATCCCTACAACCTTTTGAAGCAAGACCCTGCCGTGAGCGGGGCTTTTTCTGTTGGGGCTCATCTACATGACAGACGTAACCAAACGCGTCCCATCCGGGGCGGCAGGCGGAGCAACGCTGCGCGTCGTTGGATCAATCACCGAATCAACGACTGTCCGCGTGCCAGAAGATGTCATCGGCCTTGGCCCCTTCCTTTTGCTTGAGGGGGATTTCTCCGGGGCTCTCGCCTTCGAAGACATCAATGACGAAACCGATGTCGATGGGTATTTGAAACTGCAAGGAACCTGGTGAATGGTCGAGACCAATGCAAAATTGAGCGATATAACGTCGGTATCTTCCCTCACTGGCGATGAGTCGATCTATGTCGTGCAGGGCGGTAACAGTAGGAAGGCGACCTTCCAGGATGTACGAGATGTAATAGGAAGCCGAACCCCGCTCAAGAAGTATGAAGCTGTAGGGGATGGCAGCACGGATGACACGGCGGCCATCAATCTTGCCCTAGCGGCCGGTGTACGATTGACAGGAGAAGGGCTAACCTACGGCGTTACCGGGAAAATCAGCCTGCCGGCTGGCGCAAACCTGTGGGATGCGACCTTCAAGCAGCTTGCCCCAGGCGCCTCTCTGTCGGTCATCACTCTTGAAGGCGACACGGTCGCCGGCCTCGATCTCCGGCGCGTCAAGGTTGACCGGAACGGCGACGGCACGAACGGCGGCTTGCTGAACGGCTCGGGCACGAACGGCGCTCTTAACTCTGCCTTTGGCATGGTTTTCGACGCCTGCTCATCCTGCCACTTCGAAGATCTTGAAGTCTACGGCGATGACAGCGGGACCGGGATTCTCTTCCGTCAGATCGGTGAAACGTCTCGGATCATCCGCCCATATGTCCATGACATGGATTGGGCGCGAACTGCGGCAACAGACGATCAGGTTCAAGGCATGTGGTTTGACCAGTGCACGCGGCTTGAGGTTATGGCGCCAAGGGTCATCAATCTTAGGGGCACGCTCAATGGCGTTGCCAGCCGCCGCTTTACGCGCGGTATCGCGACCGGGGCGAACGATTCCACTCGGTTCATTGCCCCTTATATTGAAACGGTTGATCAGGGGTTTGACATCACCGGTTCGACCGGCGGGCCAAACGAAGACGTTCGCCTCATCGCCGCAGTCGTCAAGGATTGCTATGTCTGGGGCATTAAGCTGGCGAATACCGCTCGGCGTTGTGTCATCTCCGAATGCGTTGCCGTAGATTGCGGCGGTGCTGGCTTCGTCGTCAGCGGTAATGCCGCCCTCGCACTAGCCATCACATCGGATCGCAACACCTTCCATCTCTGCACTGCGATTTCGACCGGCTCGAATGGTCAGACGGTTTACCCCACTATCGCCGGCTTCCTTGTCATCAGCGATGGAACGGAGGTAGGGACGGGCGCCCGCACGAAGTTCGTTCGTTGCCGCGCAATTGATGAACAGGCTGTTCCAACGATGGCATATGGCTTTGCCAGCTCGGCCGTTGCTGGAAGCTATCAGGCTACAGGCGAAGACAATGAGAGCATCGGGCATACCGTCGCCGCCACGAACGGGTTTATCTTCCGTATCGGCGTTGTCGGAACCGTCGATGAGACCTCGAATAGTCCGGTAGGCGACATTATCGAGCGCAGCACAGGCGGCGCGGATGGCGATTGGGTGAAATTCGCTGATGGCAGCATGATCGCCAGGCACACGATTGATATCTCTGCCACTGCTATGACGACTGCTCGCGGTTCATCGTTTGGCGTTGCAGCGGCCATCACATGGACATTCCCCGGAACCTTTACCGGAACGCCGAAGGTCAGTGCGACCTTCCGCCGCAATGATATCACCACGCCTGGTTCAGCGAACGTTATGACCGTTGGCACAACGTCAGCGACGTTGAATGTGATCTCTGCTGCATCGATCGGCGCCGGCAACGCCAAGTTCCTCGATGTCGTGGCGAATGGGCGCTGGTATTAAAGCACGCCAACCATCTTGAGCATTCCGCGGGCGGCATCCACGTCTATGCTGACCTGTTGCCCGCGCTTCGTCACTGCCGGCATGACGTTCAAATACCAGGATTGATGGCCGTGGCAGACAGCATCGACCATCGGAAAGCGGTGGCCGAGATTGGCCGGGGTCATCATTATCCGCACATGGTTGCCGTCCTCGGGCTCAAAAACGATGTTGTGAAACGCTGACCCGACAGAGCCGACGATAAGCGAGCAGCGAGCGAACAGGGCGATTTGATCGGGGATTGACAGGGTTTCGGGCCGGATGGCTTCAAAACCATTGGCAACAAACTCAGCCTCTAGCACGTCCTCACCATGGAAGGTGTGGATACCATTCGCAACGCCAGCGCGGGAAATGAACACGGGCCGATCAAAGCGCCGATCGCTCATGACGACACGGCTGGAGATCTCCCGGTGAACCTCGGGAAGCACCCGGCTGATATTGAATACGTGGTTGATGCTCGGGGAGACCACGCGAACACGGCGGTAAAGCGTCGGGGCTGTGGGATAGAGGGCATTGCGAACGCCAAGCGGCTCAAAGAACTGGCTGGCAAAGGACGCCTGCGGTGTCGAGTTGGTGAACAGCGCGATTTCTTCTCGCAGGTCCACATCGCCGGATAGGACGGCCCACATGCGGGCAAGCCCTTCCAAGAGGAAATGACCGAAATGCATGGTGCTGTTGCCAAGCAGAACGACGGGGCGTTCCTCAATCAATAGCTCGGCCGGGATAACCGCCTTGGAAGGGTAAATCCCCTCGATCTTGTTTTTGAACACGTCGCTCTGCTTCACGAAAACCATAGCGTCATCGAAATGGATTCGCCGGCTCTCGGGAACAATCGACCCATCCAGCCGGTAAAGCGCGTTCGCTGAGGGCAGATAGACCAGATCCTCATATCCCGTGATCCCCGGCGTGCCTTCGGACACAGAAAAGACCGGTGGCCCGACACGCGGAAAGCCTATGAAATTGCTCCGCTCGTAAAACTTATGCTGCAGCATCGATGGCCTCGCGGGAAAATTGTCTCCCTCATAGCCAGAAATAAATCAAAGGACAACCAAATGGACCGTAATTTCAGGCGGGCGCTTCAACTTGTCTTGAAACATGAGGGCTCGTGGTCGGATCATCCGAAAGACCCGGGCGGCGCGACGATGAAGGGTGTGACCCTTTCGAACTTCCGCAAATTTGTGAAGCCTGGTGGGACGAAAGACGATCTACGCAAGATCACCGACGATCAGATTGCGACGGTATATCGCCGCTACTACTGGGACCGCGTTGCCGGCGCCGAGCTGCCCGATGGCGTTGATTATGCCGTCTTTGACTTCGCCGTCAACAGCGGGCCGGATCGAGCCGCCAAATACCTGCAGGCTCTCGTAGGCGTTCCGGAAGACGGGAAGATCGGCCCTTCCACGCTCAAGGCGGTTCGCGGGCGCATGCATGCGGGTATCATCAACCAATACTCAGACAAGCGTCTGGCCTTCCTCAAGGGGCTGAAGACGTGGCCAACGTTCGGCAAGGGATGGGCGGCTCGGGTGAAGGCTACCAGGATCGATGCTCTCGACATGGCGACCCGTCCAACGCCTGAAAAGCCCACCGTCATCGAAAAGAAGGTGATCGAGGAAAAGCCCGTGGTCCCCGTCGCGGTCGATACACAGGTGAAGGAAAAAACCAACCAGTCCGGATGGCTGATTGGCATCCTCGGATCGATCGGCACGGCATTGACCGGCCTATTCGGGCAGGACTGGCAGACGGTTGTAGCGGTTGGCGGGGTGGCGGTTGTCGCCCTCGTGCTGCTCATCCTTCTGCGCCGGCAGATCATCGCTGCGGTCAAGGACATCCGTGGGGCGGTGGAATCATGATCAGCAAGATCTCTGCCATCGTCGGCGGCGTCGGCGGGCTCATCCTGGCCTTCGTCATCTTCCAGCTCATGAATACGCTCTGGCTGCTTCCTGCGGCCCGTAACGAGGGGCGAAGCCGGCTGATAGCCGAACAGGCCGTGCAATCCCAGAAAGAAGAACTCGAAAGGAAGGGCGACGATGCGAAGCTTCAGCGTATGTCTGATTTTGATTTGTGTGTTGCCTATCTTGGCGGGGTGCCAGAGTGCGACAGTCTCAGGCTGCAGTCCATTCCATAAGAGTAATTTATCGCCGGCCGGCACGGTAGCGCTGCTTCAGGCAGATCGTCCCGGCGCCGAACGAGTGATCAGCAACGACCGTGCGGGCGCGCGGAAGGGCTGTTGGTAAATCAGAAGCGGCCTGACGCGAAGTTGCGAGCAACGCGCCAGACCTACCGAAACGCGACATAGGGACCGCGCCGGCTGACACAAGGATATCAGTCGAGACGTTTCCGCGTCGTTAAGAAGTAGCGCAGGCATAGGGGCTAACGGGGAATGGCTAATGGAGACGATGCGATGCAAATACCGAAGCCGAGACTCGGCCCATTTGAGATCAACCTCAACACGATTATCCAGGTCACCACCCTCGTCGTGATGGCCTGTGGTGGCGTGGCGCTGTGGGTCAATCGATCTCGTGATGTGGACGAGCTCCAATCGTGGAAAATCTCCTCGACGGCACAAACCGAAGTTTTGGAGGCCCGCGTCGATAAAGTCGAAGCGCAGGTCAATAACCACGAATTTCGCATCAACATGGGCGAGCAGCTAAACGCCAGCACGGTCAATTCTATCAAAGAAGTGCAATCGACGCTCAATCAGCAGTCGGGCGATCTCCAAGTTCTGAAAGAGATATTACAGCGGATCGAAGCGGCACAGAAGGGAACAAACTGAATGTTGAGCATCAGCTTGGGCGTATCGTCTGCCGCCCTTTCAAGAGGTGGAGCCCGCGCAATTGACAGGCTCGCAACCCGCATCCTTGGTCCCGGCCACAGCACTGGCGGCGCTCCGCTGACCGGAGACGGCACGCAAAAGACCTATTCCGCTACGTTCGTCAATGAGAGCGGCGCCGACATCGATAGCATGGCAATCGTCCTGCAGGGCTGGATGCTGACGACGACGGGCACAGCCGCTACCGGAAACACCTTTGCCGTAACCGGGAATATTGAATACCCGATCGCCGGCACGACAACCGACATTGGAACGGTTACGGTTCCTGACGGGGCGCACATCAGAGGCGGCGACCTAACGCCGGCTACCACCATTCCGGCCGGCGCGAGCTTCAAAGTCAATCTATTCTCGACCGTCCCGAACGGGCAAAAATATATCGTCAACCTCGGGTTTGCTGGAATTGTCACGAAGAAGAAGAAATCCCTGCTGCGCAAGGAGGCTATCTACGCCATAGGGGATAGCATCATGACCAACAACGGCGCCGCAGCCTATGCCGCCGCTGCTGGCAGGTGTCCGTGCTATCACATGTCGATCAGCGGCACGACAGCACAAGCCTATGGCGCGTCATCGTCTGCGAACTTCGCGAGACAGGTAGCCCTTGCCGAGGCCCTTGGCATCACGCGGTTTGTCTCGGACTTCGGAACCAACGATTTCGGCGCGTCTACCACCCTCGCGAATCTTCAAACCTATCTCCTGGCTATGAAGTCGAGGGCCAACGATGCTGGCATTTTGTTCAGCCAGACGACAATGCTTCCCCGTGTCACCAAGCTCGCTAATATAACGGCCTCTTCGGTGACATCATCTGGCACGGTCATGACGGTAACCGTCCCCGATGCCACTAAATTTGTCGTCGGCAAGTCATATCTGATCGCTGGCTCCACCCAGACGGAATACAATCAGGTTGTTGTCCTGAAGACCCGCAACACTGGCAACAACACGCTGACGTTCAACTTTCCCGGCTCGGCTACTACCCCGGCAACTGGGACGATCACCCTGACTTCGCACAAATACAGCAACACCGTAGAGTTTCAGGTCGGCTTCTCGGCCAAATTCCAGTTCAACAACTCCTGTGATCGGGCTCTGTTCAATGCCTGGGTCCGTGGCGGCGCCTTTGACGATTTCATAGAATGGGCTGACGCTTGCGAACCATCGCGAGACAGCGGCCGGTGGTTGGTCGGCGGCGAAAGCGCGATGATTACCGATGTTCAGCCCGCGTCCGTCGTGACAGGCTCGCCACTGACGGCAACGCGGTTCCAAACCAACTATGCAGCCGGGAGCGGCACGATGGCTAACGGCGGGGCTCAGTTCACCTCTGGGGCGAACCTTGGGCAGTATCGAACCGCGAGCAATAACACGGCTGGGGACTACACCTCGGGATCTGCCTTCGGAAACGTTCCGACAGTTGGCAACACGATCGATATGATCCCAGGCAATTGCACGGCCACAGACGACGGGACGCATCCACGGGTGGCGCAAGGGAGCAAGGGCGGCCAAGCGCTCATCGATGCGCCGACAGTCGCCAAGTTCACAGAATGGCTTGCGGCATAGCACTGGCAAGCGAATGTGTGGGAGCACTGTGGGTGTAGAACCCGCAGGTTCCTGAGACGTTCACGGTGAGGCTGAACGAGAAAGACCGAATTCCTCGGGTTTTGCGTCCGTGGAGTTCGGTTTGGGACCAGAGGGTTCCGTACTGGGAGTTCTGAAGAACTCCGGCTCCGTCAAGGCGTCTTTGTAATGTGTCTGGTGGGTGAGATAAACGCCGCACCTTTCACAATGGATGTCTTGCCAGTGCGTGAAGACGGTGTATGGCGAACGCTTCAACTCGCCCGCTTTAGGCTTATGCCCGACGATGCGGCAAATGATGCGGTTGAACCAACCCGGTATGCCCATCAATCTCTCCTTTTCCCTTCATAGCACGAGGGAACGCAATAAAAACAAACGGCCCCCAAACCTGAAATCCAGTTTGGGGAAAATTGCGAAAAGCGAAGTCATTTCAAAGCAGGGAAAGTTGAATGGTGCCCCCACCAGAAGTGCGGGGATTGGCCAATTTCAATGGCTTAAAGCCCCCAAACCTTCAATACTGCCCCGCTGGTATTCCTCACGATTTTTTCTCTTCCCCCAAACCGATCTGGCCGGCAATCTTGCGGGATGAGCTGATGCCGAGCCGAACACGGTCGGCTCCCTTCGTGTAGACTTCGGCCTGTTTCGAACTGGCCCATCCGAACTGCGCCATCAGTTCGTGCGCTGTCGCTCCGGCATTTGCCGATAGGGTCGCAGACAGCTTCCGGACGCCGTGAGCGTTCTTCTCCACCCCAGCCTTACAACTGCAGTCATGGAACCAATTGCCGAACCCTGCGTCGGTGAATGGCTTCCTGTGCGATGTCACCACGAGATGCAGGCCACCCGTCTTGGTGGCCGCGATCACGTCAAGCACGTACTGCGGCAATTCCACGGTGATCATCGCGCCCGTCTTTCTCGTTTTGATCGAAAGAACATTGCCGCGGATATGCTGTTTCCCGATATGGACAATGTCGCTCCGGCGCAGGCCAGTATGCAGGAGAAGCTCGAAAGCCAGCCGCTGCATGGTGCCTATCTCCCACTTCTCCCTGAATGCGATCGCATCAGCCTCGGTCCAAAGCGGGAATCCCGTCGTTTTCGTTTTCAGCTTTTGCACGCCTACTGTTGGGTTCTCTATGACGTGCTCATTCACCAGCGCCCACGCATAGAGCCCGCTGAGAGCCTTCAGAAGGTTATTGGCCTGCGATGGCGTCTTTCTTCGGGCTTCCATGCTGTTGCGCACGTTGGCGCTCTTGATGGCCGTGAAATCGATATGGCCTATCGCCGGGAGAATGTTGGTGAAGATGTTGTCACGCTGGCGCCTGGTGGCGCGGGAAAGCGATGACCAAGCGGAGCTTTCCTTGTAACGGTCGAGAAGCCATCGAACCGACTTCGACGGGGCCTTGTCAATTTTGGCCTTGACGGGTTGACCGCTCAAACAAGCGGCATATGCCTCTTCGAACTGCTCGGAGTCTGGATCGTCGGGAAGACGAGTGCGCGGCCCCTTATCCCTGCGAAAATAGAAAAGGACCTTGTTGAAACGGGTCCTTGTCTTCGTCACATATTTTGGGAGTTTGCGCGGCATGTCTTCCATCAGAAGGCAAAATCCTTTGGCAGGGCAATAGGCTCGCCGCTGTTGATAATGGGGATATCGGGGGAAACCCGGATGATTTTCCCGTTGACTTCGATCTCGACGCGCACGCCTTGCTCTTTTGCAATCATCGCCATGCGCTTCAAGTCGGACTGTTTGACGAGTGCTGATGCCGTCATGCCGACACATCTCCACTTTCCAAATGCGACCACTCCTGAAGCATCGCGAGGGCCAGGTTCATTCCCCACCTCCTGAATTGCAAGGGGCGGGTCCGGCCTCAGCACAGCCGTAGAGATGTCCATTGCTCTTTCCGCACAGTCTGCAGATGACAAAGATCATGCTGCGTCTCCTTGCTCGGGAGAGGCGGGGAGAGCGTCACGCCATTTACTAACCTTAGCCCAGTCAATCCGCTCAGGAGCGTCCGTTACCCTTCCGAGGCTCGTAGTAACCTCGACAAGTTCGCGGCCTCTTGCGGCGAGGGGAACGTCATACCTGCCTTGGCATTTGCAATTCTGCCAATCATGCTGCATCGGACCACTCCACGTAAAAACCGAACATCGGGATGGGAAAGACGTACAGGCGGCGCTTTGTGCGGTCGTAGAAGGCCCCGACCCACAGGTCATACCAAGCGAAAATGGGCTTGATCCTCATGGCGCAACCCCTTCGCGGGTGCGACGGTCTGCGATAATCGCTTCCGCAAGACGCTGCCTGATGACTTTGAACGCATCGGTTTCTGGATCACTTGGCCCAAGCCAGCTATCCCCATACCAATCAACGGCCGCTTTATGCGCAACATAGAGCACGTCTTCGGGAATTTCCGACTCCCGCGAAAGGTCTGCGGACCCTTCCGTCTCCCCCTTTACCGGGGCAGAGGATTCGAGAGCAGAGCGGATGATGTTGATCGTGTCCTCATCTTCTTCCCCGAGATCAGATGCCGCAAAGCCCTGATTATCAAGGATGTCGAGGAGGTATTGGCAATTAAGCCGCCAATGGTGGTCTCTGACTTCGATGTGAGGGGGGGATTCGAACAGAGCCTCAACCGCTCGATACGCATCTTCTTGACCGCGCATCTCGTCCTCACTCGCGCCGGTCGGCAGGTCGGCTATTGCCTGAAGTGCATCTTTAGCGGATAGGACGCTAGCCTTGACCGCCGCCTTTCCGAACGACTCATAGGCGATGGCATTCTGCTCCCTCCCTGCGTCACGCTCCTCCTTTGCCCGCTTGAGATGCCACAAATAATCTCGGAAGGTGGTGTAGAAAAGAACCCACTCGTTTGTGTCTTTCAGGCGGTTTCCTTTTTCATCGCGCCATGTGCCGTGGTTCATCGCTCCGCGAATGCCCTCGACAATTGCCATAATCTCTGATCCGGCGAACTCCAGCGCCTTTACTACCGGCACCTGTACTGGCGGGCGTGCGGGGGCAGCGTTGTACGCGTTCACGATTTTTTCGAGACGTTCTCGGTTGATCTTATGCGGGTAAAGGATCGGATCGGCATCGTTGTCGCCATCGATCTCAATGCCGTACCAACCGTGATCGATGTCCTCGAATACCCGCCACCTGCCCACAGGCTCATGTACCGGCGGGCGCAGATAGACAGAATATGTGCCATCCGGCAGCCAGTTGCAGGAAATAACACGGGGCATTTCGTTCTCTCGCCCAGATACACCCCTTGCAAATTCGATCTGCGCCACCGGCTCCGCATGTACAGAGAGGGCGGCGGAAAGCAGGCGAGCGACTTCCTTCGACGCTTCCGCCCCCATCCTTGTTGACCAGTATTCGGCCGGCCCGTCGTAGCCAAGAATTGCACCTGCGTTCAAATCGCGGATGAGGCGGTTGATCCTGTCAATGATTGGCGTCTCGCACGCCTCGTTCTTGGTGTCGGTCATTGCTGAAACCTCGTTGAAAAGCCGCGGCTCTTGATTTTTGCTTTGGAAGCGGGGAATGTTCCCTCGTGCTTCATCTTCACGCGCCTGACTTTTGAGATGATGCGCTGATCGTCCGATGTCTTGGCGCCAACGCCGCGATGGCAGGGGACGCAAAGTACCTGCACATTGGAGAGCGAGGAGTCCCGGCTGATGAAGTAGGGGATGACGTGATCGTATTCGCCCTCACCAGCCTTCAATTTCATGCCGCATGACTCGCACTTGCCGGCACATCGGGCGAAGGCTTCAACGCGTGTCTTTTTGGAGAACTCGACGCGATCGCCCATTATTGCACCAACCTCGCAGCCAGCACTTTGAGCTTCCCGGCGATCAGGAGCAAAGCATTCGGCCCACGTTTCCAGTCTTCGGACTCGCGGAAGTCATTGACCTTCGCGTCCGCTTCTGCCTTGGCGCGGATCTCGCGTCGAAGCTTCGATGTCATGTCGTCGCGTTTCTGCAGGTACGCCAACGTGGTTGCCCTCATCTGTGGATGTCTTTGGAGGCGGTCTTGAACGGTCATGCTGCTGCCCTTCCAAATTTGAGATCGTCTGGATTGGTGAGGATCACGCCTTGCTCTGAATAGTGGCGATGAACCGTGTCGAGATATGCCGTCTTCTGCCGTGTCGTCATGATTCTCGTTACCCCGAAGTCGAAAGGCTCTTTCATCAGCTTCAGCTTGAACTCGTAGGGGAGAGGCTTGACGATCGCGTCATAGGAGGCGCGGAAAGCGTCATTCTCAGCACGCAGGATCGGAACGCCGAAAGCCAGCTTGCAGTAACCGCGCACGTCCTCTGGGGTCTCCCCGCCGACTTGTGCGGCGATCTCAACCATCCACTGGCGCTGGAGACGGTTCTGGTGGGTCGTGCGGTGCTTCCCGTCCGTCAGGGTGGCGGTGAAGGGCAACGGGCGCCCTTCGATGAAACGGACGAGCATTTGCCTCGCCTGCTCGGTTTCGATGATGCGATTGTTTGTTGCCATCAGAAGGGGATCTCCCCATCTTCAGTCACGTCACCGTAGGAATTCCGCTGGCTGGGCTCGCGCTTGATCTCTTCCCGACGTTCTTCCTTCGGCTTGAAGGCGAGGGATTGAAACTTTCCCTTGGCGCCGTCCTTCGTCCATGCCGACACCCAATATTCAACGCCACCGATGATCGCCGTTCCGGTCGCGTTCGGGTGGGTGTCCTTCTCGCGCTTGTCGTTCTTGAACAGCGTTCCCGACATGTCTTTCTTTTCGTAGGCCATGCTATGCTGCCTCCTTCTGGAGCTTTGGAAGGAATGCGGCACGATTGCGAACGCTATCCCAAGGGTCTGCGGTGAATTTTTTGAATTTGAGCTTGCCCTGATACTCTGTCGCTTCGCAGGGAACCCATGTGTTCCCGAGGTCGTACAGGTATCTTCCAACGCCCCAGCTAACCGCTGCTCGCTTCAGGGCCGACGAAAACGCGCCCTTCTCGGCTTCTACGTCAGTGTCTCCAGCTCCATCAGACTTCCATACCCATTGACCGTTGATGAAGAGGCCGATCTTGCATCCAAGCCGATCTTTGCCAGCCTCGAAGTGCTCGCTCTGCCAGAAGGCAGGGGTGCAGACCTGATCAAGACGTTCCATCACGTCGCGGGCATCGAGGTAGGCTAGGGCTAGAGCCGCATGGCCTTCGCCACGGGCCTTGGTGACCATCTGGGCCCGCCAGTGGATGGCGTCAGCCGGGAACGGGCGGTGAAGGTCGCGCAGGGCGTCAAGTGTTAATCCTTCGGTCATGCTGCGATTACCTCCCCAAAGGCGACCATCATCTTGCGGTGAATGGCGCGGGTGCGTTCGATATCGTCGCGGCAATAGGCGGCTATTTCCTTGTGCTTGCCGTCTGCGAACATCTGACCGATCATGGACCCGTCGATTTCGCCCTTGCCTGGCAGGCCGAGAGCGGCGCTCAGATTGTCCATGCTGATCGTGTCGCGGGCGCCTGCCCATGCGGTCATGGTGTCGAATACGTCGTTGCCCCATGGCTTCGGATCACGTGGCATCCATGCGGGCACTCGAATACCGAGAGCGATCGACCGTTGCCAGATAAAGCGGATATCGAAACCGGCGACGTTGTGGCCGACGATGACGGGAAAGCGGTTGCCGATGATTTCGCCGGCAATGTCGAAGAAGCCCTTGATCGTTTCCGCCTCGCTGGGGGCATTGAGCGGCCAAGAGATAGACGACGGCGCACCATCATCAAAAGCCAGACCGATGCAGCAGATATGGCCGAAGGCGGCGTTAAGGCCGGTCTTGGAAATGGCTTCCTCGACTGCTGCGGCCTTCTGCTCCTTCTCCCATGTCGCGATCGTGTCGGCCTTCTTCATCGCAGCCGGTGGCTTGACGTTGGCGGCGATACGGGCGCGAGCCTCTTCGGACTGCGCGGGTATCGTTTCCAAATCGAGGTAGCAAAACATTTCATATGCTCCTATTCGAGTGGTAGTATTTGATGGCTGCAGGAGTGACGCCGAATTTCTTGGCAATCGCGGCGTCTGGGATTGTCCCGATCAGTTCTGAAACCTCGATTCGGTCGGCCTGGCTCAATCTGTTGAACCGAACGGATTTCCCTTTATTGCTTCGCCCATGTAGAACCATGTCGTCTCGGTTCTCGGCCCTCGTTGCCCATCGAAGATGTTTCTTCGTGACGCATCCAAGATGGCCGTTTCCACAAGAATGAGCAGCTTCGTGGCTTGGATCTTCTGGCTCACCGTTTACCGAGGCACAGACGAGACGAGTGACGAGGTGTATCTTCCCGTCGATGCGGATCTGCCCATATCCATTAACTTTGGCATATGGCCACGCGAGACACTCATCCCCCTCGTAGGGCAAAACGGTTTCATTGTAGAATTTTTGGGCTTCCCCCCAAGGCGTAGAACCACCGAGAGCGTCCCCATGCTTCCACCAGCGGAGATAATGCTTGTTGCACATGCCGCGCTTCAGCGACTTGCCGGTGCAGCCATCGACAGAACAAGTCATGCTGCTTCCTTCCTTGGTGTGCTGTGAGCGAGCCGCCATTCTTCCTGGTAGGCCTTCAGCTCGTAGTGGTCGGCGTCGGCGTCACGTTCATCAGCCCGCTTTGAATTGCCTTCCCGGCGGTAATCGTCGGACATCTGGCGAGCGTGCAGCGCGGCGGCGCGGAGG
>Ga0307412_10001174_pt1 | contig 14969 bp, 12 predicted proteins | sample DK1Cmetagenome_3_FD_203823 | JGI IMG/M metagenome (GOLD analysis project Ga0307412, IMG submission 203823) | Maize rhizosphere microbial communities from greenhouse at UC Davis, California, United States - DK15-C-1 | ecosystem: Host-associated > Plants > Roots > Rhizosphere > Soil | place: USA...
CATTCTCCCAAATGACCTATCAAATAGGTTGATGTAACATGATGCCCATCAAAATCAGCATGAAAACTCCCTACGGACTTAGATGTAGAAATTTTCGGTAAATCTTTAACAGAAACTTCTGTTCTGTCTTTGTTTTTGTCCTGCGCGTGCAGTAAAGTAAGCGGTGCGAAACCTACAGTAAGTGTAAAAGCCAGTGCTTTGACGATCGTAATACTTTTTTTCATAATTTCTAATTATTTTATTAAATAAGTATCAATAAAACATCAAATGTTACAAAAAACACGCATTTCAATCAAATAAATCACATCAATTAAAACTATTTAATAATTAAACTTATTTCATTTAAAATATGTATTTAAAACTATAAATCAGTGAATTTAATTTAAATGTATAATAATGTAATTAAAAAAAATATCGGTTTTATCTAAATAAAAATCCCCAACAAACCAAAAATATTTGTTGAGGACTCGTATTTATACTGAATTAGGAATTTTAATCTAGAAAATATAATCCGTGCTTAAAAAGTTGGAATCATGTTCTCTTACAATTGTATTCAACAGATTCTTATTAGATTCCGTTAATTTTGCAGCGACCAAAGACCGGATGGAGAACGAACGAAGCGCATCAAAAACTGAAAGCGTTCCTTCTGCGCTGTCTTTTCTTCCTGTGAACGGGAAAACGTCCGGTCCACGTTGAGCCTGGCAATTGATATTCACACGGCTTACCAAATTCACAAAAGGATCAATTAATTTTGAAACCTCCAACGGATCTTCGCTAAAAATACTTACCTGCATTCCATGATCGGCATTTACCTGATAATCGATCGGTTCTTCAATATCTTCAAAAGGAACGACAGGAATTACAGGTCCGAATTGCTCTTCGTGATACAATTTCATGTCGCTATTGACAGGATAAACAACTGCCGGAAAAACAAAAGATTCTTCGTTATAACCTCCGTTTTCATTTAAAACTTTCGCTCCTTTTGCTAAAGCATCATCAATACATTCTTTCAAATAAGGAGGCTTATTGACTTCCGGAAGCGGTGTGATTTTCACATCTTTTTCCCAAGGTAATCCAGCTTTCAAAGCGGAAACAGCGGCAGTTAATTTTTGAGTAAATTCTTCTGCAACTTCTTTTTGTACGAAAATCAGTTTAAGCGCCGTACAACGTTGTCCATTAAACGAAAGTGCTCCTAAAATACATTCGCTTACCGCAACATCAAGGTTGGCATTTTTGGTAACGATCGCAGCATTTTTTGCATCTAAACTTAAAATTGCTCTTAAACGATTCACTTTCGGATGTAATTTTTTCAATCCGTTCGCTACTTTGCTTGAACCGATGAATGCCAAAACATTCACTTTTCCGCTTTCCATTATTGGGGTGATAATTTCTGAACCTTTTCCGTATAAAGTATTTACCGTTCCTTTTGGAAACGCTTCCTTAAAGGCATTTAATAAAGGATAATGCGCCAAAACCCCGTGCTTAGGAAGTTTAAACAAAATTGTATTTCCCATAATCAAGGCAGGGATCAATGTTGTGAAAATTTCATTTAAAGGATAATTGAATGGTCCCATACTTAAAACCACGCCCAACGGAGCTCTTCGAATTTGGGCAATCGTACCTTCCGCCTGTTGGAAACGTGAAGATTCGCGGTCCAGATCTTTTAAAGCATCAATCGTCTGATTGATATAATCTACCGTACGATCGAATTCTTTGGTAGAATCAGCCAATGTTTTCCCGATTTCCCACATCAATAATTTAATGACTAAATCCCGTTGTTCGATCATCAAATACACAAATTTCTGCATACACTTGATGCGACCTTCCACAGACATTGTCGGCCATTCTCCAAGTCCGTTGTTGTAGGCTTTGACAGAAGCTTCAAGAACTTCCATCGCTTCCTTCGGACTTATATTGGGAATGCTTCCCAACAATTTTCTCTCCAAACCGTTTTCCGTGCGAATGCAAACCGGTGAATAAATATTGGTGACATCTCCTTTCCATTCTACTAATTCTCCGTTTAAAAGATAGGTTCTCTGATGAATTTCGGGAACTTTATATTCTTCGGGAATTTCGTTTTCGCTTTTAAAAATTTTCTGAAATGGTGAAGTATTGAGTGAATCCATAAATCTTTTATTTTTTTAATAATTTTTAATGTAAATTTTTTGACAGAATAAAGTTATATGTAAAAAATGATTTTAAAAATAGCTGTTTAATAGATTTGTTCTATTTGAAAGGTTTTTGAATTAAAATTAATGTTGGACATTTTAAAAAAGAATAAATTTGTTAAAAATAAAATTCATGTTAAAATTAGTTTTCAGCACGCTGTTATTTTTCTCCGCATTGAGTTTCGCTCAAAATGCCAAAACGGAAAATACTGTTTTGATGGGAGGAAAACCTGTGCATACGTATGCAAAATTGCCTGCAGTCAATAAAGAGGCTCCAAAATTTACGCTTACAGACGTTACGATGAAAGATCAGACTCTTGATTCTTACAAAGGAAAATTTCTGATTCTGAATATCTTTCCGAGTGTAGATACGGGTGTTTGTTCGGCTTCTGTACGTCATTTCAATGAAGATGCAGCGAGTATTCCGAACTCTGTGGTTCTTTGTATTTCTAAGGATTTGCCTTTTGCGCAGAAAAGATTTTGTGGTGCAGAAGGTATTAAAAATGTTGTCATGCTTTCGGATTTCCGTTCTGATTTCGGGAAAACCTATGGTGTAGAAATCACAGATTCTGTGATGAAAGGTCTTTTGAGCAGAGCTGTTGTCGTGATTGATCCTTCAGGAAAAATTATTTACGAAGAGCAGGTTGCCGATATTTCGCACGAACCGAATTATGAAGCGGCGATTAAGGCTGTGAAAAATTAAGATTTTATTTGATATAAATTAAAAGCTCCGGCGATCTTCGATCGCCGGAGCTTTTTTAAAACCACCACTATACCTATTTTTTACTTTCAATAACAATAACACCATATTCCCCGGCTTTTCCGTAAAGTTTTTTAGCGCCTTCACTGGAAAGAACTTTGATACTTCTTACGTTTTCAGATTTTATTCTTTTCATTTTAGCCTGGGAAATCTTTTTATTATCAAGCATGATCAATGGCTGTGTAGATTCAATATCTTCTTTACTTGGCATTCCCAACCACATGGTTTTGTTGATCGTATTATTGATAACTTCTACTCCTTCTAATCCTTTTTTAAAGTCAACTTTTTTTACTTCTTCATTTTTTAATTCCTGGGCATTTGCAGTGGTTACAGCTCCTGTTGCTGCCAATAATCCCAATGCTATTTTACTCGTTACCGAAAAGCTTATATTCCGTCCTAATTGGTCTTCTCTAAATCTTCCACATACTTTTTCATCAGAATTAAAACTATTTAAAAGTTCGTCATCGGAAAAATCTGTAAAATCCTGAACGGTTTTAGAACAAACGGAACAAAATCTTCCTTTTTCGTCAAGTCTCATATTTTGCCAGTTTTCGTGACATGGTTTTGGTATTGTAAGTTTCATAACGTCGCTTTTATATATAGATGCGGGATTTGGGGAAAGGGTTGGAATGGGATATAAAAATTGTTGTATTTCAAATATTCTTTATGAATAAAATGACTTACAGAGATTGTATATCACTGGAAATAGGATTGTTTTGAGGGTGAAGTTTTGGATTATGGGAAACCGTATTGATTATAAGCTTTATATTATTTATATTTGTTAAAAGCCTGAAATTAATATAAGTAAAAGTTTTTTAGCTATAATAAATAAAAAATCCTACTATGAGCCACGATACAAAATTTGATTATGAAAAAGACATTAATACATCTGTTAATGAAGTTAAGAGTTTTCAATCAGAGAAAGTATTTAAGATAATTAATGATGAGAAAAAGATTGAAGTATTTTGTACAGTTGATAAAAACGAAAAAGATGATTTTTTTAAATGCAAAATATTTTTAGACAGTCCTGTTTTCGGACCAGATGAATTAAAAAATGATTTATTCGATCATAATAACTCTTTAATCTTATTGAAATTAGGGCAAATATTTACAATAGATTATGATTCAATAACGACTACAAGATCTTCTTTTAATGTTCCACAAATTTTTACCTTACATTTAAAAAAATTTCATTCAGGTTCAATTCAAAATTTTGACAATAAATTTCATAGATTAGTAATACCTATTGAAAAAGATCTTGACTTTGATATTTTTTCGCGAAAACTTTCAAAAATTGAATCAACATTTTCTCTAAATCTAATTGAAACAAAATTAGATGACTTTGATTATCACATTTTTAAATATTCGAATGATAACACAAAAGAATCTTTTTTTATAATTGAAGGACAAGAAAAACAATCTTTTTCTAACTTTAGAAAGTCTTGTGAATCAATAATTATTGCATTCGCTTTTTTAGCGGGTCCAGTTATTCAACATCAGAACTTTTATCAAACTTCTACTGTTTCCGATTTTAAAACCATTGAGAATATTTTTTTTGAAAGAAAATATCCTAATATTTTTTTCAAAAGACCTGTTATAAACCCTTTGGATTTCAAGAGATATTTAGAAAAAGAGAAAGAAGATTATGATAAATATAAAAATCTCTCTAATCCTTTTTCTTTTGATACTTTCTCTAACCTATGCAATATAATTAAAAATAATAGTGTCTATGCTAGAAGTTGTCAATTAGTAATTGAGGCTAACAATACTAAACAGTATTTATTAAAAGCTGGCATTTTATCTATTGCATTAGAAACTATAACTACATTAGTTTATGAGGAAAACAAAGAAAATGAAAAAATAAAACCAATTTCAAATAAAGAAACTGCAAAAAATATTAGACTTGATTTATTGAAAGAGCTCTCCAAATATAATGAAGAAATTTCTGAAGAAGCAATGAAAATTCTTACTTCAAAAATTAATGAAATTAATAGGCCCACAAATTCAAAAAAATTAGCATTCCCATTTGAACATTATGGTATTACACTAAACGAAGTTGAAAAAGAAATTTTAAATCATAGAAATAAATTTCTTCATGGAACTTCTCCTTTTGAAGAAATTCAATTAGAGGAAAAGGAAACTGAATTATTAATTATTATAAGTCATTTACTTTTTATGGTAAATAGTTTACTCTTAAAACATATTGGATATACAGGACATATAACACATTACCCATCAGTTGTAGAATATAGAAAAAAAATGCCTTTATCAGATAAATTATACAAAATCATATAAATAATAAAACCTGCCACACAGCAGGTTTTATTATTACAAATGAAAATACCTCGGATCCGGATATTTAAATTCAAAATCTAAATCTGAAATTAATGTTGAGGGCGATATAGTTCTGCCTTTGGTGATGCGATCTCCCGAATACGGCAGATCTTTCTGAGCATTGATTATCTCTTCTTTATTAGGATGAACGGGCGCCACTACATTATATATTTTGGATTGAGATTGGTTGTTCAGCATTTTTTCAACAACCGAACAAATATCTGCATAATGAATGTGGTTGACCAACAGATCCAAATCGGAAATATTATAATTCTTCAAAAGCCGCTGACCTCCCATTAATCCTGCCAATCTCAAAATATTAACCTGTGGAAATTTATTCTTTATAAAACTTTCACTTTCCACATCGTCTGCAGATCGATCGTCTTCTGTAAAATCTTTTTCGACTTCTGGATAAACTCCGGTAGAACTCATCAAAAATAACTGACCTTTGTAAGCTCCAAGAAAAGCCAACAAATTTTCCTGTCGGTCTTTCATTGAAATCTGAGCACCTCTGATTCCTGAAAACGGAACGGTAATAATCGCGGCATCCAATTGTGCTGCAACTTCCCATTCTTTCATCGTTCCGGATAAATGTTCATCCGGAAAGTCAACCAATGTCGTGTGATATCCTTTTGAAGTTAAATCTTCTATTTTAGATGGAGAGGTAGTTGTTGCGAAAATTTCGTATTGCCCGGATAATTTTTCCGCAATATGCGAGCCGAGCCAACCGCAACCGATGATTCCTAGTTTTTTCATGTTTAATTATTAGATTCTATTTAAAATTTCTATCATTTATGGTTTCAAGGATTTGTAGTTTTCATTTGGATCCTGGAAGTTCTGGAGAATTCTGTGGACCGTAAGCCTATCTTCATTCAAACTATAAACCATCGTATTGTGTTTAGTGATTAAAACTTTATGATAAATGGTATCTTCATATTTTTGGAAAACTACAAATCCATCTATGATAAGCTTGATGCATTGATCTAGTTTCAAATTAAAATCTTCCAATACCTTATCATTCCATTTATTCAAAAGATAATCTTCAATTTCATCCAAATCATCAAAAGATTGCTTACTAAATTGGATTTCCATTTCTATAATTTTCTAATCTTTTTTTAGATCTTTCCTTTACCTCTTCATAGGTATAAACACGCCCATTTTTTATATCTTCTTCCGATTTTTTCAAAGATTCTAAAATTTCTTCTTTAGTTTCATTTCGCCATTGCTTCACTTCTATTGTTTTTGAAATCACTAAAAGCTCTTCCGGCGTAAATCTTTTTTCTTTCAATTTTTTGAAAAATGTTGGTTTCTTAATTCCAGATTTTTCAATGATATAAGACATTTTGAAAGGAGAATTTTTCAAAATCTCATCAATGTTATTTTGAATCTCGATGAATTTTTCTATTTCAGCTATCATTATTTTATAATTTTAATATCATTATATGATACAAATGTAGTAAATAATGAATTATAGTTCAAAAATAAAACCTGCTTTTGTGCAGGTTTTATATATTTTAAATTTGATGAACAACTTTCAATTCTAATATTCATAGATGTCAATTAATTCTGTTTCAGAAATTTTTAAAGAGTCTAATTTTCTTTTAAATTCATTAAGTTTCAAATTTTTCAAAACATAGTTCTTCTCCGTGTTTAAAATCCAATAATCTTTAACATTTTCATCAGTAATTTCATATGTATTCAAACTATCATTTGGTCTTCCTCTCTTCAATCCTTGTCTTTCTGCAATAATAAACTCTTCATATGTATTTACTTTAATAACTTTTGCAGGAATTATAGCATCTTCATCGCTCCAACCATTTTCAGGGGCAATAAAGACTTCGTGTGCAGAATTTCTGTATAAATTGTATCCTCCTGTCAAACTTTTATTAAAATCTTGGATTCCCGGTCCACACATTAATCCAAAAGATATAAGAAATCTTGGATTTAGCAAAAAAGTAATGCTAATTAATGCGATTATAAAACCTGAAAAGAACAGGAATATTTTAAAAAACTTATTCATTTTGACACTGTAATTATTTAAGCATTGGAAAAATTTTCTTTCTAAAAATAAAAACTATTAATCCTGAAAAAATTAGAGCAAAAAAAGAAATAATAATTCCAATTAAGTGAGATCTCCTCGTTGGTTTTGTCTGAAATTTTACTTCTTGCACAACTTTCTTTTCAACCTTATCAATAACTTTTGGAGCGTAGAGTTTTATCCTTTTTTCTAAAATTGGATCATCAAAGCCATACTTTTTAGCAAGCTTGTAATCTTCCATTGCATCTTCCTTATCACCAAATAAATAAGAAGTATTTCCCAAATCAAATAATAGTTGAGCAACAATTTTATCCTTTGGTTTTACAAAAGAAATTCTTTCATTCAGTTGATAATAAAGTTCTTCTCGAAAAGCATACAGGTCTTTCCTTCCCATATTAGATTTAGGAAGTGTTTCTTTTCCAAAATCTTTTCCAATTAAAAACTGTGAAGTAATATTTTTTTCGCCCTTAATTTTAGCCTTTAAAATATTAATATGAATCCATTCTGAATTAAAATGTGAGCTAGGATTAATTTTCACCGATTTTTCAATCCATCGTAGAGCTTCTTCATTATTTCCAATTAATTCGTAAGCGGTTCCCATATTCGAAGCAGTAGAATATCTGTCAGGTTGTAATTTTTCAATTTTTTTATAAAGATCAATTGCCTCCTGATATTTCCCCTGAATAATCAGTATCAAACCTTTGTCAGATAAATATTCTATTTTTTTTGTTTCATTATAACCTGTTTCAAGTGATAATAAAATCTCATTCAATTCTTGATCTCCTCCAAAGTTGTGTCCGTATGGAATCCAACCGTCGTAATCTTCGTAAAGCGTTGTTCCGTCCTCTAATTTCAAAGTTTCACCATTTAAACAAGCAAATATTGGGATTGAAAATAAAAGACCAAATGTTAAGCTAAGAAAGTATTTCATCATATTTATGTGTTGAGTTTTCTTTAATTATTTTTAGGCTAAAAATAAAAAACTTTGTTATAAAATATATAACAAAGTCTTTTAATTATGATATCTTAATTATTTAAAATAAATCTTCATCCACAAAATTCGGCAACGTCACTTTAAGATTCGGTTCAATTTCCATTGCTCTTTTAATCGCGAAAACAGCCCCTTCATTTCTGGCCCAGCTACGTCTTGAAATTCCGTTGTTAACGTCCCAGAAAAGCATTGATTTTAATCTTCTGTCGGCATCATCGCTTCCGTCAAGCAGCATTCCGAAACCTCCGTTGATCACTTCTCCCCAGCCAACTCCGCCTCCATTATGAATCGAAACCCAGGTTGCCCCACGGAAACTGTCACCAATCACATTATGAATCGCCATATCTGCCGTAAATCTTGAGCCGTCATAAATGTTGGAAGTCTCTCTGTAAGGTGAATCTGTTCCCGAAACATCGTGATGATCTCTACCCAAGACTACAGGTCCGATTCCTCCATTTTTAATGGCTTTGTTGAAAGCTGCTGCAATTTTCATTCTTCCTTCTGCATCGGCGTATAAAATTCTGGCTTGTGAACCGACAACCAATTTATTTTCCTGCGCTCCTTTAATCCATTGAATATTATCCTTCATTTGTTGTTGGATTTCTTCAGGAGAATGTTGCTGAATTTCTTCTAAAACCTGACAGGCAATTTCATCTGTTTTCTGTAAATCTTCAGGTTTTCCGCTTGTACAAACCCAACGGAACGGTCCGAAACCGTAGTCAAAACACATCGGCCCCATAATATCCTGAACATAACTCGGGAATTTAAATTCTCTTCCCAACGTCGGATTGTCTGACATTACATCGGCTCCAGCTCTTGATGCTTCCAATAAAAAGGCGTTTCCGTAATCAAAGAAATACGTTCCTTTTTCTGTATGTTTATTGATGGCTGCAGCGTGTCTTCTCAATGTTTCCTGCACTTTTTCTTTGAATAATTCAGGGTTTTCTGCCATCATTTTGTTTGATTCCTCAAAACTTTGTCCGACGGGATAATATCCTCCCGCCCAAGGATTATGAAGTGAAGTTTGGTCTGAACCGATATCAATTCTTAAATTTTCCGAATCAAATTTTTCCCAAACCTCAACAATATTTCCCAAATAAGCCAAAGAAACAGTTTCCTTGTTTTCCTGGGCTTTTCTGACTCTTTCTACTAATTCATTAAGATTTTCATGAATTTCATTCACCCACTTCTGCTCATGACGGATTTTTGTAATCTTTGGATTCACCTCAGCACAAACAGTAACACAACCTGCAATATTTCCTGCTTTTGGCTGAGCTCCACTCATTCCACCTAAACCTGAAGTTACAAAAAGTCCACCTTTTGGTTCTTTATTAATTTTTCTGAAAGCGTTTAAAACAGTAATCGTAGTTCCGTGAACAATCCCTTGCGGACCAATGTACATGTAACTTCCCGCCGTCATCTGTCCGTATTGAGAAACACCCAACGCATTGAATTTTTCCCAATCATCCGGCTTAGAATAATTTGGAATAACCATTCCATTTGTCACAACGACTCTCGGGGCATCTTTATGAGAAGGAAATAATCCCATCGGATGCCCTGAGTACATCGTCAACGTCTGTTCGTCCGTCATTTCCGACAAATATTTCATCGTCAACAGATATTGGGCCCAGTTTGAGAAAACAGCACCATTTCCACCGTATGTGATCAATTCATGAGGATGCTGAGCGACTGCATAGTCCAAGTTATTCTGAATCATCAACATAATGGCTTTTGCCTGTTCAGATTTTCCGGGATAATCAGAAATTGGTCTCGCTTTCATCTCATAATCCGGACGAAAACGGTACATATAAATTCTTCCGTATTTTTCTAATTCTTCCTTAAATTCAGGCAACAATTCTGCATGAAACTGAGGTTCGAAGTAACGTAAAGCATTCTTTAAGGCTAATTTTTTTTCTTCTTCCGTTAAAATTTCTTTACGTTTTGGAGCATGATTGATATTGTTTTCGTATGGTTTGGATTGAGGCAATTGGCTTGGAATGCCCTGTTGTATTTGTTCTTGGAAAGTCATATTACTGTTTAAGGTTCAATGTTTAGAGTCTACTATCAATATTTGAGATTCAAAATTTTTGACGTTTTAAAGATATTCAAATTAGAAAATACAATGCAACTAAACGAGAAAAATTCGTAATGGAGGAAATTCCCCTCCTTTGGAGGGGTGGCGAAAATTCAAAGAATTTTTGACGGGGTGGTTACTATTTATAATGTTCAATAATAAAATCTTCTAAATCTTTCATTACTACAGAAGGATTATTTCTTATATTAAAATCTTTTATTCTAAAGACTTTCAGTCCTAAAGATTCTAAATATTCTTGTCTGGCGTCATCATAAAATTCTTTTTTATCATGACTCCAACCGTCAATTTCAATAACCAAACCCAAAGTCTTCACATAAAAATCTACAATATAATTTCCGATAATTCTTTGACGATCAAAATCAATATTATGAAATATTTTTGCACGAACCTGTTTCCAAAATAACACTTCACCGAGAATTCCAGCTTTGCGTTTACCACTTATCAATTTTCTTAAATTTGGATTATAAGGAAGGTTTTCCACGAAGTTCCTGCGGATGGGAACTCCGTTTATTTGAGTTAAAATTTTTATCATTTGTGTTGTTTTTTCTTTTGTCTGTTTTTTAACCACCCCGTCTTCTCCCTTTGGTCGAATCCACCCCTCCAGAGGAGGGGAATTTCGATACGGATAAATTCGAATGTTTAATTTTCAAATATATAAACTTCCGGAAATTTACTTTACCTGTAAAAACTCCGCCACAACAAGTTGTGGCGGAGTTTTTTTTTAATTTATAATTTAAAATTATTAATTATTATTCTTAACAAGAATCCATCCGGTGAATGATCTTCCGTCCGGAAGTGTGATCACATACCAATAACTTGATGTAGGAATAGCCCTGCCTTTTATAGTGCCATCCCAAACGATTTCTGTATTTGTGCTTTGCTCGAAAATTAATGACTGATAACGGTCAAAGACCTTCACATTAGACATTCTATTGCCGAAAACATGGAGATTTCTTACGATCCATTTGTCATTAAATCCGTCTCCGTTTGGTGTAATGGCATTTTTAATATCTAGAATAACGCCGTCTTGTTTTACGATACATTTTCCTTCCACATATTTTACGTAGAAAGTGTAGATTCCTGTTGCAAGATTGTAGAAAACATTGCTTGTCTGCCAAGTGATACCGTCTATTGAATAAACAATTGGCTGTGAACCCGTTGCATAAACCGTATATGTGTTTCCGTCAGCTACCAATTGCTGGATGACGGGAACGTCATAATATTTTATTTCAAAAGTATCTGTGTAAGAGCATCCGTTATCTGCTGTTACCGTAACGCTATAAGTTCCGATCTGATTGACTCCCGTAATCGTGTCTGTGGTTGAAATGACCTGTCCGGAAGGATTTGTCCAGACATAACTTACGATCGTATAATTTTCAACATGAAGTGTATAATCCAACGAACCGTCCGGACAAATATATTGTGTCGGAATATCAAAAATCGGCGTTGGTTTTAGTGTTAAATGAATCTCAACTTTTTCGGGGCAAAATCCAGGTGCGCTTACTTTTACATAAATAATATTTGAACCCGTACTTTGGTTATATGAATAAGTGGTAGGATTGGAAATTGCATTTGTTCCCGCATTCAGATCTGCCAATGTAGGATAATACGTGAAAATAACGCCTGTTCCTGTATAAATCTGCTGTTCAAACTGTGTTAAATCAACATTTTCTATACCGTCATTTCCTGTGTCACAAACATTATTAAGCTGGAATGGACCGGCATTGAGAAGCGTGACTTTGCTTCCAATCGTAAAATTAATCGTTGCAATATCATCACAACCCGGAATATTCTGAACTTTAACCCAAATCTGCGTCGGGAAGGGTTGCGCTGAATAATTTTGCGGATTTGGAATTGGATTTACTCCGTTTTGCGCATTTTGTTCTGTTAAATAAAAGGTAAAAGTATTCGCCGGATTCGGAATATCAACCATTAAATTGGTATAATTCAACAAATTAACTTCCTGACTTCCATCTAAATTTTCATCACAAACGATAATAGTCGAATTGATTGCTTTTGGCGGAAAATAGGTATTCAGCTGAATCGATGCCACAGAATAACAACCCGTCGTATTCGATTGAAATCTCGCCCAAACCTGCACGCTGGAAATGTTTGTCGTAACTGTAGTTCCGATTTGCGTGGCAGGAACTCCCGCATTGGCTTCCGCTGAAGTGTTGTAGTAAGAAATTGTCATATTAGACAACGGCTGCGTATTCTGTGAAGCCACAAACAACTGCGGAATCGCATCATTCAACTGGAATGTTTCACTTAAATTGAAATCTTCATCACATGTATCCAAAACAGCATTATTTAAAACAACCGGCGGTAAAAACGACATTTGAATATTGACCTGGGCCGCCGAAAAACATTCACTGTTATTAAATTTAACCTTAACATAAACTGTCGCATTTCCCGTTACCGAAAACTGAGTCGGATTGGTTATCGGACCTGAAAAAGTATGCGTCGCAGGATTGTAAGAACTGTAATATGTGAAAGTTACATTTGATACTGATCCGTTGTATATCTGAGGTTGAGCCTGTGTCAAATTATAAATTTCAACCCCGTCATTATTATTGTCACAAATATTGTTAAGCGAAATCGTAACCGGAGAATTAACCGCAGGTGTTGACGTTAAGGTTAAATTAATCGGATAAATCTGCTGACAATTGTAAGACGTGATTTTCACAAAAACCTGCTTCGTTCCTGTAACTGTCGTACTTGTAATCGGGTTTGTCCCGTTTTGTGCGTCTGCCTGAGTAAGATAGAATATTGTAGTTGCATTTTGGGTTCCGATGATTGCAGCCGAAAATTGAGCCAATGGCACATTTTCCGTATTATCATTATTAAAATCACAAATCGTGAAATTAGATTGAACCGTTACAGGATGAACCAAATGCACATTGATCGGTCTTACGGTATAACACTCATCTGTCTGCTCAAAACGCACGAAATACGTTTGTGTCACAAAGTTTCCGTCTGTTGTAATCGTCTGATTCGGGCTGATAGGATTGGTCCCTAAAGTTGCGCTCGGCGAATCTGCATAAAATTCAGTAACCGGCACTGTGGTTGGAGAAATCAGCATTCCCGCCGAAAGTGTTGTAAGATTTACGCTAATATCATCCGTTCCGTTAAAACAGATGTATTCATTTTTCTCATTAGCTTCAATTTTGGTAAAAGTTACATTCATATTCACCTCAACAACAGCAAAACATCCATTAGGAATCTGAACTCTTATGTAAATTATATACTGACCTTCTTTAATTGTCCCTACAACCAGTCCCGTTCCGGAATAGGCGTTTGCATACGTTTCATACGCTGTAAAAGTCGCGTCCGGTTGCGTCGAAATAAGCGGACCAATATTTAACGGAAAATCAAAAGGCTCCTGATTATCTGCATTAATATCGCAAACCGTGTAAGGAAATGTAATTGGCGAATTAACATTTGCCCCCGGTTTAAACTGGAAATTCACAGGTCCCAAAACATAAGTACAAGTCGCATCCTGAAGTCTTACCCAAATATTTGTGCTTGTTGTAATATTTGCGGTTGTCATAGGATTCGTATTATTTTGAGCATCCGATTGAGTTGCATGATAAGAAATTCCTGAGGTTCCCGCCGGGAAAAGTTCCGTATTCAACAACGAAAGATCATAATTCTGTTCTACTCCATCGTTATTCGTATCACAAAGTTCGACTGTATTTTTAAGCAGATTTTTGGTTAAAAAGTTAAGCGTTAAAACCGCCACTCTGAAACAGTTCGGAATACTTGGATTTTGAATTCTTACGTATAAAACCGTATTGGCAGTAAGTGTAAAAGACGTTGGTAACGAGTTTTGTCCGTTTTGTGCGTCCAGCAAAACTGAATGAAAACTAAAGTTAAAATTCGCTGGATTCTGAGAAGTAAGATTCGACTGAAAACTATTAAGATTGAGGTTAACAGGTGAATTTCCGCAAAAATCCTGAGTATAATTTTTTGCTACAGGATAAGTTGGATCAAACGTCACCGCAAAATTATCCGTTAAAATCAATTCGCTATTTCCGCAAATATTAAACTTAACATTAGCTGTATAAACTTCATTCTGTGTCGGACAAAGCGTCGCCTGAATGCCTGTAGCGAGGGTTTGTCCTGCCGCATTCGTCCATGTAACTTCCGGCTGGATTACATTTCCAAGAGGGTTGAACCTCCAGCCTTCCTGTAAAGCCTGCCAATTTCCTGTATTTCTTGCAGGCGGTGAAATTCCTGCCGTTCCGTCATTGTTGATCACTCCGATCAGGGCATTTTCAAACTTTCTGGTCGGGCACGGTGTTGGTTTTTTCTCTACAAAAACTTCAATCACATTTGTTGTTTCATGTAAGACGATTTGTGAAGACGACCGATCTGTACAACCCGCAATTCGACCTTCAAAAAAACTGATGACAAACTTTCTGTAAGGTGCGGTTCCGATGGTTGAATAATAAATTTCAGACTGATCTCCGGATGAAAAAACCATATCATGATACACCCCGAAAATCGAATTTTTAGGTAAGCTCACGTTGGGATTCTGCCACTGAACATTAGGATAATTGATGTTTCCAAGCTGGCTTTGA
>Ga0307412_10001175_pt1 | contig 14952 bp, 9 predicted proteins | sample DK1Cmetagenome_3_FD_203823 | JGI IMG/M metagenome (GOLD analysis project Ga0307412, IMG submission 203823) | Maize rhizosphere microbial communities from greenhouse at UC Davis, California, United States - DK15-C-1 | ecosystem: Host-associated > Plants > Roots > Rhizosphere > Soil | place: USA...
CCTACACCATTCCACACGATTATCCTAGTGCCACAGGGTATACCTGGGAACTCGTTGGTGGAGGAGGCAACTTTCCGCCTACAATAAACATTCATGATCCCTATGTTACAATAACATTCAATCAAATCGGCACATATTATTTAAAGCCTATAGTTTATGGACCGTGTGGAAAAGTTGATCTTGATCATGAAAACATTACTATCACCGTAGTTCAGGATAAAACAAGTGGAAATTACTATTCTGCCAAAAGTGAATCTATTAATATGTTAACAATACAAGACACAAATAAAAACATTTTTTCATTCTTTCCAAATCCTGCAAAAAATGAACTTATAGTATCGTTACCGACCTCTACTAAAGTTATTGCTAATCAATTTAAGGTTAACTTAATTGACGTTGCGGGAAAAGTCCTATTAACCGCATCTAATGGACCAAATGAGAACTTGATAAAAATCAACACAAGTAATATTGCCTCTGGTACGTATTTTTTACACTTGGTATCTAAAGACGAAGTGAAAAAGGAGCAAATTATAATACAACATTAATAGTTCAATATCTTCTCATGCAGTTCGGGATGCTAACCATAATACATTCCGAGCTGCTTATGTTGGTGTCAAGCTAATTAATGTGATTTTTGCCATCTAAAAAGGATTGAAAAGCAGATTATTATGTTGAAAAGTTGATAAACGTGGCTTAAAACGGCGTAATGTAAAATTTTAGGTGTTCAAGCCGTAACATTGAAATTCTTTATCATCACAGCGTCCATAAATGCTTTCAATATTATTGTCGTTTTCGGCGATGAAGGCACAGCTGGTAAAACTTTTTCCTTTGCCTCCACCTTATAGCCGCTATATTAAGCTAAAACCTCGGAAATTAACCTTAGGCTCTGTTTCTGTATGCTGCAGATTGGGGCGTTTATGCAGATTATATTATGCTGATTCCACTAGTTTAAGTGTTTATGATAGCAGGCGCATACAATATCATAAGTATTAAAACAGGTACAAAGAGGAAAACATATGAATGGTATTGATTTACTGGGAATGGAGGCAGCGGGCAAAAGCATACCTGATTCAAATAGTTTATTCGCTATATCACTTTTAGGTGATATGATAAGCAATACCTTTTATTACAGCCTGGCGGCTGCCGGAAATAAGAATTATGTAGTGCCAAAAGGTGCTATACTAGGACTTGCTGGAGGCCTCGGCGCTTTGGTGCTGTCGCAAAAAATGGGCTTAAACCCTCGTTATAGTAATAAGACATAAAAAAAACTCAGCTACTTACCACAGGTTTTCTCAACTTCCCTTATATTTCTGATTATCAAAGCAATTATTTGAGTTGTTTTCTCTTTGCTATTGTTGGCAATGTTCGGTGAATCGGACTCAGATTTGATTCCCAAGAAAGGTGTACCGACAAGCTAGTGTCGAAAGCAAAAGAAGATACTGGCGGGACATTTGACTGCCAGTTTATGTGCCATTAAATCTCTTTCTAAGCCTTTGAATAGCTTCATCCTACGTTTATCCTACGTAATGCTACGTTTTTCACATAGCCAGCTCGGCTTTTGCTCATTTCGTTGATATAAGCATGAGCATCTGGGTATTTAGGGGGCTAAAAGCTCTTTGTTTATTACATTTTTTCGGGGTAGGGGACCGGTAAAATGATCGTGGAGGCCTAAGTCCAGTTCGGTTTCTCAGACAAGGGCATAGGATCCCAGTCACCATTTAGGCGCCGGCGATGATCAGTGTGAAAAAATGTTAGGAATAGAAAAACAACTTATGAAGGTGGCTGATCAGTAAAGGACAAGGCATGGATGCCCGAAGCTGTCGCTAAGCCTGGTGTTGTTATCGTTGCCTGGATTTTTGTAGGGGCGCTACTGAGCTTATTTTCGACAGGAGTATTTGATTTAGCTTTCTCTTCGGCTTTTGAAGCATTAATATACTCGGCGATGGCAGCATGATAAGCAGAGACGTGCTTTTTGCCGGAATAAGCTTTCTTCTTAACCGGATCGGCAATAACGGAACGGGCATAGGCTACCGCGAGCTTAAAACGGAAGCGCTCTGCAATCTGAGCTTTTGTATAGACCACTTTGCTCATATCGGGATAATGCGCAACCACTGTTTTTCCATTATATTGCTTAAAGGTGATCAGACGTGAGAAACTGCCTGATGTGCCGTGCATTACTATATTGTCGCGTTGTACTGCCATATGTGTAAATTACTAAATTGACTAGAGCTTGTCAAGAGCCAAAGAGTAATGGGATGTCGGAGTAGTTAGAAAGATTGAGCTTATCGGAAAACAGAGAAAAGAAAGTTTGGGCAGATCGCCGTCAGGTGGGCAAAGACGAAGAATTTAGAACACGCACCTCTAAACGCCGAGGTTGGGAGAGCTACACAAAAACAGAAAACGTTCCCGGCAACGATTGCACAAATTTTTATAAGCCAACTAATAGTTCTTCGTGATAAACTCTGTAAAATTGCTTTTAATATTAACCAATTAATCAATATACACTAATTAAACAAGCAAAATGACAAAGCTTTTTATTGTAAAAAGTTTCAGTTTCTATTGTTTGTGCACGCTGATGATGAGGGAAGAGAAGATGTGTTTGGAAGGTCAAAAAATCTATTTATTAAGCAAATAAACCTAGTTGTTAATTTTTAATTTTTTATGAGGAAAGCAATACTCTCATTGTATATGCTGTTAGCATTTATTGCCACAGCATTTGCACAAACCCGACAGGTAACGGGTAAAGTTGTTGATAAAGGAGGCGAAGCCCTTATTGGCGTAAGTGTAGGGATAAAAGGCTCTACGGTAGGAACGAGTACCGATGCAGGAGGTAATTTTAAAATTAAAGTTTCTGAGTCGGGGAATGTTGTTCTTGTTTTTAAGTACTTGGGATTTAAAACGAGAGAAGTTAGCCTTGGTAAGCAAAGCCAGCTAACTGTAAGACTCGAGGAGGATGTTACTTCTCTTCAAGAGGTGCAAATAAACGTAGGATATGGTATTACTGTGCCTAAAGAAGGAATTACAGGTTCGGTTTCAGCAGTTAGCGCAAAGCAAATTGCAGATGTGCCAGTAAGTTCAGCAGCTGAAGCTTTAGCTGGAAGGTTGGCTGGAGTTCAGGTGACGACGACCGAAGGCTCTCCTGGAGCAGAGATTCAAATTAGAGTAAGGGGTGGAAGTTCCATTACAGGTGACAATCGTCCGCTATATATTGTGGACGGAATTCAAGTTGAGGACGCATTGTCTTTAATTTCTCCCCAAGAGATTGAGAATATTACCGTTTTAAAGGATGCGGCGTCAGCTGCTATATATGGGTCACGGGGCGCAAATGGTGTTGTCTTAATTACAACTAAAGGTGGTAAGGAAATGAGAACACAGGTGTCTTACAATGGCTTTGCTGGTGTGAGAAGAATCGTAAACAAGTTGGACGTAATGAGCCCGTATGACTTTGTGAAATACCAATATCAAATTTATAATTACAACACCAATCAGCAAACTAGAGATGCTTTTGTAAGCACCTATGGATTTTACGATGACTTAGAGCTTTACAAGGACGTACCCGCTGCTGATTGGCAAGGAAGAGTTTTCGGACGGGATGCTTTGAGCCAAACACATGTGTTGAACTTAACAGGCGGTTCAAAATCAACGACTTTTGCTGCTACAGTGAATCATGTTGATGAGGACGGCATAATGTTAGGGTCAGGTTACGAAAGAACATTGGCTTCTTTTAAATTGGACCATAAAGTTTCCGATCGACTAAAAATAGGTGTTAATACTAGGTACAGCAGGCAGCGAATTGATGGGGTTGGAACTTCCAGTACAGGAACGCAAGGCACTAATAGGTTACGTAATGCGGTTAGATTTAGTCCATTTATTGCTCCAGGGCAAGAAGGAATGGTTGACGAATTTGATGCTGAATATGCGAATTTAACGAATTTAACAAGTCCTGTTGTTTTGGCGGAGCAAGAACTGAAGTATGATTATAGAAATGATTTATTCTTGAATGGTTATTTCGATTTTTCAATTATTAAGAACTTGAATTTTAGGAGTTTAGTGGGGATCACCACAAAAGATAGAAAAATAAATGCTTTTAATGGTGTTGCAACATCGGAGGCAAGGCAAAATGCCAATTTGCCGATAGTTAATCGTGCTGGATCTGAGGGTTTTAGCTTTAATACATCAAATACACTGACGTTTAAAACAAAAATAAAAAAAGATCACAGCCTAGATTTTCTTGCAGGCCAGGAGTATGTTGAGAGAAGAACCGACGAGAGCTTTACAAAGACCAAGTATTTACCTGCAGATATAACTGCTGAACAAGCTTTTGCCGGAATTCAAAAGGCTTCTCCTCCAGCTGGTTTAATTCAGGACTCTCCTACCACCGGTTACGAATCTGATCGATTGATCTCTCTTTTTGGAAGAGCCAATTATAATTATAAAGGAAGATACATGGCGACCTTTAATACTAGAGCGGACTGGTCTTCTTTGTTTGCTAAAGGCAATAGATTAGGCATTTTTCCATCAGCATCAATTGCATGGCGAATCTATAGTGAACCTTTTATGGAGAGGACAAAAGGATGGCTTTCTGACCTTAAATTCCGTGTAAGCACTGGTGCCCTCGGCAACAACAGGGTTGACATGGATGGCTTTAAAATTATGTTCGAGTCGCAACCCAATGATAGTTATGCAGTAGGAGAGTCCTTAACTCCAGGTTTTGCGTCTACGAATTTTGCCAATCCAAATATTAAATGGGAAACTACGATATCCAGAAATTTAGGAGTTGACTTTGCCTTTTTGAAAAATAGGCTAAGCGGATCCGTAGATTTTTACCTAAATAATACTAAGGATCTTCTTCTGCAATTTAAAGTTCCTCAAACTACAGGGTATACTAACCAGCTTAGAAACATAGGTAAAACCGAGAATAGAGGAGTGGAAATCCAGCTAGCCGGGGCAGTATTACAGAAAAAGGATTTTACCTGGACTGCCAACTATAATATGTCATTCAACAAGAATAAAATAGTGAGTCTTGGAAATGATCCGTTAGGAATTCCAATAAACTCATACCTGGAATCGTCCGGATGGGTGAGTTCAACCTATCAGGATTACATGGTAGAGGTTGGTAAACCAATTGGCCAGTTTTATGGCTATGTAACTGATGGTTTTTACACTGTTGACGATTTTGACTATAATGCCACTACTCAGGCTTACACTTTAAAATCTGGTATTGCTAATAGTCGAGACATTGCCTTAGGTAACAGAGAGCCTCAGCCGGGGGATTTGAAGCTTAAAAAGCTTTCTTCAACAACTGGTAATTATATAACAACTGCTGATAGAACAGTTTTGGGAAATGCGCAGCCTAAATTTATTGGTGGATTCAATCAGAATTTCACTTATAAAAACTTTGATATGAGCGTTTTTATGAATTTTTCGGTTGGCAATAAAGTATATAATGCTAATAAGATTGAGTTTACAACACAGTATTTATATAAGGATAACAATATGTTGTCGACAATGAACAACAGATGGAAATGGTTTGATGAAAGTGGAGTTCTCGTGAAGGATCCAGACCAATTAAGAGCAATGAATGCAAACACTACGTTATGGACTCCTCCAGGTGGGCAATATTTCTTGCACTCATACGCAATCGAGGATGGTTCTTTTTTAAGAATAAGTAATGTAACTCTTGGATACTCTCTTCCTCAAGCTTTATTAACTAAAACTAAGGCAATAAGTAAATTTAGAGTATACGCAACTGTAAATAATCTTTGGACAATTACAGGATATTCTGGTTATGATCCGGAGGCAAATACAAGGAGATCGAATCCTTTAACGCCAGGAGTTGACTATGCAGCATACCCTCGTAGCAGATTCATTGTAGCAGGACTTAACGTAACGTTTTAATTTAATGATTATGATGAAAAGACATAGCTTAAAAACTATTATAAATGCATTAGTACTAGGTTGCTGCGTAATTGTAACTTCATGCAAAGGCACCCTTGATATTGAAAATCCTGCAACTCTTTCTCAAAATGCAGTTTTCGAAAGCGTTTCATATACAGGTTCTGCTGTTATTGGGGTTTATAATCAATTGCCCGGCGATAACGGATACGGAAGTAGAATCTCTATTTTATATGGTCAAGGTGGGGAAGATTTCAAGATAGGGGGTGATTTTAACCCTTTGGATAGGAGAGGTCTGAGTGGCTATGGTGCAAGTCCAGACAACACAGAGTTGAACGCCCCGTTTGTTCAACTATATTCTGGGATTGAAAGAGCCAATATTTGCATAAAATATATTCCAGCTTCAAACCTTTATAATAATGGCACCGCCGCAGAAAAGGCGACTTTGCGAAAATACTATGGAGAAGTATTAACATTACGAGCTCAGTTTTATCATGAACTTATCAGAAATTGGGGGGATGTTCCAGCTCCCTTCGAGCCTGCGGCTGATATTGCAGACCCTAGCCTTCCGAAAACCGATAGAGATGTAATTTATGACCGATTGTTGGAAGACCTTGAGCTGGCAAGTGAACTAGTGCCTTGGAGAACTGAATCCAATGACCCTAGTACCCGAATCACCAAGGCTGCAGTTAAGGGCTTAAGAGCAAGAATTGCACTAGCCAGAGGGGGCTACTCATTAAGGAGAGATCCTAGGATGATGATCAGAAGGGACGATTATAAGAAGTATTACCAGATTGCTTTGGATGAGTGTAAATCAATTATTGAAAAAAAGGAAAATAGTTTAAATCCAAGCTTTGAAAACCTGTTTAGATCCTTGCACACCTCGAGCCGAAATGATCCGGGCTATGAACTTATATTTGAAGTTGGGGCTTATGGCGGAAATGCAAGGACAGATACGAAATTAGGTTATGGTAACGGAATCAGAATAAATTCCAACTCTTCTTATGGTCAGGGAAATGGTGGAAATGCAGCTATTCCTACTTATTTCTATGAATTTGATCCAATAGGTGACACAAGAAGAGATGTAACATTGGCGTATTTTGAAATTGATGGCACTGATAAAAAGATAATTACCGATATCAATTCGATGCGGGAAGGAAAATTTAGAAAATATTGGACCAATGTAAAGGGAACGAACCAAACCCTTGGAATTAATTACCCTATTCTACGCTACGCAGATGTATTGCTAATGTTTGCAGAAGCTGACAATGAAATCAATGGAACTCCTTCCGCTGCGGCGAAAGAAGCATTAGAACTAGTAAGAAAAAGAGCATTTACTGGCAATTTAAATAGAATGCCGGCAACTCCAGCGGATTACCAAGGTTTTTTCGATGCCGTTGTTCACGAAAGGCTTTTAGAATTTGGTGGCGAGGGTGTCAGGAAATATGATTTAATAAGATGGAACTTACTTGCAACAACTATTGAGAAGACAAGACTGAACTTAAAAGATCTCATGAATGGTGAAGGGAAATATATTGATGTACCGAAATATGTGTATTATAAGGCAACGACTTTATTAAATACATCTGTAGCTGCTGAAATCAACGATCTGGATTTATCTGGAGGAAAAGTTTCAACGGTGATGTATACAAAGGAGCCAACGAGTGACCCTTCTGGTTATACTCGTAAGAACTGGAGAGCGGCAATAACGGAAAACATTATAACTGGGGAACTGCAAGGCTTTGCAATAAAATTTGAGGCAAATAGAAAGGAATTATTTCCAATTTATTCCGGAATACTAAATCTCAATGCCAAGTTAACTCAAGATTACGGCTATTAAATTTATTGTAATGAAAAAACTTAAATATATCGCGTTTATTGCTGTTGTTGGAATTGCTCTGGCAGCATGTAAGAAGGAAGTATACGACTCTCAAGTGAATCTTAAAAGGCAGTTTCTTCCTACCAATATAAAAATTACTTCTTCTGAAACCTCTGTTCAGTTAAATTGGAGTCCATCCTTATTTACCGTTCCTGGCAAAGTATCGTATACCGTAATGGTATCGATAGATTCTTTATTTAAATCGAATGATATAATTACAAAGGTTACTGATACCTCAGGCATAAAGCTTACGGATGACGAGCTTAAGGTCCGAACTAAGTATTTTGCTTTAGTTAAAGCGAATGGTTCAAATAGCACAGAAGACTCAAGATGGGGATTAAGTCCGAGTTTTAAAATAACTGGAGAGCAAATCTTTTCACCTGTTCTTGCCGCAGAAACAAAAGATAAGTCCGTTGTTTTAAGGTGGCGAGAGACAAGTGGCTTAACAAAGATTGTTTTATCGCCAGCCTATGGTACTCCGTCCGACGTTATTTTGGATCCCGCAGACATCATAGCGTTGGAAAAAAAGATTACTGATCTGACGCCAAGTACCTTATATCAGGCGGAAATTTTTGCTGGTACAAAAAGCAAGGGAACGACAAGCTTTACTACTAAAGAGCTTAGCATCTTTACCCAAGTAATAACTCCGGCTGATAATTTGGCAACAGTAGTGGCTAATGCTGCCAATGGAGAGGTTATTGGTTTAGAAGCTGGAACCTATAATGTTGTTGATGCTACGAATGCGTTTGTCAATTTGGTGGTAACACAAAAGTTAATTACCCTACAATCTGTGTCTGGAAATCCAAATAACACAAAAGTTAATTTTAAGGAAATTACATTAGCTGGTACTGGAGCGGGTATAACTCTACGAGGCATTGAGTTTGATGGTGCTTCGGCTGTTGCATCTTACTTTATTAACTTAGTTGGGTCTGTGACAGATAATGCAAGTGCAGCTACATTTTCGTCAATAACGGTAGACAATTGTAATGTTCATAATCTTGCTAATTGCTTTATAAGAGCAGATAGGGCGGCGAATGCTGCCGATCACAAGATCGGAACAATTACGGTGACTAATTCTAAAGCTTATGACAGTTCACCAGGGTCAACATATGTATTTTTTACTTTAGGTAAGCTTGCATTCCAAAGGTTAGAATTAAGTAATTCAACATTTTATAACATTGGACGTGCATTTATTGCTGCCGCCACAACGTTGCCATCAGGAACATCGAGACCGGCAATTGTAATTGACAGATGTACAATCAATAATTTCGGCTCAGGAGGAACATCCCGAAATTACACCATTTTTGATGCTAATGCGAATCCTGTAGACTTTACGCTACAAAATAGCATTGTGAGTAACGCTCCTATTTCGGGACAAACATTAGGCAACGCAGCATTGAGGGCCTCCGCTTCTACTATCGTTATTACAAATAATAATATGTTTAAGGTTACCAACGGTGCTACTCCGGCAGTAGCTCTAACATTTCCATCCACTGCCACCCCGGCGAACCAAAAAACAATAGATTTAGGTTGGACTGGTTCGACAACCGATTTTTCTCTGCCAGCAGGTTCTGAGTTAAGAACATCAGCCACAGATGGAGGTGCAGTAGGTGATCCAAGGTGGGTTAAGTAACTAAGCTTATCGAATCACCATCCCCAAACAGGCTGCCAGAGAAATTTGGCGGCCCGTTTGGCTTTACACCTTTTGCAACAGATACGATAAGGACTCACTGCACAATCTTATTCGCACACGCAGAACTCGCGAACGCTTCAGGCTTCGCCTTAAACACAAACCCCATACTTAAAATATAACCCATAGCCTCGTGCAGGGCCTGGTTCGACTTAAACATTGGGTTAGTATTAATATCAGCATGAACTTCCAATCCAATATCATATAAGTCCAGCAAGTCACACAATGCATAAGCCGTTTCTATCGACTTTTGTACCTCGAAAAGCATTCGTTCCTTGATGCTCATCTTTTTAAGACTCTTCTCTTGCTGAATAAACATAAAAGCGCCCTTTTTCTCTCTCAAGAATACAATAACTGTAGCAAAATCAATAACGGCACCCTTAACTTGCGAATCTGTACCGATACAAACTTTAAGCTTGTTGCCTAAATTGGTTTCCCTTTCTATCGCACGTTCAACTTCATCTAAAATGGGGTTTTGAATAAGTTCTCCACTAAATTTTTTCCAGGCCATATAAAATACTCCTTAATGCAGGCCACTATGCCGCTATTTTATGCAGATGTGATGAGGTATTATAAAGATAACATAAAATAGGTTAAAAAAATGTTTACAACTTGTTAACATATTCACCACCAGTTACGTAGAAGGAGCAACTACTAAAAAAGAAGGAAAAGATGGTGATGGGAAAGAAAGTGCTTTTGGGACTACTTTTGTTAACAATAATTGCAACTTCATGTCAGAAGGTTGAAGCTTTGATGGAGGCTACATTTAAATCACAAGACTTGCTAAACATTTCTTACGGTACCGATCCAAATAAAATTATGGACGTTTATCTACCCGCAGGCCGTGGCGACAATACTGAAATAGTGTTCCTGATTCATGGCGGTTCCTGGAGCAGTGGCGACAAAAGTGAATTCACAGAACACGCGATTAATCTCCGGAGGATGGGATACGCAGTTGTAAATCTTAATTACCGCTTGGTAACTAGTTCTGGCACGGTTAAGTTAGCTGACCAGATTAATGATATTAGGGAAGCAGTAAATTTTGCTTATTCTAAGTCAGTCGACTGGGAGGTTAGCAATAAAATAGGACTAGTTGGCGCAAGCGCTGGGGCTCATTTAGCGTTGTTATATACCTATGCTTATAATGCCGACGATAAAGTAAAAACTGTGGTTTCATTAGCAGGCCCGGTGAACTTTAACGACGCAAGAAATGTCAGTGCACAATTAGCATCTGTTGTAGAAGGCCTGGTTGGGGCCAAGTTAAGTACAAACCCACAGGCATTTACAGCATTAAGCCCTATTGCAAAAGTAACTGCCAATTCAAAGCCTACATTAATCTTCCATGGCAGGAAAGACACTACCGTTCCAATTCAGCAATCAATTGATTTGAAAGCCAAATTGGATGAAGCAAATGTGAAAAACAAATTAGTCATTTATGAAAACGCCGGACATGAGGTGGTAAATACTGAGAATATGGCCTCGTTTATGGCTGACCTTAGCTCTTGGCTAAACGCAAATATTAAATAAGGAAAAAGAGGAGAATAAAAGCACCTTTTCTCTTTTCTTATAAATATGCTTCCTTGTCGGTGGTTTGAAAGTGATTTAACTTTAAATGTAAAACTTCTTTTAAGAAGTTAGCATTGTCATTATTAAGGCGTAAATTTATCTTCTACACTATAGAAAAACTATTTATTGAACAATGGCGCAGTTTTCAACCGAATCATTAGACTTCCTTTCACATGGGGGGGAGATGGGAGCACTAATACGCTCTATAGATTGGTCACAACATCCGCTTGGGGAACCGCCGCTTTGGCCCCAAAGTTTAAAAACCGCCGTTAGTATCTGTCTTAATTCTCAATTCCCAATATTACTTTGCTGGGGAGAGGAATTGTTTAAGATTTACAATGATGCCTATAGGCCGATCCTGGGAAGTAAACATCCCGCTGCAATGGGGGCAAAGGCTCAGCATGTATGGCCAGAAATTTGGCACATCGTGGGCCCCAGGTTTCATTCTGTGCTTTCGTATGGAGGCTCTACCTGGTCTGAGAATGAATTATTGCTTGTTAAACGATATGGACATATCGAAGAATGCTATTTCACACTTTCATACAGCCCTATTATCGATGAAACTAGCGGAGTAGCAGGGGTATTTTGCGCTGTAACCGAGACAACAGAACAGGTAATTTCAGAACGCCGCCTGCTTACCCTTCAAAGATTAAGCCGTGAATTAAGCTCTATAACCAGTTTCCACGAAATCCTGGCTCACGCTCCAGCGGTTCTCGCACAGAACAATAAAGATTTTCCTTTTGTAAGAGTATACGATTTAGAAGACTCTACAGCCTTTGATAGGCTTATTTACGACTTTAGCCCTGCTAAATCTGTGAGCAGCTACCAGGGAAAAATAGCAGATGCTTTCAAAACAGTCAGCACCTCACATAAGTTTTCAGTTATAGATATAGACACTTCAACCATGTTGCAGTATGGCTTCTGGCAGGTTCCTGCAAGCCGTGCAATTGTATTTGGAATATTTCCTGGCCGGTCAGAAGTTTGTAAAGCGATAATAGTCTGTGGGCTAAATCCACATCAACCATATTTTAATAACGACCTTGATTTTTACAAATCATTAAAAGAACAAATAGAATTAAATCTTAGCGTTGTAGAATCCTTTCATTTCGAGAGGCAAAAAACAGCAAAAAGCATTGAATTGCGGCAACGCCTGGAACGGGTATTTCGGCAAGCACCGGTGGGAATAATTATCTTACGAGGCGAGAATTTCATAGTCGATTTAGTCAATACCGGTATTTGCGAACTTTTTGGAACCATTCCTGAGCATCTAACAGGTTTTCCGGTATTCGAAGTACTGCCAGAGATCAGGGAACAGGGGTTTGAAGAGTTGTTAGAAAATGTCCGCACTACGGGCGAACCTTTCCTTGGAATAGAAATCCCGATTGCTTCAGCAAAGCAGGGGCTTCACGAAATCATGTATCTCAATTTCGTGTATGAACCCCTATATGAAGAAGACGATACAATTTCTGGGGTAATCGGGGTAGCAATCGATGTAACGCAGCAGGTAACAACCCGCAAGCAATTAGAACTAAGCGAGCAGCGGCTCGAATTAGCAATAGAATCATCAGATTTGGGCGTTTGGGAGTTAGATTTCCAGCCTGAGGTTTTGCACTGTTCATTAAAGTTTGACGAAATATTTGGCTATGAAAAAAAATACTCATGGACAGTTCAGGAATTGTTCAATCATATTCATAAAGAAGACCTTATAATTTTTAAACAAGGCTTTCTCGATGCTCCTGTAATTGGGCGATTAGACTTGCAATCCAGAATTATCCGGTCCGACGGCGTCACACGCTGGGTGCATATACAAGGTAAATCAATCGAAGCTGAGATTGGTTCAGCACGGATGATCGGTACAATAATGGACATTACCAGCAGGAAAGAACTTGAAAGGCAAAAAGACGAGTTTATAAGTATCGCCAGTCACGAGCTGAAAACTCCGTTAACCAGCGCAAAAGCCTATATGCAGATTCTCGAGCGAAGAAAAGGCTCGGACGCCACAACCTTATCTTTCGTAAAAAAGGCATTGCAGCAGCTGGAGCGTTTACAGCGGCTTAACGGAGATTTGCTGGATGTTTCAAAGATAAATACAGGAAAACTACCTTATAACGTAACAGAGTTCGATTTTTATACCCTTTTGCATGAAAGTATTGACAATGTTCAGCCTACAGTAACATCACACCAAATTCTTATTGAAGAATCTGTCCATGTCCAAATCCAGGGAGATTACCACAGGCTAGAGCAGGTAATAAATAATTTTGTGCTTAATGCGGTAAAGTACTCCCCTCACGCAGATACTGTAATTGTGCGGTCTGTTATCAACGGGCATAACATAGTAACCTCCGTGCAAGATTTCGGGATAGGCATCGCTCCCGAAAATATCAATAAGTTGTTTGAACGATTTTATCGCATAGAAGATACTGCCATGCGCTTTCAAGGCTTAGGCTTAGGGCTTTTTATCGCCTCAGAAATACTTCAAAGACACGGCGGCCGATTTTGGATTGAAAGCGTACTAGGGCGTGGCTCTACCTTCTATTTTATGCTTCCATTGCCTGGGCATGGCCAGCAATCAGAATACATAGACACCGAAACGCAGTTCGTTAATTCCAATATCGAGGTGCTCTTAGCCTCCAATAAACAGTGGATATATGCTAATTGGATAGGCTTCCAAGATCTTGGGACGATACAGTTTGGATGTTCCAAAATCCGAGACTTTCTCAAGAATCACAAGTGCCGAAAAATTATTAATGATAATACCTATGTTTTAGGTACTTGGTCTGATGCAGCAGAATGGGTTGGGCAACAGGCTTTCCCGATGTTAGAGAGAGAAGGATTGACATATTTGGCCTGGATTTATTCTAAAAGTACTTTCAGTCAGCTATCTGCCGAAAAAAGCCGCGATGTAAAACTAGGTAGCATTGAAATAAAGTTCTTCGACAATATCCCAGAAGCAGAAGAGTGGCTACAATCTAAAGAATAAAATAACTAGAAGCGGGCTCTATGTAGCTCTTGGGACTGTCGTTCCGGCTATCCGCTATAGTTTTTTGCTCGCCCATGCAGAACCCGATGCCCAGCAAAAAAGCTGCCGTTTCAATCCGGGCTATATTAGAAGGGAGTTTCTTTTCTCATCCTTTCTCGGCCAAGCAAGCCTGAAAGGCTTGACTCTCCGATAACCACGGGTGCAACCCGTGGACCGTGCCCCGTGCGCTATGTCCACTCAAAAAACAATCTCCCTGATACCCAGCCAACTGCAATAAAACCTCAAATAAAATCGTTTTCAGTGTTGGATAACTAGAAAAATACCCTCACCTTTGCAGTCCCAAAACGAAACGGGGTAACAAAAACGAGGCAGCGCAAGGCAGCCTTAGGTATTGAAAAGAGGGCAGAGAAGAAGCGAGAAAAAAAAGTTAAAAAACTTCTTGCAGAAATGAAAAAAGAATCTCACCTTTGCAACCCCAAACAAGGGGAACACAAACCAGAAAGCGCAAGGCTGGAAGGGATTGAAAATGAGCAAAGGGGCAAGCAAAGCGAAAAATAAAATTTTCAAAAAAAAACTTGCAGAAAGAAAAAAGATTCCTACCTTTGCACTCCCGAAACGAAAGAAGGGAAGCTGAGAGCGCAAGGCTTGAAGCAAATAAAATGAAAACCTCCACAGCCGCAAGGCGACAGAGATAAAGCAGAACCGAGACGGGGAAGCGCAAAAGTTCTTTAAAGAAATATTCAAATGTAGCATAACGGGTAGATAACCTATCTACAACGTTAGAAAAATTATCCAAGTCAATTCATACAAATAGCATTAAAATACATTTCGATTCTATTTGAGAAAATAGGGTCAGAGATACAAAAACTTCATTACAATGGAGAGTTTGATCCTGGCTCAGGATGAACGCTAGCGGCAGGCCTAATACATGCAAGTCGAACG
>Ga0307412_10001176_pt1 | contig 14945 bp, 14 predicted proteins | sample DK1Cmetagenome_3_FD_203823 | JGI IMG/M metagenome (GOLD analysis project Ga0307412, IMG submission 203823) | Maize rhizosphere microbial communities from greenhouse at UC Davis, California, United States - DK15-C-1 | ecosystem: Host-associated > Plants > Roots > Rhizosphere > Soil | place: USA...
TGACGGGCTTCGGTCTGGCGGCGCTGGTGGCGATTCCGCTGGGATTCCTGATCGGCATGTCCAAGACCGTCTATCGCGCCTTCGACCCCTTTATCCAGGTGCTCAAGCCCATCTCGCCGTTGGCCTGGATGCCGCTTGCGCTCTACACCATCAAGGATGCGGACACGTCCGCCATCTTCGTCATCTTCATCTGCTCGTTGTGGCCGATGCTGGTGAATACCGCCTTTGGCGTGGGTGCGGTGCGGCAGGACTGGCTGAACGTCGCGCGCACGCTGGAAGTGTCGCGCCTGCGGACCGCGCTGCAGGTGGTGCTGCCCGCGGCGGCGCCCACCATCATGACCGGTATGCGGATTTCGGTGGGCATTGCGTGGCTGGTGATCGTGGCCGCCGAAATGCTGATCGGCGGCACGGGCATCGGCTACTTCGTCTGGAATGAATGGAACAACCTGTCCATCGCGAACATCATCTGCGCCATTTTCTTCATCGGCCTGATCGGCATGCTGCTGGATACCCTGCTGGCGCGCGCCGCCCGGCTGGTCAGCTACCGGGAATGACGCCATGAGCCAATCTTTCCTGCAAGTCGAAGGGCTGGGAAAACGCTACCCGAGCCGCAACGGGCAGCCTCAGCCGCCCGTCTTCGAGAACATCGATTTCACCATCGAACAAGGCCAGTTCGTGTGCGTGATCGGCCATTCTGGCTGCGGCAAGACAACCATCCTGAACGTGCTGGCCGGCATCGACGACACGCATGAGGGCGTCGTCATCATGGACGGCCGCCAGATCGCCGGGCCGTCGCTGGAACGCGGCGTCGTGTTCCAGGCGCACGCCCTGCTGCCGTGGCTGACCGCGCTGCAGAACGTGGAATTCGGCGTGCGGTCGCGCTGGCCCGCCTATGACCGCGAGCAGGTGCGCGCGCACAGCCTGCGCTATCTGGACATGGTTGGCCTGGCGCAAGCGGCCGGCAAGAAACCCTGCGAACTGTCGGGCGGCATGAAGCAACGGGTAGGCATTGCCCGCGCCTTCGCGATCCAGCCCAAGATGCTGTTGCTGGACGAGCCGTTCGGCGCGCTGGACGCGCTGACGCGCGGCACCATCCAGGACGAACTGCGCGCCATCGTCCAGGAAACGCGCCAGACCGTATTCATGATCACGCATGATGTGGACGAGGCGATCCTGCTGTCGGACCGCGTCTTGCTGATGAGCGCAGGCCCCTATGCCCGTATTGCCGAGTCCGTCAACGTGGATCTGCCGCGTGACCGCACCCGGGCCAGCCTGCACCACGAACCCCGCTACTACGAAATCCGCAACCATCTCGTCGACTTCCTGGTCGACAAGGCATCCCACAAGGAGTGAATCCCATCATGATGTCCCGCGCTGAAGTCACCGAACTGATCGTCACCCGCAAACTGGAAAAGAAGCTGAGCTGGGCCGCCATCGCTGAAGCCGTTGGCCAAAGCAAGGAATGGACCACGGCCGCGTTGTTGGGCCAGATGACGCTGACCGAAGAACAGGCCCTGGCCGCCGCGCGCGTGCTGGACCTGCCCGCCGACGCGGTCGTGCAACTGCAGGTGGTGCCCTACAAGGGGTCGCTGCCCACGTCGGTGCCCACCGATCCGCTGATCTACCGCTTCTATGAACTGATCAACGTGTATGGCACCACGTTCAAGGCGCTGATCAACGAGGAATTCGGCGACGGCATCATGAGCGCCATCGACTTCAAGATGGATTTGTCGCGCGAAGCCGACCCCAAGGGCGACCGCGTGCAAATCGTGATGAGCGGCAAGTTCCTGCCGTACAAGACGTACTGACGCGAAGGCCCCTTCCCGGAACGGGGCCTGTCCGCCCCGGATCGCTTCGCACTGAATGGGGCCTTGCGCCGCCCTAGTCTTCCACGGCCAGCTCTTCCCACGCCAGCTCGCGCGTGCGTTCCAGCGTCGCCGTGACCTGGGCCGCGGCCTCGCGCGCGGCGTCGGGCAGGTCTTGCCCGGTCAGCAGCCTGGCCGTCAGGCTGGCCATGAACACGTCGCCCGTGCCGTGCACCGACGGCGGGATGGCGATTTCGGGATGGGTGACGATGCTGGCCTTATCACGCGTCACCACCGCCAGCTGCAACGTGCCGGGCGTGGCCGCCATCGGGGCAGCGCTGGTTACGACGATCCATTCGGGGCCCTGCGCGATCAGCTCGCGCGCGGCCGCCACCACGTCGTCGATGGACGCCAGGGCCCGGCCGACCAGTAATTCCAGCTCGAAGTGGTTCGGGGTCATGCCGTCCGCCAGCGGCACCAGCAGGCCCCGGTACTGGGCAACCAGGCCCGCGTCCACGTACAGGCCATCGTTGCGGTCGCCCATCACGGGATCGATATGCACGCGCAGGTCCGGACGCGCGGCGCGCAACGCCGGTAGCCAGCGCGCCAGCAGGTCCGCCTGGCCGGGTTGCCCCAGGTAGCCGCAGACGACGGCGCGCGCCACCTTGGTGACGCCGCGCTCGTCCAGCCCCTTCAACAGGCCTTCGAACCAATCCAGCGGTACCGCGCCGCCGTGCAGCGTCGGGTAATGCGGCGTGTTGCTCAAGATCACGGTGGGTACCGCGATGGCGCGCAGGCCCGCGCGGCGGAAGACCGGCATGGCGGCGTTGTTGCCGACATAGCCATAGACGACTTGGGACTGGATGGAAACGATGTCCACCTGCGCGGTGTAGGCGGGCAACGCTGCGCCCGGCGTGGGGGCAGCGGAGAGTGCGGTCATACGGCGGGCTCCTGACGGGAACGGTTGCACGCCGGCACCAACGCCGACGGAGCCCCATTCTAGTCCCGCGCGCCGCCCCCGCCCGCCGCCACCAGCCACCCGGCTCCTTCCAGCACCGCGTCGGCAATTCCCGCCAGGTGCGGCGCGTAGGGATACGCCACCGACGACACGATCTGGCATCGCGCCAGATGCGGATGGGCAGCGTTAAGCAGGTATTGCACGCCGCCCGCCGCCGACGGCACCCGAAGCAGCAGGGTGTCGCCGCGCGCCAGCCAGGCATCGCCAACCGCCCGGGTCGCAGGCAGATCGGTTTCCCAATGCAGGGGCACGGTCGCGTCGCTGACGGCATGGTCCGGCGCCATCACTTCCAGCAGGAAGTAGTGGCTGGGCTAGGCCTGCGGATGCGCCACCTCCGACAAGGCCAGCCGCGCGAAGACGGCAGCAGCCGGGTTCGCGTCCAGCACCACCACCGGCGCGCCCGCGCCATGCCAGCGGCCCGGCGGTCGGGCCCGCGGTTGCAGGTCCTGGCTGTTGCTCAAGCGCCAAAGCGCAATCATGGACCGTTTCCTTCATCGATATCGATAAGCCATTCTTCGATTGCCACGGCGTGTTTGCCGTGCTGGCACAGCAATAATGGCACCCGCCCCAGCAGACGCCTTTTGGGGCTGCTCAGCCACTGGTGCGCCCGCTCGCGGCTGCCGAACACCAGTTCGGCCAGCCAGCTGACCCGCAACGCCCGGTACAGCACGCGCAAGTCGGACAAATCCAGTCCCGACTCGCGCGACCCCTCACGCGCGTGGCCCGGCCCCTGGTCAGGCACCAGCGGGAACCAACGGCCCAGCCCGTCGGGATAGGTCTGGCGCAACGCCTGAAGCAACGCCCCTGCGCATTGCAGGCTGGCCGGCGCACGGGCATCGCCCAGCGCCAGCGTCAGACGGGTGTCCAACACTTGCCCGACGGCTCCCGCCGTGTGCGACGCCGTCTTCTCATTGGGCGCGGGCGACGGCCGGGCTGGCCGTCGAGAGGGTCGCGGTTTGTTCGAACGCGGCATTGAGGGCCGCGCCATCGATGCTGACGGTACCGGCATTCAACAAGCCCTCCAGATAGGCGCGCGCGGCCAGTTCCTGGCGTTGCGAGCGAAGCGCGGCGCGCAGCTCTTCCTTTACTTGATCGAACGGCGTGACGCTGGCCGCGCGGAATGCGGACAGCTTCAGGATGTGAAACCCCGCCGCCGACTGCACCGGGGCAGATACCTCGCCCTCTTTCATCTGCTCGATCACCGGACGCATCTCGGGCGTCAACTGCGCCAGCGGCAGGAAGCCGATATCGCCGCCCTGCGCGCGCGTGGTGTCGTCGCGCGAGAAGTTCTGCGCCAGGGCCGCGAAATCCGCCTTGGGCGCCTGCGCGCGCTTGACCAGGTCCTGGGCCTGTTTGCGTGCCGATGCCACCGCGTCGGCATCGCCCAGGGCGGCCGGCAGGAAGATCTGGCTGACGCGGTACTGGGCTGGCACCGCCAGTTGCGGCTTGGCGCGCTCGTAGGCGGCTTGCAGGTCCGCCTGGGCCGGATAGTCGTCCGGCGCCCGGCTGACCGACTCCAGATAGCTTTGCAGCACGATCCTTTCTTGCGCCGCCTGGAACGCGCGCTTGATTTCCGGTTTGTCCTGCCAGCCCTGCGCGCGGGCTTGCTCGATCAACGCCTTTTCGGCCAGGCGCGCACGCAGCCATTGGTCCAGACCGGCACGGTTTTCCTTCAATTGCCCGCGCGCCTGCGGCGGCATGGCCTGCAGTTGGCGCAGCAGTTCATCGCGGTCCACCTGCACGGCGCCCAGCGTCGCGATCGCAGGCGGCCGGTTGGCCTGCACCGCGGCCGGTGCAAGCGCGGGTGCCGCAGCGGGCGCGGCGGATGCCAACACTTTGGTGGGCGCGCTTTCGCTACTTTGAGCATCGTTGCCGCGCATCAGCGCAACCGCGCCGGCCAATGCGGCGATCAACAGGACCGCCGCGGTCACGCGCAGCCGATGGGACGAATTCAGGATCTTGGTCATGATGGGAACCTCTATGGAGCTTCAGTGCGCCGCCGGACAGGCCTGCATCCGGCGGCGCGCTGCGGGGCCGCGCTATGCGGCAGCCGTCGCGTCGGTGGTTTCGGCGTTGACGGGTTCGGTGTCGAGGCGCTGCGGCGCTTCGGCGGCGCCCTCAGCCGGGGCGTCGGCAGCACTGTCTTGGTCCGACGCATTGGCGCGCAGGAACAGCAGGAACTCCTGCAACAGGCGATCCCACAGCTCGGTGGTGGCGCGCAGATAGGTCTCCGACACGCCCCCGGCCACGATCACGTCCAGTTCCAGCACCAGGAACACGCCTTGCACCGACAGGCGGGCAAAACGCTTTTCCACGTTCCAGCGGTCGGCCAGGCCGGCCGGCAGTTCGCCCTGCACGCGCAACGCGCAGCTGAGCGTGTAGTCCAGATAATGCCCTTCCTGCTGGGCCGGGTTGCCCATGCGGGCGGCAAAGCCGACGCCCTGGCTGGCGCTCAGCAACTGGACCATGCCATTCTGCTCGGACAAGGTCACGCGGTAGCCCGCGGATTGCAGCAGCGTTTGCAGGCGTTCAGCGTTCACGTCAAGAATCAGGCTGGTTTCGGTCATTTCGGTATTTCCTGGATAAAGACAAATTGCAATCAGGGACAGACTACGGGTTGGACGTTGCAGCCGCTTGACTGCGCGGCGCCTGCGCGTCGTACAGCTTGTCGCCATACGCCTGCGCCTGCTCTTCGAACTTGACGCGCGCGCGGCCGGCAAAGGGCTGCTTGAGCGCCAGGATGTCGCCGGTGCTGATGCGCTCGTAGGCGTTCAGGATTTCCTTGCCGGCCTCGTACATGTCGCGGTTCTTGGCCAGGCAGACCTTGACCTCGTCGTCGCGTTGCGCCAGGTTGCGGGCCAGTGTCTGGCGTTCCGCCTCCTTGGCCCGGGTCAGCGTCAAGAGCTCGTCGTAGGCCCCCTTGAACTTTCCCAGTTGCGCGTGGCTGGCGGCAACTTGTGCCTGGGCGCTTTCCATCACCGCGCCCTGCTGCTCTGCCAGCTTCTCGGCCTGCCCACGGCTCTTGGCCAATTGCGCGCGCAACGACTCCAGCTCTTTTTGCGCCGCATCGCGCTGGGCTTCGGCGGCCGCCTTGGCGGCGTTCACCTGCGCCTGCTCGCTTTGCAATTGCTGCAGCTGCTGCGTCGTGCTGCGCAACTGGGCGCGCAGGCGCTCTTCCATGCTTTCGGCCTGCGCGCCGCCGCTCAAGCTGAGCCCGGCCGCGCATAGGGCCACGGCGGCGGCGAACCGCCGACCGCGGCCCGCCGCGGCCGGATGACGGGATTCATCCCATACGATATGCATGTCCATGGCCTCAGAACCTGGCGTTGATTTCAAACTGCATCGTGTCGATGGCCAAAGGATCACCGTAGATTTCCTTGGTGCTCATCCAGCGGAAGACGCCGTAGACGTTCTTCTCGAAGGCATAGCCCGCGCCGATGTAGTAGCCGCGCGCGTTGGTGCCGCCCTGGTGGAACGACGAATCGTTGAATGCATCAGGCAGCGCATCGGGTTGGATGTACTTGTAGCCAACGAAGGCCAGCCAATCGCCCTTTTCCTTCAGGTCGTACGACCGGCCCAGCGTGGCTTGCAGCATCCAGGCATTCGGACCGCTTTCGATGTCGCCGTTGTCGCCGAAGTTGTTGACGATGTAGCCCTGCGAGCGGCTCACCATCTTGCTCTTGCTGTAGGCCAGGTTGCGGATGTAGTTGCCGTTCAAGCGCAGGCCCAGGCCGTCGAACACGCGGGTATCCCAGCGCAGGTTCACGTCCAGCAGGTCGAACTTGGACGCCAGGCCCACGTACTGCGGTTGCGGCGTGTCGGCCGGATTGAGCGGATTGGGCGCGATGTTGCGCAGCAGGAACAGCGTGTTGCCCTTCTGCATGAAGGCCGGGCGCGACCAGTCGGTGTCGCAGTTCTCGGCGCCCGCCCACGGCGAGCAGGAGCTGGAGCGCTTGCCCGCGATGTTGTCGAAATGGTAGTAGGCCAGCGCGCCGCGCAGGCTGTTCTGATTGTTGATCTTCCAGTCGGCGCCGACCTGCGCGCCCAGCAGCCATTTATTCTCGGTGCTGCCCTCGCTCATCGACGACGAACTCCAGCCGTTGTTCGCGTATTCCGTCGCAAACGCGCCCAGTGTGCCGAAGAGCGTGACGTCGCGGCCCTGCAAGGGGTGCTTGAAGATCGCGGCGATACCGTCAAAGTTCAGGTCATTGGAAAACAGCGTATCGGTGGATTCGAACGGATTGGCGACACGGCCGCCCGTGACGGTGGCCCACTTGGCGGGGCGATACGTCAGGTAGGCCTGGTCCAGCCAGATGTCCTTCTTGCCCATGCCGCCGCCCAGGGTCTGGGACGTGGATACCGGGCTGTCATCGCTGCCGGTGGCCAGGCGGATGCCGGCAGTCCAGGCTTCCGAGATCTCGGCGCGCACACCCAGGCGGGCGCGGATGCGCAGCTGGTTGCGGCGGTCTTCACGCGTGTTCAGCATCGGCGGGTAGCCGCCGTTGGTGTTGGGATTGACGTCGTACGGTCCCTTGGCGTTGAGCTTGGCGAAATCGGTGATTTCGTTGCTGTTGCCGCCGTTGTAGAAGCGCGATTCGTCGCGTACCCGCACGTCGCCTTCCACCGTGATGCGTGACACCCAGTCCGGGAACGTGTTGGGCTGCGCCCAGTTTTCTTCCTTGGCCTGCACCATGACTTCGGCCTTGACCTCGTCGCGGATCTGGTCGCGCACGGTCTGCGGGATGTAGGGCACGCGCACGTCGCCCGCCTGCGCCACGGCCGCGCCGCGGTCCGGCGTGGCCTGGCGCGCGGCGCGGGCTTCGGCTTCCGCCTGCGCGACCAGCGCGTCGGCCTGATCGGGTTTAAGCACGCCCTGCTGCACCAGCAGGCGGATCAGGTTGATGGTGGCGTTTTCGGACGGCGCGGGCGCGCTGTGCGCCGGCAGCGCGGCGGCACTCGCCGCGACCAGCGCCAGCGATGCCGCCAGCCGGTTTAGTTCGAACTTCATTCTCTAGTCACTCCGGGATCAGGTCTGTTCGGGAATTCAGGAAGGCCGGCGGCCGGTCAGCGACGCGCGGATAGGCATGTTGGCGGTGGCAGGCGGGCGCTCATCCAGGCCCGGCACGGCGCGCAACGCGGCAACCACGCGCGCGTCGACATCGGCGTCGCCGCTGCCGCGGGTCAGTTCCACCCGGGTGATCTGGCCAGACGCCGTCAGCCAGATGTTGGCCTGCAGGCGGAAGGTCAGGTTGCGGGTGCGCTCGTCTTCGCGCAGGATTTTTTGCAGCGCATAGGCCAGGTATTGGCTGTAGGTGGCGTTGCCCGCGCGGCCGCCTCCACCGCCCGCCATGCCCTTGCCTTGGCCCGCGCCGATGTTGAACGCGTCGCTGCCGGCCTGCGCATCGCCGTCGATCTGCATCGGGTTGGCCAGGTCGTCGGCCGGGCGCGGGGGCGCTTCGTCCTGCGGCTTGGGCGGTTCGGGCGTGGGCTGCGGCTCGGGTTCGGGCGTGGCCACGGGTTCTTCCTTGGGCTGTTCCTGCTCCGGCCGCTTCTCGGGTTCGGGTGGCGGCGGCGGGGGCGGCGGCAGCGGGATGATGGCCGTGACCTTGGGCGCATCGCGCCGAACGCCGGACATATCGTTGGCCCAGCGCCATAGCGCGTAGGCCGCCACCGCCGCGGCCACCGCCACGGCCGCCAGCTTCAGCCAGCGGCGCGCCGGATGCGGGACGCGCGAGGAATCGGATGCGTGTTGCGGCATGACGTTGTCCTGGCCCTTATTGCGGCTTGCCGGTCACGAGACCGACCTGGGCAAGCTCCAGGCGGCGTAGCAGATCCAGCACTTCCACCACCTTCTGGTACTGCACGGCGGCGTCGCCGCGCACAATCACCGGAAAATCCGGGTTCAGCGCTTTCTCCGTGCGCAGCCGGTCTTCCAGCTCGGGCAAGGTGACCGGATAGGCGTCCAGGAAAACCTGGCCCGCGTCATTGACGGAAATCGCCTTGGTCTTCGGCTGCGACAAGGCCATGGTGGAACTGGCCTTGGGCAGGTTGACCTTGATGCCGGCGATCTGCGCGGTGGCGGTCAGGATGAACATGACCAGCACGACCATCAGCACGTCGACCAGCGGCGTGATGTTGATGCCGTCCACGGGCGCGTCATCGTCATCGTCCTGGGATGCGGATACGGAAGCCATGAATGCTCCTTATGCCTCGGCGGCGGCGGGTTGCGCGTCGCGGGCGACCGGGCGGCTAGCCGCCGGCGCGCGCGTTGCGGGATGGTGGGCGGCTTCCTGCGCTTGCGTTTCACCGTGCACTTCGGCCAGGCGCGTGACGAATTCGTCGACGAACACGCGCATGTCGGCGCTGACTTCCTTGTTGCGCGACACCAGGCGGTTGTAGCCAAACAGCGCGGGGATCGCGACGAACAGACCCATCGCGGTGGCCAGCAGGGCCGCGGCCATGCCCGGAGCAATGGCGTTGATGTTCACATCGCCGGCCATCGCCGTGCCCAGGAACACCACCATGATGCCCAGCACGGTGCCCAGCAGGCCGATGTAGGGGCCGCCCGCGATGGCGTTGGACAGCACGCCCAGCTTGGCGCCCAGCACCTGGTTTTCCTTGGTGCGCACGGCGTCCATCGATGCGCGGATGGCTTCGATCGTGGCGGCCGAGATCGACGTGGTGTCGGCGCCCTGGGCGCGGCGGGTGCGGATCTCGTTGACCGCCACGCGGTACAGGCGCCACAGCGAGGCGTGTTCCAGCCGTTGGGCCAGACCGGCGTCATCGGCCAGCATTTCCAGGCGTTTTCCAACGTTGGCGAAAGACTCCCGGAACGCTTCATTGGCGCGCGCCAGGCGGGCCACGTTGCGGCTCTTCTTGATCATGATGATCCAGGACTGCACCATCATCAGCACCAGCACGCCGATGATGATCCAGGCGTCGATCGGCACCGCCTTGAGCAAGAAGCCCATGCCACCGAAACCGAAACCCGACTGTTCTTCGTCCGCGCCGTAGGCGACCAGGCGCGACTCCGCGCCCTGCGAGCTGGCATCGGCGTAGATCAAGGCGGCGGGACGCGCCACCTTGGACAAACGGACTTCGTCGATGGCGCCCACGAACGGCGCGTAGACGGGGCGCGCGGCGGGCGCCGGCGCGGCGTCGGCCGGTACCGTGCCATCCGCGGCGGGGGTGGCAGCGGGCGCCACGGGCGCGGCCGGCGCAGGCACATCGCCCCCCAGGGCGGCGATGGCGCCAAGCGGCGGCAGGCTGGCGGCCAGCGACGCGGTGGCGCGGCCGTTCACGTACAGATGGACCTGGCTGCCGTCGGCCGTCACCGCCAGGTGTTGCCAGGCGGCGGGCGTCAGCGGCTGGCCGGGCTGGCTGCGCTGGCCATTCACTTCCACGAACGGCACGCCCTGGTTGATACCAATCAGCAAGGCGTTGCCGGCGTCGCGGCGGGCGTAGACCAGCTGTTCGCCGGCCGGCTGGTCGGCGCGGACCCAGGCGCTGAACGTGAAAGCGCCTGCGGCCGGGATGGCCAGAGAGGGGCTGGCGGGAAGCATCAGCGGCGCGGCGCCCGTGAACTGCGCGGCCCGGCCGATGACGCCATCCACCGCGGCGCCCGTCGGGGTCTGGCCGTGGTTGCTGTAAGCGGTGGTGTCGCGCGGCGGCGCGCCAGCGGCGCCGTCGAAGTGATAGACCAGCGTGTAGTTCGGGTCGAACGTCAGTTGGCCATTGGCCGAGACCGGCGCCTTCTGGTTGCCGTAGTACATCCAGATGTCCTGGCGCTGGCCGTCGGCCACTTCAGGCACGTCCACCCATACCAGCGCCATGCCCAGCAAGGGGTCGAAGGCTTCCACCTGGTGGTTCAGCACCGTCTGGTCGTCGGCGCCCACAAACCGGATGTCGGCGCCCTTCTCGTTGATGCCGTCGAAAGTGAAGTTGCCGGTGTGCAGGCGCACCAGCAGCGGCGTGCGGCCGGCCGGGCCGCCCAGCGGCATGCCCTGCGAGGTGCTGTCGACGGTGATTTGCTTGCGGTACTGCCAGTCAGGCTGCCACCAGGCGTGGGCGGCGGACGGCAATACGCCGGCCAGCACGGTCAGTAGGAGTATCAATAGGCGTTGCATGTTCAGGACTCCGGGATGAATGAGGAGGTCGCGTGCGCTCAGAAGCTGGCGCGCACGCTGAAGTTCAGTCGGGGATCGTGCTTGCGGGTGTTGGGGCCGTCTTTCAGCGGATAGCCCCAATCCAGCGAGCCGGACAGCCAATCCATGACTTGCAGGCGGGTGCCCAGGCCGACGCTGGCGAGCGAGTAGCTGGCGTCCTGTTCGGGCAGCGGGTCGCGCAAGCGCAAGGTGGCGGCGTCGGCAAAGGCATAGAAGCGCCATTCGTTGACGTTCGCGCCCAGCCAGCGGGCCAGCGACGGCGTGCGCCATTCCACCGAACCCAACACACCGTCGTCGCCCGTGCGCTCCGCGGCCAGATAGCCGCGCACGCTGGTGGCGCCGCCCGCCGAGAACTGTTCGTTGGACACCAGGGCGCCCGAGGCCAACTGGAACGAGCCGCGCAGGCCCAGTTGCCAATCGCCGAACAGGTTCTGCGTATGCGTGCCGTCGCCGCGCAACAGCGCGAAGCTGGGGTTGGCCCGATAGCGCTTGTCGTCGAACTCCTGCCAGTCGCTGCCTTGGTTGAAGAAGGAGCCGCTTGCGCCCACGACCGACAGGCCCAGGCTGCTTTGCGACGATTCGGAATAGCGGTAGCCGTTGTAGGCAAGCGTGAACGGCAGGTACTTGATGGGGATCTGGTCTTCGTTGGCGCCGAAACGCGTGGACTCATCGAACTTCTTGTAGTCCAGGCCGACGGACAGCGAATTGCTCCAATCGCCTTGCGGTTCCATCGTGTAGATGGCGGACAGGCCGAAGGAATAGCCCTTGCCCAGCACATTGGTGCCGCCGATCGTGGCCACGTTGCTGTCGCTCTTGTAGCCCGAGAATTGCAGGCCCCAGCGGCTGGAGAGCGGCATGGAATACGAACCCGACCACACCTTGGCGTTGTCGGTTTCCTGCGGCGCGGTGAAAAAGGTCAGGCTGACGGAATGACCCAGTTGCCAAAGGTTGTCGTAGCCCAGCGACGCGGTGCTGCGCAGGCGCGTGGTGTCGGCGCTGTAGTCGTTGTTCAGCCCCACGCTGGCATGCCATGGGCTCTTGTCTTCGACCTTCAGGTCCACGTCCATCGTGCCGGGCAGGCGCCCTTCCTTCACCAGCGGCACGACCTGGCGGCTGGCGCCCTTGTTCAGGTTCGTCAGTTCGGCCTGCGCGCGGTTGAAGTTGGGCACCTGGCCTTCCTGCAACGCCGGCACCTCGTCGCGGATCGCCAACGGGGAATAGTGCTGCGCGCCCACCACCCGCACGCGCCCCACCTTGGTCTCGGACACTTGCAGGAACACAATGCCGTCGGCGACCTGCTGTTCGGGCAGGTCCACGTACACCGACTGGTAGCCGCGTTCCTGATAAATGGCCTGCAAGGCTTCACGCGCGGACTCGATGTCGGCTAGCGTGCGGTCCGGGCCCAGGTAGGGGTAGACGGCGCGCTCGATGTCGCGGGCCTCCAGCACGGTATTGCCCCGCACGATGTACTCGTTGATGTTGACGCGGCGGCCCTCGGGGGCCGCTGCGCCGGCCGGTGCGGCGCCGGCTTCGGGCGCCGGCGCGGCTTGCGCCCACGCCGAGTGGATAGCGGCGGTCAGGACGAATGCTTGCGGCGCGCGGCGCAATATGGCGCGCAACGCGCGGCCCGTACTTTCGAAATCATGCATAGCGATGCACTCGGTTCCTTGTGTGAAATCCGGCCTGGTTACCGGCCGCTGCCGAGCCGTGCGCTTCGCGACAATCCCGTGACGGTTTTTGCCCGCCCTCCCGCGCTCACAGCTTCTGCTTGTTACTAGACGTGCCGGGAGGTCGAAGACCGCGCGTTGTAAGAAAAACTTCATGAAAAAGAATCGGCGAACAAAAACCCGGGCTGTCCGGCGGCGATTCTGGCCATGCGAGATGACGGCGCTAGCATGCAAGGTGAAAAAAAAGCGGCCAGGGACGCTGGCCGCTTCATGACACACCGATGACCGCCGGCGGCGCGCCGGCGTCCCGTTCACATCGTCAGCTTGCGTCGTTCCTCCGCGCTCAAAGCCCCCGTCTCGTTCGCGTCCAGACGACCCGCGCCAAGCACTTGCACGGCGCTGGCGGCGTCGTAGGCCGGCGCAGCCGCCGCCGGGCTGCCCTGCGGCGCGGGCGCCGCCCCCGCCACGGGCTCGTCGCCATACCCCAGGATCTGCACGTTGATCACCGAGGGCTGGCCCTGGCGTGCCTGGCTTTGCGCGCGTTGGGCCGAATCCTGCGCGGCATTCACCGCCGATGTCGCTGCGGCACTGGCCGATGACAGCGCCCCGGTATTGACGGACGCCGTCACCGGCACGCCCGCGCTATCGCCCTGCGTCTGGATGTTGGCGGCATTCACCACCTGCAAGGCCGCGATGTTCACGTTTCCCGACACGCGGATGCCGGCTTCGCCTGCGTCGATGGTGCCCAGCGGCGCATACAGATCCACATCACCGGCCGCGACTTCCGGCAGCGGCGCCAGCGTCGCGATGCCCGCGCCAGTGCTGGGCGCGTTGGGCGACAGCGTCACGTTGCCCACGCCGTCGTAGACGCGCTTGGGTGGCGTGTACAGCACCGTCGTCTTGGACCCGCGCCCCGCATTGATGTCGCCTTGCGCCGACCACGCGGTGATCCCGCCGCCAAAGGTCGTCATCACCCGGCTTTGGCCCAGCAGGATGCTGCCCTGCGCGTACAGCTGGATGTTGCCCTCGCCTTGCGTGATGATGCCTGCGGAAGCGGGCGGCGCCACGCCCTCCACGCCGAATACCTGCTTTCCGCCTGGCGTCATCAACTGGATATCGCCGCCGAAGGTGCTGCGGATGCCCGACGCGCCGTACAGCGTGATGTCGCCTTGATAGGTGCCCGGCGCCGTCTCGGGGAACAGCGCCGCGATGGCCTGGCGGCCCCGCAGGTAGCTGCCGCTACGCGGGCTGGACTTGTCGTTGTATTCCCGGCCACCCGACCGCAGTTCGGCGAAATACACCTGCCTGGCGAACACGCGCTGCTGGGCGGGCGGCAACGCGGCGAAGTAGGCGCGCGCGTCGTCCGTGCTGCCCGAAAAGCCGTAATGCTGCGTCAGCCACAACAGCAGTTCGGCCTCGTAGGTTTTGAACGCCAGGCCTTGGTCCGCCAACGGACGGCTTGGGTCCGCCACCTTGGCCGGGTCCAGATAGCGCGCCAGGAAGCCTGCGTAGTCAGGGCCGTTGGCGCCCACGCCCGCCGCAACGGCGATCGAGGCGCCCGGACGACGGTCGCCCGGCATCACGGCGCCCAGGCTCGTGATGGAGGCGCGATCGGCCATCAGCACATGACGGCCGGCGGTCACCTCCAGGGTGCCGGGGCCAGCGATCTGGAAAGAGCTGTACAGGATGTCGCGGCCCGCCGACACGCGAGACACATCCAGCGCATCACGATGCAGGAACAAGTTCCCCGTGGATGTCGCCGACGCGCCACTGCCACCGAAGTTGATGCCGTTTACGGTCGGAACGTCCGTGAACTTCCCGGTATCGGTGCCCGAGGCTACGATGTCGCGCCCCGCCATCATCCATACCGGCCCGGAAGCTTCGTACCAGGTCTGTCCCAGGTGGCCGCTGCCCAACAGAGACAGCGCCTCACCGGATCGCAGGCCGACAATATCGCCGTCGCGAGCATAGAAGCGCGTCACTTGATTGGAACCCGCCTCGCTCGCCGTCGGCGCGCTGAAGTAGAACAGCGGGAAGTGGGTTCCGCGGCTGGCGACGATGCCGTCCACCCCTTGGTTGCTCAAGGCCTCCACCGTACTGGTCTGCGAGGTGAACCCGGCAAAGGCCGGCGCGTGCACCGTCGCCACGCTGGCCGGATCGGCGCCCGAGCGGTTGATCGCGTAGCCGCCCGCGTAAATCGAATCGCCCGCCAACAATTCCAGTTGGCCGCGCGCGCCGGGCGCGAGCGTCAATGCATAGGGCAGCCCCGTCATTTCGTTGTTCAGATAAC
>Ga0307412_10001177_pt1 | contig 14936 bp, 13 predicted proteins | sample DK1Cmetagenome_3_FD_203823 | JGI IMG/M metagenome (GOLD analysis project Ga0307412, IMG submission 203823) | Maize rhizosphere microbial communities from greenhouse at UC Davis, California, United States - DK15-C-1 | ecosystem: Host-associated > Plants > Roots > Rhizosphere > Soil | place: USA...
ATCGAAATAATCATCCCTACAATCGGAGCCATGAAAATGAACAGGAATATAGGAATTACCTTTTCAAATTTCACGACACTTTGGTGGGTAACCTGATCTATGGCCAGTTTAAAAGTATCCCAGAATCCTAAGTTTGGCTGAGCCAGAGATACATCGTGGTAATCCATCATGAAAGCATGCATTAGAGCTGCTCCCAAAAATCCTCCGATCAAAGTATGTGAAGAAGAGGAAGGAATACCAAACCACCACGTCAAAAGGTTCCATGCAATAGCTGCTATAAGACCTGAAAATATAACTTCGAGGGTGATAAAATTCTCATTAACCGTTTTAGCAATCGTATTACCGATTTTAAACTCTCCAATGATATAGGCAGCAATAAAGAAGGCCGCGAAATTCCAAAGTGCTGCCCAAAGTACAGCCTGGAATGGAGTTAAAACTTTTGTAGAAACTATAGTCGCAATTGAATTGGCAGCATCATGAAAACCGTTGATGTAATCAAATATCAGAGCCAGCGCAATAATAACTATAAGTAAAATAGGAAATTCCATTTGTTAATTATAATTATTAATTAAGCGTATTTAATCATGATGTTCTCAATAGTATTGGCAACATCTTCTGCTTTGTCAGTTACTATTTCAAGATAATTAAGTACAGATGAAACTTTAATAATGTTTATCGCATCGTTTGTTTCAAACAATTCCACCATTGAGTTGGAAAGTAGGTCGTCTGCGATATTTTCAATAGAATTTACTTTGATACAAGCTTCCTTTACCTGCTCCATATTTTTAAAACCTTTAAGGTTTTTCATAGCATTCTGAATTTCAAGACATGCTTTGTGAATCAGTAAAGAAAAATCTGAATACGCCTTCATTTCAGGCGATTTGTAAAGGAAAATATATTTTGTAGAAGCGTAGATGTAATCCGCGATATCATCTAGTCCTGTTGCCAGCGTGTGGATATCTTCTCTGTCGAACGGAGTAATGAAATTTTTACCTAGTTCAATGAAAATTTCGTGGGTTAATTCATCATTTTTGTGTTCATAATCGCTCATCTTTTTCAACATAGAATCGTCATTAAGATCGAAGTCTTTGATTCCGTGGTTGAATTCCTCAGACATTGCTACAAGGTTTTCAGTTACTTTTTCGAAAAGAACGAAGAAGATTTTATCTTTCGGTTGAAAAGCGTGGAAAATATTACCAATTCCCATTTTTAAGTATTTATAATTCGAGTGCAAATTTCTTAAAAAAGGACTTCACCTGAAACAATACAACGTTAAGTTTTGTTAACATTGGATTAACACTTATTTACAAAACAAAAAAACCGGCTGATGAGCCGGTTTAGTATATTTAGAATGAGTTAGTTAGCTTCTTCAGCTCTCATGTCTTTACCTTTGAATTTCATCGTAGAAATGTTACTTAAAAGATCTCCTTTGAAAGATTTTTCAACTTCAAAGAAAGAAAACTTCTCTAAAATTTCAATATCCCCGATTTCAGCTCTTTTTTTGCTTTTTCCAGTAGATGTAGCTTTATTGATAATATCCAGAACGTCTAGTTTTTTCAACTGATCTTTTTTACCAAGATTAAAGAAGAATCTTACCATATCTTCATTCTTTCTTCTAGGCTTTCCACCACGCTCTCTGCTAGCTCCTCTATCGCTTCTTTCTCCTCTCTCCCCTCTGTCGCGGTCTCTTCCTCTGTCACGGTCTCTTCTGTCTCCTCTTTTTGAGAAATCATCATCACGGCTGCTCAATTTCTGTTCGATAAGATCATGTCTGTCTTTGTAATACATCGCAAGATCTTTCAATTGGAACTGAAGCAATTTGTGAACAAGTTCTTCTTTAGTAAACTCAGATAAATCTGGAATTAAAGAATCATCAAATTCAAAGAAATCTTCGTGCACTTCAAAAAGGCTTTCAAAAACACCACCTACCTGAGCTTTAATAATATCTTTTCCTGTAGGAACAGTGCTTTCAACGATATCAATCTTTGTAGCTGACTTGATTTGCTTTAATTTTCTGCTTTCTTCAGGCTTAATCAACGCCATTGAAATACCGTCTTTCCCTGCTCTACCCGTTCTACCACTTCTGTGAACGAATACTTCCGGATCATCAGGTAAAGAATAATGGATAACGTGAGTAAGAGAGTTCACATCCAGTCCTCTTGCCGCAACGTCTGTCGCTACAAGAATATCAATGTTTTTCAATCTGAACTTTTTCATTACCGTATCTCTCTGAGCCTGAGAAAGATCACCATGAAGTGCATCTGCTGCATATCCATTCTGCATTAAGAAATCGGCAATTTCCTGAGTTTCCATTCTTGTTCTGCAGAAAATAATCGAATACTGATTCGGGTTTGAATCAATTAATCTCTTAAGAACTTCTTTTTTCTGACGGTAACCTGCCACATAATATTCATGCTTGATGTTCTTCTTAACCTCGTTAATAGAACCTACAGAAATTCTGTGTGGTTTTGTAAGATAATTTTTAGAAATTCTCTCCACTTCTTTGTTCATCGTTGCAGAGAACAAGAAAGTTTGTTTTGTTTCAGGAGTTTCTCTTAAAATTGTTTCCAATTCGTCTTTGAAACCCATTGAAAGCATTTCATCGGCTTCGTCTAAAACCAACCAGTGAATTGCTGAAAAATCTAATGCTTTTCTGTTGATAAGGTCAATCACCCTTCCCGGAGTTCCTACAATAATCTGTGGTTTATCCTTCAAAGATCTGATCTGGTCCATAATACTACTTCCACCGTAAACTGCTGTAGTTTTGATGTCTTTCATGTACTTGGAATAGTTTTTTATGTCTTTTGTAATTTGAAGACATAATTCTCGTGTCGGACAAAGCACCAAAAATTGGATTTTGCGACTCGTTTCGTCAATCATATCCAAAATCGGAAGCGAAAACGCTGCTGTTTTGCCTGTCCCTGTCTGCGCAAGTGCGATCAAGTCGCGAATATCTGAAAGAATAAAAGGGATAGTCTGTTTTTGGATTTCTGTCGGGCTCTCGAAGCCCAGTTCGCCAACTGCCTTAAGAATATCAGGACTTAAATTGGTCTCCGTAAATAAATTCATTAAATATTTTAAAATTTTTGCAAAGATACGATATTTATTTCAATTACATTTAAAGTATCATTACAGAAACAATAATTTAACATTAAAAACCTTTAATCCTTTTACAATTTTCGCATAAAAAGCATATAATTTTTATTTTTATTTTAATAATCTTTATTCTGATCTACTATTTTTTAAAACTGCAGGTTTCTCATTTTTGAATTAAAATATTTCTAATACTTGAACACATGAAAGTTTTAATTAATTTTGATAAAAATAAAAATTATGCCGGCTACTCTTTCTCCAAAAGTTTTCGATTTCTTAAAAAAACTAACTAAAAATAATAACCGCGAATGGTTCACAGAAAACAAAAATCTTTACACCGAATCGCAGGAAAATGTGATCGCTTTTTTGGATGATCTTATTAAGGAAATGTCTGGATTTGATGATGAATTAGGGAAAATTGATGCTAAAAAATCACTGTTTAGGATTTATCGTGATACAAGGTTTTCAAAAGATAAAATTCCTTACAAAACGAATTTCGGGGCATCTTTAGGCATGGGAAAAGGCAGCCAGAAAGGTGGTTATTACCTTCACCTGGAACCCGGAAAATCTTTCATTGCGGGAGGAATTTATATGCCTGAATCTTCCGTTTTAAAGGAACTCCGAAAAGAAATTTCGCTGTACGGAGAAGATTTCCTGAAAATTTTAAACAACAAAGACTTCAAAAAGTACTTTCCCGAACTTGATCAGGATGACAAGCTTAAAAAAGTTCCGCAAGGTTTTGAAAAAGAAGATCCGATGGGAGAATATTTAAAACTGAAAAATTTTATCGTTGTTTACAATGTAAAAGATGAAGAAATTCTAGACAAAAATGCCACAAAAAATCTCGCAAAAATCTTCGCTTTAATGAAGCCTTTGAATGATTTCTTGAATGCACCGTTTTTGTAAGTTTTAAACAAAAAGTCGTTTGCACGGAATTCCCCTCCTTTGGAGGGGTGGCGAAAATTCGTAAGAATTTTTGACGGGGTGGTTTAGGGTGAATTGTCAGTGGTGGATTGTAAATTTTTTGCCATACTAATTCACGATTCACTTACAAGTAAAACTCACAATTCATCATTAACACATTCAGTTTCTAGCCCAGATAGAAACGGTTACCCCACAGCAAGAGAGGGCAAAAGCGGCTGAGCGAGGAGTAAGAGTGGATAGCTGGATAAAGCTCCTGAAAAAAATAAACATTTAAATCGGTTTCAAGAAAACAGCAGATAAATCATCACACTAATATTCAGCCCGTTACAATTCAAAAGTTTTAACATTAGTTTAACATTTTTGCTTATCTTTGCTACTCCTCAAAAAGCTAACAATGTCCTTATACCAAAGAATTGCAGAAAAATTACAATACATCAGTCCGAATTTTTATAAAAAAAGGTATTTTAAGAAGCTAAACAACCTTAATAAAGATAATTTTTCGGCTAGAAATGTAGAGCCTGAACTGGTTTGGATCAAGGAATATTTACCAAAAAAAGCTGTAATTCTGGATATTGGTGCAAATGTGGGAACTTTTTTGTATCAATTGGAAAATAAACTGGATCATGAGCATATTTTTGCTTTTGAACCCAACAAAAATCTGTATCTCCGATTGAAAAGACTGTTTCCGAGAATGAGAATTTTTCCTTTGGCGCTTTCTGATGAAAATACGACTGCGGAATTTAAGGTTCCGATTATAAACGGAAAAAAAATAGCATCAAGAGGTACGCTAAACGTTGATTATAAGGAAAAAGGCGAAGAAAAAAGCTACACCGAAAAAGTAAAAGTAATAAAACTTGATGACTGGGCTGCGATAGAACACTTTAAGAGGCTGGATTTCATCAAGATAGACGTAGAAGGCAATGAAATGAAAACGCTTCTCGGAGCAAGAAAGATCATTGGCCAATTTGCCCCGACTTTAATGGTTGAAATGGAGCAAAGGCATCATAATACTCCTATCTGGAACGAAATTTCCGAAGTGGAATCCTGGGGGTATGAAGCAAAATATCTGAACAGAACTCACTTCAAACTCGAAAAAATAACGGAAGAAATTCTATTAAAAAATACAAACGACGAAAAAAATAAGAAAGAATACATCAACAACATTATTTTTATACCTAAAAACCTTTAAGCGTCATGAGTGTAGTAGCAAGACAGGGATTCAAATACTCCATTATTGGTTATATGGGTTTTTTGTTGGGTACAATTTCCGCAATTTTCATTTTTCCCAATGATTTCGAATTTTACGGAAAGCTTCGCTACATCCTTCCCAGCGCAGAATTTTTGGTTCCGTTTGTAGTAATGGGAATTTCATATTCTAATGTGAAATTTTTTCATACTGTACAAAAAGACGGTAAAGAACAGAATATGCTTTCTTTGTCTTTGCTTGTTGTTTTTATTAATTTTATCATTTTTTTATTAATATTTTTCATCCTTCCCTACCTTTATCCCAAATTCAGGAATACGGAGGCTTGGAAAGCGAAAGAAATTATTTTACCAATGGTGCTAATTCTTTCGTTTTGTGCAATTTTCAACAAATACACTTCCAACTATAAAAGGATTGTGGTTTCCAATATTTTTGATAATCTCTTTCCTAAAATAGCCAACCTCGGCGCATTCTGTCTATTTTTTTATTTTGCTGTTTCTCAGCATATTGCGTTTTCTTTTTTCTTTGGAATGTTTTCGCTTATGCTTTTCGGCTATATTTATTATACTAATAAATTAGAGAAAATCAACTTTGATTTCAGCACCGATTATTTCAAGAAAAATGATTTCTGGAAAGAGTTTTTTAATTATAGCTTCTTTGGGTTTTTGGGAACTTTCGGGAATTATTTAGCGATTAACAGCTTAATGATCGGAGAATTTATGGGAATGGAAGAAAACGGAATTTATGCTGTTTTATATGCCTTGATTTCCCTGATTTCTATTCCGCAGCTTGGTTTATTTAATGTTTCTGCGCCAATTATCAGTAAAAATCTTGCCGACGGAGATATGGAAGGACTTGACAGGTTTCACAAAAAAACGTCTTTAACTTTATATTTTTTAGGGGCGGTTTTATTTTCCTGTATTATGGTCGGATTTCCTTTTCTCACTCATTTTATGCCTAAAAATGGGATAATGCTCAGAGAATATGAACCTGTGATATGGATCTGGGGATCAGCGGTTTTGGTAGATTTAGCAACCGGTTTCAACGGGAATATTATTTCACTTTCAAAGTACTATAAATTCAATATAGTTGTGATGCTTTTGCTGGCAGGATTAACGATCAGTCTGAACCTTTATTTCATTAAAAATACAGACCTTAAATTAATAGGAATTGCCCTGTCAACAGCCATTTCTCTTACAACTTATAATGTTATCAAGATCGTCTTCAATTACGTAATGTTTAAGGTTTCTCCTTTGACAATTGAAATGATTTTTGTTTCGATTATTTGTACTTTAGCGATTACGGTAGCGATTGTTTTACCAAATTTTAATAGTAATTTTATTAATCTTGTGTACAAACCTTTCGTGGTTTTACTCCTGATTTTTATAGGAAATTATTTCACTAAAGTCTTTCCAATTGAGGATTATTTAAACAAGAATTTCCTTAAAAGTGTTTTTAAATTTAATTAGTAATTAAACTGTTTAAAACCTCTTCCAGACTTTCCTGGACTAATTTTTTGTTATATTTTTCCTGAAAATTAAAATTACTGTTTTTAAGCCGTTTAGACTGCTCAATAACATCTTCCTGTTCAGGAATAATAAAATCCAACTTCGATATATAATTTGAAGGGAAAATTGCCAGTTTCCCGTATTTAATTGCGTCACCAAGACTCCCGGTCATTTTTGATACACCATAAATTTCTTTTTGGCTAAAAAAATCAATTTCCCTATGAATGGGACACCAAAGTACATCCGCTTTCTGCATCCAGCTTTCAAAATCTTCCGCCGAAACTCTTTTAGGGAAGTATTGTATTTCTACATTTTCTGGGAGATTTGAAGATAAAATTTCCAACTGTTTTAATTCCTGATCTTGAGCTCTTCCTAAAAATATAAATTTATATTTTTCATCCGTTTTTAAATTTTGGATAATTTTAAAAACATGTTCATAATCTCTCCTTTTTTGAGAAACACCTCCGGGAATTACGATAGTTAAGACTTGATTTGCAGGCTTTTCAAAGCTTTTAGTATAAAAAATAGGTAAAAATTTATACTTCCCGAATGTTAATTCTTCATCCAGAACCAAAATACTTTTCGCCTTTTTATAAACTTTTGATGAATTAAATAATCCTTCCTTCCACAATAGCTTTAACCTGTAAAAAACATCACCTTTAAAAATATTTTTTACCAGCTTCCAGTTTGATAATTTGATAAAATTAAGGTTATGGACGATTACCGCCGTATTATATTTTTCCGTAATGGCTTGAAAAGTATTGAAATATCGATGCACAGTTCCGATAATAATCAAGTCATATTTTTTGGTTTTCAATTGATCCAAAATCATCGAACTGTCCGAAACAAATACAGAATCTCCCCTTCCAACCTGATTTTTTATCTTTTCAGAAAAATAATAATCAACAGAAAATTCCTTCGAATCATCCATGATATCCATGAATGACAAAGCAACTTCAGCGTGGTGATTGTCGATTTCTATGTAGGCTATTTTTTTCAAGTTTTAATTAAAGTAAATTTATTTTAAAGTTTGTTCCTAATGGATATTTTTGAACCCAAAAATTAACTCAAATCTCAGCAATTACATTTTCAGCCACTTCTTCTTGAGCATTTTCCAGCGTTGGTCGTTAACAACCTTTTGTTCCTGTTTGGAGAGCTTTAATTCAAGTTTTTTTGAACGGCAATTTTCGTATGATCTGATTATGGTGAAGAAAAAAGAAATGGACTTATTTCTCATAGCTTCTTTTGATGATGCGATATAAGCTAAGAATCTATTTAATCCTAAAAAATAAAAATATCTGCCGTAATATTCTGCCGGTTTTATAGTGTAATCCGTTCCTTTTACTTTAATTAATTTTACTTGTAATTCGGGAAGCACAACTTCTTTCCACCCCAGATTTTCAAGCAAAATTGAGTCAATATTATCCCATCCCAATGTTTCACGCAGACCTCCCATCTGGACAAAGCATTCCTTTCGATATGCCTTCATTGGACCTCTCACATGATGTTTGTTGGAGTTTCCTTCATATATCCAGCTTCCATCCCTTTCCACATACAACAATCCGCCAACCAATCCGTATTCACGGTTGTTTTGGAAGGAATTCCCGATAGTTTCAAGATAATTTCCAGGTAAAATGATATCCGCATCAAATTTACAAATGATTTCAAATTCATCAAGATTCTGAGTGTTTAAACCATTCTTAAAAGCATTAACCACTTTTGAGCCGGGCTGGTGCGCAGATTTCTGAAGATCAACAGTTTCAAACCGATAATCCGTATCAACATATTTTTTGATAATTTCCTGTGTACGGTCTGTTGATCCGTCATTAACAACCACAACTTTAAAATCCCTACAACTTTGCTGCTGTAAAGAATCGAGGGTAAACGGAAGATTATTTTCTTCGTTATGGGCGGGAATGATAATTAAAAACCTTAAGATCAAAATATAAATGATGAATGATAAGTGATAAATGATAGAAATTTAACAATATATTTTGTCAATTATCATTTATCATTTACCGTTATTTTATTTATTGTGTGGTTTCAGCATATTTCTAGGATCCAGAATTTCATCCAGCTTTTCCTGGGAAAGAACGCCTTTTTCAAGCACAAGATTATAAACACTTTTTCCTGTTTCTAAAGCTTCTTTGGCGATTTCCGTGGAAAATTTATATCCGATGTAAGGGTTCAACGCCGTTACGATCCCGATGCTGTGTCTCACCATATTTAAGCATACTTCTTTATTCGCCGTGATTCCAACAACACATTTTTCGCGAAGCGTATCCAAAGCATTACAAAGGAAGTGAATATTTTCCATGATAGCGTGTGAAAGTACCGGTTCCATTACATTCAGCTGCAATTGTCCCGCTTCAGCCGCAAAAGTTACCGTAAGATCATTCCCGATTACTTTGTAACAAACCTGGTTCACCACTTCCGGAATCACAGGATTCACTTTTCCAGGCATGATGGATGATCCCGGCTGCATTGGTGGTAAATTAATTTCAAAAAGTCCGGCTCTTGGCCCTGATGAAAGTAATCTTAAATCATTACATATTTTTGATAATTTCACTGCAAGACGCTTCATTGCAGAAGAATAAATTACATAAGACCCCGTATCCGGTGTTGCTTCTACTAAATTCGGCGCAGAAATTACAGGAAAGCCCGTCAGTTCGGCTAAATTTTTAGCACAAAGTGTGGCATAGCCAATCGGAGCATTCAATCCTGTTCCGATTGCAGTTGCACCCATGTTTACTTCCACAAAAAGATTGGCGTTGTTATTTAATTTAGAAATATCTTCTTCCAAAGTTGCGGCAAATGCTTCAAACTCCTGTCCCAACGTCATAGGAACCGCGTCCTGAAGCTGCGTTCTTCCCATTTTGATCACATCATGAAATTCCTTTCCTTTTGCCCTGAAAGCTTCAACGATTTTTTCTAATTTTTCTACCAAAATAGCATTCATCTGAAGCAATCCCATTTTAATAGCTGTAGGATAAGCGTCATTTGTCGACTGGGAAAGGTTGATGTGGTCATTTGGTGAGCAAAATTCGTATTGCCCTTTATTTTTTCCTAATTTTTCTAAAACTCTGTTGGCAATTACCTCATTCGCGTTCATATTGATCGAAGTTCCCGCACCTCCCTGAATCATATCTACCGGAAACTGCTCGTGAAGCTCACCGGCAAGCAATTCATCGCAGACTTCAGCAATTTTAAAATATAAGTTTTCGTCCAGCAAACCGAGTTCGTAATTCGTTTTTGCGGCCGCTTTTTTTACGAAAGCCAAACCTTTGATAAATTGCGGATAAGAAGCCAAAAGCTGCCCTGAAATTTTGAAATTGTTGATTGCTCTTTGTGTCTGAACCCCATAATAAGCATTTACCGGAACTTCCAATTCTCCCAATAAATCACTTTCTCTCCTGAAATTTTCCATTACAGATTTTTTAAAATTTTAAAGTTTAAATATAGCAAATGCGCACCGAAACCGATGCGCTTTACTGATTTATTTTACCGGATATTTTTGTATTAAAGCCTGCAATATTGAGAATGTTTCCGCATCCATGATTCCGTCATAATTCTGTGGTCGGAAATGATACTGGAAGGCTTCGATTGTTTTTTTGGTAGCATCATCCCATTTTCCGCTAAGATCAATGCCATACCCGAATTTTTGCAATTGTGTCTGAACATTGAAGATAAACGAAGGATCATTGTATTTCAATTGAAAATCCGTAGACATCTCCAAATCGTAGTAGTTTTGCTTGGTTGCTTCATCATACCACATTCCGATCTGATATTCGTCATATAATTTTTTCCACGGAAACATAGGTCCCGGATCCTGCTTTCTCGTAGGAGCCACATCTGAATGCGCCAAAACGTTGGTGGCCGGAATCTGGTATCTTGTAATAATATCTTTCGCTAAAGCGGCCACTTTTCTGACCTGAGCATCATCAAAAGGAACAAATAATCTCTTTCCTGAAGCGTCTGCTGTATACCCCATATTAACAATTTCAATCCCGATGGAAGTATCGTTAAGGTTTTTATCAGCTCTCCAGGCACTTACTCCAGCGTGGTAAGAACGTTTGTTTTCATCAACCAACTGATAAATTTCATTATCTCCGGTATTGTTTACCAGGTAATGTGCGCTCACCGCCTGCTGAGTAAGAACGGTAATGGATTTATCGTCAGGAAGTGCTGTGTAATGAAGAATCAGATATCTTTGTCTGAAATTTTGTGCAATGGCAGGAAAATAGGTTTTTACCACCTTGTATTCGGCTGGTTTTGCACTAACGATAGACCCATAACTTGCCGTATTATCATTCTTTGTGGGATCTGCAATATTGGTAGTAAAAAACTCTACTCCACGATCATTGGTAATTTGTGTTTTTGGCTTGTCTGATGTTTGCGGTTTTACAGCCGTTTTTGGCTTTACCACGGGTGTTCTGGGGATGTATTGCCTATTTTTGGTGTTCGACTGAGATGTGCACGAAAAAACCAAAGTACTTAATCCGATGATATATAATGTTTTACGCATTTCGTTTATTTTTTTAACCATTTATAGCTCAAAAATACACAAATTTTTCTTGAAAAATATTTGGTAAATAAAGAAATCTATTCTATATTTGCACTCGCATTAAAGGAACAACGATCATTAAAAAACGAAGATAAACAGGAGGGTTGCCAGAGTGGTTAATGGAGCAGTTTGCTAAACTGTCGACGCGAAAGTGTCGCAAGGGTTCGAATCCCTTACCCTCCGCTTTCTTATATATCTTTTCGGGGCGTAGCGTAGTCCGGTCATCGCGCCTGGTTTGGGACCAGGAGGTCGCAGGTTCGAATCCTGCCGCCCCGACTTTAAAGCTTTTTATTGTTATAATAACTAGCGGGAATCAAAAAAACTTTAAGGGTGCGTAGCTCAGCTGGATAGAGCATCTGCCTTCTAAGCAGACGGTCAAAGGTTCGAATCCTTTCGCGCTCACAGAAACCTCATAACTTTTGTTGTGAGGTTTTTTGTTACAATTTTTTCTTCGCATCATTAAAAAATAATATTGTTTTTACCTCTCCATTTTCTCTAATTTGAGCTTTTATAGTATCAGATAAAATTTTCTTTTTAGTGATTTTTTCTTTTTCAAAAGAAAGATCTTTTAGATAATATATATATTCTTTATTAAAATAAGACCTTTTTCTTTGAACATCAATAGCTCCATACATATTGGAAGTAACATTAAGGATTTCAGTTTTGTTTTCTGAATCATATTTATTTTCAAGATGAAAGATTAAGCCTCTTTTAGGGAATTTGTTCTGTTTCGAGTGATGGTTAATTAAAAAACCTACTTTTATATAGTAATTCTTCAGATCAATATTTGACTTTTTATATCCGATTACTGAATATTCTGTACACCCGAATAACAGCAATAAAAACAGCAAACAGAAAATTACTTTCTTCATTTTTTTTATCAGTTAAGTAAATGATTATTAACACCGTAAAGTTAATAAGAAAATAAACACAAAATATTCGTCACAATTATTTCACATTTTATTTTTATAATTCAAAAAAACATTCTATATTTGCACCCACAAAAAACGAGATAATATCCGTTATTTGGATGGCCAATCGGGGCGTAGCGTAGTCCGGTCATCGCGCCTGGTTTGGGACCAGGAGGTCGCAGGTTCGAATCCTGCCGCCCCGACTTTAAAAGTGAAAATTTTAGGGTGCGTAGCTCAGCTGGATAGAGCATCTGCCTTCTAAGCAGACGGTCAAAGGTTCGAATCCTTTCGCGCTCACGAAAACAGCCCGCAATTATTTGCGGGCTGTTTTTATTTTATACGGCAAATCCCCGCAACAAATACTTTATTATTTTTCAACCTTTGCACCAGAAGAAAATCTTCCTGTAATACTTTTGAATAAGAAAAGAAAGATACCTGTGACAACAAGGATAAATCCTATAGGAATCAGGAAGAAAAACGGCTCATGAAGGTAGCCTTCAGATGTAATACTTGACTTGGTAGCATCAAAGGATTCTGTAATCATTTTTGCTATGAAACATAATACTCCTGCACATAAAGTGACAATGGATAATAAATTTAATTTTTTCATTTTTGTTTTTTTACTGATTAGTATCTCACAAAACACATGCCATAAAATAAAAGCCACTGTAATATACAGCGGCTCATTTTTTTATTTCGATTGAAAAGAATATCCATCCCAGCTATACGTTTTTGAGGAACGCTTTTTCTTTTCCTTATCATTTTCATCTCTTTCCATTTCTTCCATTTTAAAAATAAAAGCATTGGGAATTCCTCCTTTATCATTCGGGAAAATAAATTCTTCGCTGTGGTAGTAAACATCTGCATCCCCCACATTCATCAGCTGGGGAAGTGCAGTCAATTTTTTATTTCTGAATAAAAGATATTGGTCATAAGCCGCAATTCCGCACGCCTCACCGGAAACTGTAGCTTTTAAAGTGAATTCAACATTTTTAAGCTTGTGATTACTCTCAATATTGAAAGTAGCAAAGTTCAAACTTTCACCGGAACCCGTTGCAAAAGAAACCTCATCAATTAATGTATTGCTTTCTACAATCTTTATCGCTGCAATATTTTGTTTATAATTCTGATTAAATTTTTTATCCCTTTTATCCACTGTTTTCAACAAACCGAAAAGAAAATCATACCCATTTTTATTTCTATAACCTATGGACAGATTTCCTCCCCAAATATATCCTTCAGAAACCGAATTTCCTTTTTGGTAAGAAACTTCGTACCAGTTTGCACTTCTTTCACCCAGCTTTAAAATTTTTTCTTCTTTTTTAAGAATTAAAATCTGCTGATTTGTTTGCAGAGAATCCAGGATTTGAGAGCTTTCATCCGGTTGTTCCCTTATTCTGGTCCAATCGGTGAAGATTTTCTGGGGTTTATTTTCTTCAAAATTAAAAATCCCGTTGGCGAAAGTTTCTTCCTGAGCAGAAAAAGCCTGAACCAGGAGTAAAAACAGAACAGTGAATAGTGATTTCATGATAATGGTTTAAAGTTATTTTTCAAGCAGTAAGCTTACCCATTCTTCGCGTTGAAGCTGCTTTTTAAGAGTCAAACCGCTTTCTTTTGTAACTTCCAGAATATCATCGACATCAAAGAAACACAATCCTGAAAGTAATAATTTTCCACCGTCATTCAGAACTGAAACATAGGTTGGAATATCTGAAATCAGTATATTTCTGTTGATATTTGCTAAAATAATATCGTAGTTTTCATTGCCCAAATTTTCAGCGGTTCCCTGTTCGATATCCAGTTTTACACTGTTTCTTTCGGCATTTTCTTTTGAATTTTCGACAGACCATTCATCGATATCGATGGCTTTGGTTTCTCCGGCTCCTTTTTGTTTTGCATAAATTGCTAAAACAGAGGTTCCGCAGCCCATATCGAGGACTTTTTTACCATTCAAATTCATATCCATCATCTGTTGGATCATCAAGTGCGTTGTTGGGTGATGCCCGGTTCCGAAAGACATTTTCGGCTGAATGATAATTTCATGCATTCCGGGAACAGATTCATGGAATTCTGCTCGGATCAAGACTTTATCATCGATATTTATTGGTTCAAAATTCTTTTCCCATTCTTCGTTCCAGTTGATGTTCGGCATTTTCTGGAAAGTGTATTCTATTTTTACATTTTCATTTTCAAAAAGCGGCAATGTTTTTAATTCATCTTCATTAAACAGATCTTTCTGGACATATCCTAAAATCCCGTCAATCTCCTCCGTAAAACTGTCGAAGCCGATCTCAATAAGTTCTGCCATTAATATTTCGTTCCAAGGCTGAAGCGGAGAAATTTTGAAATTGAATTCTAAATAATTTTGCATGTGAATAATTTACTGCAAAAATAAAACTTGTTTTTTGATTTATTGGAATTAAGTTTTTTAAAACAAGGGTTAAAAGTTTTTAAATGCAAAGAGCGCAAAGTTTTTTTGAAGGCTTTTATGTCTTTATGTTCGCAAAGGCGTTTCACTTTGTCATCCCATAGGGATCTAAGCAAGGTTTTAGAAAACTATATGGAAAGATTCGTGCCTGGATCCCAACGGAATGACAAACAGAATGGTGATTTCAGATGTTAAAAGGAATGACTGCGGCCTAGCCCCGATCGCAGCAATTGTTTGAGCTCATTTTTTTGGGTTTCGGGGGGGGGGGGGGGGGCGCGCCCCCCCAAACCCACAAAAAGAGAGA
>Ga0307412_10001182_pt1 | contig 14865 bp, 5 predicted proteins | sample DK1Cmetagenome_3_FD_203823 | JGI IMG/M metagenome (GOLD analysis project Ga0307412, IMG submission 203823) | Maize rhizosphere microbial communities from greenhouse at UC Davis, California, United States - DK15-C-1 | ecosystem: Host-associated > Plants > Roots > Rhizosphere > Soil | place: USA...
AACACTGCAAGCTCCTCCCCTCCCCATGGATCAATTGTTGCATAGATAAAATAAGTACCCTTGTTTTTTACAATAGTAGGATCCGCAAAGTAACCAGGCATTATGGGGTTAGGTATTTTTCCATTGCCACCTTGGGCATGAACAGAACAAGGAAGGTTGATTATTAGTAAGTTCAGGAAAAAAAATACTGAAATTTTCTTTAGCATAATTAGTTTTATTTTGTTCAATAACCGGTATGTATGTTTAGTAAAAATTGAAATATCTGAAGCTAATGAGGCATTTCTACAGGGGCCTTATCCAGGCCGCTTGCCCCCCTGAAGCCTCAAGCTTGGCATCTAAAACAGTAGATGAATCCACTCTTATTTGCTTCATGCCAACTTTGGTTTTAGTTGGTGCTGTTTTATCATCATAATAAATTGTTGCGATATATTTCTTTCCAGCCGGTAAAAAGCTCAATGGAACCTTCAAATCCTTTGATTCATTATTGTTGAGGGTACCTAAGAACCATTCATTGCCTTTTCTTCTGGCGGTTGTTATAAACTGGCCTGGTTCTCCTTGCAGTACCCTTGTCTCGTCCCAGCTTGCCGGTATTTTGTCCCAGAATTCGAGTTCAGGTTCATTGCTCGAGAACTGAGGCTTATCGTACCAGTATAAGGTTTGAATAGGACTATAGTAAACAGCAGCCATTGCAAGCTGATGGGCATGCGTGGTTTTAATACGATTATTATAATAGCAGATAGTATAATCTGCAGCACCGGCAATGTAACGGGTAAAAGGAAGAACTGTATTGTGAGTCGCATCAGGCATTTCCTCGTTTCCGCGAATACCTTCTGAAGTCATCAAATTAGGCCAGGTTCGTTGCTCGCCGGTTGGCCTCCAGTCGTCATGAACATTCACCATAATCTTTGCATCGGCTGCTTGCTGGATTGCTTTTTCGATCCAGGTGGTCCAGCGATGCGAGCCCGCCTGCACAAAGCCAAACTTCACTCCCTTAACACCCCAGCTGTTATAGACCTTAAAGAGCGAATCAGATTGAGCGAGCAATGCCTGCTGATTCACATATAGCCACACTCCAACACCCTTTTCTTTAGCATATTGAAGAATGGCCGGTAAATCAAAGTCGCCTATACTCACTTTTGTTGCATCACTCTCAAATGAATAGTGATGGCCGTACCAGCAACAATCGAACAATATATACTGAAGATTACGTTGTACGGCAAAATCTATATTAGCCTTAGCATCTGAAGTGCTTAATTTGGCGACCCGCATGATCTTACCCGGCCTAATCCAGCTCGTATCTTCGATCTTACAAGCCTCATTTAAACTTAATATAATGTGGTTGTTCTCAATCAGATCACCTGCCTTCTCGGCAACCATAATCACTCTCCAGGGCGTAGCAAAAGGAGAGATCATATCCGCTGGAATATACATCGAGGTAACCAGAGTATTAGGATTGGAGGCACTTAATTTAAACTTGGTGCGGGCATAATCTACCATCTGCGCTTCTGCTAAGCAGGCGTGTAGTCCATTAGGTAATTCAAGAGTAAGCGGGCGTTCACTTTCGTCCGGCCAGTCCTTCAGCGGCAACAATTTATACGGAGCCTGCGCCCAGGACGCATGCCAGGCTTTAGTACCTTCAGGCAGAGAAAATTCTGTATTCTCCGACATAATCCGGTAGTAGGTTCCTTTCGGATTTTCCGGAAAAGAATAGCGTATGGCGGCTCCTTCATTATAGGCTCTAATTTCAATATTGACCAAATAGATCGGATTATCGTCTTTTACAGTCTCTACTTTAAGCAAATTATAATGATCTCTTATCAATGCACGTTCCCCAGCAACCGGCTTCCAGATAGTGTCCTTTGATGTCTTTGTAAGCTTCGTGACAGCCAAATTTTCAAACCAATTCTCGTGCTTATCTACCTGGAGCGCCATTGCCCGTTCAGATAAATTGTTATCAAGCTGCAGATCGAGTTCCGACTCGTTGATTACAGGTTTACTGTTATAGCTTACCTGGTAGTACATTTTTCGCTTACCAGTACCAAATGCCTTTTGATAAAACCTGACTGTAAGCTTTTTATCGGGCGATTGTATTATTGACTCAGTTCCTTTAACAATATTTTGCCCTATGGCTGGGAATGATAGTAAAAGGAAAAGATGGAGTAATATGTTATTAGCTTTCATCTGAGTACGGGTTGGCTTATTTCTTTGCGTTGGAGTTCTTCCATTCACCAGTTTTCACGTTTAACATCCAGGGTTGAGGTTTTGGTAACCATAGCTTGCCGTTTCCGATTTCTAAGGGCATCCACAGATACCTGGAATCCCAATGTGTCTTCGGTTTCCATTGATCTGCCATAAAAACTACAGTTGTTCCTTTAGTCCCTGCCACCTTGATCATCATGGTAGACTGAGAGCTATAAGTGTTTGTTTCCGGCGGCGCTATGTCCTTAAATTCAGACCATGGGCCAGCGAGTGAAGTGGCCGTGGCATATTTATTGGGATTTGGGTTCCAGCTTGTTAAGGCTGAGCCAATGGCATAATAAAGGCCGCCGTAGTGGACAATAGCACCACCTTCGAGCGGAGCGCTGATAAAAGCTACCTGCTTTTCCACATCCATGTAATCATCTGACAATTTCGCAATATAAAACCCTTTTGTTGGCCTGCTTTCGAATACCAGATAAGCGCTGCCGTCATCGTCTATGAATTGTCCGATGTCGCGACTCTCTAAGCCAAGCGGACGAAAACTCTTCACAAACTTATATTCACCGTCAACTTTGTCGGACACAGCCACTCCAACACGGGCAAATTTATACTTGGCGCTGTCCAGATGCATATACATCACGTATTTACGATTTTTCTCGTTATAGAAGACTTTTGGACGTTCGAGGATTAGGGTACCCTCCCTGATGCCTTCCAAAGTGGATGCCTTAAATACCTGGCCACGAAATTTCCAGTTAACTAAATCTTTTGATGAGTAACATCCTACGTACCGCGTATTAACTAAATTGTTTTTTCTTCTGTCTTCTCCAAACCAGTAATACGTATTACCTCGCTTAATAATTCCTCCCCCATGAGCCTGGATATGCTCATTTTTATCGTCGGGCCATATTTCGCCGGGTTTTACTTCTTTAAATCCTTTTTGTGCAATGGCTGATACAGACGACAATGCCATCGCTGTAAGTACAAATGTTAACTTTAGTATATTCATATAATTGAAGGCTTGCTACCCGGTTACGCCTTCCGGCAACTTTCTTATAAATCTAAAAGCAGAAAGGGGTTTTAATTCCCTTTCTGCTTTAAAAATTAAAGTGGATTATTCCTTAATGAACTTTTCTCGGGTAACCTGAGTTCCGTTCTGTATACTAATTATATAAAGACCCGGTTGTAATTTAGAAACAGCAACAGTTTGAGGCGTTTGTGTTAAACTTTGTGAAAGGACTTCCATTCCACCTGTATTGAACACTCTCACTGTAGCGCCTGCTTCCAGCTTACTAACCTTAATATTCAGGATATCTGATACTGGATTTGGATAAAGCTCCACATTATACGATACAGGCTTTTCTAACTCTAAACGCGCAGCTCTGACAGATGAGATTTCTGAGTTACAAGAACCAAGTTTATCACCATGATTTAAATGCGCCTGCACTGCAGATGAAGCAACGCAAATTACATTTCCATTATGGCATAACTGTACTTTGTCATTGTCATTTCCACAGCGTACATCCAGTACATTGATAACAATAGAAGAAGTTGTTTGACAACCCTTGGCATCCGTTATAGTTACCGTGTAAACGTCCGCGGTATTTACATTAATTGATGGTGTAGTTGCACCGGTATTCCATGCATAAGTGTATGGAGCCGTACCACCATTTGCCGTCGCGTTAACAGTAAGTGAAGATGGCCCATAACCTAAATAAATCGTGTTTTTATCGTCCGTGTATGAGTTCAACGCATATACATCCGGTATAGATGAACTCAACGGGGAGTTAACAGTAACACTGGTTTCAGCAATGCTTGTGTTGCCATGGGCATCGGTAACTGTAAACTGAACGGTTGATGTACCAACGTTGAATACCCCACTAGCGTCAGCACCTGATCCGCTTCTTTGAGTAGCTCCACTTACAGCATACGTAATAGAAGCCGCACCGCAGTTGTCTGTAGCGATTAAGGATGGAAGCGTATAGGTGCTTCCTGCGAAACAGAAAAACTGAGCCAATGGAGCAGTAAGAACTGGTTTCTGGTGGTCAACCACAGTTACTTGTGCAGTTGCAGAGCTGGAGTAGCCCTTAGCGTCTGTACCCGTAAGCGTTACTGTAACCGGAGTTCCAACGTTAGAGCAAGCAAACGTGGTTTGATCTACAGTTAAGTTTAATGCTCCGGAGTAGCTGATAGAACCATTATCCACTTGTGCTGCTGTGATTGAAGCAGTACCGCTTGCATTTAATTCTACCGCTATATTTTTAGCAAATACAGCTGGTGGAACAAATACATGTAGTTCCTGGCTAACAGAAGAAGCAGCATTATAGCTGGCATCTCCAGCCTGTGAAGCCGTAATTACGGTAGTTCCGCCGCCAACTATGTGAATCATACCATTTACGATAGTTGCCACATTTTGGTTTGAGCTGGTGTAAGTTACTGCTAATGCAGATGAAGCTACAGCCGCTGGATCGAAATCTGCATCTCTTGTAGTCTTCTCTGCGATGGCAGCAAAGCTGATAGACTGCCCTTTCTTAACAACAGTTAATACTTGAGATGCAGTTGCAGCATTGAACTCAGCACTTCCTGCCTGTGAAGCAATAATAGTTGTGGTTCCTGCACCAACCAGATGCACTTTTCCATCAACAATAGTTGCAACGGTAGAATCTGAGCTTATGTATGCTACCGCTAAGCCTGAACTTGCTGTTGCTGCTGCATCGAAGTCTGCATCGCCAATTGTTTTTGACGCAAGGGCAGCAAATGTGATACTTTGCGCTTTCTTATTTACAGTAAGGGTTTGCGTAACGGCACTTGCTGCTTTATACACCTCATTTCCTGCCTGTGAAGCTGTAATAGTTGAAGTTCCGGCAGCAAGAATATGAACTTTTCCGTCTACTATGCTTGCAACTGAGGTATTCGAGCTGATATAAGCAACAGGAAGCCCTGAAGATGCAGTTGCTGATAGGTCGAAATCAGTATCTCCTACTTCCTTTTGCGAAATTGCATTAAAGGAAATAGTTTGCTGAGCTTTTTGCAATTCTGCTATTTCGCTTGCATTTAAAGCCCGATTGTAAATCCTGAATTCATCCACAGCTCCTTTAAACATAGGATCTGTTGTACCGTTTGATTTTCCAATGTAATGGTTCGCAGTATTTCCCAGGCTGGAAGCTCTATAGGTAACACTGGCATTAGTGCCTACCAATACACCATTGACGTACAGCTTTAGCGTGTTACCACTCAGCGTGGTTGCAACATGTGTCCAGCCACCCAGCGGCCATACATAATCGTAGGTTACCTGCTGATTGATGCCGTTAAGTTTTATGGAAAACCGAATAGTTGACTTTCCGCCATTTACAGCCGACTGTGGAGTCAGGTAAATGGTATTGTTAACGCTGCTACCAAAATCGAAAATACGCATGAAGCTAGATACAGCATCCATTTTTACCCATGTAGCAAAAGTAAAGTCACCTGTAAGGTTACTCACTATACCTGTTGGAAGTGTTGCATAAGCATTGCTTGTTCCATCCATTTTCAATGCCTGTCCATTGTATCCCGCAGAGCGGATAGCACTGGTTCTCATGGTGCCATGTTTTGCACCCCAGGAGTCAATTAGCCTGGATCCATCCGATTCTTCGAAGGTGTAAAAATCCATCTGTCCCGTATTTGGCATAGCAACAACGGGTGCACTGGTACCAAGTTCCGTTGCATTTTCAACAGTAGAAACAACATAATAGTAGGTGCTACCGTTGCTAACTTCTGCGTCGGTATATTTTGTCGTACTTAAGTTTGCAGCAACGGTAGTATAGGGACCGCCGGATGAAGCAGAACGTTTCACGTTATAAGCAAAATTCAATAATGGATCCCACTCAACAATATTCTTAGCATCTGCAGAAGCAACAATCAATCCTTGTACAATAGAGTTTTGTACTATCAAATTAAGGGTATCTGTTACAGTAAGGGTACTGTCAGTTGCACTCAGCGCAATAGCGTAGATGCCTGGCTGAGCCGGTATACCAGAGATAAGGCCGGTAGCTGCATTAATATTTAATCCAGCTGGCAAGTCGCTCGCTGCATAACTGTTGGGTATAATGTTAGTAGTGATCGTGTAGGAATAATTTTTACCTGCTAAAGTGGTGTCAACTAGTGTACTACTGATAAACGGCGGAACAGTACGATCGTCCAGCAATAGCACATCGTTTCCTGTACCGCCTTTATAAGTTATGCGGAAGTTGTATGCGCCGGCAGCCACGAGCGACATTTCTGGCAGGTCCTTGAAAATACCCTGGACCGGATTGTTCCCGGTAGCTTCGATAATGGTGAAAGCTGCTCCTTCCTGAAGTTCTCCAGGAGCTATTGTAAGAGCCAGAGCAGGATTGTTCGCCAGAACTACGCTGGTGGGTGTAACTTTATCGGCTGTTGATGTCGCTGGATCTATTTCTACAGTATAAGTAGCATCGCTCTTAAGCGTTAATGCTCCGGTGATGAAAGATCCTATACCTGAGTTTCCAGGTTGAAGGACAGCACCGGTACCTGATCCTGTTCCAACGGTAACAGAAGCTGAAGTTCTTCCGGTTCCTCCAAAAATACCTTGCTCAGCAATTACAGGGCTTGTAAAAGTTCCTGTAACTGGATTATTATTTATCAGCAATCGCCCGTTTTTAACAAGAGTATTTCCTGAATAAGTACTGTTTCCCGACAGGATCAGAGTTCCCGTTCCTACTTTCTCAATCTGCAGCATGGAACCATTCACATTGCTTATGTTTCCGGAAAAGGTAGTATTGCTATTCCTGGCGCCAACGCTCATTACGGGCCTTCCATTCGTTGCGTTGCAGCGAATAACCCCTCTTCCGTTTAAACCACCAAAATGGATTGTTCCGGTCGCAAACTGAAGGCTCTGAGTATCGCCTCCCGTATTATCGAATAGCCAGGAAGCTTTCGCACTACCAGACTGCGGGGTTTCGAATCGTGTTCTTGAAGCTCCGCTTCGTAATTTAGAGATGAATGTCCCGCTGAACTCGCTGTTATCTCCGTACAGATGCAGTCCGGCATTAGTATTACCATCCTGTTCAACTGTCCCATTCCCTAATAAACGGCCTCTCAAACTTAATGCTGCTCCGGTTTGGAAAATATAGCTTCTCCTTTCGTTTCGAATCTCGATATCATTATAAAGAGTAGCGTCGGTTCCTGAATACAATGCCCCCCCATTCATAATGATTTTACCAGTACCTACTGGTCCCGATGTTGGAAACGACTGAGTTCCGGTTCCATGGCCAGATACTATAACAGCCTGTTTTGGCGGCCAGGGTCCTCCCGTACCATTAATTACTGTATTTCCTGAATAGGTATTTGCTCCTGTAAGAAACAGGTCGCCCGATCCCGAACGAGTGATGCCGCCTGCGCCGTTGATAATGCCATTGATCGTAATATCACCAATACCTGTATTAACGTAGAGCTGTTCGCTGAGCTTAACAGCTGTATTAATAGTGTGCGACCGCGATGAAGTGTTAACCAAATCATTTCTCAGTCTTATAGTATCACCGGAAATGGTATATGCATTTGCACTTTCATCAAATAGCATTCTTGCTACATCCAGCCCTGCGATATCGTTAACTAAAACCGTATCAGCTGAGGAACTGAATGTTAAAACAGCCGGATTTACAGGAGAGGTATTTTCCTGCCAATTTCCTGCTCTGCTTAAAGAATCTGATAATGGTACAGGGCTCCATGTAAAAGTATGCGTGCCGGCTGTGCCGAAAGCTTCAGGTGAATTAGAACTCTCTTTGGTATTGCCCATTGATGAGACCACGTAATAGTATGGAGTCTCAGGCGTGACATTCGCATCAGAATAAGTCGTATCAGAAACGGTAGCAATGGTAGTGTAAGGCCCACCGCTTACTATTCCTCTTTTAAGCTTGTAGGTGATTGCTCCCGAAGCAGTCGCCCATTTTAAATCAATCTGTGCAGGCTTGCTTACTACTTCTGGTTTTGTAGGGATAGCCGGAGGTACAGACGCAAATACAACAGCAGAGTTTTCGCTCTCCAGGCTTCCAGAGTGAGCGGTTACCACATAGTAGTTATCCACTTCGGGTGTTGGCCTGGTGTCGATAAATAAGGTACCCGTAAGACCATTTTGTAAGGTTACAAAAGGCCCCTCTGCAGACAACGATCGTTTAACTGAATAGGTGCTTGCATTAGGTACCGCAGCCCATGAAACGGCAATACGTGTATTGTTATTGATAACTGCTGCCACATTAACCGGAGCAGCGGCAGCTGTATCACTTGCAACAGGGATAATAAGAGTAGCGTAACCAGCTCCTGCTGCGTTTATAGCTTCAAGATTCACCGCAAACGTTCCGGTCTGCAAAGGCGTACCTGAGATTGAGCCGCTCAAAGAGTCGATGCTTAGTCCGGTTGGCAATCCGGAAGCTCGGAACACTGAGGCTCCATTTGTAGCGGCAACGGTGTAACTGAATACTGTATTTAGTTGACCAGATGCACTGGTGGCGCTTGTAATTTCTGGTGCGCCGGCTGCGAAACCTGTAGTAATTTTTACATTGCTGAAGGTGGCTGTATTGATTGCCGAGGTATTATTAGATATGGTGTAAAAACCGATATATGAATCTGCATAGGTTTGGCGAGTCATGGCCAGGTTAGTCCAGGAAACACCATCGTGCGAGTGGTAGATAAAGATCCGGTCGCCAACACGTTCTAACTTAAGCCACCATGGAATTCTTGGCTGATAATGAGAAGCGCTTACACCGCCTGCTCCACCAATTCCAATATTATAATAACGGGAATTTGGAGCAAGAGACTCTCTGATCATTACACCGCTGTTAGAACCACTTAACGAGGCATTCTCTACCTTAACTATTATACCCACATCTCCCTTTACACGTTGGAAGGTAAAATTTAGCGAATTGCTAAGCGAATTGCCCGCTCCTTTAACCACCCAATTTCCGTTTGTATAGACCATTTCTCCGGCAATACCGGTATTCCCGATATCCACATTGCTCATTGATCTGACCGCCAGAGCGTTATCTGCCGGATAAACAATTGGTGTTAATGCGGTTGCCTGGGTCGAATCGGATGATTTCAGATACAAAAATGACCAGCTATTTTCGCCTGTAAGATTACGCATTTGAGTAGTATAGGGCGTTGGAATTCCCTTTCTTCGCGCATAGGCGTTTTCGATTATGTTATTAAACGGTGAATGTCTCCGGATGCCGGTGGGAACTCCCCAGTTGGTATAATAAGCAGAATATCCTCCAAAAGGAATAAACGGAATAGTTCCTGCCGGAGACTGACTATACCTGTGATACAGTTCAGCCATGGCTAGCAAACGGTTATCCAGTTCGGCAAACAGGTCAACACCCTGCTTCCAGGCAACCTCTGCACTCCATCCCAATGCCTGTATCTGTACCCACCAATGGTCATCCCTGCCTGTGTCGCCCACTTCTCCGTTAGGCAAGCTGTTGCGAAGACCTCCCCCTGCGTCCATACGATAAACTTCTATTGACTGTTGTAGTCTTACTGGATCTTTCAGATAGGCGGCAATACCGATAGCAATCTGCAGTTGAATTGCTCCTTTGTTATGATCGCGTAAGGGATGAGGAACCCATGAATGCGGATAAAGTACGTCTCTGAAATACTTTTCTACGTTTGCACTATTTGCCGTCGACCAGCCCGGAAAAGTACGTCTTAAGATATCTGCTGCCGGAACAACATAAGGCACATAATCACCAATATCAAGCATACTTTCATTCCCTCCCCAACTTGTGTTAATTCTGGCCCAGGCGTCAAGTATGTCGGTTGCCTTACGTGCATAAGCAGAATCATCTGTAAACACATACATGAACGTAAGGTGATGAATAGCCACCATATCAGTTTGCCATGCAGAGTTATTCAGGTTAGGAGACCGTGTTACATTTTGAAAAGGCCCTCTCATAGAATAATTAAGCCTTGAACGGTAATCATTTTTTAATGCGTTATACCCGGTCAACCAGGGTTCTTTTGTAATATTTCCCTTTAGCTGAGCCAAATCAGCATTACTGAAAAGTACACCCTGACCGAATGTAAAGTTCTGCCCGTAAAGAGTTCCGGACAGCAAACAAAAGAAAAGGATCGCCAGAAGGCGATTTTTCGGCTTAAAACGTTTAGTTTGTCGGCACTTGAATAAAAGTTTAATCATAGTTTATCATTTAATTGAAACAAAAATTGGTTGGCAAAAAAAAGTCTGAAGAAGGAGCCATTAGGTTAAGCAATAGAGCCCAAACTAAATGGTCCTTTTAGTTTTTGGAAAGCAGTGAAATGCGCTTTAAATACTCCCCTGCTTTAATTAAAAATGATTTGAGAAAAGACTGTAGACAACTCAATTCCTGGTTAGAGTTATCTCGCCTGCTGCAATTCCTTTTGGAAACTTATCGGTAAGCAATACTACGTACCAATTACCGGCCATAAAACTTGTCTTTTCCTGAGAGCTGAACGCTTTGCTCCCTGATAACCCAAGGCTTAGACTCCCAGTGACGTTTACAGGCTTACTTGGATCTGTGCCATCAACATTAATTGTGACTGGAAAGCTCCTGTCTGGGGCAGCCGTTCCTACTTCGGTTTTGACCTTATAAAAATGAACACTGAGTATCTGGTCTTTCTTCGTAACACTTATATCTTTGGTATACTTCAGAGTAAATGCTAAGATATTGGACTCCTCATCGTACCAACCCGTAATCGTCCCCTTTGTAGCATCGCTGGGCGGATTAGGACTTATTTTCGAGGCTTCCAGAGCAGAACTTACAGTGAAGGTGTTGCCGGCTAAACCTTCAAGGTCGCCACCTTCTGTACAGCCAGTTAGCAAGCTGACCGAAAAGAGAAATATGGATAGAAAAAACTTTTTCATTTTTTGAATATTGATATCTATAAATAACATCTGATGTTTATGGATAATAGTTAGGATAGCTCCTTTGAATTGAGTTATTCCTCTTAAAATCAACCAGCTACACTGTTTATATCGACTCATCAACCGTTAATAACCCGGGTTTTGCTTAAGCGCAGAAGACTTTACTAATTCAGTTTGAGGAATAGGGAAAAAGTACATGGCATTTGTAAACGTATGCTTCCTTACCACAACACGTCTGTAAGAATACTTTCCTGTAGCATCCCTTGTTATCTCCATTCCATGTGTCTCTTTATTCTCTGTTTGAGGCGCTATTTTCCAGCGACGCACATCCCAGAAGCGATGCTCCTCGAAGGCAAGTTCCACTCTGCGCTCGTTTCTTATCACCTCCCGCATTTCGTCTTTTGTCATGCCAGGTTTTAACCCGTACATACCATTAGTACCTGCTGTAATCAGAGCTCTTTGTCTGATGGATTTCAACCAATCGTACACTTCTGTTGTCGGTCCTGAATATTCGTTTGTTGCTTCTGCTGCATTTAGCAATACTTCAGCATATCGCATTAATGTCCAAGGTCTGTATAACTCACTTCCCGAACCTGTTCCGAAATTATTCATGCTTTTAAACCTGAAATACCCGGTTGGAGTTCCCGTGGGCCGATACATTCCATCGTCGGAAGCAGATGTAACCGAACGATTCGTTGAAGTTGGAATAACTCCAGTATAAGTATACACGGGCTGATCGCCGAAGGCACCACCCATGTAGCGGAGCGCTCCATTATAATGTACGGTATAGGTTAATCTAGGGTCGCGATTACTATACATGTTATCCCCATCCGAATATCCTGATGCAGGATCGGTAATTGGCAACCCATTTTTCATCCCAAACGCATCAACAAGCTCTTGGGTAGGAATATATTTAAGGCCCTGGTAGCCGTTATTAGTGCCTCGCGATACCGGGTTGGCACTGTTCTCCACATAAAAATTATTTGACGTGTTAGCCGGCTGCCAATACACTAACACTGCCTCCGGAAGATCCCGGGGAGTGTTTTTCAAAAATTGCTCATAAAAAGGAGCAGCACCGAGATTGTACAGGCTGTAAACATTTAAGCCAATAACTGCTTTAGCCGCATCCGCGGCTTTTTTCCACCGTTCATTATCCGCTGCAGCGTAAGAAACATAATGATCAGGATCATCGCTTCTGGCGCCACTATTAAACAGAGGACTTGCCGCATAAAGCAGAACTCGAGCTTTAACAGCTAAAGCCGCACCTTTTGTAATTCTGCGATCCTCGGAATCACCAACTGGATAAGTGGTTGGTAAAAAAACCGCAGCCTGATCCAATTCGGCAACTATATAATTAACACAATCTTCATAAGAGCTTCTGGGGACGTTTATTGACTCTCCATCTTCGAATACTTTGTCGCCAATCAAGGGTATACCTCCATAATGCTTCAGAAGAATAAAGTAGTACCAGGCTCTTAGAAATTTAACCTGTGCCAGCCAAAAGTTTTTAGTATCAGCGGTTAGCGGCACATTGTCTTTATTCTTTATATAAATGTTTGCCGCCCGAATCATCTGATAGCTTTTGTTCCAAACATCCTTATCTACATTACTGGAATTAATAGCACCGTTTGACAGCTTATAAGTATAGTAGCTAGCTATACCATTATCATAGAGATTAGGTTCAGCGTCATCGGTTGCTGCATCCAGGGGAGTATTATTATACCTTCTTGAGTTGAATGACATTCCCAGGTTGGAATACAAATTATTTACTACACCTTTAGCGCGGACGCTATCCTTAAACACAGCGGTTTCGTCAATCGCTGATAATTTCTTTTGTTCCAGGAAGTCCTTTTTACATGCCGATAAAAGAATAATTATCGCAACGGGTATAAGCAGTGCATCCTTGCTATTTAAATATTTCATTATGTACATCATTAAAAGATTAAAAGCCTAAAAGAACGCCAAGATTAAAATTAGCAGTAAGCGGATAAGCTGCTCCTGTACTCTTGCTGGCAATCTCTGCATCTTGCTGAAATTTTCCCATTTTATTGAAGTTCAACAAATTATATCCAGACACATACACTCTTGCACTTTGCACAGTCCTGATCTTGTTCAACCATGATGAAGGTATTTGATAGCCGATATCCACAGATTTAAGACGAACATATCCTGCGTTAACATACCAGAAATCAGATATTGTACTGGATGTATTAAATGCATTTCCGGCTACGCCAAGACGTGGATAAGTTGCAGTTGCTGCTGTCTCAGGTGTCCAGCGTTCAAGGTTCCATGAATTCAGGTTGCCTACGAAAGCATCCCCAGAACCAACAGATCTTACACGCAAGGCATAATCGAAGGCTCCCTGCACAAGCGCTCTGACAGTAAAACCTTTATAGGAACCAGAAAACTCAAGTCCGTAGGTAGTAGTAGGTAGATTGGGGCGGGAAAGATAAGTTACATCAGCGTCGTCAATAACGCCGTCCTGATTGAAATCTTGAAATTTAAGGTCTCCCGGCTGTATAACAACCCCTCTGGGAGCAGCAATCCCGCTTTTTAGTTTGCCACTTGCATCAAAATCTGCTAACTGATAAAATCCTGTATAATGATATCCTTTTTCAAGGCCCAGAGGCATTCCGGTTTGAGCCTGATACGGATAATCAGGGGCTTCGCTTACAAAGATGATCTTATTCTTAGCATGTGAAGCGTTAGCGCTCAAAGAGTATCTGAAATCACCTTTGCTCTTCCTGTAAGAGATCACACCGTCTGCACCCGCATTAGATGTTATACCAAGATTTCTTTTCGGCAGGTCTTGTCCCAAAATTGAAGGAACTCCATTCTGATTAATTAGCTGATCATAACGATAATTGTAAAAATAGCTACCGCTTAACGTGATTTTTCCGTTAAACATATTGGCTTCGATTCCCAGATCGGTTTTCCTCTCTTTTTCCCAGGTAATGCCTGGATTTACCAAGGCACCTTCTGTAGTTGTGCTACCATAATAATTGGAACCTGTTGTAGTGTATTGTATCACACTTTCTACAGTAGAGGGGAAGCTGACATCGGAACCCACTAATCCGTAAGAACCACGTATTTTAAACAGGTCGAAGAAAGGCAGCGCTTTTTTGAAAAATTTCTCTTCGGAAAGATTATATCCCCAGGATACTGCGGGAAAAATGCCGTAGCGCTGGTCCTTTTGAAATACATCATTACCGTTCCTTGCCACAGTAATTCCTAGCAGATACTTGCGTTTGAAATCATAGTCAAGTCTTCCGGTGGTCGCCCGGTAATTGATCGGAACGTTACCCTTGTTTATGTAATTACGTTGGTTGAGCAAGAGAAGGGTGGTGAAATGATGATCGCCAAAAGTGCGATCGTAGTTTAGTGAGGCAGTAACAATAGTCGTTGAATTAAAAGCGTCGTTAGTATTGGATATACCATAAACGGGTAAACGGGTACCTCTTAAAACATAAGAGTTAGTAACTGGATCATATTTAGATACTGGTAAGCCGTTTCGGCTCAGATCCCTGCCTTCATTATTATTGCCGGCGTAAGAAACCTGTATCTTTGCCGCTAAGCCTGTTGTTATAAAACCCAAACCCTGATCTGCTGCTACTACCAGGTTATAATTATTTTTGATGTCTCTCTTATATCCGCCGTTGCCAAGCCGGTACATCGGATTTATTATTGCATTACTCGTTGTTGAGGCGCCCGGATAGCTGGAATAACTATATGATCCATCTGGATTTAGCAAAGGCATTGCATAAGGAGCGAGGTAATTG
>Ga0307412_10001183_pt1 | contig 14863 bp, 16 predicted proteins | sample DK1Cmetagenome_3_FD_203823 | JGI IMG/M metagenome (GOLD analysis project Ga0307412, IMG submission 203823) | Maize rhizosphere microbial communities from greenhouse at UC Davis, California, United States - DK15-C-1 | ecosystem: Host-associated > Plants > Roots > Rhizosphere > Soil | place: USA...
CGACAACGACTGCGACGGCACGGTCGACGACGGCGCCCTCTGCGTCGACGGCACCGTCTGCGTGAATGGCGCCTGCGGCAATCCGTGCGAGCCCGAGACCGAGACGTGCGACGGGGTCGACAACGATTGCGACGGCACGGTCGACGACGGGAGCGGCCTGTTGCTGTGTCCCAACGGCGGGAGCTGCGTGAACGGCGCCTGCGTGCAGTTGCCTTGCAGCAGCCCGAACGGGGGCTGCCCGCCCGGCCAGGCGTGCGACGCGAACGGCAACTGCGTGCCCGGCGGCTGCGTGCCCTGGGCCGAGTCGTGCAACGGGATCGACGACGACTGCGACGGCGTGGTCGACAACGACACCGACCCGAACGTGCCCCTCTGCTCGAACGACGGGGTTTGCACCAACGGCCAGTGCTCGTGGCTGCCGTGCAACACCGACGCGGACTGCCCCGTGGGGCAGCTCTGCACGAACGGCGCGTGCACCGCGGTCGGCTGCCAGCCCGCGCCCGAGCAATGCGACGGCAAGGACAACGACTGCGACGGCTTCATCGACGTCAGCAGCGACCCGAACGTGCCCCTGTGCCCCAACGGCGGCGCGTGCGTGAACGGGGCCTGCATGGTCTACCAATGCCAGGTCGCCAGCGATTGCCCGGTGAACACGGCCTGCGTGAACGGCATCTGCCAGTAGTCGCGGCGAGGTCGGGCGCGGAGCACGATTTCGGGCCGGTTACGGGTGGTCTCGAGACCTCTCCGCGCTCTATCCTCGCGCCATGCGACGACTCTTTCCAGCGAGCCTTTTGGCTCTCTCTCTCGGATGGATGGCCGTGAGCCTCGTGGCCGCGCCCGGGTGCGGCGGGGACGACTCGGGCGGCGGCGCCTCGAACGGCAGCGGCGGGTCCGGCGGCAGCAGCAGCAGCAGCAGCAGCAGCGCGAGCACCGGCGGCGGCGGGCCCTGCGTGCCGTGGGGCACGTGGGAAATCAAATACATGGGCGGCGGCGAGAGCTGCGCTCCCATGAACGATACGCTGACCCTCGCTCCGGGTGACGGCGGCCCCGTCCAGGTGTCGTTCGCGGGCGACGACACGATGCCGATGGACACTTGCTCGGACCCGCCGACGCCGGGCGCCTATTCGGCGACGGGCACGGTCTCCGAGGACGGCTGCTCGGTCACGATCAAGACCGCGACGTCGTATTGCACCTCGGGCGAGGATCAGTGCTCGTCGCGGGATCTCACGCTCACGATCAGCGGCGACACCGCCACCGGCAGCATCACCACGAAGGAATGCTGGTGCGGGGTTTTCGACCCGGATCCGGTGACGGCGAGCGCGACGGCGACGCGGCAATGATCTGACGACTCAGCTCGCCTCGGCTGCGTCGAGCACGCCGGCCATGAACCGCACGAGCTGCCATTGCTCCGCCACCGTGGGCTCGCCCTGCAGCTCGACGTGGACGAGGGCCGGGCTCACGAGCGCGGCGCGCAGCAGCGCGGGCGGGACCTCCTCCGCAATCCAGAGCGTCTCGGCCGAGGGAATCACGGTGTCGCCCTGACCGTGCAGCAAGAAGACCGGAGCGCGCAGCGCGCCGAGGTGCCCCGCCGGCGAGACCGCACCCACGGCCTTGGCGTCCTGCGCGATCTCGTTCACGAGGGCCGGAACGTCGGCCTTTCCTTCGAAGAGCGCCTCGACCCGCGCGCGCGCCTCGGGGCTCAGCTCCCTGGCGCGGGCGCGGGCCGCGTCGTGCTGCTCCCACAGCCACAATCGCAGCGCGTCCTGCGCGACCGGCGCGTCGGCCGCGGGGACGAGGTGATCGATGTGCGAATAAAGCAGCACGAGCGCCCCGTATTCATGCGCCGCGAGCCGATCCTTGCGCCCGTCCGGCCGATCGGCCTCGTTCGTCGCGAAGAAATGCAAGACCCGTCCGAGGTCGTGGTGCGCGCCGATGGCCACCACGAACCCCACATCCGACGCAAACCGCGCGTCCGACGCCGCCAGGAGCGAAAGCCCCCCGGCGAAGCTCATGCCCATGACGCCGACGGGCCTGCCGCCGAGCCGCTCGCGCAATGCCTGCGCCGCCGCGCCGATGGTCTCGACGGAGGCCTTGTCGATCCGGTAATCGGCAATTTCCTTCACCTCGGGCGTGAGCACGGTGAAGCCCGCCGCCGCGACCGCGCGGGAGAAGCGCATCAGCCGGGGCTCGTCGATCGAGAGGCGGTGCACGCCGTGGACGATCACGACGCCCGGCCCGCCCGTGACGCCGCGCGGCGCATAGATGCGCGCCCGGACCTCGCCGCCCGAGGTGGGCACGGTGGTCGTGGACTCGTCGAGGGCGTGCTTGCCGAAATCGGCCAGGAGCCCCTGCGCGCGCTCGTCCGCGAAGCGAACGAGGAGCGAGGCGGCGCGCAGGTGGCGCTCGGCGGGCCGGGCGAGGATCAGGCCGAGCGCGACGAGCGCGAGGAGCAGGGCGCGCCGGAGGTGCCGCTTGCGTGGAGGGACGTCCGAAGAGGGGGGCGAGGTCGTCACGGGATTCATGGCTCCCATCGTGGGCCTGGCGAAGGGTGCCGCCATGTGCCGGTGGTCATGGTCGGGTGACGATTTCGGGCATGACTTCCGGCATAGGGGAGCCCGGACGGCGCGGAAGGCGCTACCCTCGGGGGGCATGGGCCGGACGCCGTCGACAAAGACGCTCCTCCTCTTCGCGGGCCTGCTCGCGTGGGGGTCGATTGCGCAGCCATTCCTGTCCACGATCTTCCGGCAGCCCTCGAGCGTGCGCGAGCCCCAGGTCCTCGCGAGCCTCGCGGCGCACGCGGCGTACCTCGCCGCCTTCGGCCTGTGCTCGGCGCGGTCGGAGGGGCTCGGGATGCGCAATCGCGTCCTTTTGCTCGCCGTGCAATCGATCGCCACGTTCCTCCTCGTGCACCTGCGCGGCGTGTGGCTCGAGGCGGGGCTCTTGGCGATCGTCGCGGCCCAGGCGTCGCTGCTATTGCCGCGCCAGGCTGCGCTCGGCTGGGTGGCGGCGACGACGCTCGCGATATTCCCCTTCTACGTGGAGAGGGCGGACGTCGTGTCGGCGCTCTTCTGGACGACCGGCGTGCTCGGCTTTCAGCTCTTCGCCACGGCGGTGGCGACCATGGTAAAGCACGAGGCCGAGGCGCGGGCGGAGCTATCGCGGGTGAACGCCGAGCTGCGGGCGGCGCAGGTGATGCTGTCGGAGAGCGCGCGCACGGCCGAGCGGCTCAGAATCGCGCGCGAGCTCCACGACGCCGTGGGCCATCACCTGACGGCGCTCAGCATCAACCTCGAGGTCGCGCGCCACGCGGCGCCCGCGGACGAGGCGCTCGAGCGGGCGCACGGAATCGCGAAGAGCATGCTCGGCGAGGTGCGGGCCGTGGTGCGCGCGATGCGCGAGGAGCGCGCGCTCGACCTGCCGCGCGCGCTCGAGGAGCTATCGCGCGGCGTGCCCCGGCCGCGGGTGCACCTCGACATCGAAGAAGGGATTGCGCTCGACGACGAGGCCCTGGCCCACGCGCTCTTCCGGTGCGCGCAGGAGGCCATGACCAATGCGGCGCGCCACGCCGGGGCGGACAACCTCTGGATATCGCTGTCGCGCGAGCCTTCGGGGATCGTTCTCGTGGCGCGTGACGACGGCCGTGGGGCGGAGCGTGTCGAGCTCGGCAGCGGCTTATCGGGTGTGCGCGAGCGGCTCGGCGGGCTCGGCGGCGAGATGACGGTCGAATCGGCGCCTGGCAAGGGATTGACGTTGCGGGCCGTGGTGCCCGAGCGCGGAGGGGTCTCGTGATTCACGTATTGCTGGCCGATGATCAGACGCTCGTGCGACAGGGAATCCGGAGCCTGCTCGGGCTCACGCCGGACATCCGTGTCGCGGCCGAGGCCGGGGACGGGGACGAGGCGCTCGCGCTGATCGCCAGCACCGCATTGAACGTGCTTTTGCTCGACGTGCGAATGCCGAAGCGCACGGGCCTCGAGGTGCTCGAGGCGCTGCGCGGAAAGCCGCACGCGCCCCCCGCCATCCTGCTGACCACGTTCGACGACGACGCGGTGGCCGCTGCGGGCATCCGCCTGGGAGCACGTGGCTTTTTGCTGAAGGACATCGGCCTCGAGCAGCTCGCCGAGGCGATCCGCGTGGTGGCGGGCGGCGGCACGCTGATCAACCCCGCGGTGACGGAGCGCGTGCTGCGCGGGCTCGACCGTATCAAGCCAGAATTCCCGGTGATCGACGCCCCCGTGGCGCTGACGGCGCGCGAGACGGAGGTGTTGCGATGGATGGCCGCAGGCAAGAGCAACCGCGAGATCGCCGACCTGCTGGGGACGGCGGAGGGGACGGTCAAGAATCACGCGTCGAGCATCTTCGGAAAGCTCGGGGTGCGGGACAGGACGCGGGCGGTGCTGAGGGCGATCGAATTGGGGTATATTTGAGCTGGTCGGCGCGTCGGGCTCGACAGAACGCTATGCTGCGGCTTCAGCCGCGGAGGCATACGTCAGGATGGTGACCTCGGCGCCCATGTCTCGCGCTCGGGCGAGCATGTTGCTCACCACGTCCGTCGCGACCGCATGCAAGAAGGGCTCGCCGCAGGTATCGCAGATCTCGGCCGGAACGTCCTTGATGACGACGACGTGGCGCCCGATCACGAAGGGAATCATTGCGTTCCCCGGCGTCAGGGTCCCGCCGCAGAACGGACAGGGTTTATCGGGGTTTTCGTGTACGCTCATCGAGCCACCTCGCGGGATCGGGACGGTAGACGGTCACGAGAAACATGCGTTCGTTCGGTTCGTCGATGGCGACGACCGCGTGTATCGGATCCTCACCGCCTCCGCCCCCGCGTCACGATTCTTTGCGCGGCGGCCCTGCGAACGAGGTGCGCTCGAATGTATCCATGTCCTCGTAATAACGCCGAACCTGATCGGCGTATCCGGGACGCGTGTACACGTCAATAGAGCGGGTGCGGATCGCGTCGAGCACGACCTCGGCCACCTCCTCGGCGCTCTGCGCGCCCTGCATCGTGCGGGAGTCGACCCCGCCGCCCACGGCATTGACGCCGAACTCGGTGGCCACGGGGCCAGGCAGCACCGTGGTCACGATGATCCCCGGGTGCGTCGCGCGCAGCTCGGTCCGCATCGCGGCCGTGAGCGCATTCAAGGCGTGCTTGGCCGCGCAGTAGGCAGAGCGAAACGCCACGTAGGGCACGCGCCCCAGCAGCGACGACACATTGATGAGCTGGCCCGCGTTGCGCGACTGGAAATGCGGAAGGATCGCCTGCATTCCGTAGAGCGCGGTCTTCACGTTGTCGCGGAACATCGTGTCGAGATCCTCGTCCGTGAGCTGCGACGGCAGGCGCGTGATGCCGCGGCCCGCATTGTTGATCCACACGTCGACGCGGCCGAACCGCTCGACCGCCCGACGCGCGAGCGCATCCACCTCGGCGCGCACCGATACGTCAGTGGGGACCACGAGAGCGTCCCGCCCGCTCGCCGCAGCGACCTCTTCCAGCTCCTTTTGCCTGCGCGCGGCCAGCACGACCTTCGCGCCCGCTGCCCCCGCCCTCTTCGCAATTGCCGCCCCGATCCCCGCGCTCGCCCCGGTAATCACGATGATCTTGTCTTGCATGGAAAGCAGCATCGCACGAACGAGGTCTGCCGGGGAGGGGCCGCGTCGCGCCGGGGAGCGCTCATCCGCACGTCCGCGCGCACCCAGAGCAAGCACTGCCCACCCCCGAACGGGAACGACGCGACCATGCGCTCGCCTCCCTGGAGGGCAGCCGCGCTAGAGCCCGCCTCGCGGACCCCCCGCCACACCCGCGCCCTCGAAGCGGACGAGGCGAATGCGCTCACCATTTCCATGCCAAGGCTGCCCGTTTGCCGGCCTGGTGGCACGCGCGCTGCTTTTCATCCAGGACGCCGGGCCGCACTTCGGCGGGTCTGGCGGACGCAACGATCAAGGGGGTCCAGCATGGCAAGCCAGCAGATGCAGTCGGGCAGTGGGAATCAGACGCAGACGGGCGCCTCGAACCTCGAATACGACATCGTCGCGGAGATGCACGAGCTGCTCGAGGGCAACGCGGCTCTCGAGCAATACATCCAGGATGCGCGCCAGGCCGGCGACAACGAGGCCGAGCGCTGCTTCCAGCAGATTCACGACCAGAACCGCCAGAACGTGCAGCAGCTCCGTTCGCTCCTCGCCAAGCACATGATGAACACGATGCCGCAGCAGCAGCAGCAGGTGGGCAAACAGGGCACCAGCAGCTAGTACGCACTCGCCTCGCTGCCCCGCGCGCTCGCGTGGCCCCTGGCCGGGGGCGCCGCGGGGCTCGCGAGCGCCTCCGGGCGCCTCCGAGCGCCTCCGAGCCACAATCTCATCGCCATTTTTCGACCGTATCGAATCGTTTTCGGCGGGCGCCGCGGCGCGCGGGGCGTGATATCCTCCGCGCCGGAGCCATTGCGTGCAAGAGAGCGCTTGGAAGAAGACCCTCGTGTGGGTGGGCGGCCTGCTGCTCGGGTCGATCGTGGTGGTCGGCCTGGCGACGCTCGTGCTCGTCTACGTGGCGGGGAAAGCGCTCCCGTCGTCCCGGCGAGCGGCGAGCGCAGCGGACGGCGAGGGGCAAGCTGCGGACAGCCCCGGCGAGACCTCGTCGCGCCCGCGAATCCGGACCTCGGTCCGGGCATGCTGCACGGCGCTGCGGCGCAACGCGAATTCGGCGCCGGAGGAGCAGAAGAGCGCGTTCATGGCCGCCGCCTCGGCGTGCGACGCGCTCGCGAAGACGCCCGACGGACGGGACCAGCTCGCCTCGCTCCAGCCCCTCCTCATGGGCGCCACGGTGCCACCGGCGTGCAAGCCGGCCGAGCCCTGAATCGGCTCAGCCCCCGCCATCCTTCGCGCACCGGAAGCCGCTCATCACCATCCGATAGCGCGCGGGGTGGTGGACCCGGTTCGTCGAGCGCAGCCCCGTCGCGTGATAGTTGAATCCCCCGCCGCGCAGCACCCGCTCGCACTCCGTCGGGATGGCATTCGACCCTGTAAAACCCTTGCGCCTCTTCTTGCGCAGCTCCGCGTACGCCTCGAGCGCCTGCTCGCACGTCCCCCCCACGCCGCGCGCGGCGCCAGGGCGCTGGTAGGCGAAAGGGTCGTAGACGTCCTCGGCCCATTCCCACACGTTCCCGGCCAGGTCGTGGTGCCCGTACGGCCCGTCGCCCTTCGGATGCGTCCCGACGTCCTCGGTCACCGACTGATGAAACACCGCCCGCTCGGGCCCCGGCGCCATCTTCCCCCACGGATACAGGCGCCCTTCCGTCCCCCGCGCCGCCTTCTCGAGCTCCGCCTCCGTCGGCAGCCGCTTGCCCACGAACGCGCAATAAGTCCGCGCGCTGTCCCACGAGACGCTGCTCACGGGCTGCCGCGGCCCGCGGAATAGCTTGTCAGGCCCAACCCCATTGCGATCCGCGTTCCTGGGGTCGGGCGGCGCGCATCCCTTGTTGGCATCGACGCAGCGCGCGTACGCCTCGTTCGTCACCTCGGTCTCGTCGAGATAATAAGCCGGCAGCGTGACCGTGTGCGCCGGCCGTTCATCCGGCTCGCCTCCGCTGTCGGCGCCCATGATGAAGGGTCCGGCCGGCACCAGGAGCATTCCCTCGATACGCTGCGGGAGCGCAGCCTGGGGCTCCTTCGCGGGCGCCGCGGCGACAGGCTCGGGCGGCGGCGGCGCGATGGCTCCCTCGGCCGGGCTCGGCGCCTCGGGCGTGGGTTTTGGCGCTCTCTGCGCGATGCGTGGGGTTTCGGGCCCGCGCTGCGCGGAGGGCGGGCTGCCCCCGGGTCGCGAGCATGCAGCGAGGGACGTGACGAGCGCGCCGAGGATGAGGACCGACCTCATGCCCCCCCTATACACGAAAGGACGCCCGAGCCCTCACGTCTCTCCGAGGATCGCGAGCGCGGCCTCGACGTGCTCGTCGCCGAGCCCCGCCTCGAACTCCGTCTTCACGAGGAACTGCGCCAATTCCTCGAGATACAGATCATCGAGCACGACGAAGCTCTCGGGCGGCTCGCGCTGCCGCTCGAGCCACGACTGGATCTCCACGGCGCGACCGCGGAAAGGATCGCCGTACTCCTCCCACGAGATGTCCGGCGTCTCCCCGATCACCTCCCCCGCGAACCCGACCTCCCCGAGCCTTCGGCGCAGCTCCTCGAGGGAATGGTGAACCCGCCACGAGGACGAGATCACGACCTTCGCCCCCGACCGCGCCAGGATCCTGTTCAGGCGCGCGACAGCAGCCGGATCGAGCCGGTCCATGCGATGGGGCTGCTGTTTCAAAAAACCGTAGCTGTTGAGGACGCCGTCGAAGTCGAGAAAGACGACCTTCATATTCGGACAGGATACCACACCCCAGAGCGTCCGGTGGTCCGCTGCGCGGGGCGGGCGCCGTGCTAGAGGTAGGCCGATGTCCGAAACGTCTGCGACTCCGTACGCTCTCCTCGGCGGCGAGGCCGCCGTCCGCCAGCTCTCCGAGCGCTTCTACGACGCCATGGACCGCGATGAGCCCGCCCTCGCGCGGCTGCACCCTCTGGATGAGCACGGCCGGGTGGCGCGCGAGAGCCGCGACCGCTTCGCGCTTTTCCTGATCGGCTGGCTCGGCGGCCCGCAGGACTACATCGCGACGCACGGACACCCGCGGCTGCGCATGCGCCACGCCCGCGTGCCCGTCGACATCGCGATGCGCGACGCGTGGATGCGCGCGATGCGCACGGCGATGGACGAGGTCGGCGTCCCAGCCGAGCTGCGTGCCTTCCTCGAGGGTCGGTTCGCGGAGGTTGCCGATTTCATGCGCAATCGACCGGGCTGATCCGGCTCTCGAAGCCCGGCGTCCCCCGAGGGTTCGTCGGATCAGGTCATTCCGTGATCCAACCCTCCCGCTCCGCCTCTGTCTGCGCGTGGCGTGCAGCCTTGTACGCTGCCGCGGTCATCCGATGACGCATGCTGTAGCGATCGAGCACCCGGAGCGACGATCGCAGGTGGCTCCACTCCTGCTCCGCCAGGGTCTCGTGCTTCTTGTAAAGCAGCCCGCCGCAAAGCGCGGTGACGAGGAGGAGGGGAACGACGCCGAGCCCCCGTCGAAAGATTGAGCCCTCGACGACCTGCGCGTCGCGCACGATCCCGATCACGTCCGGGTGCACGGCGACGAGCTTGTTCCAGATCTTGCGGTGCAATTGCAAAAGCTCGGCCCGCTGCGAGCCCACCGAGAGCGAGGCCTCGATGCGCGCGAGGGTGAGCGCCGCCTCGAGGTATTCCTGATCCTTGACCGAAGCCTCGAGCGAAAGAGCCCGATATCCGAGATCCGCGGGCGCGCCCTGCCGATAGCCCGTCGCCGTCCACACCAGCGACGATTTCTCGTCCAGCAATCGGCGCAGCCGCTCGGCGACGCGGCCGCGGGTATCCTCGTCGAACACCGCGACGTCCACCGGATGACCCACGAACCGCGCATAGATGAGCCGCATGGCCTTGTCCGAGAGGGAAACCCGGCCGAGGAGCTGGAAGGCCGCGGTCGTGAGCGCGGCCGTTCCGAAAGCCACACAGGCCCCCGTCCACGCGCTCGCGACGCGCTCGGATTCGCCCATCACGATGAGCCCGGCGAAGAGCCCGCACATCGAAAAAAAGATGCCCCAGGCGCGCAGGTAGCCCGCCAGGACGCTCTTCCAGTGCATCTTGATCGGGATCACCTCCCAGCTCCCGGGCGAGCCCTCGCCGAGGACGATGTGCGACTGGGTGGGGAAGAGCGGCAGATATTGCAGGAACGCGAAGGTGGTCGCGATGAACGTGCTGCCGACCTGCTCGACCTTGCCGTAGATGCGCTTGCCGCCGACGATGATCACGGCCTGCCAGGGTACACGCCGCCGCGCCCCGCCACAACCGCGCTATGCGCGCACTTCGATCTTGTGGCCGTCCGGATCGAGACAGAAGAAGAGCACGGTCCCCTGCCCTCGCATGTTCGTGCCCTCGACCAGCTCCTGCTCGAAACGCACCCCGTCCGACTTCATGGCCCCGAAGAGCCGCCGCACGTCGCCGGCGTCCGGCAGAAAAAACCCGAAATGAAAGACCCCCGGGGGCCCCGAGGGCGAATCCACCGCCTCCAGCACGAGGACGAAGCCGGCGTTGTTCGTGAGAAAGCCGTCGGGTCCGCTCTCGTCGACCTTACGAAAGCCGAAGTAGCGGCGATAGAAATCCTGGGCGCGCTGGACGTCGGTCGTCTCGAGGGCCAGATGATTGACCGTGATCGTCACGGCTCAGCGTGGCCTTCTTCGACCTGCCAGCCCGCCGACGCGCGCGGGGGCCGGGGGCGGCTCGGTCCTCGACATGGTGCCGCCCGACTCGTCGCGGCCGGGGTTTCGCCGCAAGGCGAGCAGGGTGATGTCGTCGAACTGGGGAGCGGTGCCGATGTGCGCTCGCAGCGCGGCCTCGATCTCGCCGAGCATGGCCGTGACGCTCGATAGCTTCTTGCGGATGAACGGCAAAAAGCGCTCCTCGCCGAATGCGCGCTCGGAGGGATCGAGCGCGTCGGTGACGCCGTCGGTGAACGCGACCAGCATGTCGCCGAGGTCCAGTTGCACGATGGCGGGCTCGAATTCGACGTCGCGCATGGCGCCTAGCGCGGGCCCGGTCGACTCGAGGCGCTCCTCCTCGCCCGATGCGCGCAGCAGGATGGGCGCGTCGTGGCCGCAGTTCACGTACTTGAGCGTGCCATTCGTCGGGTCGAGCACGCCGAAGAAGACGGTCGTGAACATCGCCGTGCGGCCGTGGTTGTCGGCGAGGTAATCGTTTGTCTGGGTAATACAAGACATCACGGTGGCCGCGTCCCGGTGCCGCGAGGCGTGGGCGCGGAGCAGGCCGCGGACGAGCGACATGAAGAGCGCGGCGCCTACGCCTTTGTCGCAGACGTCGGCGATCGTGATGGCGACGGCGCCGCCCGGCAGGGGGAAGACGTCGTAGAAATCGCCCGAGAGATGGCGCGCCGGCAAGAACCGCGCGGCGACCTGCCAGCCCGGCAAGGACGGCATGTCGCGCGGGAGGAACTCGGCCTGGATGAGGCGGCCGATCTTCATCTCGCGCTCGACCGCGACGAGGCCCTTCTCGGCGCGCTCGCGCGCCACGGCCAGCTCCTTGTAGAGCGCCTCGAGCTCGGCGATCCGCTGCTTGAGCGCCTCGTCGGTCTGTCCGAAGAGCTGCGCGTTGTGGATCGCGATCGCCGCCTGGCCCGCGAACGCCTCGAGCAGCTCGAGCCCCTGCTGCGAGAACTGCCCGGCGAACGCGCGGTTGTCGACGTACAGCACGCCGATCACCTTGCCGCGGATCCGCAAGGGCGCCGCCATGATGCTCGTCAGCCGGAACATGGTGACGCTGCGCTGCAGCGAGAAGCGCTCGTCGGTCTGGGCGTTGTTCGTGAGCACGCTGCGATCGGACTTGATGACCTCGGCGATCACCGTGCTGCTGAACGCGAACTCCATGCTGCGCAGCGTGTCCTGGTCGAGGTTTCGCGCGACCTGCACGCCGAACTCGCCCGATTCGTTGAGCAGCACGAGGTAGCCGCGCTCGGCGTGGGTCAGCTCGACGACCGCGTCCATGACCTTGTTGAGAACGGTCTGCAGATCGAGCGATCCGGTGATGGCCTTGCTCACGTCGAAGAGCGCGAGCTGCGCCTCGCGGGAGACGACCCCGCCGCTCTCGGCCTCTTGCTCCTCGAGGTCTTTGCGGAAGCCATCGAGCGCTTGCACGAGCCCCTCGAGGTCGCTCTCGACGTCGCGCGTCATCCACGCCCCGCGCTCGCGCAGCATGCCCGCGACCCCCGCGAGCTTGACCTGGAGCAGACCTGCATGGCGGCGTATCCGCTCGAGCGGTTCGTGCTCCTTGAAGTGGCTTGGCGTGGCGGACATCAACATCACCCCTCGGCGCACGTCGGGCGGCCTGCATGCGCGGCGGAGCCCATCTTACCCTCGTGGCCCGAACGAACGCCAGCGCGTCCCTCCGAACGCGCGGGCGCGCACACCGTCGGGGTCGTCCGGGCGTTGCCTTGCACGGCTCGGACACGGGTGGCATGGCGTCGTCATGGAAACGCACGCGGGCTCTCCGAAGCGCGCCGTCCACTTCGTCCTGCTCACGTACGCGCTCAGCCTGCTGCTTTTTGCGATCTTCAGCGTCGCCGGCGGTGAATGGAGCTCGCTCCCCGGCGTGGCGATGGGCGTCGTGTACATGTACATGCCCACGCTCGCGACGGTGATCCTGCAGAAGCTCGTCTACCGCGAGACCGTCACGGGGCCGCTCGGGGTCGCGCTGAACGTCAATCGATTCTGGCTCGTCGCGTGGCTCCTTCCGCTCCTGCTCGCGCTCGCCGCGTTCGGCCTCGCGCTCGCCCTGCCCGAGGTGCGCTTCTCCTCCGACATGACGGGGCTGCTGTCGCGATTCGAGGGGAAGTTGCCGCCCGAGAAGCTCGAGGAGGTGCGCCAGAAGCTCGCGACGATGCCCGTGCACCCGTTCGCGCTCGCGCTCGTGCAATCGCTGCTCGCGGGCCCCACGATCAATTCCGTCGCCGCGTTCGGCGAGGAGCTCGGCTGGCGCGGCTTTCTGCACAGGGAGCTTTCGAGCCTCGGTTTCTGGCGCTCGGCGGCGGTGATCGGCCTCGTGTGGGGGGTCTGGCACGCGCCGCTCATCCTGCGGGGGCACAACTACCCCGAGCACCCCGGGCTCGGGGTGCCGATGATGGTCGCCTTTTGCGTGCTGCTCGCGCCGCTCCTCGCGTTCGTGCGGAACCGGGGAAAGAGCGTACTCGCGGCGACGGTGATGCACGGCAGCATCAATGCGACGGCGGGCCTCGCGGTGATGCAGCTTTCGGGAGGGAGCGACTTGCTCGTCGGTCTGACCGGGGCCGCTGGGTTTGTCGTACTGCTCGTCGCGAACGCGGGGCTCCTGCTGTACGAGCGACGGGGCGGTGACCTCCGCGAGGTCGCGGATCCAGGCTGAAACGGGCACGGCAGATCGGAGCATTCTCAACGGCGGCGATCGGTGGCAGGGTTGCCCGCGAAGATGCGCCTACTCTCCTCGATGCTCACCGCCCTGCTCCTCGTTTCGGCCGCCCCTGCGTGGGCCCACGGCCAAAGCCCCGATACGCCTGCCGAGGCGCCGCCGCCGCCTGCCGCGGCCCCCCCTCCGCCCGCGAGCACGCCTGCGCCCGCGCCTGCACCTGCGCCCGCGCCTGCGCCCGAGTCTTTTCCGACGCGGTCGATCCGCGTTGGAGCGAGCTTCGATATCGCCTACCTCGAGCCCTTCGAGAAGACCTCGCCCTTCGGCCCCGGCTTCTTCGGGGCCTACGAGTTCTACCTCAAGCCGTCGTTCGCGATCGGCGTCAATCTCTCCTATCGGTTCTACCCGGGCCAGGAGCAGCTTCACCAGATCGGCTATGGCCTGCTGATGAAGCATTACCTCTGGGGCGCGAGCGATCCGGACGCGACCTTCATGCCATTCGTCGAGTACGGCCTGCTCCTGCACATCAACATCCAGTCGGGCCACAAGAGCACGGGCACCGCTCACGACACGCGCCTGTCGGCGGGCACGGATTTCCGCATCGCCAAGCAGATCTTCTTCATCGAGGGCTCCTGGCACTACAGCCGCCTCGGCCTCTTCGAGAGCCCGAAGTACCCGCTGGATTACGTCGAGATGGACCTGGGCTATCGGTATCCCTGGTAAGCGCAGGAAGCAGGGGCGCGCCCACGCGCGAATCCACGCGCGCGGTGACACACCCGTGACAATTCCGTGCGATCCTGCCGCTCGTGCTCACCGAACGCGCCGGCCGACTGCGGGACCTCCTGCTCTTTCTGGCGCTCGCGCTCCTGCCCACGCTCGCCGTGGGCGTGCTCGGACTGCGCGCGATCCAGGGCGAAGAGGCCGCGCAGCGGCGGGAGGCGCAGAGCGCGCTCGAGGCCAGCGCAGAGCGCGTCCGGCTGCGTGTCGAGCAGGCCCTCGGCGAGGCCGATGGAGCCCTGTCCGCCGCGCGCATCGATCCCGACGCCAGAAACGCCGCGGAGGCCCTCGCGCGCATCGCCCCGCCCTTCGCCGTGGCCGTGCTCCTCGACCGCGACCGCACGCTCGCCATCCCCGCCGCGCCGCCCCCGCCCGTCGCGCCCGCGCCCACGGCAACGGGCCGGTGTCTGGAGCTGGCCGATCGCTTCGCCCGCGGCGGTGAGATGAACGCACGCCGCGAGGCCCGAAAAGAGCTGCTCACGCAATGCCCCGACGCGCGCGGACAGGGTGGGCGCTTTCTCTATCCTGTCGTCGCGCTCGCCAATCTATCGACCGAAGAGGCCGAGGGGTTCGTCGCGTGGCTCGAGACGCACGCGCCCCTGCTTTCGCCGGGTGAACGGGAGGCGACGCGCGAGGAGGTCGCGAAGGCTGCGGCGCTCGCGGGGGCCCTACGCGCGCGGACGCTCGAGGCGCTGCGGGGATCGCCATCCACGCGCGAGCGGGTGCTCGCAGCCTTGCGGAGCGAGGCAGCCGCTGCGGCGCTGCGCGAGGGGCCCGATCGCGCCGGGATGCTTCGATTCCGCGCCGCCGGTGCGCTCGGGGTGCTGCGCGCGCTCGACGACGGACGCATCGCGGGATTCGTCGTTCACCCGGGCTCGCTCGCGGGGGCCATCGAGACCGGCTGGCCCGGCCTGCCCCAGGACCAGCGCGCGGAGATCGCGAGCGCCAGTACGCCCCGAAATGGCCCGCGCGCGACCGCGGCCCTTGCGCCCGGCCTGGAGGTCACGATTACCCCCGCGGATCCTGCCGCCATTGACGTGCGCGCCACCCGGGCTCGCCGCATTCTCGGGGCGCTCGGCG
>Ga0307412_10001184_pt1 | contig 14856 bp, 5 predicted proteins | sample DK1Cmetagenome_3_FD_203823 | JGI IMG/M metagenome (GOLD analysis project Ga0307412, IMG submission 203823) | Maize rhizosphere microbial communities from greenhouse at UC Davis, California, United States - DK15-C-1 | ecosystem: Host-associated > Plants > Roots > Rhizosphere > Soil | place: USA...
GTGCTTGCCGCCTAAATGTAAAATGGTTTACCGCCTGGTGAAAGAGGATGGTTTAAGTTATAAGGAAGTCGCCGAAATTTTAAGTATTTCGGTTAAAACAGTTGATGCCCACCTGGTTACTGCTGTTAAAAAGATTTCGGAATCTATTAAGTCGGAGTATAATCTGGCGTAGGAATTTTTAAGAAAAGCTTCGTTTAGATCCAATTAAAAAGCCCTGAAAATTTTTCTAAAAATATTTTCAATCCCCCTAGGGAGTTTCCCTTTTTCTCTTGTCCTTATCCTGACAAACCAATTATTTAACACTTGTATCAGGAAAGAATTATACAATTATTAACGCGTAAGCTGGCGTCTGAGGCTACAAAGGAAGAACTTTTGGAGTTGGATGAGTTGACGCGTATATATCCCGATGCGGTTTATTACGAGGAAACCTTACTGCAGTTATGGCAAAAGAAGGATGCGGAAGATGATGCAGATTTAGCTTTTGAAAAGCACCAGCTTAAATACAAAGATGATTTCTTATTAGAGGAAGAAAGTCCTGTGTACTCCAGGCCTGGAATTGGTAATGCAGCAATGATGTTGTTCGGGCTGATTTTTATGGTTTGTTTATCAGTAGGTTTTCTGTTATACAGCCATTATGAAGGGCCTGCCAGAGCAAATATGGTTGAGATTTCGGCAGGAGAGGGCATTCGTAAGAAAATTTTATTGCCAGATAGTACCCACGTTTGGCTTAACAGCAATAGTAAGCTGGTGTATGACAGTAAGATGCTGGGCAAAGCGCAACGTTCGGTAGAATTAATTGGCGAAGCTTATTTTGACGTTGCTAAGGATAAAGAACATCCTTTTATTATTCAAACCGGTAAATATTCTATTAAAGTTTTAGGGACTGCATTTAACGTAAGAGTATACCCGGGCGAAAGGAAGTCTGAAACTACGCTTATTCATGGTTTGATTGAATTAACACTTAATGGTAAGCACGAGCAGAAAGTTATTCTAAAACCAAATGAAAAGTTTGCTTTGACTGAGCGGGCTTCTGGCTCAAAAACAGATATTGATGATAGTGATGAAGCGTCTGGACGGAAGCTGCTGATTGAACGTGTTGAACCAGTGCTTGTTGCCAACAAAGAATATATTGAAGAAGTAGCCTGGATAGAAAACCAGCTGGTTTTTAAAAATGAAACCTTTGATGAGTTGATACCAAAGTTTGAGCGTTGGTACAAGGTTAAAATAAATGTCCGCAATAGAACTTTAAAATCATTTCATTTTACTGGGGCATTTCATAACGAAACAATCACAGATGCCTTGAAAGCAATGCAATTAATTAAACCATTTAAATTTAAAATTACAGGAAATGAGGTAGAAATATTTTAAAGGTATTAAGCGGGAAATGTTGCCGCATTCCCCGCCGAAAAGCCATCCAATCTTTCAAGGCAGCAAGGCTGCTTAGCTGATAACTAACCGATTGTTTAACTTTTTAATTATGTAAAGCTATGAAAAAAAAGCATAGGCTTCATAGTATTCTATTGTTTATTGATTCCAATAAAGGGCTTTTGATGATGTTTAATTGGGTCTTGGTTTTTACCTTTTTATTTTGCATTCGAGTCTCAGCAAACAGTTACTCACAGGGAGTAAAAGTATGTCTGGACTTTAAAAATACGCAGCTAAAGCAGGCTTTATCTGCTTTGGAGGAAAAGGGGAAGGTGCGTTTTCTGTATAGTGAGGAATTTCTTTCATCCCAAAAGGAAGTAAGTCTGCAAGTAAAAAATGTATCAGTTGTTGATGTTTTAGAGAAAATTTTGGCCAACACGGGATTAACCTACAAAGTTGTTAATAACGATTTACTGGTTATATCTCCGGAAGGGACGGGGATTGATGCATCACAAATTATCATAAAAGGTAAAATAACAGATCAACAGGGTGAGCCATTAATTGGCGTAAGTGTCAAAGTAAAAGGAACTCAGACTGGAACCTCTTCTGATATAAATGGCCAGTACTCCATTTCTGTTAATGATAAATCTGCAGTGCTTGTCTTTTCTTATTTAGGATTCCAGGAGATGGAAGTGCCTGTATCAGACAAGTCATCCATAAATGTGGTGATGAAAACCACAACATCAAATTTGCAGGAAGTGGTTGTAGTTGGATACGGAACTCAGAAGAAAAAGGATGTAACTGGCTCTGTTTCATCGGTATCTGCCGATTCTTATAAAGACCAGCCCGTTGTAAGCACCACCTCTGCATTACAGGGTCGTGCTGCAGGTGTTTCCATCAGCAGCAATACTGGTGCTCCGGGTGGTTCGGTAAAAATCCGTATTCGCGGAGCAAATTCAATTAGCTCAAATAATAATCCTTTAATTGTTGTAGATGGTGTAGCACTTTCGAGCGTTACCCTACAGGATATCAATGTTAATGATATCGCATCAACCGATATATTAAAAGATGCTTCAGCGACAGCAATTTACGGTTCAAGGGGAGCTAATGGCGTAATTATGATAACCACCAAAAGCGGTCAGGCCGGAACAGGAAAAGGTAATGTGAACTATAACACTTTTGTCAGCTTTAATAGCCTGCCTAAAAAATATGATTTAATGAATGCGGCTACCTCTGCCGCCTTTGTAAACCATATAACCGGGACTTCAACTTTTGCTAACCCTCAAAGCTTGGGAGATGGGACCGATTGGCAGGATGAAATTTATCGCACCGGAAAAAGCCAGAATCATCAGTTATCAGTAACCGGGGGAAATGAAAAATCAAAATATTATATCTCTGGATATTATGTAGACCAGGATGGTATTGTTTTAAACACCGGACAAACCAAATATTCGATACGGTCTAATGTTGATACCAAACTTGGCAGCAAAATAAATTTGGGTCTAAATCTGTTTGCTGCTCACAGTAAGTCTCATAACAATGGTGATTTAGGATCCAAGGGAAGCTCAGTAATCGGTGCTGTAACATGGGCAGCAACAGAACCAGTTTACAATTCTCCGGGAAAATATAACAGAAGTGTTAGTACGCCCACTGGCCTCAATCCTGTTATGCTTGCAAATGAAAGTTTAAGCGACAACTTCTCTAATTCGGCCATTATTAACGGAAATATAAAATACAACATAACCGATTGGCTTTCTTTAAGTGCTACAGCGGCTTTAGATATGAGTTTAACAAAGGGAGCTTTTCTTAATAATGAATGGATTAACCCGACAACTCAAAGTTCCGGCCAAAGTTCCGGTGAGAACTATACTTCCCAATACAATGGTGTGTTAACGTTCCATAAAGTTTTTAACAAGATTCATGATCTTACTGCAACCGCTGTATATGAGCAAACGTCAAACACTAACGAGTCGATTTCTGCTAACGGATCCGGACTGTTATCAACCAGTTACAGTTATTATAATTTAGGATTAAATAGGGCGCAAACTATAAATTCAGGTTATACTAATTGGGGATTACAATCATACGTGGGAAGGATTTCTTACAGTCTTAATAATAGATATTTGTTAACAGCAACTTATCGTGCGGATGGTTCTTCAAAATTCCAACGCTCAAGTAATAAATGGGGGTACTTTCCTTCTGTTGCACTTGGCTGGCGCCTTTCTGAAGAATCTTTTATTAAGGGCCTGGATATCTTTTCTAATTTAAAATTAAGGGCAAGCTGGGGAGAAACTGGTAACCAGGGTATACTGCCTTATGCTTCGCTTGGAGTAATGGGCCAACAACAATATTCGTACGGTACGATAGCTCCTTCTCAGGGCTATTCACTAGGGAATCCATCAAATGAAGACTTAAAATGGGAAACTACTGCTCAAACTGATATAGGTTTAGATATTGGTGTATTGAATGATAAACTTAGTTTTAGCATTGACTACTATAATAAAAACACCAAAGATCTTTTGCTCGAAAAGGCTATTGCTGCTTACGACGGAGGAGGTACTAAACTTGTAAATTTAGGTAAGGTTAATAATAAGGGCCTTGAACTATCGGTTAGTGCAAATGCTGTTAACACCCGAAATTTGTCATGGAAATCGGCCTTTAATCTGTCTATCTTTAAAAATAAAGTGGTTAGTCTTGGCGACCAGAGTCTAATTAATGTAGGCGGATCTGACGGTTTTATAGGTACTAATATTCAGGTTGCAAAAGTGGGCGAACCGTTGGGTTCGTTTTACCTCATTCCGTGGAATGGAATATACCAAACCGGTCAGGGTGCTTACGGTTTTGTTGCCGGAGATAATAACTATACCGACCTTAATGGAAATGGATCTATAGGATTCGAAGATCGGGTTATTTCGGGCAGTGCAATGCCTAAACTGCAATGGGGCTTTAATAATGATTTCAGTTATAAGCAGTTTTCGGTAAATATGTTCTGGCAGGCATCTCACGGGAATAAAATGTTTAATGCTACTTATGCAGCAACAGCTATTCCTACCAGTGATATGAAGTATCCAACTTTGGCCGAAGTTGCCAATTACTGGACTCCACAAAACACTGCTTCGCAATGGGCAGATCCGGCCAGTTCAACAAACCGAAGCTATGTGGAATCAACCCAGTTTTTACAGGATGCAAGTTATGTGCGCCTAAAAAATGTCAGTCTTTCTTATACCCTGTCAAAAAAACTAATCGGTTTATCTGACGTGCGCCTTTCATTAAGCGGACAGAACCTGCTTACCCTAACGAAATATAAGGGTTATGATCCTGAATCAGACAGTGCCGGAAATGGCGATTTGCAGTCGGGAATTGATAAGGGAGCTTACCCTAATCCTAAGACATTTACTCTTGGCTTGAATGTTAAATTTTAATTAACAGATTATGCTTAATCAAAGAATTTCAACAATGAAGTATTATATTCTTGTTGCAGGTTTATGCGTTTTGTTCGCAGCCTGCCAAAAAGGCCTGCTTGAGGAAACTCCTAAAAACCCTACGTTAGTAAGTTATTATAAAACGGGTAATGATCTAAATATGGCTGCCACCGGATTGTATGCGGCCCTAAATCCTGCCTTTAATGCAATAGGTTCAGAATATTATGGCGGGGATGATGCAACAGTGTTCCGCAGAGGCAACAAAATTGAATTTTCTGATTTTGATACGTTTCAAGGCAACTCGTCTAACAGCCGAATGGTAGGTTCATATGCTAATCATTATGCTGTAATCAAATCATGCAATGCTTTAATAAACAATTATGCTAATGCTGAAGCAACCGAAACAGAAAAAAATAATGCTGCCGGACAGGCTCACTTTTTAAGAGCTTTAAGCTACTTTTTCCTAACCCGCACATGGGGAGCAATACCTATGCCTCTGGATAATACGGTAAGCTATACCATTTCAAAATCGCAGCCGGCAGATATTTATAAGGTAATTGTAAGTGACCTTGAAAAAGCAGAAATTATGTTGCCCGATACCTGGACAGGTGTACAAAAACAGGAAGGAGTAAATGTGGCCCCTACAAAAGGTACAGCAAAAGCTCTGCTTGCTAACGTTTATCTTACCATGGCTGGCTGGCCCTTAAAGCAAACTGATAAATATGCTTTAGCAGCAGCAAAGGCTAAAGAAGTGATCGACAATAAAGCAAAGTATGGCTTTGGTTTGCTAACTAACGTGGCCGATTTATGGAAGAAAGAATTTAAATACAATAAGGAAACTGTATTTGGATGTTACTTTAATAATGCAGTATCCAATGCGCCCTGGAACCAAGTGAACATGATGGCCCCTTTTGCATCTCAAGCTGGTGACGAAGGCGGATGGGATGATTATTATGCTGAGATTAATTTTTATAATAATTTCCCGGCAGGTCCACGTAAAGATGCAACCTATCAAATGGTGTACATGATAAACAATCAAGCAAAAGACTGGACGGCAACAACAGCTAAGCATCCTTATTTCTTTAAATACAGAGATGATGAAAGTTATAACCCTATCACTCATAAGGCGACCAACTGGATTAGCAGCCGCACCACTTATGTTATTCGCTATGCTGAAGTGTTACTAACTTATGCCGAAGCAAAAGCTATGTCTGGCCAGTTAGATCAAACTGCTTATGATGCAATAGACGAGGTGCGCGTTAGAGCAGGCTTGCCAAAACTAACATCGGGATTAACAACCCAACAGTTTAGAGATGCAGTAATTGCAGAAAGAGGCTGGGAGTTTGCTGGGCTCGAAGCTGGAATACGTTGGTTTGATTTGGTTAGGACAGAAACTGTGGGCAAAGCCAATTCAAATAGGAGCGCTGAAGAGGTCCCTTTAAAAAATGTACCAAGCGATACGCAGCATACTTATTATTGGGCTCCAATACCAATAAATGATCAGCTTCTAAATCCGAATTTGTAGCTCACTTATAATAAGAAATACAGATTTCGGGCACACTACCCGTTAAACCGCTTAGATATTAATTTCCTTGGCTGCATCGTTAAATCGATGCAGCCTTTTGTTTTAGCCAGCCGAGTGTCAGTTAATTTAAATTAGGGCTGGATTGTTTTTGAAAATAATTGTTAATTTGACACGATTTAGTTCTCTGGTTGTAGAATGGCGAGAGTTTAAGATGGAAACTAAATCCTTAACTAGCCAATTTTATATACACACTTATACAATGAAGAAACCATCTTTATTTATTTTATTATCAGCTTTTGGGCTCAGCACTTTTGCTCAGAAGAATTTTACGCTGCAAAGTCCGGATAAGGGTATTTCCGTACAATTTATGTTAAGCAAAAACGGAAATGCCTCTTACTCAGTTAAGCGTAATAGTGCGGTTGTTTTAGAAAGTTCTAAACTAGGGCTTATTCGCGAGGACGGCGATTTTTCTAAGCAACTTTCATTTGTTTCAGCATCGGCGGTAAGCCCAGTTTCTGACAGTTACGAACTTTTAACCGCAAAGCGGAGGTTCAACACCTATAAGGCAAACAAACAAATTTTTCATTTAAAAAGTGCTTCAGGCCAGCCTTTGGATGTGATCTTCCAGGTTTCTAATGATGGCCTTGCATTCAGATATTATTTCCCTGATAAATCTTCAGGTGTTAAAAAGCTGAGCCAGGAGCTAAGTTCATTCAACTTCCCTGCAACTGCAAAAGCCTGGATGCAGCCGATGTCGGTTGCTAAAACCGGTTTTGAAAGCACCAATCCATCTTATGAGGAATATTATAAAAAAGGAATTGATGTAGGAACGGCAGCACCAACAACGGCCGGTTGGGTTTATCCTGCGTTGTTTAATGCCGGAAACAACTGGGCTTTAATTACCGAATCGTCATTAGATAGAAATTACTGTGCCACACGTTTAGCGCAAAATTCCCCTGAAGGCGAATATTCTATTGGCTTTGCTGATCCAAGAGAAGTGTTTACAGGCGGTGTAGCAAATCCAGAATCTCAGCTACCATGGTATACACCATGGAGGGTAATTGCAGTTGGTTCATTAAAAACAATTGTTGAGTCAACTTTGGGTACCGACTTAGCTAAGCCAGCAATTAAAATTGATAAATCGTTCCTTAAGCCGGGCATTGCATCATGGAGCTGGGTATTATTAAAAGATGATTCTACAGTGTACAAAGTGCAAAAACGCTTTATTGACTACGCTGCAGATATGAAATGGAAATATTGCCTGATTGATGCGGATTGGGATAGAAAAATAGGCTATGATAAAATTCAGGAACTTGCCGATTATGGAAAGACAAAAGATGTTGGTTTGATTTTATGGTATAACTCTGCTGGTGCATGGAACGGTGTACAATATACTCCGAAAAACAAGCTATTAACTGCACAATCCCGTGCCGAAGAGTTTAGCAGACTGCAAAAAATGGGCATTAAAGGAATGAAGATTGACTTTTTCGGCGGCGATGGGCAATCAATGATTGCTTACTATCTGGATATTTTACAAGATGCAGCTAAGTATAACCTTTCGGTGAACTTTCACGGTGCAACGCTACCAAGAGGCTGGCAGCGAACTTATCCAAACCTGATGACCATGGAGTCGATCAAGGGAATGGAGTTTATTACTTTCGATCAAAACAATGCGAATGAGGAGCCTGCACATGGCGCCACTATTCCGTTTACACGGAATGCTTTTGACCCAATGGATTTCACGCCAATGGCATTGTATAAAATCCCGAATATTAACCGCAAGACCACAAGTGCGTACGAATTAGCAACATCGGTAATATATCTTTCAGGCATACAGCACATGGCCGAAACTCCTGAAGGCATGAGTCATATCCCAGGCTTTGTTAAAAAGTTCCTGCAAGAGCTACCGGGCAACTGGGATGATGTTAAATTTATTGATGGCTACCCTGGCAAATTAGCTGTAATTGCCCGTAAAAGTGGCAATAAATGGATAGTAGCTGGTATCAATGGCGAAAATCAGGAAAAGGAGCTAAGCCTTAACCTCTCCTTTTTAAAAGCTTTAAAAGGTAACTTGATTACCGATAGCGGAAATGAATCTTTATTCACTCAAAGTTCAATTGACGCAACAGGTGCTACTAAAGTTTCAGTGAAGCCCAACGGCGGCTTTGTAATGGTTTTTAAGTAAAAAAATTTCACGCTGATAAATTGCAAAAATTTTACAGCGATTATCTTTTTTTAGAGCAGGATCAAGAAAATATATCTTACTTTGCGGTATAACCAAAAAGGGATTCTTGATCCTGCTTCCTAATGCGTTACCTTCTTTTCCTCTTTATTTACCTATACGGGTTATTGCCTGTAAAGGCATCGGATTACACTCCTCTTGATTACCTGGGGATAGAACACGGGCTTTCCAATAATGCTGTAGTTAGTGTTTTTCAGGATGCTTATGGCTTTATGTGGTTTGGAACTTATAATGGCCTTAACCGTTTTGATGGCTACACATTCAAGGTATTTCGCAACAAGCTTAACGATTCCACTTCGCTGGCTAATAACTGGGTAGTTGCCATCCAGGAAGATAACAAGCACAACATTTGGGTTGGAACCAAACAAGGCCTCAGTCTTTATAATATTGTTCAGGCTCGTTTCTCATCAGTCTACTTTAAGCCTTTTGGTAAGGAGAAACCTGAACTGTTAAACAGTGCTATTAACGGCTTAGAACGAGATGGAACCGGAAATATTTTCATTGCTTCTGCAGGGAAAGGCTTAATAATTCATAATTCCGAAAATGGCACAACCAGGCAGGTTCCGCTTTATAAAGGTAAAGAGCTAAATCTTCACGTACAGTCGGTTAGGATGGATAAGCAGAAACGTATCTGGCTTTTCGTTCAGGCCTATGGCTTATGCTTGTATGATTATAAAACGGAGTCCATCAAGGTAATTAATTCAACGATACAGGTAGGCAAGTGCCTACAGCCTGATGATGCCGGAAATGTATGGATGGGAACCGAAAACGGACTGTACCAATACAACACTGTAACCAAAAAGGTAAGTGGCTATTTCGAATCAAACGGTTTTTTATCAGCCAATAACATACATGGTTTATCAGTAGACAGGGCTGGAGTGCTTTGGATTTCGACGGATGGAGGCGGGGTTACCATTTACAACCCGAAGAATGGAAACTTGAAATATCTCCTGCCGGGAAAGGAGAAAGGCGCCTTAACAAGCGGGGCAGTAAATACTGTTTTCGAGGATAAAGACGGCCGAAAATGGATAGGAACGCTGCGTGGCGGCCTAAATATTTTGGATGAAAGCAAAAACCGCTTTAAAACAATTAGCCATAACCCAGCTATCCGGAACAGTTTGCTAAGTAATTTCATCCTTTCTTTCTGCGAAGATGAAACCGGCAACGTTTGGATAGGAACCGATGGCGAAGGTATCAGTTACTGGAATAGAAAGTCAAACTCATTTACTAATTACACACATAGCCATAGCAATCCCTCATCGCTTAGCAATAATAACGTTGCTAACATTCTACGCGATTTTCAGAATGAAATTTGGATAACTACCTATGGTGGAGGGGTAAACAAATTCAATAAGTCTTCCGGAACCTTTCAATATTACCCCTGCTATAACCCCGCCACAAAAAACACCGACCGCAATGCATGGGGCTTGTTTCAGGATAGGCAGAATAACCTTTGGGCAGGCACTTGTACAGGCGGAGGCTTGTATCGTTTAAACCGGGAGAAAAATAGCTTTGAGTTGGTTGACAGGCACTTAGGGGATGTAATTGCTTTTGCTCAGGATAATAAAGGAAACTTATGGGCAGGTACCTTTTCAAAGTTAATTAAGGTTGGCCTGAACGGGAAGAAGCATACCATCTACCCTATAGGTAGAGCGGTAAGATCTATATATGAAGATAAGCAAGGGAATTTCTGGGTTGGCACGGAAGGTGGTGGCTTATTGCTCTTTGACCGTAAAACGGGAAATTATAGAACCTTTACAGAAACGGATGGATTGCCCGGAAATGCTATTCTGAATATTTTAGAAGATAATTCTGGCAATTTATGGATAAGTACTTTCGATGGCTTGTCCCGTTTTAATCCGGCTAAGGGGGAATTCAAAAATTTCTATGAGTCTGACGGATTGCAAAGTAACCAGTTTAACTACGATGCAGCATTGAAACTCAGGTCGGGCGAGTTTTTGTTTGGGGGGATTAAGGGCTTTAATGTATTTTACCCTGAGGATATTAAGCCTTTCGGAAATAAACCAAAAATATTAATTACGGGGCTGAGAACAAATAATATCCCCTATGAGCAAGATGAAAGTTTTGAGGATAAAACCAATGTTTATGATGTAGAGGAAATTACCTTGCCATATGATAAAGCGGTGCTTTCTGTAGATTTCGCTGCATTGGAATATTCTTCGCCAGATAAAATAATGTATTCCTATTTTCTTGAAGGATGGGATAACACGTGGAACAATTCCGGCAAAACTCGGGTGGCCAACTATTCAAAGCTGCGTGAGGGCAATTACCGGTTACATATAAAATCAACCAACGCAGAAGGTGTTTGGCTGAATAATGAGCGAATATTGAAGGTGAAAGTACTGCCGCCCTGGTGGAGGTCCTGGTGGGCATATTTGCTGTATGCGGCCCTGGTATCCACAGCCTTATACATCTATACAATTTATCAAAAGAGGCAAACCGAGTTGAATTACCAGGTACAGTTGGCAAACCTGAAGATTGAACAGGAGAAGGAGCTGAATGAGAAAAAGCTTTCATTTTTTACCCATATATCTCACGAGTTTAGAACGCCTTTAACGTTGATTATTAATCCTATAAAAGAGTTTTTAAACAGCAGTTACTCGTACGTAGACCCGAAAGAACTAATTGTGGTCTATCGAAATGCCCGGCGCCTGCTTAGTCTGGTCGATCAGCTTTTACTTTTCAGGAAATCTGATGCTGATGACCTTAAGATTGTAAAGGTCAATTTGGTTACTTTCTGCAAGGAGGTTTACCTCTGCTTCTCTCAACAAGCAAAATCACGCAACATTCAATTTCAATTCAATTGCCTAAAAGATGAAATAGAAATTTACGCCGACAAGGAAAAGATAGAGATTGCTTTGTTTAATTTGATTTCCAATGCATTTAAATATACTCCGGGCGGAGGTTCTATTATTTTAAGTATAGAGGAGCTTGAAAAAGAGGTAGAGATCCATGTTAGCGATACCGGTCCTGGAATTACCGCAGAAGCCGGCGACAAACTGTTTGATAAGTTTTATCAGGTATTTGATAGGGAATCTTCTTCGAAGGCAGGGTTTGGAATAGGCTTATACCTGGTGAAAAAGTTTATGGACAGCCACCATGGATCTGTTAGTTATACCAGCAAAATTGGCGAAGGCACAGATTTCAGGCTGGTACTGCTTAAAGGCAAAGAGCATTTTGACCCGCGGGTTATTTACCGGGAAGTAAGCCTGGCTCCGGTGTTTTTGGATGAGTTGTTGGAAGACGCTCCATTCCAATCGGAAGCAGCGGCTGAATCGGTTGAGGAAGATTCCAGCTTTGAGTTTGTTAGCGAGAAGTCCACGATTTTAATAGTGGACGATAATCAGGAGATCAGGAACTACATAAAGCAATTATTTAGGCAAAGCTACACCGTGTTTGAGGCGGCAAGTGGAGAAGAAGGGTTAGAGGTAGCGCTGAAACAGACACCTGATATTATCATTACAGATGTGGTGATGAAGGAGGTGAGCGGGGTGGAGCTTTGTACAAAAATCAAGGAAGCACCAGCTTTGAGCCACATTCCTGTTATTCTGCTTACTTCGAGCTCTTCGGCAGAGATAAAATTAAAAGGTATTGAAGGTGGGGCCGATGATTTCATTACTAAGCCCTTCGACAAAGATATTTTGATTGCGCGGGTTTCTAACCTGCTAAAGAGCCGGAATAACCTGCAGAAGTATTTCTTCAATGAGATAACGCTTAAGTCCGATGATTCTAAGGTCTCTGGTGAGTACAAAGAGTTCCTTGAAAAGTGCATCGCTATTACAGAAAAGCACTTAAACAATGCTGACTTTAATATCAAGACACTGGCAGATGAAATAGGCACCAGCCACTCTGCCTTGTATAAGAAGGTTAAATCTATTTCCGGAAAATCCATCAATGAGTTTATTCGGTATATACGGTTGCGTAAGGCGGCAGAACTGTTTGCCAATTCAGACTGCAACGTCAACGAAGCTGCCTTCAGTGTTGGCTTCAGCGATATCAAATACTACCGCGAACAATTCAGTAAGCTGTTTGGCATGAAGCCTTCTGAGTATATAAAGAAGTATCGCAAGCCATTTAATAAGGCTTACAAGCTTAACGATAAAATTAAAAAGACAAGCTAGGTTCCCTCGGTAAATTCTTAGAAAAAAGGCGTTTTATATATTTAAAACGCCTTTTTTGTGAAATATCCCCTCTCATCATGCGAGTTTACCCCTTAGTATTTCTCCCTAAGCTGCCGATTTTAGAGCCAGAGAAATAACCAATTAATTAAATAGCCTGGTTCTAACCAGGCGCTAAAAAATCAATAAGCAGCATGGAAAAAAACTTTTACACTTAGCCTCAACAATGTTTTAAAGAGAATTCTATTAGACCAATTCGCTTAAAAAATTAAGCCTCTAACCAATTTAAATTAAAAAGGCCAATATGAAATTTGTACTCGAGAAGATGCTCGGCTGTTTGCCAGTAGTTGCAATTGCGGTAGCAGCGAGTGTATCACCAAAAACTGTCACAGCCAATATTAACCTGGGTGGAAACATCTACCTGCAAGACAGTAGCTCTAACAATTCTTATCAAATTTTATTGCTTGATGAAAACGAGCAACAAATAGAGAATGCTAAAATCAGATTAAAGACTAAAAGCGCCGACGGACAGGAAATAGCTCCCAGTAACGGAACCTTTACTGTTATTGGCAAAGCGGGCGATATCGTTGAAGTCATTATTAATCGAACCGTAGTTAAGGTATATACCCTCGGCAAGAAAACAGATGTTCTTATTCAGCTAAGCTCAAAAAACAACAGTGTTGCCCGCTCTAAAGAAGTAAGGTTATTGAATAACATTTCAACTCCATCTCATTTAACTGCTGCTTCTACACAGGCAGTGTATACTAATGACCTTATCAAAATGCCTGTTACTTCTGTAAAAAGTGCATTGGCAGGAAGATTGGCAGGTGTTTATACCAATCAAAGCTCTGGACAACCCGGAAGTGATGGCGTTTCGCTAAACCTGCGTGGCCGTGAGCCTCTTGTAATTATTGACGGTATTCCCAGAAATTTAACGGTTTTCGATTTGGATGAAATTGAGTCGGTAACTGTCTTAAAAGACGCTTTGTCTACCGCCATGCTGGGAGTTAGGGGCAATAACGGCGCGCTTCTAATTACTACAAAAAAAGGAAGCGAAAGCAAACAGCGCATTTCCTTTACAGCACAAACCGCCGTGCAGAAGCCTTTAAAAATGCTTCAAACATTAAGGGCATATGATTATGCTACTTTATATAACGAGGCATTAAGGAATGATCCGGTTTTAAACCAGGGAATTACGCCTTACTCGGATGCCAGCTTACAGGCTTACCAAACCGGCTCAGATCCCTTTACCTACCCCGACGTAAACTGGATGGGCCAGGTACTAGAGCCGTCGTCCAGATTTGACCGCTATACGCTTAACACCACGGGTGGAGGTAAATTTGGTAAGTATTTCGTTGGCCTTGAGCATTTCAATCAAACCGGCCTGTTTAAAACCTCAGACATAAACACTTATAACACCAATAACAGCTTCAAAAGTTATGTTATACGTTCTAACGTTGACGTAACCATTAATTCAAAGCTTTCCGCCGGTGTACACTTGTTTGGCCGTATTTTAGATGGAACCGAACCAGGCAGGTCTACCGGAACTATTTTAAATGCCTTAACTACCACGCCCAACAACGCTTATCCGGTATATAATCCCGACGGAAGTTATGCTGGCACTCAGCAGTTTCAAAACAACATTTGGGCGCAGACAATTAATTCGGGTTACCGGATGAATTACAAGCGGGATATGATGGCCGACTTTTATCTTAAGCGCACATTAGATGATCTTATAAAAGGGCTTTGGGTAAAGGCAACGGGTTCATTCTATGCAACTATATCCGAGAGTGTTTTCCGTGATAAAAACTTTGCAACCTTTCAAAGGGTAGCCGGCCCAAGCGGTGACACTTATTCGCAGTTTAACACAAACAGCATTCAGGCTAACAGTAATTTCGTAGAGTATCAGAACCGTGCAGATTATATGGAGCTGAGCCTGGGTTACAACAAAACCTTTGGCAGCAATGGCTTCGATGCTGTTCTTTTAGCAAACAGAGACAATTCGGTTAATCAGGATGAGTTACCTTATACTATATCTGGCTTTTCTGGCCGGATGGCTTATAACTACAAGCAGAAGTATGTTGCAGAGGTAGCCTTTGGATATAATGGCTCAAACCGCTATGCCCCCGAAGGGAGTACCAAGCGAGGTTTCTTCCCCGCATT
>Ga0307412_10001185_pt1 | contig 14849 bp, 16 predicted proteins | sample DK1Cmetagenome_3_FD_203823 | JGI IMG/M metagenome (GOLD analysis project Ga0307412, IMG submission 203823) | Maize rhizosphere microbial communities from greenhouse at UC Davis, California, United States - DK15-C-1 | ecosystem: Host-associated > Plants > Roots > Rhizosphere > Soil | place: USA...
GAACTGCTGTCCGGCTTCGCGCCTGGCTTCACCATGATCACGACCGATGGCCAGCGCTTGGCCGGTGACGCGCTGCCGGCCCTGTTCGCCGGCCTGCGCGGTGCGCGCCCCGGCTTGAAGATCGGCATCGATGAGATGGCAGTGCGGCACGCGGACGCGGCCTCGGTGCTGCTGAGCTACCGCGAACGGCACGCCTGGCGTAATGGCGCGACGCAGCGGCGCGCCACCGTCCTGTTCATCGCCGGCGCCGACGGCCCGCCGCTCTGGGCGCATCTGCACGAGACCTGGGCCTGAAGCGCGCGGCCCGGTTCGCCATATCCCTTGCAGCTATATGCAAGCGGGGAATAAATCGTTGGCGCAAGCGGCGGGAATCATTAGAGTCCAACGCCGTCCCGTCGCGTCGGCATTCCGCCGATGCGCGCCTTCGATACGAGCCGCCTTCATGCCCTTCCGATTTCTCGCGGTACGCCGCAGCACCCTGCTTGCCCTGACGCTGGCCGTCGCGGGCATCGGCGTCGCCCAAGCCCAGCAACGCGTCGTGCGCATCGTCGTCCCTTACGGCACCGGCGCCGTCCAGGACACCATCGCCCGCGCCATCGGCGACGAGCTGGGCCAGGCGCTGAACGCGTCCATCGTGGTGGAAAACCGCGCAGGCGCGGGCGGCACCGTGGGCACGTCGCAAGTCGCCCGCGCCGCGCCGGACGGCAACACGCTGGTGCTGGCCGCGGCCAGCCATCACATCGCCGGCTATCTGTACAAGAACCTCAGCTACGATCCCTATAAGGACTTCACCGGCGTGGCCTATCTGGGCAACACCGGCTACATCATCCTGGCGTCCGCCAGCTTGAACGTGAAGAACCCGGCCGAGTTCATCCAGGCCATCAAAGCCAAGCCCGGCGCATACGACTATGCCTCGGCCGGCAACGGCAGCGCCTCCCACCTGGGCATGGCGTCGTTCCTGGCCGCCGCCGGCGCGCAGATGCAGCACATTCCCATGAAATCCACGGGCGATGCCGTCACGGAATTGCTGGCCGGCCGCGTCCAGGCGGTCACGGCGGCCACCATCGGCGTCACGGCCTACCGCCAGGACCCGCGCGTGACCTTCCTGGCCTACACCGGCAAAACCCGCTCGCGCTTCGCACCCGATCTGCCCACCGTCGCCGAAAGCGGCTTGCCGGGCTATGCCTTCGATTCCTGGCTGGGCCGGTTGGCGCCGGCCGGGCTGCCGTCGGCCGAACGCGACAAGATCAACGCGGCGGTGAACAAGGTGCTGGCCGACCCCAAGGTGCAGGCGCGCCTGGCATCCCTGGGTGTCGAAACCGGCGCCAAGAGCCCCGAACAGTTCCAGGAACTGCTGAAGGCGGACTGGGAGGCAGCCGGCAAGCTGGTGGCGGCATCCGGAGCGCGGGTCGAATAGCACGGGCGCTTTTTGCCTGGGCCGTGCCCAGGCAAAAAAAAGCCTCCGGCTAGGAGGCTTGACGTGGCGGCTGCCGGTCGGGGCGACAATCCGGACCGGGGTCGGGTCCCCGTATGCCGTCCAGCAACAAGTCGGTGATGAACGCCGCCAAGGCCTGCTGCTGCGCGGCGTCGGGCATTTGGCGCGTGAAGCGTTCGATGATGCCCATCAACGACTGCGCGAACCAGTCCGCCGGGATCGTCGTCCGAAACAGGCCTGCCTGCTGCTCGGCGCGGACGTTGTCGGCGATCATCGCCACCAATTCGTCCTTCAGCGCTTCGGCCGCCGCCACCTGGAAGAAGCCGATGCGGGTCAGGTTGGGGTCTTCCTGCAAGATGGCAAGCAGCGCGCGGACGCCTCGGCGGATGCGGTCCGCCAGTTCCGAGCCGTCCAGTTCGGCGGGCAAGCGCGCCTGGCTGATGGCTTGCCGCAAGCGCTGCGCGAACATGCTCACCAATTCATCATAGGCGGCTTGCTTGCTTGGGAAGTATTGATAGAAGACGGGCTGGGTCACGCCGGCGCGGGCGACGATGTCGCTGATCCGTGTCTGCTGGAATCCGCGCTCGGCGAACTCCGCCGCAGCAACCTCCAGAAGCTGTAACCGTGTGCGTTCCCCTTTCGTGAGACGCTTGTCTTGCGATAAAGAAGTGGGTCGTGCCGTAATCATCGCGAGAAAGTACTACCGTTCATGGCTTTCCGCCACTGTTTCACCGGCCCGCCCGGCAGCGTGAAATCACGACCGTTACGCTTGTTGCGGTGGCTTCCATTCGCCCCGCACGGCCGGATCCGGCAGGCGCCACGGTGGAGAGTCCGTTTTCTGAACCGGAACCGTTCCACGGACCCGTTACGTGACTTACGAAACATTGAACAATGCATCGTCGCAATTTGGCGACAAATGGGGCGCCCCCGTTGTCGCCGGCCGGTCGCGTTCCTGCAACATGCCCTGAAGCGAGTTGAAATGCCCGTAGCTTTTGCAACAACTTTTAGGGCGTTCGCGGCAGTAAAGTAACGGTATCGCTTTGCGCCGTGCAATGTGCCTGCGCAAGGCGTTCAGGAGCACGATCATGAAACGGTTTACAGGCCGGATGCTCGTCGCGGCGTTGGCGCTTGCCATGGCAAGCGCGCCCGCGATGGCGGGCGGACGCGGCGGTTGGGGAGGCGGCTACGGTGGCGGCCACGGCGGCTATGGCGGCGGCAATTACCACGGCGGCTATCACGGCGGCGACGGATATCGCCACCATGGTGGCGGCGGCAGCAGTTCGGCCGGATGGTGGGTGGGTGGCGCATTCGCGCTGGCGGCGGTCGGCTTGCTGCTGGCGGCGGACTCGGGCCCGACCTATGCGCAGACGGGCGTCTACGCTTCGCCCGGCGTCGGCTATACCAGCCCTCCCGTGTATGCCGAACCGGTCTACGACACGCCGCCGGTCTATGCCGCGCCCCCCGTCGCCTATGCGCAACCTCAGTCCCAACCGCAATACGCGCCGGTGGAGTACGAGGCCGCGCCGAAGGTCAATCAGGCGCAGGCGAACGCCACGGCCGATTGCCAACGCTGGGCCATGAACCAAAGCGGCTACGACCCGGCCACCATCTCGCAATGGACCACGCAGATCATGGTGGATTCCTACAACAGCGCCCTGGATTCCTGCATGACCAGCCGCGGCTACCGCGCCAACTGACGCCGCAACCCCGGATATTCCCGATTGCCCCAACGCGCCGGCCTGCACACACTGCATGCCGGCGCGCCGCATTGGATGGCCGCCAGAACGCACGGCGGTCCCATGCGGCGCCGGGCATCAAGGGGAAGCCATGCTCAAGTTCAAGCGGTTCGCCGGCCTGTGCGCATTCAGCGCCATCTGCGCCGCCTCATTTGCGGTACACGCCCAGCCCGACGCCAAGGCGCCCGCGCTGACCATTGTGGTGCCCTATGGCGCGGGCGGCATCGTCGACAATACCGCGCGCGCTTTCGCGCAGAAGCTTGCCGTCGAACTCGGCCGGCCTGTCGTCGTTGAAAACCGCGGCGGCGCGGGCGGCATGATCGGTATGAATACCGTGGCGCGCGCGCACGACGAGAACACCCTGGGCTTTACCGCCGTCAGCCCGGTGACGCTGTCGCCCCACGTGATGAAAACGCTGTACGAGCCGTTGAAAGACCTGGCGCCGGTGGCCGCCGTCATGTATTCGCCGGTGTACCTGGTGGGCGGCCCGAAATTCACGGGTAAGGATTTCAAGGACATGCTGACCCAGGCCAAGGCAGACCCCGACGGGCTGTCGCTGGCAACGGCCGGCGTCGGGTCGCTGGGCCACCTGATGCTGGAACAGATCAACGGCCAGGCCAAGGTGCGCATCACCCACGTCCCGTACAAAGGCATGGCGCAGATGGTGCCGGACGCCCTGGGCGGCCAGTTCACGCTGATGCTGGTCAACGCGTCCGCCCCCATCAACACGCTGATCGACGAAGGCAAGCTCAAGCTGCTGGCGGTAGGGTCACCGGCGCGGCTACCCGCACGGCCCGACACGCCGACGTTCGCGGAGCTGGGTTATCCCATGGCCAACATGACATCCACCTTCGGCTTCTTTGCACCGGGCAGCTCCACCGCCGACTTCCGGCTGCGCATGAACGCGGTGATCAACAAGGTAGCCGCCATGCCCGACATCAGCAAGCCCCTGACCGATGCGTTGAACATCATGTCGCCCGGCAGCGTGGAGCAATTCGCGGAACAGGTCCGGCGGGAATATGCCGACAACGGCAAGATCGTCAAAGCGGCGAACATCCGCAGCGAATGACCCGCCCGGCGCAGCGCGGGTTCAACCCCGATTCAGCGCCGCCAGCCGCGCCAGGCGCACAGCAGCCCGGCGGCCAGCAGCAAGGCCGCCGGCACCACCCAGACAAAGCCGGACGACGTGTAGACCACCTGGTCGATGGGGTCGTAGTAGCGGCCCAGTTCGTTGAAATCCCACTTCCAGTAGAACGCGTACCAGGCGTAGAAGAAGCATGCGGACAACGGCAGGAACAGCACGGCGGCGATACGCGCCCGCCACCGGCGAACACCGGCCACGCCAGCCGACTGTCCGGAGACCCTGCCCGCACGCCAGGCGAAGGCCGCAGCCACCACCGCCAACATCAATACGCCCGCGCTAATCCACATGCCGCGCCTCCCATGCCGCCAGACAGGCCGCGGCCTCGGCCCATTGCTTTTCGCTGAAGACCCGTAAGCCCGCCCGGGTCAGCAGTTCCGCCGTCACGCCGACGCCCGTCTGGCGCCGGCCCGCGAAATGGCCGTCATACACATAGCCGCTGCCGCAGGACGGGCTGCCTTCTTTCAGCACCGCCACGTGGATGCCGTGTTCCTGCGCGGCAGCCAGCGCCGCGTGCGCGCCCTGCACGAAGGGCTGCGTGACGTCTTCACCCGTCACCGCCACGACCCGCGCCCCCGCGTCCAGCACGGCGGCGGCCGCCCTGCCGGGTTCGATCTCTGCTGGCGGCCGGGGAATCGGCATGCCGCCCGCCACTTCGGGGCAGACCGGCACGACGCGGCCTTCTGCCAGCCAACGCGTCAGCACGGCATCGCCATGGGGCACGCCGCGCCCGTCGTAGCGCACGGGATTGCCCAACAGGCAGGAACTGATCAATACGTATTGCATGAAAATCCGACGGGCACGACGCCCAGGGGCGGGCGGCAAGCCGCGGCGCAGGTGGAAAACGAGGAATCATAGACCACCGGGCCGCGCTTGCCCGGCGCTTAACCACCTTGGCGCCGGCCTGCTTCCGTTTCCCTTTCGGCTTCCGCTTCCCGGACCCAGGCGCGCAGGCTGGCATCCTGGATTTGCAGGATGTCGAAGTGACACTGGAATTGGGCTACGACAACGTCAGCGCGTTCATCGCCATGTTCAAACGCGAATTAGGCGTGACGCCGGGCCGCTACCGCGGCCCGGCGATCTGAACCGAGCGCGCCTCAGGATTCCGAGGCGGCCGTCTTGCGCGGCTGGCGCGCGCGCGTTGCGGTTTTGCCTGCCGTCTTGCTGGCCGTCTTGGCCGGCGCCTTGGTGGCCGTCTTGCTGGCCGCGTTGGTGGCTGTCTTGCTGGCCGTCTTGGCAGCGGCATCGGGAGCCGCTTCAGCTTGCGGCGCGGACGCCGTCCCTGTCTTGGCCGGTTCGGCAGCCGCAGCGGCCTGCGACGTCCGGGCCGTCTCGCGTTCGCCGGTCTTGGCCGCAGCCGTCTTGGTGGCGCTGCGGCTGCGGGTGGCGGCGCGCTTGACCGCCGGGGCGGCCGGCGCCTCTTCAACCGTCCTGGCCGGGGCACCGGCGAACGGGTCCGCTGCCTTGGCGGGTACCTTCCCGGCGGGCTCGCGGCGGGTTTCCACGGCAGGTTCGACAAAGGTCCATTCGGCGATGTCCACGGCCGGAATCGGCTGGCGTGCCTGGGGCAACGGCGTGGGCATGGGAGGCAGTCGCGAGGCCTGGACCGGCTTGGGGGCCTGCGCCCGGGCCAACGCGTCCGCGCGCATGGCTTCCAGCTTGGCCGCTTCCTTCGCCAGTTCCTCGGCAGTTTGCTTATCGGCTTGCGCCTGTTTTTCAGCTTCGGCCCGTTTGTTGGCTTCGGCCTGTCTGTTCGCTTCGGCCTGTTTTTCGGCGTGAACAAAGGTCCCGGACGGTGCCGCGGGCGGCATGGCTACCCCGGCTTGCGTCGCCAGGGGCACCGTGACCGGCTCATCCGATGCCACGTCGGACGTAGCGGCAATGGCGGCTTCGGCAACGCCCTGCTCGGCATGCTGGCTGGCGCCTCGGCCCGACTTGCGGCCACCGCGCGATCTGCGGGAAGGACGGGGATTGGCTTCCTCAGGCGCCGCGCCTTCTTGCGCGCCCTCTTGCGCGTCGTCGGCATCGACCTCGACATCGGCGTCCGCCGCCGGCGCCGCCTGGCGGCCCCGCGCGAATCGCGATCCGCCGTTGCGGCCTGCGCGGCCTGCGGCAGGCGCGCTATCGGCGCTGTCTGCGCCGTCTGCGCTGTCGCGATACACGTAGGTGCCGGACTTCTCTTCACGGCCGACTTCTAAAAAGCCGCGCGACTGCGCCTCGTCCAGCAGATTGCCGAAGGCGCGGAAGCCGTAGTACGACTCGTTGAAATCCGGTTTGCGGCGCTTCAGCGCGTCCTTCAGCGCCGAGGCCCAGATCTTGCCGCTGTCGCCGCGTTCGGCCATCAGCGCTTCGAATGTCTCGACGACCATTTCCACGGCCTGGGTCTTGCGGGCTTCGAGCTCTTCCTTGCGGCGGCGCTCTTCGTCCGGCGTCCGACGCTGGCCGGCATTCGCGCCGCCCCGAGTGTCGCGTCGCGCATCGGCGGTACGCTGGCCTTCGCGGGCCAGATCGTCATAGAAGATGAATTCGTCGCAATTGGCGATCAGCAGGTCGGACGTGGATTGCTTCACGCCCACGCCGATCACCTTCTTGTTGTTTTCGCGCAGCTTGGACACCAGCGGCGAAAAATCGGAATCGCCGCTGATGATCACGAACGTGTTGACGTGCGACTTGGTGTAGCAAAAGTCCAGCGCGTCCACGACCAGCCGGATATCGGCCGAATTCTTGCCCGACTGGCGCACATGCGGAATCTCGATCAGCTCGAAATTGGCTTCGTGCATGGGGGCCTTGAATTCCTTATAGCGTTCCCAATCGCAATAGGCCTTCTTGACCACGATGCTGCCCTTGAGCAGCAAACGTTCCAGCACGGGCCGGATGTCGAACTTCTGGTACTTGGTGTCGCGCACACCCAGCGCTACGTTCTCGAAGTCGCAGAAAAGCGCCATGCTGACGTTTTCGTTGGGGGTATTCATGGGGTTCTCCAATGCTGCGGCGGCGATAGGGCTGACCGCCAGATACCGCTCATGATATACATATCCGGCTACATCACCTTCAGCGCCCCTGCCAGCCCGTGCCGTGGCGCACCCGGCACACACCATGACCTACCCCGCCCTGACCACCGCCCGCCTGACGCTGCAGCCGCTTGAGATGGACGACGCCGAGCCCATCCAGCGCATCTTTCCCCAATGGGAGGTCGTGCGTTTCCTGGCGGATCAGGTGCCGTGGCCCTATCCGGACAACGCCGCCGGCGACTACATCGAGCATGTGGCGCTGCCCGCCATCCGCCGGGGCGAACAATGGCATTGGACCGTACGCACGCTGGACGCTCCCGACCGCCTGATCGGTGTTGTGAGCCTGATGGACGACGACTCCGGCAACAATCGCGGCTTCTGGCTGGACCCCGCTCACCACGGCAAGGGCTACATGACCGAAGCCAGCGAAGCCGTTACGTCCTATTGGTTCAATGTGCTGGGCAAACCGTTGCTGCGAGCGCCCAAGGCCATCGCCAACACCGGGTCGCGCAAGATTTCCGAGCGCAGCGGGATGCGCATCGTGGGCGTCGAAGAACGCGGTTTCGTCAGTGGCCGCCAACCGGCCGAGATCTGGGAGATCACCCGCGACGAATGGCTGGCCCGGCATCAGCGCCAAGCCTGACGCCTTGAATCTGCCCCCATTTCCTGCCCCCGCGGCAAGGGCCGGCTAACAGGTTAAGCCGGCGCTTACCGGCCCTTTCGCCCTGCTTTCCGACGGATTGACCGCGGCGGCTCCTGGCTAGAATTCCCCGAAAATCCAGCATTCCGCGCGCGGAGTGCCTTCCCTTTCGGGCAAGATCCATGAATCCGTCTTCCGTCATCGGCGCCGTCGTCGGCCTGCTTACCCTGCTTATCGTCGTCGCGCTGTCCGCCACCGACGCCAGCATGTACTTCAACCTGCCGGGCCTGGCTATCGTCCTGGGCGGCACCTGCGCCGCCCTGTTCATTGCCTACCCGCTTGCCGAAGTGCTGCGCATCTTCAAGCTGGTGCGCACCGTGTTCCGTAACGATCAGCACGATCAGCAACGCGACATCGAAGAACTGGTGGCGATGGCGCAGCTGTGGATGAACACCGACGTCCACAAGGTCGAGCAGGAACTCAAGAAGGTCTCGAACCCGTTCCTGCGCACTGGTGTGCAGTTGATCATCGACAACACCCCGGAAGACCAGATCATCGAAGTGTTGCAATGGCGCGTCGCCCGCCTGCGCGCCCGCGAACAGGCCGAAGCGCAGATGTTCCGCGTCATGGCCACCTTCGCCCCTGCCTTCGGCATGCTGGGCACGCTGGTCGCCCTGATCAACCTGATGGCCGTGCTGGGCGACGGCAGCATGACGATGATCGGCAAGCACCTGGCGGTGGGCCTGATGACGACCTTTTACGGCATTCTGCTGGCCAACCTGGTCTGCAAGCCGATCGCACTCAAGCTCGAGCGCCGCACCGCACGCCGCGTCGAGTCGATGAACATGGTGCTGCAAGGCATCTCGATGATGTGCGAAAAACGCGGCCCGGCCGTCGTGCGCGAGACGCTGAATTCCTTCGTCATGCACGTCGAAGACGAAATCCACGACGGCGGCGTGGCCGCTGCGACCCCGCCCAAGCCCAAGGCCGAAGGCCAGGTCAAGCCCGCCGTTCAGCCCGTGTCCATCACCCGTCCGGCGGCCGCGCGCCAATGAGCCTGATTTCCCCTTCGCTGGCGCAGCGGATCGAGCAGGCCCGTCAGGCCCAGTTGCGCGCCCAGAAAGCGGCGGACAACAGCGGCTGGCGCCCCAGCCAGACCGACCGCAAGGACCGCTACGCCCGCTGGCACGTCGAAGAGACCGTGGAGCAGGATGCCGAAAACTGGCTGCTGAGCTATCTGGATCTGATCACCCTGCTGCTGGCTATGCTGGTGGTGATGCTGGCCGTGGCGCGTCTGCACGGCCAGGCCCCCGCCGCGTCCGATACGCCGGTGGAACTGGTGGGCACGCTGGCCACCAGCGGCCTGCCCAAGTACGACGGCGAATACGCGGAATTCGACACGACGCCGATCCCGGCCAGCTGGGCGGAACCGCCCGCCGAAGCGCCCACCGCCGAGGCCCCGGCCGCCGACGAGGGCGTGAAGGTGGCCGACGCCGCCCCGCCGCTCAAGGCGCCTTCCAAGGAATCCCTGGGCCTGGGCGACCTGGGCAAATCGGTCGATGTGATCATTAATGAGCAGTCGGTCAGCTTCCGCATCAGCAACGAACTGCTGTTCGCCTCGGGCCAAGCCACGCTCAGTCCCGCCGGCCTGGATGTCATCAAGCGCCTGGCCGCGATCCTGACCAAGAACGAATACCAGGTGTCGGTGGAAGGCCACAGCGACCCGGTGCCGATCCAGACTCGGCAATTCGCGTCCAACTGGGAACTGTCCAGCAGCCGCGCCACCAGCGTGCTGCGCGAACTGGTGCGCGACGGGGTGTCCGCCCAGCGGCTGCGCGCCGTGGGCTACGCCGAAACCCGGCCCATTGAATCCAACGACACTCCCGCTGGCCGCGCCGCCAACCGGCGCGTCGAGCTGATCATGGACATCGCGCCGAAACAGGCCCCCGCCCAGGAAGCGCAAGCCGCGGTCAAGGCCGTTGCCAAGGCGCCCTGAACGGGGCGAGTCGGCGGCGGCCGGGGACGGCCCCGCCGGCGCGAACGCCACGGCCCGCCGGATCGATTTTCCGGGAAGACTGACGTAAGCTCTCCGGAACCGCCATCGTGAGCCGAACCGGAACCCTCCCCATGTCCTACCTCTTGCTGATCGTCGAACCCGTGGGCCAGCGCGCGCAACGCACGCCCGAGGAAGGCCGCGACGCCTATGCGCAAATGGTGCGCTACGCCGAAGGCTTGAAAGCGCGCGGCCTGCTGACGCAGGCCGAGTCCCTGAAATCCGAATCCGAAGGCGTGCGCCTGCAAATCCGCGACGGCGAACGCACGCTGGTGGACGGCCCCTATGCCGAGGCCAAGGAAATGATCGGCGGGTTCTTCCTGCTGACGTGCGACACCCGCGAAGAGGCGCTGGCCCTGGCCGCCGAATGCCCGGCCGCGCAATGGGCGACGGTCGAGGTCCGCGAGTTGGGCCCGTGCTTCATGTAGGCGTCCCGCCTGGCGAAACGCTCCATCAAGCAACGCCTGGGCAAACCCGCCCGACAATGCCGGGCCGGCCTTGGCTTACCGGGTCAGCAGTTGCCTTTCTTGGCCTGTCCGGGCGGACAGAAGCCGCCGCGGCCGCCACCGCCGTCGTGGGGATCGATCACCACCGAACCGCTGGGCGTATATACGGCACAACCAGAAAGCAAAATGGCCGCCAAGGCCAGACCACACAACATTCTCATATCAATACTCGCTTGGATAAAGACGCTGCGAGTGTAGGAGAGGCGCCTGCAACCAGGTCCGGCTGTTCGTAACAGACTGCATTACCGTTCCGGCGCGGCCCAGAACCTGGTATTTACCCTAGGCCTGAAAATTCTTTGTCGATCTGACGTCATCCCGTTCGTCGTCCCAGTACAAGCCCGAATCTCAACCCGGTACCTAACCCGGAACCCAGGCTGCGATGTCCAGACCCCAGGAGAAACTCAGATGCGATTCATGATCATCGTCCGCGCCACGCCCGACAGCGAAGCCGGCTTGATGCCGGAAGAAGACCTGCTTGCCTCGATGGCAACCTATCACGAAGCGCTGGCCAAGGCCGGCGTGCTGCTGGACGCCAACGGATTGAAGCCCTCGTCCCATGGGTGGCGCGTGCAATACGACGGTGGCCAGCGCACGGTGGTGGATGGCCCCTTTGCCGAAACCAAGGAATTGATCGCCGGCTACACCATGATCCAGGTGCGCTCGCGCGAAGAAGCCATGCAGTGGGCGCTGCGCTTTCCCGAGCCTTTCATCGGCCAGCCTTGCGCCATCGAAGTGCGCCAGCTGTACGAATTGGAAGATTTCGCGCCCAGCAAAGCCGTGGACCGCTTTCGCGACATTCCCGGCGCCAGCCACTGACCCCAACCGGAGCACGACGATGCACAAGCAGATCTACATCAACCTCGCTATCGATGACATGCAGAAGTCCCAAGCCTTCTTCAAGAGCCTGGGCTTCACTTTCAATCCGAAATTCACCAACGACCAGGGCGCCTGCATGGTCATCGGCGACAACATCTACGCCATGCTGCTGACCAAGGACTTTTTCCAGGGTTTCACCGACAAGCCGCTGGTCGACGCGGCCCAGGCCAACGAAGTGCTGATCGCCCTGTCGTGCGAGAGCCGTGCCGAAGTCGACGGCCTGATTGCCCGGGCGCTGGCCGCCGGCGCCACCACGCCGCGCCCGCCGCAAGACCATGGGTTCATGTACGCCCATGCCTTCGAAGACCTGGACGGCCACATCTGGGAACTGGTTTACATGGAACCCGAAGAGGCCGCCGCCGCATGAGCCTGACGGAGACCCATCGGGCCATCGAGGCGGTCTGGCGGATCGAAGCCGCCAGCGTCATTGCCGGCGTCGCGCGGTTGGTGCGAGACGTCGGCCTGGCCGAAGAACTGGCGCAGGACGCGCTGGTGGCCGCCCTTGAACGCTGGCCCGACACGGGTGTGCCGGACAACCCGGGAGCGTGGCTGATGACCACCGCGAAGAACCGTGCCCGCGATCGCTTGCGCCTGGACGCGCTGCACACCCGCAAGCACGATCAGATCGGCCACGAGCTGGAGGCATTGCAGGCTGACGTAGAGCCTGATTTCGTGGATGCGCTGGATGCCGCCCGGCAGGACGACATCGGCGACGACCTGCTGCGCCTGGTCTTCACCGCCTGCCATCCGGTGCTGTCCACCGAGGCTCGCGTGGCGCTGACGTTGCGGCTGCTGGGCGGGCTTTCCACGGCCGAAATCGCCCGCGCCTTCCTGGCCTCGGAATCCACGATCGCCCAGCGCATCGTGCGGGCCAAGCGCAGCCTGACGGCGGCCAAGGTGCCCTTTGAAGTTCCCCGCGAACAAGATCGTGGCCCCCGCCTGGCTTCCGTGCTGGAAGTCATCTACCTGATCTTCAACGAGGGCTATTCGGCGACGTCGGGCGACGACTGGATGCGCCCGGCGCTGTGCGATGAAGCGCTGCGCCTGGGCCGCATCCTGGCCGAACTGGCCCCCGGCGAAAGCGAAGTGCATGGCCTGGTGGCGCTGATGGAACTACAGGCGTCCCGCCTGCCTGCGCGCACCGACGCGCAAGGCCGGCCCGTACTGCTGATGGAGCAGGACCGCGGCCGCTGGGCCCCCTTGCTGATCCGGCGCGGGCTGGCGGCGCTGGCGCGGTCGGCCGCCCAAGGCGGCGCCTTGGGCGCTTATGCGTTGCAAGCAGAGCTGGCCGCGTGCCACGCGCGCGCCCGCACGCCCCAGGAAACCGATTGGCCGCGCATCGTGGCGCTATACGACGCGCTGGCGCAGGTCAGGCCGTCGCCCGTGGTGGCGTTGAACCGCGCCGTCGCCGTCGGCATGGCGTTCGGCCCGCAGGCCGGGCTGGACCTGGTTGACGCGCTGTCGGCTGACCCCACGCTGGCCAACTACCATTGGCTGCCCAGCGTGCGCGGCGACCTGCTGGCCAAACTGGGCCGCCACGCCGAGGCCTATGCGGAATTCGAACGCGCCGCCGGCATGACGCGCAACGCGCGCGAACGCGAACTGCTGCTGGCGCGCGCCCGCGACATGCAAGTGCAGCCTCCGCCTTCCAACAAAGACTGACACGCGCCCCCTTGGCGAGAAATTCGGCGCACATAAGCGTCGACGACCCAACCTCCCGCAGGGCTACCCCGCATGCTTAAATCACAGGCATGTGCCCCGATCCCGCAGCTGCTTCCAAGCCGGGCGCGCCCGTCCTGGCGGGCGTGCCCGCGGCGTTCGATCATCCCAATGACCGCGCCGAATTCCGCCATGCCGCGCACCAGCCTGGCGTAGAGCTGTACCGCGCGCACATCGTGCGCCACGCCTTCGAGCCCCACACCCACGAAGCCTACGGCTTGGGCGCCATCGAATCCGGCGTCGAACGGTTCCGCTACCGGGGCGCGGATCACCTGGCGCCGTCCGGGTCGGTCGTGCTGATGAATCCTGATGAATTGCACACCGGTCGCGCGGAAACCGATACCGGCTGGCGCTACCGCATGGCCTATATCGATCCGGACGTGGTGGCGCGCGTCACCGGCGAATCCGGCTGGTGGTTCGACACGGCCGTCGGCCATGACAGCGCCGGCGCGCAGCGGGTTACCGCGTTGCTCGACGCCTTGTGGCAAGCACGCGAACCGCTGGCCTTCGACAGCGCCCTGTATCTGCTGCTGGGCGAATTCCGCCGCCACGCGCAAGTGCCGCGCGCCACCCCGGACGAAGGTGCGCAGCGCTTTGCGCCCGTCATCGACTATCTGCGCGCCCACCTGTCGCGCCGCCTGACGCTGGAAGAACTGGCGGCCGTGGCGGGACTGAGCCCGTTCCACTTCCTGCGCAGCTTCCAGGCACAGCACCACGCAACGCCGCAACAGATGCTGATGGCGCTGCGGCTGTTCGAAGCCAAGCGCCTGTTGGCGGCCGGTGTCGAACCTGCGCAGGTGGCGCTGGCCGCAGGCCTGACCGATCAGGCGCACCTGACCCGCGCGTTCTCGCGCCGCTACGGCGTCACGCCCGCCCGCTACCAAAAGCAAGTCCGCAGCTAGCCGCCCCACCGCAATCTGGTACAAGACCCGCCCGCCCGGGCGTGGCTAGACTGCCTGCATTGATCATCTGGAGCGATGTATGTGGGCGGGAACCCTGTATGCCCTGGCCGCCGGCCTGATGTGGGGGCTGGTATTCGTGGGGCCCCTGCTGTTGCCGGAATATCCGGCCGCGCTGCAATCGGTAGCGCGCTACCTGGCGTTCGGCCTGATCGCGCTGCCGCTGGCGTGGCTGGACCGCCATCGGCTGCGGCTGTTGACCCGCGCCGACTGGATCGAGGCCCTGAAGCTGGCCGCCATCGGCAACCTGCTGTACTACCTGTGCCTGGCAAGCGCCATCCAGCGGGCAGGCGGCCCTGTTCCCACCATGATCATCGGCACGTTGCCCGTAGTGATCGCCGTCTGCGCCAACCTGCGCAATGCCCGCCGCGACGGCAAACTACCGTGGAAGCGGCTGGCGCCGTCGCTGGCCCTGATCGCGCTGGGCATCGGCTGCGTCAATCAGGTCGAACTGCAAGCGCTGCGCCAGGACGCCGATGCCGATCTGTCACGCTATGCCGTCGGCGCGCTGCTGGCGCTGGGCGCCGTCGCCTGCTGGACCTGGTATCCGTTGCGCAACGCCGATTGGCTGCGGGCGCATCCCGACCGCAGCCCCCGCACCTGGGCCACGGCCCAGGGCGTGGCCACCCTGCCCCTTGCGCTTGCGGGCTACGCCTTGCTGTGGGGCGGGATGGCCGCCACGGGCAGCGGTTTCGCCATGCCGTTGGGGCCGCGCCCAGAGGTGTTCCTGGGCCTGATGATCATCATCGGCCTGTTCGCGTCCTGGCTGGGCA
>Ga0307412_10001186_pt1 | contig 14845 bp, 14 predicted proteins | sample DK1Cmetagenome_3_FD_203823 | JGI IMG/M metagenome (GOLD analysis project Ga0307412, IMG submission 203823) | Maize rhizosphere microbial communities from greenhouse at UC Davis, California, United States - DK15-C-1 | ecosystem: Host-associated > Plants > Roots > Rhizosphere > Soil | place: USA...
TCACGCCCACCGACGCCATTTCGCCCAAGCTGACGGCGTCATCGCCGTCTGTGTTCAGACGGTCGAACAGCTTCTGATACAGCTGTTGCGTCAGGTTGGACCCGCCGGCGATCGTCGTCATGCTTAGTCCTCGCGTTGCTTGCGAGAAGCCTCAAGCAAACGACGGACCAGCGGCGGTCAGTTACCCGCGAAGCACCAGGCCAGCACAGCCTTCTGGGCGTGGATGCGGTTCTCGGCCTCGTCCCAGACCAGTGACTTCGGACCGTCGATGACGGCGTCGGTCACCTCTTCCCCCCGGTGGGCGGGGAGGCAGTGCAGGAAGACCGCGTCAGGCTGGGCCAGGCTCATCAGGGCGTCATCGACGCCGTAGCCGTCGAAGGCCTCCAGACGGGCCTCGTAGTCCTGATCGCCCATCGACACCCAGGTGTCGGTGACCACCACATCGGCGCCGGCGACGGCTTCGCGCGGGTCCGAGGTCAGCAGGACGTTTTCGCCGCCGCGGGCGAGGTCGTGCAGGTCGGGATGGTACTCGGCCGGACAAGCGACCTGCAGGCGGAAGCCGAACTTGGGCGCCGCGTGCATGAAGCTGTGGCAGACGTTGTTGCCGTCGCCGACCCAGGCGATCGTCTTGCCCGCCACCGGCCCGAGGTGCTCCTCGATGGTCAGCAGGTCGGCCAGGATCTGGCAGGGGTGCGAGCGGTCGGTCAGGCCGTTGATCACCGGCACGGTCGAGACCCGGGCGAAGCGCTCCACGTCCTCATGGCTGTTGGCGCGGATCATCACCGCATCGACCATGCGCGACAGCACCTTGGCCGTGTCCTCGACCGGTTCGCCGCGGCCCAGCTGCATGTCGCCGGCGTTGGCGATGATGCCCGAGCCGCCCAACTGGCGGATGGCGGCGTCGAAGCTGAAGCGGGTGCGGGTCGAGTTCTTCTCGAACACCATGGCCAGGACGCGGTCCTTGGCCGGAGCGTCGGCGTCGGCGCGACCCTGCGGCCAGCCCTTGCGGGCCGCCTTGCGGGCGTGGGCGTCATCGAGGATGGCGCGCAGCTCTTCGGCTTCAAGCCGATAGATGTCGAGGAAGTGGCGGACCATTTTGATCTCCGCTCATCCCCGCGACGGCGGGGACCCAGTGCTTGGGTGACCAGGGTCACCGGTTTGAGACTCGAATGCCCGCCCCGGTCCGCCGGCGTCGCGCCGGACAGGACCGGGTCCCCGCTTTCGCGGGGATGAGCGGGCATGAACTAGGTGGCGGCCAGCTTGGTCCGCGCGAACTCGCAGGTCTTCTCGAAGCGTTCGACGGCCTCGCGGGCCTCTTCGAGAGTCAGGACCAGCGGCGGCAGGATGCGCACGCAGTTGTCGCCGCCGCCGGCGACCAGCAGGTGCTGCTCGTCGCGGGCCCAGCCCATGAATTCGCGGTTGTTGGGGACCAACTTCACCCCGATGAGCAGGCCCTTGCCGCGCACGTCGACGATGACGTCCGGGAAGCGCTCCTGCAGACCATGCAGCTGCTGCTTCAGATAGCCCGCGATCTCGTTGACGTGGGCCAGGGTCTCGGGCTTGGACAGCTCACCGAAGGCCGCCTGGCCGACAGCCATGGCCAGTGGGTTGCCGCCGAAGGTCGAGCCGTGCACGCCGACCGTCATGCCCTTGGCCGCGTTGGCCGTGGCCAGGCAGGCGCCGATCGGGAAGCCGCCGCCCAGGGCCTTGGCGATGGCCATGATGTCCGGGGTCATGCCGGCCCATTCGTGGGCCCACAGCTTGCCGGTCCGGCCCATGCCGCACTGGACCTCGTCGAAGATGATCAGCACGCCGTTGGCGTCGGCCATCTCGCGCATCCAGCGCAGGTCCTCGTCCGGGGTCGAACGGCAACCGCCCTCGCCCTGCACCGGCTCCAGGATGATCGCGGCCGTGGTCGGGTTCTCGAACGCCGCCTTCAGCGCCGCCTTGTCGCCCCACACCAGCTGGTGGAAGCCTTCCATCTTCGGGCCGAAGCCCTCGGTATAGGACGGGTTGGCGGCGGCGTTGATCGCGCCGTAGGTGCGACCGTGGAATGAGCCGTCGAAGCCGTAGATGTCGATCCGCTCAGGATTTCCGTTGGCGACGTGATGCTTGCGCGCCGTCTTCAGCGCGCACTCGACCGCCTCGGTGCCCGAGTTGGTGAAGAAGACCACGTCGGCGAACGACTTGGCGCACAGGTCGTCGGCCAGGGCCTCCTGACCCGGAATGCGGAAGATGTTGGAGACGTGCCACAGCTTGCCGGCCTGCTCGGTCACCGCGGCGACCAGCTTGGGGTGGGCGTGGCCCAGGCCGTTGGTCGAGATGCCGGCGACGCAGTCCAGGTATTCCGTGCCGTCCGTGGACCACAGACGCGCGCCCAGACCACGCTCCACTTCCAGCGGCGCGCGGTTGTAGACACCCATCAGATGTTCTTGGGACACGGGACTGGACCTCCAAAAGCGATACGGCCCCGTCGCGAGGCGCGACGGAGCCGGTAAAAAGGGTCTGGCCTTGTCGGACGCGCGCCGGGGTTAGTCAACACCGGGCGAAGCCGGGTCACGCCTTACCGATCCTTAAGTTGCCGCCGGGCCTCCGGACGGAAACGGTAGCGCCGGCTGGAGCGGAGACGACCACCTTGAAAACGGAACTGATCGCCCTGGGGCTGGCTCTCGCCGCCGTCCCGACCGCCGTCCATGCGCAGACGGCGCCGTCGCGCTTCGAGCCCGGCCCCTGCGCGATCGAGGTGGCGCCGGACGAGCGTATCGACTGCGGCGTTCTGGTCGTGCCCGAGACCCGCGGGCGGGCCGACAGCCGGTCGATCCGCCTGCCGGTTCTGATTTTTCGTAGTCGCGCCGAAACGCCCGCTTCCGATCCGGTGATCTTCCTGACCGGCGGGCCGGGCAACAGCGCGCTCTCCGGCCAGCGATCAGGACGGAGCAATCCCTTCCTCGAGCTTCGCGACCAGGTGGTCCTGGAGCCGCGCGGCGCGAAACTGGCCCAACCCGCCCTGGAATGCCCCGAGATCAATGCGCTGAAGGGCGAGATCACCGCCGAACGCATTCGCGGCGCGGCGGCCGACGCCAGGCTGACGGCGGCGGCTGCGGCGTGCCGGGCGACGCTGGTCGCGAGCGGCGCCGACCTGGACGGCTACAATTCGGCGGAAACGGCGGACGACATCGAGGCCCTGCGGGTCGCGCTCGGCTACGACAAGGTCAACCTCTACGCCCTGTCCTATGGCACGCGGCTGGCGCTCACCGTCGCGCGCCGGCATCCGGGGTCGGTTCGCGCCATGGTGCTGGACTCGGTCCTGCCGCCCGAGATCAACTACGACGAGGCCGCGACGGCCAATACCTGGCGCAGCCTGAATGCGGTCTTCGACGGCTGCGCGATCGATCCCGCCTGCAGCGCCGCCTGGCCCGACGCCCGCGGGGATTTCAACGCCCTCGTTGCGCGCGGCGAGATCGATGCGGTGACCGGCGTCGGCCTCGCGTTGCAGGATCCCCGGCTGATCCCCCTGATCCCCCGCGCCGTGGGGTCGGCCGCCGACGCGCGGCCGGAAGAACTGGCCGGGTGGATCGCCCGGGCCCAAGGTCCGTCGGGCTTCACCTGGGGCCTGCGGCTGTCGGTCTGGTGCTCGGAAGAGGCCCCGTTCGAGGCGCCCGGCCGGATCGAGGCCCAGGTCGCCATCGACCGGGGACTGGGCGGCGCCGATGCCCGCACCGCCTCCGTCGCCATGTGCCGGGCCTGGAACGTCGCGCCGGCAGAGGCTGTCGAGAACACGCCAGTGACGTCCGACATCCCGACCCTGATTTTCGCCGGCGAGTTCGATCCGAGCACGCCGCCGGACTGGGGCCGCCGGCTGCTGGCGCAGATGCCCAGGGCGACCTTCGTGTCGATGCCCGGTCTGAGCCACGGAGCCAGCTTCAACCGCTGCGGCGGGATGATGGCGGTCGCCTTCTTCCGCGATCCGGACGCGACGCCGGACGTGGTCTGCGCCAACCGGATGCGTGGCGCCGACTTCGGCCTGAGCGCGGCGCCGCGGCCGGCGGACTAGCGCCGGACGCGCTCAGCTCTTCAGGCGCCAGCCCGATTTGAACACGCGCCAGCAGGCATAGGACATGATCAGGGTCAGCAACGCGCTCATCATGACCCCGATCCAGAGATTGCCCTCGGCATGGCCGATGAAGCCGAAGCGGAAGCCGTCGATCATATAGAAGATCGGGTTCCAGTGGCTGATGGTGGCGAACGGCTCGGGCAGGTTGTCGACCAGATAGAAGGTGCCGGACAGGAAGGTCATCGGCATGATCAGGAAGTTCTGGACCGCCGCCAGCTGATCGAACTTCTCGGCCCACAGCCCGGCGAAGACGCCCAGCATGCCCATCAGCAGCGAGGCGGTCAGGCCGAACCACAGGATCGCGAAGACATTGGCCAGGCCCAGCTTGGCGAACGGCAGCACGCAGATGGCGGTCACCAGGCCCACGGCGATGCCGCGCGTCGCAGCGCCCAGCGAGAAGCCGATGGTCAGCTCCAGCGGGCTGAGCGGCGGCGTCAGGAAGTCGGTCGCCGTGCCCATGATCTTGGCCTGGATCAGGCTGGACGAGGCGTTGGCGAAGGCGTTGTTCAGGATCGCCATCATGATCAGCCCCGGCGCGACGAACTCCGGGAAATTCGTGCCGTGCAACGGCGCGCGCGTGCCTTTCAGGGCGACCACGAAGACCAGCATGTAAAGCAGGGTCGTGACCACGGGCGCGGCCACGGTCTGGGCTCCGACCTTCCAGAAGCGCCGAACCTCCTTGAGATACAGCGTCTTCACCCCCTCCCAATTGACGCCGTCGTAGCGGCGCGGCTGCGGGAGCCCGGGCGGGCGCGTGGAGGCGAGATCGGTCATGGCCGCGCAGATGCGCTCGTCTGTCGCGGTTCGCAAGGGGCCGCCAAGGTCTCACCGGCGAGACCCGCCTTAACCATACCAGATGTAGTTCCTGTGGACGGACCAATTCCCACATATTGCGCCTTTTAACAGGTGGTTTACGATTAGGAGTAGGTCAGGACCCCCGAGGGGGCGGTTCGACCCCATATGTTGAATCCCCGGAGGCGATCATGACCGCAGGCTGGACCGAAGACCGCGTCGGCGCACTGAAGAAGCTGTGGCTGGAAGGCCAGTCGGCCAGTCAGATCGCCAAGCAACTGGGCGGCGGCGTGACCCGCAACGCCGTGATCGGCAAGGTGCACCGCCTGGGCCTGTCGGGCCGGGCCGCGCCGTCGCAACCGGCCCGCGCCACCTTCCGCCCGTCGCGTCCGCGCCCCGCCGCGCAGCCGACCCAGGCGCCGTCGGCCCCGCGCCGTATCGAGGCCGCCCAACCGCGCGTCGCCGCTCCGGTCGCCCCCACGCCTGCCCAGATGCCTGACCTGCCCGGCACCGCCACGGTCATGACCCTGGGCGCCCACATGTGCAAATGGCCGATCGGCGATCCGTCCTCGACCGAGTTCAGCTTCTGCGGCCGCCGCGCCTCCGAAGGCGTCTACTGCATGGAGCACGCCCGCGTCGCCTACCAGCCGCAGGTCCGCAAGGGCGGCAAGGACGGCGCCAGCGAGCTGGCCCGCAGCCTGCGCCGCTACATCTAACAAGGGCGCTATCGCCCGCGACGCGGTCGCTCGCTGCTTCAGCGCGGCCGCGTCGTTGCATTTCCGGCGCTCAGGCAGGCGATAGCCGACGCGCCCAAAGAAATGTCACGAATGGCCCCTAGAGGGGCCGCCGTCCGCTTCATCGCCGCGCCCGCCGCAGCGATGAAGCAGGGGGCGGGGCTGCGGTTATCCGGGTTGACGCAGCCCCTCACCTCTTTGATGGCGCAGACTCCGGCGTCCCGCCGGCGAGCACCGCGCGATGCAAGTGATTAGTGGTTATTGGCTGCAGCGTGTCCGCCGCGCCGACCTGCGCCCAGATCGCACAATGGCAGCGGCATCGAACCACTAATCACGAACCACTAGTCGCCGCACCGCCGGCAGCAGGCCCGCCGCCGCCATGGGCGCACCGCGCCTAGTTCAGCACCCGCCGCTCGCCCGGCACGTCCAGGCTGAAGGCGGGGATCGCGGCCTCGAACATCCGGCCGAGGTCATCGACCATGGAATAGCCGCCGACCATGGAGCCCGACGGCGTGCCCAGCGGGCAACCCGAGGCGTAGGAATAGCTGTCGCCCGGCTGGATGGTCGGCTGCTCCCCGACCACGCCCGGACCGCGCACCTCCTCGGTATGGCCCCGCGCATCGGTGATCAGCCAGCGGCGGGCCACCAACTGCACCGGCGAGGGGGACAGGTTCACGATCTCGACCTGATAGGCCCAGACCCAACGGCCCGCGACGGGGTCCGACTGGCCCGCCAGGAAACTGGGCCGGACGCGCACCACAATGCCTTCGGTTTCAGCTTCGTAGGCGGGGCGGTCGTGCATGGATGCATGGTCCCTGAACCCCGACGCGCGTCAAGCGTAGCCGTGGCGCATGCAGCCGACGAGACGGGAGAGACAGGCCGCGAATTCGTGTAAGCGGGAAGGCATGACGTCATACATTGCTCCCCGTCCGGGCATCCTGCCCGCCCAGTCCATCGAGGCCCTGATCGCCGGCGGCGCGATCGCTTCGGACACCCCCTTCGACGCCGATCAGGTGCAGCCGGCCAGCCTGGACCTGCGCCTGTCGTCCGTGGCCTGGCGCGTGCGCGCCTCCTTCCTGCCCGGCCAGCGCAAGGTCGAGGACCGCATCGCCGACGTGGCCATGCACACCATCGACCTGTCCGCCGGCTACGTGCTGGAAAAGGGCTGCGTCTATATCGCCAGGCTGCAGGAGCGGCTGAGCCTGCCCAAGGGCCTGATCGCCCGCGCCAATCCCAAGAGCTCGACCGGCCGCGTCGACGTCTTCGTGCGCCTGCTGACCGATCGCGGCGGCAGCTTCGACGACGTGGACGAGGGCTATGAGGGGCCGCTGTATCTCGAGATCGCGCCGCAGACCTTCTCCATCCTGGTCCGTCCGGGCACACGCCTGAACCAGCTGCGCCTGAAAGCAGGCGAGCCGCCCAAGCTGGAGACCCGCTCTGTCGGCGTCGAACTGTCCGGCGGAGAGAACGGCATCGTCGGCTTCCGCGGCCGCCGCCACGCCGGGGTGGTCGACCTGGACAATATCGACGGCCACGACCCGCGCGACTTCTGGGAGCCGCTGACCTTGCGCCGCGGCGAACTGCTGCTGGATCCGGGCGAGTTCTACATCCTGGCCTCGTCGGACGACGTGGAGATCCCGGTGGACCAGGCCGCCGAGATGACCCCGATCGACCCGTCGGTCGGCGAGTTCCGCGTCCACTATGCGGGCTTCTTCGATCCGGGCTTCGGCACGGACGAGGCGCACGGCGCGGGCTCCAAGGGCGTGCTGGAGGTTCGCACCCACGACACCCCCTTCCTGCTGGAGCACGGCCAGATCGTCGCCCGGCTGGTCTATGAGCCCCTGACCGAACGTCCCTCGCGCCTCTATGGCGAAAGCGGCAGCCACTATCAGAGCCAGGGGCTGAAGCTGAGCAAGCACTTCCGTCCGTGGGGGTGAGGGCGTGGGGGAGGGGGTATGGGGTTTAGGGCTTCACGCCCTGCCACCACACCCCACACCCTAACCCCCATCCCCTAAGAGAGCTTGTCCGCCTTCCTCAGCCCCGGGAACATCGCCGCCCAGGCGCCGGTCGCCGCCAGCGCGCCCATGCCGCCGAAGACCGCCGCGCCGACCGCGCCGAGCAGGCGGACCATGACGCCGGAGTAGGCTTCACCCAACTCATTGGATGCGCCGATGAACAGCATGGAGACCGAGCTGACCCGGCCCCGCATGTGATCGGGGGTGGCCAGCTGGATCAGGGTCTGGCGGATGTTGACGCTGATCATGTCCGCCCCGCCGCCGATGAAGAGCGCCAGGCCCGACAGCCAGACGATCCTGGACAGGCCGAAGGTCAGGGTGCACAGGCCGAACACGGCCACCGCCGCGAACATCCAGCGCCCGCCGTGCTTCACGATGGGATAGCGGCTCAGATAGATGGCAACGGCCATGGCTCCGACCCCGAACGAGGCGCGCAGCAGGCCGAAGCCTTCCGGACCGACATGCAGGATGTCGCGCGCGAAGATGGGGGTCAGCAGGGCCACGCCCGCCAGCAGCACGACCACAAGGTCCAGCGAGATGGCCCCCAGCACGATCTTGGTCTTCCAGACGTAGGCCAGGCCTTCCTTGACCGAGTCCAGCGGCGACAGCTTGCCCTCGACCGGCGCGGGCTTGCCGCTGGTGCGGATCAGGATGAAGGCGCCGGCCGCGAGGAGGAACATGCCCAGCGAGACCGCATAGGCCAACGGCACGTTGAGCCCGACGATGACCCCGCCCAGCGCCGGGCCGGCGATGGCGCCGGTCTGGAAGGCGATGGACTGGGCCGCGATGGCGGGCGGCAGGGCGCGGCGGCCGACCACCATGGGCAGGAAGGCCTGGCTGGCGGGAGCCAGGAAGGCGCGCGCCGCGCCGAAGAGCGCGGCGACCGCCAGCAGCCCCCACAACGGCGGCGAACCGTGGATGGCCATGGCCAGGAAGGCGGCGGCGCAGGAGGCCTCGACCAGGATGGAAATCCATACCGTCGCCTTGCGGTCGCGCCGGTCGGCCATGGCCCCGGCGGGCAGGGTGAAGGCCAGCAGTGGCAGGAACTGGCACAGGCCGACAAGGCCCAGATACAGGCTGGCCTCGGCCACCGGATGATCGCGCCGGGCGATCTCATAGACCTGCCACAAGAGGGCCGAGGACTGGATCTGGATGCCCAGCACGGCGACGACGCGCCCGAACCACAGCAGGCGGAAGTCGCGGATGCCCCACGGACTGGCGGGTCCTTCGGGCGGGGCAGGCGGAACCGGCGGCGTGGGCGAACCGGCGTCGAGGCTTTCAACGGTCACGTGCGTCGATCCACTTTCGGATAGGGGGTTCCGTCGCGATGGAAATAGCCGGCCTTGTTGAAGACCATGTCGATGTCGGGATAGTCGCCGGAATCTCCGCCCGGCGTGCGGGTTCCCACTTCCAGCAGGACCGCCTCCTTGCCGGATCGGTTCTCGATCTTGTGGCCGTTCGGGACGCCCGCCTTGAAGCCCGCGCAATCGCCGGGACGCAAGGTCGTCTCGCCCTCGTCTTCGATCAGGACCACCTCGCCCGATACGACCCAGACGAACTCGTCCTCGCCCTCATGCCAGTGCCTTTGACTGGACCAGGCGCCGGCAGGCAGTCGCAGCAGGTTGACCCCGAACTGGTCCAGGCCGGCCGCATCGCCCAGCTTCCAGCGGCGCCGCGGCTTGCACGGACCGGCGTGTTCCTCCGGATAGGATGTGCCGTGCACGGTGGGCGCGCTGTCGATGTCGATCTTCGGCATGGTCAGTCCTTCCGGCAGGTCACCGCCGTGAGGACCTCGTCCTTCACGACCCGGCCCGCAAGATCGCAGAATCTCGGCTCCCTGAGGCGCCGGCCGTCCGCGTTGTCGGTCAGGAACCCGCCGGCGTCGATCGGAGTCCGCCCTGCCGGAACCGCCACCTCGAAATGCAGGTGGGCCAGCATGGCGCAGCCGACGGCGCCTTCAAAGCCCAGAAACTGGCCCTGGCGAACAACGTCCCCGACCTTCAGACCGGCGTCGCCCGTCGTGGAGCCCTGGGTCATGTGGGAGTACAGCGTCCATTCGCCGTTGGGATGGGCGATCCAGATATAGTTGTTCCGGCATTCCGACGCCGCACGGCCGGACTGTTGCTCGCCGTGGCCATCCTGGAGGGCCGCCACGCGCCCGTCCGCCGCGGCGACGATCCCGACGGGAGCGGCCGCCTCGGCGACAAGGTCCAACCGACCGCGGGGCCGGTGGGAGCCCGTGTCGTCGAACACTCGGACGCGCGTCCCGTCCGCGTAAGGGACGCGATAGAGCCCCTCGCTCGGTGCGGGCGGCGCCGGGTCCTGGGCGGGAGTTCCGAAAAGGGCGGCCAGCGAAAGCAGGGCCGGGAGAAGCGACGGGAAGGACATGGGCGGATCCTCTGCAGGGTCGGGCGATTCCGGGCTTCGGGCGCGACAGGGATTGTACCGTCCGCGCGGTCCCGTAAAGCAAGGACTCATGAGCCTCGCATCAACTCCCGTTATCGATCCTGTCGAACTGACACGCGACCTGATCCGCCGGCCGTCGGTCACGCCTGCGGATGAAGGCGCGATGGACGTGCTGGAGCGCGCCTTGACCGGCCTCGGTTTCCACTGCCGGCGGATGAAGTTCGAGAATATCGAGAACCTGTACGCCCGGCGCGGGACGACTGGCCCCAACCTCTGCTTCGCGGGCCACACTGACGTGGTGCCGACCGGGGCGACCGAGGCCTGGTCGGCGGAGCCGTTCGCAGCCGAGGTGAAGGACGGAGTCCTGTACGGCCGCGGCGCCGTGGACATGAAGGGCGGCATCGCCGCCTGGGTCGCGGCGGTGTCGAAGGTGCTGGGGGGCCGCGACGTATCCGGCTCGCTCAGCTTCCTGATCACCGGCGACGAGGAAGGACCCGCCCTGCACGGCACCAAGAAGGTGGTCGAGGCGCTGATGGCCGAGGGCGAGGTGATCGACGCCTGCGTGGTCGGCGAGCCGTCGTCGTCCCAGACGCTGGGCGACATGATCAAGGTCGGACGGCGCGGCTCGCTGAACACCTGGATCACGGTGCACGGCAAGCAGGGCCACGTGGCCTATCCCGAGCGGGCCGCCAATCCGGCCCCGGTGATGGCGAAGCTGCTGGCCCGCCTCGACGCCCATGTGCTCGACGAGGGCTATCCTTCTTTTGATGCTAACGTCCCCCTCGCGGAGCGGGACGGCTTGAGCATCGGGTTCCCCCCGTCGAACCTCGAGATCACCACCATCGACATCGGCAATCCGGCGACCAACATCATCCCGGCCGAGGCGAAGGCGCGGCTGAACATCCGCTTCAACCCCACCCATACCGGCGACGACCTGATCGCCTGGCTGAACGCGACGGCGGGCGAGGCCCAGGCCGAGAGCGGACTGCAGATCAGCCTGGAGCATCTGTGCTCGGGCAACGCCTTCCTGACCGAGCCCGGGTCCTTCGTGACGGCGGTGCAGGATGCGGTGGAAGAGGCCACGGGCCGCCGCCCGATCGCCTCGACCACCGGCGGCACCTCGGACGCGCGCTTCATTCGCGCCATGTGTCCGGTGCTGGAGCTGGGCCTTGTCGGCCAGACCATGCACCAGATCGACGAGCGCGTGCCTACGGCGGAGCTGGAAGCCCTCGCCGTCGCCTATGAGCGGGTGATCCTGACCTATTTCGCGCGCGGCTGACGCCCGTCAGCGCGCCGCCACCACGATGATCTCCACCCGGTATTCCGGGGCGGCGAGCCGGGACTCGCCCGTGGCGCGGGCCGGCGGATTGGCCGGATCGATCCATTTGTCCCAGACGCTGTTCATCGCCTCGAAGTCATTGATGTCGGCCAGCCAGATGGTGGCCGACACGATCCTGGACTTGCTGCTGCCGGCTTCGGCCAGAAGGCTGTCGATCTCCGACAGCGCGGTACGGGTCTGGGCGATCACGTCCTCCCCGGGCTCGCCGACCTGACCGGCCAGCCAGATGGTGTCGCCGTGAATGACCGCCTGGCTCATGCGGTCGTCGGAATGCAGTCGGGTGATCATGCTCTCAATCCCGTTCAAGGAAGCGCAGGGCGCTGAGCACATGGGCCTTCACGCCCAGCGGCAACACCTTCTCGTTGACGTCGAAACCCGGCGAATGGTTCGGCGGCGCCTGCGCCGGATCGACCCCGTCGGGCGTGCCGCCCAGGTGATAGAAGACGCCCGGGACTTCCTGCGACAGATAGGAGAAGTCCTCCGCCACAGTGGTCGGCGGGGTGGCCGGATTGACGTTTCCCTCCCCCGCCGCCTCGGTCAGGACGGGCGCCAGCCAGGCCGACAGCTCCTCATTGTTGAACACCAGGGCCGCGTTCTGGCGGACCGAGAACTCGGCCGTCGCGCCGTAGTTTTCGGCGACGTTCCCGATGGCCGTGCGGGCGCGGCGGACAAGGTCGTCGCGCTGGGCGGTGTCGAAGGTGCGCAGGGTGCCCGACAGCGTCGCGGCGTCCGGGATGATGTTGTAGCGCACGCCCGCGTCGAGGGTGGCGATGGTGAAGACCGTCGGCGTGGTGGTCGGATCGATGGTGCGCGCCGTCAGGCTGTTGATCGTCTGGACGATGTCGGCGGAGGCGGCGATGACGTCGACGCCCTTCCACGGCCAGGCGCCGTGGGTCTGGCGGCCGTGCAGGACGATGTCGACGCGGTCCGAGGCGGCCATGAAGCCGCGCGGGCGATAGAAGACCGTCCCCGCCCGCCCCGGCACCACGTGCAGGCCGAAGATGGCGTCGGGACGCGGGTCCCGCAGCGCGCCTTCCTCGATCATCAGGGCGGCGCCGCCCTTGGGCTCTCCCGGAGGCGCGCCCTCCTCGGCGGGCTGGAAGATGAAGACGACGGTCCCGGCGATATCGCCCTTCATGCCCGCCAGCACCTCGGCGGCGCCCATCAGCATGGCGACGTGGGCGTCGTGCCCGCAGGCGTGGGCCACCGGCACCGTATTGCCCATGTAGGTTCCGGTGGCGGTCGAGGCGAACGGCAGGCCGGTGGCTTCCAGCACCGGCAGGGCGTCCATGTCGGCCCGCAGGGCCACGGTGCGGCCGGGCCGTCCGCCGCGAAGGACGCCCACCACGCCGGTGCGGCCGACGCCCGTGCGGACCTCAAGCCCCAAGGCGCGCAGATGCTCGGCGACCACCGCGGCGGTGCGGGTCTCGGAGAAGCCCAGCTCGGGATTGGCGTGCAGGTCACGGCGCCAGGCGACGACCTTGGGCGTCTCGGCGGCGACGGCGGCCTCCACGCGAGCCAGCGGCACCTGGGCCTGGGCGGCTCCGGCGGACATCGCCAGCGCGAGGGCCGAACCGAAGACAAGGCGGCGAATGATCATGACGGCGTCCCCCGGGAGTATCCGAAGCCGCCACCGTCGCGGACGCGCCGCCCTTGTGCAAGCGTCAGGCGTTCGCCGCCTCCATGGTCGCCTTCAGGACATCGGCGCCGCGGTCCATCATCTGTTCGACGGCGGGGGCCGCGGCATCGGGCAGAAGATCGGCGACCCAGACGAAGCGGCAGCGTCCCTCGCCCTCGTCGAAGACCTCGTTGGTCGCGCTGTGATGGCTGAGGGTTTCCGTGCGGACGCTGTAGGCGAACCGACGGCGGGCGTCGTCCAGATCGACGATGATCTCGCGCGCCGTCATGCCGTTGCCGAAGGTGACCAGACGGGCGTCGCCCTCCAGGACCGTATCGACCACGAAGCCGGGAACCAGCCGGGTGTGGAGGCCGCCCACGTCCCGGATCGCATCCCAGACCTGTTCGGCCGGAGCGTGGACGATGCGTTCAATGCGGATCGAGGCCATGGGTGTCTCCTGTTGCAGGTCCCGACCTTGCGGTCCGGCCGGCGCGGGGTCTGGCGGGAAACGGACAAGGTCGACGGCCGAGGTGGCGGGTGACGGCGCGGGTCGCGCGGTCTAGGCTCGCGCCGTGAACCTTCGCTCCCCCGCCTTCGGTATCCTGTTCGCGGTCAGCCTGATCGCGGCGGCGGGCAATATGGCCCTGCAATCGGTGCTGCCCGCCATCGGCCGCGAGTTCGGCCTGATGGACACCCTAGTCTCGGCGGCCTTCGCCATCTCGGCCCTGATGTGGACCCTGACCTCTCCCTTCTGGGCCCGGCTGTCGGACACCATGGGCCGCAAGAAGGTCATGCAGATCGGCCTGGCGGGCTTCGTGATCTCCATGGCCGGGTTCGGCCTGGCCGCGACGTCGGGACTGGAGCACTGGCTGGGCCCCGTTTTCGCCTTCAGCCTGATGGTGGTCGCCCGGACCGTCTACGGCGTGTTCGGCTCGGCCGCCCCGATCGCCTCGCAGGCCTATGTCGCCGACCGGACCTCGCCGGAGCAACGCACCCAGGCCATGTCCCTGCTGGCCTCGGCGCAGGGGTTGGGCACGGTGATCGGCCCGGCGCTAGCGCCCTTCTTCGTCCTGCCGTTCGTGGGACTGGCCGGGCCGATGTACGCCTTCGCCCTGTGCGGGGCGGTCGTGCTGTTTGTGGTCTGGCGCAAGCTGCCCAGCGGCGACGTGGTGCGCGTCCCCTCCCCCAGCGGCCATCGCGACGGCGCGGCCCGCAAGGGATTGTGGAAGGACCCGCGTGTCCGCGACTACCTGCTATACGGCCTGCTGGTGACCGGCGCCCAGGCCGTGAACATCTCGGTGCTGGGCTTCCACATCATCGACGAACTGGCCGTGACGGGGACGGCGGCGCGGGACGCCCAGCCCTTCATCGGCATCGCCATGCTGGCGGGGGCCGCCGCCACCCTGATGGCCCAATGGGGCCTGATCCCCCTGCTGAAGCTGCAGCCGCGCGACCTGATGCGCTGGGGCGCCGGGCTGGCGCTGGCGGGTAATGTGCTGAGCATCGCCGCGCCGGGCTATTACGGCGTCGTGGTGGGTTATGCCGTGGTGTCGATGGGCGTCGGTTTCGCCCGGCCGGGCTTCACCGCGGGATCGTCCCTGGCGGTCGGCCCGTCCGAACAGGGCGCGGTGGCGGGCCTGATGATGTCGCTGGCGGGTCTGAGCTTCCTCGGGCCGCCGGTGATCGGGGTGGCGCTGTACGGGCTGGCCGAGCCCGCCCCCTTCATCGCCAACGCCCTGCTGCTGGCCGTCGCGACGGCGCTCTGCTTCATGAGCGCCCGCCTGCGCGCCGGGCCGGCGGACCTGCCGGATCGGGACGAGACGCCGT
>Ga0307412_10001187_pt1 | contig 14831 bp, 13 predicted proteins | sample DK1Cmetagenome_3_FD_203823 | JGI IMG/M metagenome (GOLD analysis project Ga0307412, IMG submission 203823) | Maize rhizosphere microbial communities from greenhouse at UC Davis, California, United States - DK15-C-1 | ecosystem: Host-associated > Plants > Roots > Rhizosphere > Soil | place: USA...
GGCAGTGGCAACAACGGTGCGCGGAAAGCCGGTCAGGAAAGGTTGTTTGGTCACGCTCTCTAACCGTACCTGAACCGGCTTTTCGTCTCTCAAAATCAACGAAATCGGCCTAAACTACGCGCCATTCTGGACAGGCCCGTTTTTCGTGATAGAACTCCGGGGGCCTGAATTTTCCGCGCGTTTTCCATGACACTCTATCACGCTTCCCTCCTGGTCATCGGCGGCCTTGCCCTTGCGTCCTGCGCTAGCGTGAAAAAAGCGGGCTCCTCGCTCGCGGCGCTTTCGCCCACGAACCTGATGCCTGCACGCGTCAAAGTGGTCGAAGTGCGGGAAAAGGATCTTCAGGAAATCCAGTTGGGCAAAGAACGTGCGCTCGCTTATGCGGCGAACAAACAGGCGATCGCCAAACGCGACTCCGGGTTCTGGAATCTTTTCCGTGGACCGGTCAACTTCAAGGAACCCGTGCTCCCGTCTGGAGATACGGCCCTCGGCGACGGATTGCTGCCCCCTAAGATCAATTGAGCCGGCTAAGCAGAATTCACCGCTTAAAGTCCGAATTTTTTTGACAAAAAACGGTCATTTGTCGGGTTAAACCCCTTACATGTCCGTGACCCACTCCGCTCGCTTTTCCATCGCGGCTTCCGCTTTACTATTCGCCCCGGGAGGCTCTGCGGCCACCCATCCTACCGCATCCGCTCGCGCCAGCTCGGTGCTCTGGTATGAACAACCCGCCCGGTCGTGGATGACCGAGGCTCTGCCGCTCGGCGGCGGTTCGCTCGGCGGCATGTTTTTCGGCCTCACCGGCACCGAGCGCGTCCAATTCAATCACAACACGCTGTGGACCGGTCATGAGAAGGATACCGGCAGGTATCAAGCCTTTGGGGATCTCCTCATCCAGCTGGGCCACGCGAACCCGAAGAATTACCGGCGTGAGCTGGATATCGACCGTGCGACCCTGAAGGTTTCCTACGAATCGAACGGCTTCCGATACGAACGCAACGCATTCGCCAGCCATCCGGCCGGAGTGATGGTGTATCAATTGTCGGCCGACAAACCGGGAGGCTACACGGGTCGCCTGTGGCTGACCGACATGCACGGTGCCAAGATCGCGGGCGATGGATCGAGTTTGACCGCGACCGGCCGCCTTGGTCGCGACGGTCTCTTCTACCAATCGAAGGTCCGGGTGTTCGCCAACGGCGGCAAAATGCGTTTCGAATCCGCGCCCCTGGCTCCTGACGCCAATCCGCTCGCCGAGGTCCCCAATAATAAGGACATCAAATTACCGGCCGCCTCTCTGGTCTTTGAAGGCTGCACCAGTCTGACCATCGTCCTCGCCGCCGACACCGACTACGCCCCGGATCGCGCCAAGGGTTGGCGGGGTGAAGCGCCTGACGCCAAGGTGAATCGTCGCCTCGACGCCGTAACGCCTCAAACGCTGGCCAAGGTCTACCAAGACCACGTGACCGATTACCAGAAGCTCTATCGCCGCTGGAAACTGGACGTCGGAACCACCGCCAAGGATCTCGCCGACAAGCCGACCGATCAACGCTTGGTCGATTACACGAAGAACAAAACCCACGATCCCGATCTTGAGGAATTGTTCACCAACTACGGTCGCTATCTGCTGATCAGTTGCTCTCGTCCGGGCGGTTTACCGGCGAACCTGCAAGGTCTTTGGAACGACTCGAATAATCCGCCGTGGCGCTGCGATTACCACTCGAACATCAACGTCCAGATGAACTACTGGCCGGGCGAAGCGGTGAATCTGGCCGAGCTCAACACGCCATTCCTCGACTACATCGTCAGTCAGGTGCCCGTGTATCGCGAACGCACGAAGGAAGAATACCACAACGAACGCGGCTGGACGGTTCGCACCGAAAACGGCGTGTTCGGTGGTGGTAGCTTCGAATGGAATCCGCCCGGCAGCGCTTGGTATGCCCAGCATGTCTGGGAACATTTCGCCTTCGGACGTGACCTGACTTACCTGCGTGAAACGGCTTACCCGTTGCTGAAGGAAGTCTGCGAGTTTTGGGAAGATCGCCTCATCAAACGCCCAGACGGCACGCTGGTCACTCCGGTCGGCTGGTCGCCTGAGCACGGTCCGAAGGAGGAAGCAATCTCCTACGACATTCAGATCGTTTACGATCTCTTCACCAACTATCTCGACGCGGCCGATGCACTCGGTGTCGATGCCGACTACCGCGCCAAGGTTGCGGACATGCGCTCCCGCCTGCTCAAGCCGAAAATCGGGAAATGGGGTCAGCTTCAGGAATGGGAAACCGACCGCGACAATCCGAAAGACGATCACCGTCACGTGTCCCATCTTTTCGCCCTGCATCCTGGTCGACAAATCACCGCCACTGGCACGCCCGATTTGTTCGAAGCGGCCAAGGTTTCGCTCAAAGCCCGCGGCGACGGCGGCACCGGTTGGAGTCGCGCCTGGAAAATTAACTTCTGGGCGCGCTTTCAGGACGGCGACCACGCCTACACCATGCTTCGCAATCTCATGACCGTGGTCAACGCCCCCGGAATCGAAATGACCAATGGTGGCGGGGTTTACCCGAATCTATTCGACGCCCACCCCCCCTTCCAGATCGATGGCAACTTCGGCGCCACCGCAGGCGTGGCGGAGATGCTCGTGCAATCACATTCCGGCGAAATCGTCCTGTTACCCGCCCTACCGAAAGCTTGGCCAACCGGTTCCGTTACAGGAATCCGGGCGCGCGGCGGCTACGAACTCGACTTCGCATGGAAAGACGGCCATCTGACCGGAGCCAAAATCCGCGCCGTCAATCCTGCGGGCCGACAAGTGAAACTGCGTTATCAGGACAAAACCCTCGAACTTCCCCTGGAAAAGGGAGAGGCCCGAACGCTCGGCCCGGCCCTTAAATAACTCGGGGCGACAATCGATTTCGGAGCCGGAGAGCGCGATACGCCTCTCCGGCTTCTTCGTTTTGCGTTTCCGCTTTCGTCCCAACCCTGTGGTTCTTGCGCCGTCGCCGGGCGATTTTTCTCGCTCGATTCGTTCGATCCGCCCACTTTCCCGCCGCTATGCTCAAGGCCGGAATCGTCGGACTCCCCAACGTCGGAAAATCGACTCTCTTCAATGCCGTCACGCGTTCTCGCAAAGCGGAAGCCGCGAACTACCCGTTCTGCACCATCGATCCGAACGTCGGCATCGTGGTCGTGCCGGACGCGCGGTTGGAAGTGCTCTCGAAAATCTCCGGCTCGCACAAACTCGTGCCGACCGCGATCGAGTTCGTCGACATCGCGGGTCTGGTGAAGGGCGCGTCCGAAGGTGCCGGCCTCGGCAACCAGTTCCTCGCGAACATCCGCGAAACCGACGCCATCGTGCAGGTCGTCCGTTGCTTTGAAAACGACGACATCATTCACGAACTCGGTTCCGTCGATCCGATCCGCGACATCGAGATCATCAACGCCGAGTTGATTCTCGCCGACATCGCGTCGCTCGAAAAACGCCGCTCGTCTCGCGAAAAGAAAGCCAAGGGCGGCGACAAGGAGTCGAAGAAAGAAGTCGAGCTCATCGACGTGCTTCTGCCTCACCTCAACGAAGGCAATCCGGCGCTGACGCTGAAATTCGCCGACGAGGACAAGCCGATCGTGAAGGATTTCTTCCTGCTGTCCTCGAAGAAAACGATCTACGCCTGCAACGTCGCGGAGGATGAGCTGGGTGCCGCCCAGGCCGATCCCGACAGCCATCCGCTGGTGGCGAAGGTCCGCAAGTTTGCCGCCGAACATTCCGGTGCCGAAGCGGTCGTCATTTCCGCCCGCATCGAAGAAGAACTCATTGATCTCGATCCCGCCGACGCCGCCGATTTCCTCAAGGACATGGGCGTGACCGACTCGGGCGTCTCCGCTCTCATCCGTGGTGTCTATCACCTGCTCGGCCTCCGCACCTATCTCACCACCGGCGTGCAGGAAACGCGCGCCTGGACGATTTACGAAGGCGACAAGGCCCCTGCCGCCGCTGGCGTGATCCACACCGATTTCGAGCGCGGTTTCATCGCGGCGGAAATCGTCCACTACGACGACCTCGTCGAACTCGGTTCAAAATCCGCGGCCAAGGAAAAGGGCAAGCTCCGCATCGAAGGGAAAGAATACGTCGTCAAAGATGGCGACGTCATCGAGTTCCGCTTCAACGTCAGCAAGTAACCGTGGCGGCGGATTCCATCCGCCTTGCCTCTTCTTTGCTTTCCGGTCGTCGGGCTTGCCGATGACCGGAAGCGCCCATGCGGGAACCGGGAAAACCGATGAACCGCATTCAGGGCGCGAACGATCGTCTGGCTTTGCAAAACGGAGCGGTCGCCTAGAGTCGCCGCAATGTCCCGGCCTGCTCTTCGACACCTCGGTTTCGCGCTGACCTCCTGCTTACCCGCCCTCGTTTCCGCCGCGGAGAAAGTCGAACCCACCCTCCTCAACTCCCAGCTCGTCGAGTATTCCCCGGCTTTCAAACCGTGGGACATTGGTGGTGAGTTCCGTATCCGCTTCGAATCGAAGGACGATGCCGGAGTCACGCCGAATACCGATTTCATTTCGGGCGCCGCCGATAGCCGGGAAGCGGTTTATTTCCGCGAAAAAGTTCACATCGGCTACAAGGACGAATGGTTTTCCGCCTTCGTCGAAGGACGCGACGCTTCCGGCCACGAAGACCTTCGGGCCGACGATGCCTTCGATCTTCATCAGGCTTATTTCACTCTTGGGAACGCGAAGGAATTCCCGCTCACCGCGAAGATCGGTCGCCAGGAAATGATCTATGGCGACGAGCGGATGATCGGTCGCGGCGATTGGAACAACACCGGCCGCTCGTTCGATGCGATCAAACTGCGTTTGGAAAACTCCTTCGGCTGGGTCGACGCGTTCACGGGTCGCGTGGTGGTCGTCGACGATGGCAATTTCAACGTCAGCAACGATTACGATCAATTCTCCGGCCTCTATGCCGGTACCAAGAAGCTGATCCCGTGGCAGGAAACGCAGGTCTATTTCCTCGCGCGCAACTATGGTGTGAAAGGCCCGAACGCGGTTTCGCCCGGCAATCCGGGTTCGCCTTCCACTCAGCGCGACATCTACACGATCGGCACCTACTGGAAGTCCGACGCTGAAGCGCTCAACGGTTGGGATTACAGCTTCGAAACCGCCTATCAGTTCGGTTCGGTTTACAACGGAGCCCAGGGCAAACGCCTCGATCAAGACTCCTACGCCGTCTTCGCCAGCGCGGGTTACACCTGGCAAAAAACCTGGGGCAAACCGCGGCTCGGCCTCGCCTACGATCACGGCTCGGGCGATAGCGACTCCACCGATGGCGAGGTGGAAACCTTCGAGAACCTCTTTGGCACCCAGCATCGTCCGTATGGTCTGATGGACCTCGCCGGTCCGCGAAACATGCACATCCCGAAGATCACCGCCGCGGTAAAGCCAGTGAAAGGGCTCACGCTCAACGCCGACTTCATGGGCTTCTACCTCGCCGATACCAGCGACTCCTTTTACCCCGAATCCGGCAGCGGTCGCAGCGGAAATGGCTATGGCATCAAGCCCGGCAACAGCTCCTTCGTCGGCACCGAACTCGATCTTTACGCCAACTACAAGGTCACCCACTGGGCGAACTTCCAGATCGGTTACGGTCACTTCTTTGTCGGCGATTACGTCAAGGAATCGGTCGGCAACACCACCGACGCCGATTGGTTCTACACGCAAGCCACGCTCACGTTCTAATACAATTGGACCGCGGACTTCAGTCCGCCCCGTCAACCGAAGTCTTCCGACTCATTTCGATCCATCCCTTCTCTATTCGTGAAAATTCGTGCCCATTCGTGGTTCATTCTTTCTCTGTTCGCCGCCTTCGCAAAGGCGGGTGAAGTTCGTATCGCCGCCGCCGCCAGCCTTTCCGAAGCGATCACGGAAATCGGCACCACCTACCAAGCAAGTCACCCGGAAACGAAGATCACTCCGGTCTTCGCCGGTTCCAACGCCCTCGCCCGCCAGATCGAATCCGGTGCGCCCATCGACCTCTTCTTTTCCGCCGACGAGAAGACGATGGAGGGCCTCGTGAAAAACGGACTCATCGCGAAAGAAGCCGTCGTGCCCGTGCTTTCCAACGCTCTCGTGGTGGTGGTCAGCCGCGATTCCTCGCTCCCCATCCGATCCGCCGAAGACCTCGCGAAGTTACAGCGACTTTCGATCGCCGATCCCGCCGCCGTTCCGGCCGGGGTTTATGCGAAGACCTGGCTGGCTGGCCGTGGTCTATGGGAAAAAATCCAGCCGATCACCGTCGCGGCAGAAAACGTCCGGGGAGCTCTTGCCGTGGTGGAAGCGGGGAATGCGGATGCGGCGATCGTTTACCGAACGGATGCCGCGATTTCCCAAAAAGTGAAGATCGCTTTCGATGTTCCCGCCGCGGAATCCCCCTCGATCGTCTATCCGGTCGCCTTGTGTAAGGAAGCGCCGAACGCTGCCGAGGCGAAACCGTTTTTCGAATTCTTGCAGGGCGAAAAGGCGGCGGACATCTTTCGCAAGCGCGGGTTCACGGTGATCCCGCCCGCGACGGTGAAACCATGACCCCGGCAGACGGCCAACTGATTCTTTTCACTCTGAGCACCGCCGCGATGGCGGTGCTCGTTTCGTTTCCCGTCGGCATCGCCGTCGCCTGGGCGCTCGCCCGCAAGCGCTGGCCGGGTAAGGCGCTGGTGGAAACGTTGCTGACGTTGCCGTTGGTGATGCCTCCCGTCGCCACCGGCCTGATTTTGCTCAAGCTGTTCGGTAGGCGCGGCCCGGTTGGTGGGTGGCTTCATCAAACGTTCGGCCTCGAAGTCATCTTCACCCCCAAGGCGGTCGTGCTAGCGCTGGCGGTGATGTCGTTCCCCCTGCTCGTCCGAAGTTTACGCACCGCCTTCGAGGAAATCCCGCGCGACCTAGAAGAAGCCGCCGCGACCTTGGGCAAATCCCCGCGACAGGTTTTCTTTCGCGTCAGCCTGCCGCTCGCTCGTCGTGGCATCGCCGCCGGCATCATTCTCGCCTTCGCCCGCGCCTTGGGAGAGTTCGGCGCGACGGTTATGGTTGCCGGACTGATTCCCGGCGTCACCGAAACCCTGCCGCTGGCCATTTACCGGAGCTTTCAAACGGGCGACGACTCACGGGCGTGGCTGCTGGCAGGCGTTTCAGCAGGAATCGCGTTTCTGGCAGTGGCCATTTCGGGGTGGTTCGGTCGAGGTAAGCGGTGGCTTTAGCCTGATGAATTGATTCTGCTTGGGAGAACTTATCGTTCATCCGCTTCGCCCTTGCCGGGGAAAGAATCCGCCCTAGTTTCGGCGTCATGAAGCGTTGGCTTCCCCTTTTCGCCCTCATCCTTCCCGTTGCCTACGCCCAATCGCCTTCCGCGCCTTCCGATATCTACAAATCGGTGGTGCGGATCGAGGTTGCCAGCCAGACCGCCGACTACGCCACACCGTGGAATAGCGGTCGTTTCGGCGGTGGAATCGGCACCGGCTTCCTGATCGGCAAAAACAAATTTCTCACCAACGCCCACGTCGTTTCCAACGCCGAACGCGTGCTGGTGACGATCCACGGCAGCCCGGAAAAATATCCCGCGAAGGTCGAGTTCATCGCTCACGACTGCGACCTCGCCTTGCTGTCGGTCGAAGATTTCCACGATTTCGAAAAACTCCCCGTTTTCGACTTTGGCAACGTCCCGGCGCTCGAATCGCAGGTGCGCGTGATCGGCTATCCGATCGGTGGCGAGCGTCTTTCCGTCACCCGAGGCGTGGTGTCGCGCATCGATTTCAGCGCGTATTCTCACTCCCGCGCCGATTCGCACCTGATCGTGCAGATCGACGCCGCGATCAACCCCGGCAACTCGGGTGGTCCCGTGGTCCAGGACGGCAAGGTCGTCGGCGTCGCATTTCAAGGACTTCGCCAGGCCGATAATACCGGCTACATCATCCCGACTCCCATCGTTCGCCGTTTCCTTAAGGACATCGAAGACGGTCGCTACGACAACTACGCCGAGCTGGGTGTCTCGGAATTTCCGCTGCACAACCCGGCAATGCGCAAGGCCTTCAACTTGCCCAACGACGGCAAGGGCGTGCTCATCACCGATGTCACCTCGACGGGCAGCGCCGACGGCATTCTCAAGCCGGGCGACATCCTCCTCGCCATCGATGGCAACGCGGTGGATAGCGCGGGCATGATCACGCTCGAAGGCGAGAACGTGAACATGCAGGAGATCGTCGAACGCAAGTTCGCGGGCGACAAAGTCTCGCTGCGTTTCATCCGGGCCGGAAAAACCGAAGAAACCGAAGCCGTGCTCAAGCCGCTGCCGCCGTCGCGGATGTACGCGATCCAATACGAAAAGAAGCCGCGCTACATCGTCTTCGCCGGACTCGTGTTCCAGCCGCTGGATACCAATCTTTTCGTCACGGCCAAATTCGACGATGTCAACGTGCGGCGCCTCTATGCCGATTACGTGCCAAAAGGACTTTTCCAGAAACGTCCGGATGTCGTCGTGCTCACCCGCATCGAAAGCGACCCACTGACCACCATGATGGACGGCGTGCAAGGCTTGGCGGTGGACAAGATTAATGGCGTCGAAGTCCGCGATCTGAAGCACGCCTATGAATTGCTTCACCCCGCGACGCTGCCTGAGTTTTTCGTGATCGAGCTTTTCGGCGCCGATCGCCCCGTGGTGGTGCCCGCCAAAGAAATCGAAGCTGCCAATAAGCGCGTGCAGCTCAACTACGACATCGACCAGCTTTCCAATCTCGAGGACTGACCTCCATGAAACGCCTCTTGCTTCTCCTTCCCCTTCTGGCGCTGCCGTCGTGCGATTCCCCCGGCAAAGCCGCCGCGGCTGAGCCCGCCATCCAGGCTCCACCCGCGCCTCCCACCGTGCCGGTGGCGGCACCGCTCGAACTCACCCGTTCGGTCGTCCGCATCAATTCCACCCGGCAGACCTGGAACGATAACCAACCGTGGGAAAAAAATCCGCCGAACCAACGTCGCGCGCTCGGTCCAGTGGTTGGGCCGAACCTCGTGCTGACGACGGGCGAACTGGTCGGCGATACGACCTATCTGGAATTTGAATCGACCGACGGCACGCGATTGACCTCGGCGAAAGTGATTGCCGTCGATTTCGAAGCGAATCTCGCCCTGCTCGGTCCGGCCGATGAAACGGCGGGCGCGAAGTTTTTCGAAGGCATGAAGCCGCTCGAAATGAATGGCTCGCCCAAAATCGGCGATCCTCTCGATATCCTTCAGGTGGAAGACAATGGCGTGCCGCTTCTTACCGTAGGCGCCTTGCAAAGCGTCGATGTCGTCTCGAATTTTGTGGATGGCCAGTACTTCCTCACCTTCCAGGTCAAAGCCTCGATGCAAAGCGCGGCGAGCAGTTTCTCCCTCCCCGTTTTGAGCAACGGCAAGCTCGCCGGTTTGCTCGCCAGCTATAACTCGAAGGATCAACTGAGCGACGTGATCGCTACGGAGTTGGTGAAGCGCTTCCTCGAAAGCGCGAAAACCGGCCAGTATGCAGGTTTCCCGGGGATGGGGCTCGATACCACCCGCACGGAGGACCCTTCCCTGCGTCAATGGCTCAAGCTCGGTGAAGACCAGGGTGGCATTTACGTCTCCGGCGTTCGCAAAGGAGGATCCGCTCAACTCGCGGGCGTGAAAAAAGGCGATGTCATCCTCGCAGTCGACGATCACTCGATCGATCGCCGCGGCTACTACGCTCATGCGGCCTACGGGAATCTCTTCTGGAGCCATCTCATCCGGGGCGAAAAAAGTGTGAGGGACACCATCACGCTCAAGCTCTGGCGCGACGGCCAACCGCTTTCGCTTCCCGTCAAACTCGTGCGTCAGGAGGAAATCGACAACCTCGTGCCGGCTTACACCTTCGGCCACGCTCCGCGTTACCTCGTCAAAGGCGGCCTGATCTTTCAGGAACTGACCAAGCCGTTGCTGGAGAGTTTCGGCGAAGAATGGCAATCGCGCGCGCCGCTCAACCTGCTCGATGCCTTGGAAAATCCTGAAAAATACGAAGGCAAGCTCGACCACGTCGTTTTCCTGAGCGGCGTCATCCCCACCCCCGCAACCGTCGGCTACGAGCGCCTGCGTAATTTGATCGTGAGCAAGGTCGATGGTCAGGATGTTCGCGACATGAAGTCGTTGGTCGAAGCGTTTAAAAAACCATCCAACGGTTTGCATTCGATCGAGTTCCAGGACGAAAGCCTGATCGTTTATCTCGACGACCGCGTTTCGGAAACCGTCGATCGCAAACTCATCCAACGCGGCATTGGCAAGCTTTCGCGAACGGAGTAATCCACGCGGAAGTTGCGCTTGCTGCCGCAATCGCACACAAGAACCCTCTCCCTCCAGCTTTCCCACCATGTCTCACACGCTCCTTGTTACCCTTCATATCGCCGGTGCCGTTGCCTTGTTCACGACCTTCGGTGCGCTGCTCGCCGGCAATGCAGCGCCGAAAAAAGCGGCGATGTTTCACGGCATCTCCCTGCTGCTGATCCTGCTGGTCGGTTTCGCAATGCTGCGCAAGCCGCCAATGGGTCAGTATTGGTGGATGGTCAAACTGGGTCTCTGGCTCTTCCTCGGCGCGGCTCCGGCCTTGGCAAAACGCGGAGTGCTGCCGCGTTGCGTGATCCTGACGCTTTGCCTCGCCGCCGGTATTTTCGCCGCTTGGCTCGGCTTGGCGAAACCGTTTTGAAGTTAATCGACCCTCTCGACGACCACGCTGATTTCCATCCGACAGTGGGCACTACCGTAGTAGCTGCCTTGGATGGGAGCGACGTCGTCGTAATCTCGGCCGACCGCGATCTTTACGTAACGCGCGTCGGCCAAGGTGGCGTTGGTTGGATCGAATCCGATCCAGCCGCCTTGGGGTAGATAGACTTCGCACCACGCGTGCGACGACTGAGCGCCAACAAGGTGACCGCGCGGACCATTGTAAAGATAGCCCGAAGCGTAACGGGCGGGAATTCCGACAGACCGGCACATGCCGATCATCACGTGGGTGAAGTCCTGGCAAACGCCCATCCGGAGCGAAAACGATTCCTCCATGTGCGTATTCACCTGCGTGGCGAAGACGTCGTAAGTGAACGTTTCGTGAATCCAATGCATGATCGCCAGCGCTTGCTGGAAGATCGAAGCGTAGCCCACCGTGAGATCCACCGCCGCACGCCAAATATCAGGCGGACGGGAAATCAGCCGGCTCTCTTGCAGGAACGGCCATACACGTTCCTTGATTGAGGGATCCCGCAAATCCGCAAGAACTGCCTCTTTTGCCGCATCGGAAAGGGCGAACGGAAGATTCCGCACTTTCACCCGGCTTTCGATTTCCAGCCGGTCGTGCGGTTGCGGCAGTTCGAAATGGTGGGTGATGTTCTGAAATAGATCGGTAAAGCGCCGGACGCGAGTGGCGGGCAATACCTTCACCAATGCACCGAGCGTTTGCTGAAACGGGAACGTCCGTGGTTCCAGATGCAGGGCATTGGTGCTATCGAAAACGGGCGAACCGTAATGAAACACGGTACGGTGAACCACCGATAGCTTCATGCCATTCGGCGACGTTTCCGGCACTTCCGGCGATTCCATCAGCCCGTCGCTCACTGTTGCTGTTGTTGTTGCTCCGAGTGCCATGACAAGGCGTTGGAAATGGGGGTGAAAGAGGAAATCGGGCGCGATTGCACCCGCTCGGGCATCAGCACGTAGGTTTCGAATACTTCGTTACCGATCGTGTTTAAGCGACTTTGCAGGCCATCGAGGAACGTATGCAAACCGAGATCGAACGCGTTTCCCGCACAACCGAAGTTCAACTCCGAGAGCACGCAACCCGCCTCGCGTTCGGCTTCGCAGGTGAAGGTGCCGCGTGGCGAACCGGAAATCCGGTGCAAACTTTGATCCACCAAATCGACGCAGTAACGCACCGATCGGGGGAAATCATGGGAGAAGACCAGGAATTGCACGACGTTCTGCGGGGTGATTTCGCCGCGAAATTGCGAACGAAACGGTCCCATCGCGCCGCACGAACGCAGGATCGCGCTCCAATGCAACACGCCGGGTGCTTCACCGTGGGTGTCGTTCGGAAGGTAGGTCGCGATATCAAGAAAGCGCGTCGTTTTATCCGCCCGTTCGAGATGCCGGCCTAGATTCATGAATTCCCAAGCTTCGCCACGAGGCGTCGTGGAATCCGCGATGCCGTGGAACGTCATCGCCGCGCGACGAATCATCGCGTAAAACGGACCCGGATCGCTTTCCGCGCGACTCGCGGCATCTTCCGAGGTCAACGAGAGGTAAAGCGAGTTCAGTTCCTCCCACAGCTCGTCGGACAGCTGATCGCGCACGGTTCTGCCGTTCTCCCGCGCGAACGCGATGCACGACACGATGCTATTCGGATTCCGTCGGTCGTTCGTGAGGAAACGAATCACCTCCGCGCTGCCGGCTTTTTCATAGAGTGCGCCGAACAGATCCTCGTCGCCATTGCTGAGGATGATCGGTTTCCAGAACGCGCGCAGTCGTTCGCTATCGAGGCTTTCGAAATCGAGTAGGAGCTGCTGGTTGACGTCGATCAGGCGTGCGAGGTTATCGGCCCGTTCGACATAGCGGACCATCCAGTAAAGCGTGTTGGCGACTCGGGAAAGCATGGCGAAGTTTTTAGGAACGAAGCACCCAGGTATCCTTGCTGCCTCCGCCTTGCGACGAGTTCACAACGAGTGAACCTTTGGTGAGAGCCACGCGAGTAAGGCCGCCGGGGACGATTTTGATGTCGCGGCCGTAGATGATGTAGGGACGGAGATCGAGGTGTCTGCCTTCCATCGCGCCGTCGCACCACGTCGGGCAACGCGAGAGCGAGATCACCGGTTGAGCGATGTAATTCCGCGGGTCAGCGAGGATACGTTCGCGAAACGCGGCGATTTCCTCCTTCGTTGCCGATGGCCCCATCAGCATCCCATAGCCACCGGATTCGTTCGCCGCCTTCACCACCAGCTCGGGCAAATGATCGAGGATGTATTTCCGGTCCTCTTCTTCCGACGCGAGGTAGGTCGGCACGTTGGGCAGGATCGGCTGCTGGCCGAGGTAGTATTCGATGATCTTCGGCACGAAATAGTAGATCACCTTGTCGTCCGCCACGCCGGTGCCGACCGCGTTGGCGAGCGCCACGTTGCCCGCGCGATAGGCGTTCATCAGCCCGGGCACGCCGAGCACCGAGTCTTTGCGGAACACCGCCGGGTCGAGGAAATCGTCGTCGATGCGACGGTAGATCACGTCCACCCGCACCAGCCCGTGGGTCGTGCGCATGTAGACGAAATTGTCCACCACCACCAGGTCGCGGCCTTCCACGATCTCGATCCCCATTTCACGGGCCAGATAGCAGTGCTCGAAATACGCGCTGTTGTAGCAACCGGGCGTCAGCAACACGCACACCGGGTTCTCGCTACGACGCGGCGAAATGTGGTGAAGCATGTCCAACAGGTCGCGCGGATACGAATCCACTGATCGCACGCCGAGGCTTTCGAACAAGCTGGGAAACGCCCGCTTCAACGCATTGCGGTTTTCCAACAGGTAGGATGCGCCCGAAGGGCAACGGCCGTTGTCTTCGAGCACGTAATACGTTCCATCCGCACCGCGCACCAGATCGCTGCCGCAAATGTGGATGTAGATGTCGCCCGGCACATCGACCCCGCGAAACTCCGGCCGGTAATGCTTCGCTTGCTCGATGTAATGCCTTGGAATCACCCCGTCGCGCAGGATCTGCTGGTCGTGGTAGATGTCGTGAAGGAACAAATTCAGCGCCAAAATCCGCTGCGTCAGCCCCGCTTCCAAATGCTCCCACTCGTGGGCCGGAATCACCCGTGGCACCGGGTCGAACGGGAAAATCCGCTCCGTTCCCCGGTTGTCGTGATAGACGTTGAACGTGATTCCCTGCCGCAAGAAATACAGCTCGCTGGTCGCCTTTTGCGCCAGGAACTCCCGTTCGTTCAAATGGCTGAAGCGCTCCAGCAACGGCCGGCACGGTTCCCGCACCACCCCGGCGGATTCGAACATCTCATCGTAGAAATTGCCGGGATCGTAACCATTGAACATCGGATTAGGCTTTATCCTCCGACTTAGCAGCACGCGGGCCAAATTTCAATCTCCCAAGGTAACGCAAACAAAGTAGCCGCGTTGGAAACAACGCGGGTTGGGGAGATGCACCCTTCCCCCCTGTCGGTCCTTCCGGCTAGGTCGCCCTCCTCAGCGCCAAAGGCGCGTCCCATACCAGCCTAGCGGCGCAAGCCCTAGGACCGCGCCCGCCCCACATTCCGAGGGCTGAAAGCCCGCCCTAACCCCGCATTTCCCGCCACCCTTCCTGAAAACTGAAAACTAGCAAACTCGGTTCCCAATGCGATGAGTTAGAATGCTGACCGCGCTAAAACGCTACTGGCGCGAATTCAAACGCGTGCAGCCCGGCCACCGCTTTCAGGAACGCTACGAGCGCAACCGCAAAACCCGCGCCGGGCGGTCGCCGTGGGTGCGCTTTCTCAAACCCATCGCCGCCATTCTGTTGCTTGCGGCAGGCATTTTCTTCTGTCTCGTCCCAGGCCCCGGAGTGCCGTTGCTCGTCATCGGCGCAGGCCTCTTAGCCGACGTCTCCCGCCGCGTCGCCATCGCCGCCGATTGGGTGGATCTGCGACTGCGTAAACTGCTTAGAACCCGTTTAAAGTCTTCTGAGGATCAGGGAAATGAAAGCCAGGCGGATCATGGCGAGCGATGAGGCAAGCTGGCGCTCGCAATTCTTCCAGAGCCGTCGGCATTTCTCCAGCCACGAGATC